>Ga0126377_10002989_pt1 | contig 11843 bp, 6 predicted proteins | sample PanSoiMetPlot_22_FD_92647 | JGI IMG/M metagenome (GOLD analysis project Ga0126377, IMG submission 92647) | Tropical forest soil microbial communities from Panama - MetaG Plot_22 | ecosystem: Environmental > Terrestrial > Soil > Tropical forest > Bulk soil | place: Panama | collected 2016-02-17
CAAACGAGGCGGTAGTAGCGACCAATCGTTGCGCCAATGATTCGAAGCTCCAGACGATAACGAATGCAATCACGTAGGCGGCGACGCCGAGCAACAGGTTCATCGCATAAAGCCAGGAGGAGAAGCGAGCGAGATCCTCAGCGTTTGATGGCATGCGCAGTTGAGCGGCGAGGCGCGCGAGCGATTCGCGCCGGCGCCACAAGGCGCTCGTCGCTAACGCGTAGAGCGATAGTATGACGACTAAGCTGACCATCAAGGCCTTAGAGCCAGAATTGAAAGAGAGCAAGTCCATTACGACGGCGATCAATCCGACTATATGTAGTCCTCGCAAGGCGTATGCGTAGCGGTCGTCCCACAGACACGCCGCGAAGAGCGCGGCGACCGAGGCCAACGCGAACCAATCCATCAAGACCTCGCCAATCAACTGGCCGCTTCCAAAGTCGCGCAACAGCCATTGGAAGAGCAGCGTAAGGCTCAACAATCCAAGTGATATTCGCGCCGCCACTCGATGGAAAGGCGTGATCGATTGCGCTCGGTTCTGTCGCAACAGCTTCAAATCCATCGCCAGCCATGCGATCGCAGGCAGGGCCAGAACGATGGCGTTCAACGACACCACTCCAGCCATATAGACGTAGTCCGCGCTGAAGAGATCGGATCGTTCGAGGTCCAACCAGAAATAGAACCTCATCGCCGCGTAGTTGAGAATCGGGGCGGCAAGGTAGATGTAACCGCGCTTACGGCTCGCCAGGCTTAACCCGGCGAACAGGAGGCAGGTCGAAATCGAAAAGCCGACGGTCCACCAGGGCTCTCCGGTGGAAAAAACTCCGCGCAAGGTCATAGCGACAATCGCACACGCCAACGCCGTGACCCATTTTTCCAGAGAGCTTTGGTCGACAATCTGCGCGACCGGCGCCAGGAGCCGGGGTGGCCGGCGCAAGGCCAACATCAGCCAGGCCGACGCGTTCAAGGCCAGCCCCAGCGTGTGAAACGCGTTCCACACGTCGACCCAGCGCCCACTCACGAAACAACTCAACAGCGACCCGATTGCGATCAGGCCGACGCCGAGATGCTCCGCGCGCAAACGATCCAGCTTTATCTCGTGAAACCATGCGTAGGCGAGCATGGGCAGCGCCACGGCCAGAAGGCCTGTCACGCCGCCGAAAGAACTCAGGAGCGCGCTGCTCATCGGAGGTTCTAAAAATAGACGCGCGTCGGCCAGGGCCAGCAAAGACAGCGATAGGAAGAGCGCCAGGCCGATCTGAGTTTTGAGAAACGCCACTGACCTAGGCCACGCCGACCCGAGCGCGGTCTGTCGGCGATGAAACTCGGCCCAGACGAGCGAACAGATCGAGGTCGCGATGACGTTCAATTGCGCGACCGTATAGGCGTCGGCGCTTTCAACCCCAAAGATCCGCGCAGAGGCCCAAAGCAAATGGCCGAAAGTCACCGACAGGTTTACCATCAACCCCGCCGCGCAGGCGTAGGCGGCGGAGCGTTCGCGGATGGAGTGGGCGACGAAAGAAAGACCGACGAGCAATAACGGCGCAAGCAGTCCGGCGATCATGCCTGATCGCTCGGACCAAAACTCCGCCGCCACGCCATCAGCAATCCCATTTAAGAAAGCCAGAGATGAGAAGATCAGAACAGGAGCGACAAATAACGCGAGTGACGTCGCTCGCAGCGCCTCCGACAATCCTTTCGACTTCTCTTCCATCTGCGGCCAGCCGAATCGTTTGAGCCATTGCGCGACGTGATTTCGAGCCACGATCAGGGACGACACGGCGGCGAACGCAATGGCCGACGCCCGGCGGTAAACCGCCGGCGTCAACCCGACGTCCGCCCAACGTCCCGCGATCAGCAGACACGCGCAGGCCAATAAAATCAGCATCGCCAGCGCGGCCCGCCGTTCAAAGCGCTCCCACAATCCGGCGACGAAGACCAGCGACAACGCCAGAAGCAGCGACCACGAGCCCCAGCCTGCCGCCGTCGCGGCGAAATCCCGGCTCTCGGGCGAGAGCGCCCATCCTGCGCTCAGCGCCCGGATCATCCCGACGTGAACACCGTACAGGCTGAGCCACGCGAGGAAGCCCAACAACAGCAGCGTCGTGACGCGGTCGACTCCGGGGCGCCCGGGATAGAGCAACTTCGCTGCGGCGCCGGGATCAAATAAGCGAGAATGCTCTTCCCCCTCGTCTTTCCGGGATTCGGCGATTTCCGCAGCTATGCCGAATCTCCTGAGCGCAAGCCGCGCCGCTATCCAGGCCAGGCTCAACATCGCCAACGCGACGGCCTGCGCCTGCAGCGTCCTCAGGTCGCCGATGAACGAATGCGGCCATTTATGGTCGAAAAGGGCCGCGGTAATGAACACAACTGACGAAGCCAACGCCAGTTGGAATGCGGCGAACAAAACGGGCGAGCGCTTCAGCCAGGCGATCACTAACCAGATCGCCGCCAGCCACAGCATCCGCGCGGAAATCTGCCCCGTGGTCATCCAGCCCTCGAAGATCAAGAACGGCGCCACGGCCACCGACGCGATCAACGCCGATGTAGTGAAGGTCCCGGCAAATAGCTTTCGCGCCCGCTCGTTCTTTATGCTCACGGCCACCGCCGCAACTATCGCGACATTCGCGAAGACGAGCGCCGACAATCTCACCGGGTGATACGGCGCGAGCTCTAGACGGAATTTGAAGGCCAGCGTCTGCAAGATGGCCAACAATGACAGAGCGCTCCCGACCCAACCGGCTATAACTTTTTCTCTCCTCCAGGCGATGACGAACGCCGCAAGGGCGTAAAAAGCATAAGCCGGCGCGGCATGATGCGGGTCTCCGGCGCGCCAAAAGCCGTACCGCGTAATGAGCAGAAGGCTGAACGCTCCGGCGACTATGGCCCCGGCTCCGTAGATGCGCGATTCGATCTTTCGTTCTCTCTTTAACGACCACTCTGACACGACCGCGAAGAGCGCGAAGAGCGAGGAGAGAGCGTACCCGCTCGCCTCCGAGAATAGACTCGCGGCCAGTAGCGGGCCGTCTTCGCTCCACGAGTGGACGTCCCCGCTGAAGAGATTCGCCACGGTCAAAGCCGCCAGAGAAAAGTGCGCGATCGCGCCCGCGTGAGCGAGCCTGAGGTCGTATCGCAGCGCATGCCCGGAGCTTGCAAGCGCCATCGCCAGACACACGGCGCAATTGATCACCGTGGCGCCGACCACGGCGACCGGGTTCGGCCATGCGAAGACGAGCGCGGCCAACGAGATCAGCGAGCCGACGAGGCTGACGCTCGTCGCGGCGGTCCGGGTCTTGCCGGACAGGCTCTCTCCGGGCCATTGCAGCAATGCGACTCCGGTCGCAATCGCCGGGATTCCGAAGACGCTGACGAGCGGCGCGAATTGTCGAAGCGTCTGCGAGATATGACCGGGTTTAATGAACAGCAGCCCCAGCGGCAGCAGAGTCGCAAATGAAGCTATGCCGAGATGCGTGAATATCTGGTCGGCGCGGCGCTCGGCGTCTTCATCCTGCTTTTCCCGACTTGCCTGACCGCGCAATATCACTCCGCAACTCGCGCAGTAGCAGAGCAGCGGCGCGACGCCGAGCATGGCTGATCTGAGCCTGACATCCTCGGCGACACTCAAATGTCTGGCCAACAACATCGCGAACGACGGCCCCATCGTCGCCAGGGCCGTCATCCACGGCGCTTCGGGCAGGAAAACTTTAGAGGCCTGATATACGAGGAAGAAGAAGAGCGCCAGAGAAAACAGTTCCCCACCGACCACCAGCAAAGAAGGCGGAATCGCCTCGCGCGAGAACGCCGTCATCGCCAGAAAATTGAGCGGCGCGAGCAGAGTCGAGATGACCAACACGCCGCGGCTCGTCGTGGGCAGTTTCCACCGATGGGCGCTGTAAAAGCCGAGGCCGAAGAGCGCCGTGGTTACGCCGATGAAGACGGAGAATTTCAGGAACGGCCTCGCCGCGATCTCCGACCAGAGGCTGACGACGAGCGCGATCGAACACCCGATGATCAACAGCCCGCCGACCAACTCGCCCCACCTGATGCTGCTCTCTTCCATGAAGGTTTCCAGCATTTCGGTGAATGAACGGCGCGGTTGGCGTGGGATTTCCGCGACGGTTATCGGAACATCCTTTGAGACGGCGGGCGAGGCGGCGGCGATTTCGCCGAGATTGCGGGGGGCTCTTTCGATATCGATATCGTTTTCAACGACGAAGACGTTTTGCTCGATGAGGGAGGGCGGCGATTGTTGAATGGCAGGTTCAACCGGCTTCGGGGGCGCCGCGGGTGGTTCGGCTTCGCGGCGCGTCGTGGTCGTATCGCTGCGAGCAGGGGCGACCAGCCGCGACCGCTCCTCTTCGACGAGGCCAATAATCAGTTTGTGAGTCTCGGCGTCGAGCCTGCCCTGCCTCAAAAATTTATCGAGCTGGCGCGCGATTATCGCCAGATCGGCCATCGGCCTTGCGCTCGATCGATCCCGACCGCAGAGGGGGCAAAAGACGTCGCCATCGAGCAAATCCGCGCCGCATTCCGAGCAGCGCGTCTTCCGCTTCGTTCTCGCGTCACTCCCGTCGTCAACGGCGGCGCGCTCCGTATCCGGTTTGCGGAAGATTGTGCGATAGATCATCGCCAACAGAACCCATATTCCATGACCGATGAGTGCGACCAGAAGAAGCCAGAATACAATCCAGAATGGGACGATCAAGATTTCCATTGGTCTCTCCCGAAAAATGGCGGGCATTGGGCAGCATCGACCTCTTCACTGCCCACTATCCACTACCCACCGCCCACTTTCTCTAAACCGCCTGCAATCAAATTCCGTCAGACGTCAACTTTCAATGCGGTTCGACACCCGGTACAACTGTTTCTCAATCCACGAACGCGCATCAAGCAAGCGCCGAGCCACTCGCCCCGGCGTCCGTCGAAAAGAGGAACCATTGAACCTGCGTGACTATACGGACGGCGAACTTTCAACGGCGGGGCTCTTGTGACAGTTCGTCGTCCGTCACAAACCTAATGGACTGGCCTGGTGAGGAACCTTTCGACGTAATGGCGCAGCTCAGATAGAGAGGAGTCGGCGATGACGTGGAAGACGCGGACGCGTACTCCCGGCGGCATTCGCGCAGCCGTGGCCGCGTCGGTGATAACGAAGGAGCTCGCGCGCAATCCCCTCTCCCATCCTTTTTCGGCGGTGTTGCGGAAGTTCAGCGAATCCGAGTCAATGTTGACAGCCGCCAGAACGGAATGGGCGAAATGCAGGAAATGAGGCCAGTGAGAGACGACCGTGATCAGGTCGCTCTCGGACGGGCGCATCTCGTCCTTCAACGACTCATGCGCCGAGCGGGTGTGAATCAACAGACTGGCTACCTTCGGGGGCAGCGACGCCGCGACGAGCTCCGCCTGCACGTGGAGCGCGACCGGAATCGCGCCGACCAGGACGCCGCGATTGGCGCAATCGTCCATGCTCACGCCCTCGACGCGAAAGCCGGTGGCCGCCTTTATCTCTGCCATCAGGACGGCCCGGAGGTCGGGGTCGGGGTCGATCACCAGAAAATGATCGGGCGGCTGCAACCTCATCCAATGCCTGATTCGCGATTGAATGTCCGCCAGGGAGAACCCCTTGCGCCGCGCGACCTGCAGGAACTCCACGATCAGATTGTCGAGATTGAGTTGGGCTTCAATCGTGTTTTCGGACTTGAACCTTCGAACATAAATTCCGCTTCCCGCGCGCATGTCCACCCACCCGGATTCCGAAAGCTCGCGGTAAGCGGCGCTGACCGTGTTTGAATGAATCTTGAACCGGCGGGCGAGTTCGCGCGTGCTGGGAAGTTTCTGCCCCGGCTTCAAATCCTGGCTGAGGATAGCCAGCTTGATCTGCGCGGTCAGTTGCTCGCGCAGCGGCACGTCGCTCCCTTTTGATAACCAGATTTGCATAATCGAATCCGCCACGGAGACACAGAGACACAGAGACAAGAAGAGAGGGGGAGACAAGGAGAAGGGGGGACAAGGAGACAAGATGTTTTTCTATTTTTCTCCTTGTCCCCTTGTCCCCTTGTCCCCTTGTCCCCTTGTCCCACCCTCCCTGTCTCTGTGTCTGCGGTGGCTCTGTGGCTAGGACTTGTCCCACTGTAGCCTGTGATGATTTAGCGCATGTACTGCTTTTCGACGGCGATCAATTTGGCGACGCGCTTGCCGTGGCGCGCGGCGCCTTCAGGGGTCGATAGCCAGACGCCGACGATTTCGCGCATCTTTTCGGTCGATATCATGCGGGCGCCGAGCGTCAGGACATTGGCGTAGTTGTGCTCCCGGCTGGCGCCGGCTGTGGCCGCGTCGTAGCACATGGCGGCGCGGACGCCGGGCACTTTGTTCGCGGTCATGCACGACCCGATTCCCGCGCCGTCGACCATAATGCCGAGGTCGTATGCCCCGTCGGCCACCGCCCGCGCGACGGCGTGCGCGAAGTCGGGGTAATCGACCGCCTCTTCGGAGAAAGTCCCGAAGTCGCGATGGCGGTAGCCGAGTTCGTCAAGAAAGTCTTTGAGGCGCTCTTTCATTTCGTACCCGCCATGATCGGCGCCGACGGCGATGAGGCGACGCTTGCTGGCGACGGAGCGACGCTCTCGATAGCGGATTTCGACGCCTCGCTCCCGCATCAAATCCCGCGCCGCGGGGGTGATAATCGCGTCTTCACGAATGATGAATCGCGCGCCGGCCGGAACGTCGCGCATATCGGCTTCGGTGATCACGTCCTTCGCCGACTCATCTACTGCGGGCGGCCCCGAATCTTCGCCGGACGCATGGCCGCCGATTTGTTGTCGCAGGGCCTCGCGAACCATCGCGCTAATCTCCTCTCGATCCAAGGGCGGGTCCGAAGAGTCCACGGGCGGACGGTTCATTGCATGCCGCCTCCCGCGGCCTCCATCCAATCTGGCTCGTCGTGAAGGAATGATTTGATCCCGCGGACGGCCTGCGCGATTCTCTGTTCGTTTTCGACCAGGGCGAATCGCACGTGATGATCGCCCCGCTCGCCAAAGCCCACGCCAGGCGAGACGGCGACGCCCGCCTTCCCGATCAGCTGTTTAGCGAATTCCAGCGAGCCGAGCTTGGCGAACTGGTCGGGAATTTTGGCCCACACGAACATCGTGCCTTTCGGCGCCGGTACGTTCCACCCTGCCGAGTTCAACCCCTTGATCAGGGCGTCGCGGCGTTTGCGATATATTTCGACGATCTCGGGAACTACGTGATCACAATCGCGCAACGCGATGATGGCCGCGATCTGAATCGGCTGGAACATTCCGTAGTCGAGATAGCTTTTGATCCGGGTCAAGGCCCCGACCGCCTGGCGATTGCCTGCGCAGAAGCCCACCCGCCACCCGGGCATCGAATAGCTCTTCGACATGGAGAACATCTCGACCGCCACGTCCTTTGCGCCTTTCACCTGCAGGATGCTCGGCGCCTTGTGGCCGTCGAAAGTCAGGTCGGCGTAAGCCAGATCGTGGATGATCAAATAGCCACGCTCGCGCGCGATCGCGACGGCCTCCTCGAAGAACTCCCCCTCGACGCAGACCGTAGTCGGGTTGTGGGGGAACGAAAGCACCAGTAGCTTGGGCTGCTGCGAGCGCGGGTAATCGAGCCGGCGCAGCGCGTCCATCGTGGCCTCGGGCCCTTCAATGATCGGCAGTTTGATCAGTTCGCAACTGGCGATGGTCGCGGCGAAAGAATGGATCGGGTAGCTCGGGTCGGGAACGATCACCTTGTCGCCGGGCTCGACCAGCGCCAACACCAGGTGTGAGAAACCCTCTTTGGCGCCGATGGTCGCAATCGCCTCGGTCTCGGGGTCGATCTCGACGCCGTAGCGGCGCGCGTACCAGCGCGAAATTTCGACGCGCAGATTGGGAATTCCTCGCGAGGCCGAGTAGCGGTGATTTCGCGGGTTGCGCGCGGCCTCGACCAGTTTATCGACGATCGGGTCGGGCGTTGCCAGGTCAGGATTGCCCATGCCCAGATCGATAATGTCCTCGCCCCGATGGCGCGCTTCCATTTTCAGCTGGTTGATGACGGCAAAAACATAGGGCGGAAGTTTTTCGACGAGCGGAAATCTGTAGTTCATAGAAAATGATTTGAGATTCGACTATATTGCCACTTCCTGTGACAACCTGGGAGCGCCGCCCATCCTTGCCTGCAGGTTTCCGGCAAGTACCAGTTGACCGGAGCAAGCAGGCAAGGATGGGCGGCGCTCCCAGGGAATTTCCAAAGGAGAAGCGCCACAATGTCTTCAAGCCACGTCTGCGGGTCGGAGTTTAACAACCCGAACCTGGAAATACTAATCGCCACCGACCAGTTGCAGAGCCGCATCCGCGAAATGGGAGCTGAGATCACCCGCGATTACCTCGGCCGCCGCCCCGAGCTTATCTGCGTGCTCAAGGGCGCGACGCTTTTTATGAGCGACCTGATGCGCGCAATCGACCTGAATCTGAGCATTGATTTCATCGCCGTCTCGAGTTACGGCAAAGGGAGAAACTCGACCGGCGAGGTCAAGATCGTCAAAGACCTGGACGAGCCGTTGGAGGGGCGCGACATCATCCTGGTTGAAGACATCCTCGATACGGGGCTCACTCTCAACTACCTTGTCAACAACTTCCGTTCGCGCGGCGCGACTTCGATCCGCATCGCGACATTATTGAACAAGCCCGACCGCCGTCGTGTCGTCGTCACGCCTGATTACTGCGGCTTCACCATTCCAGACAAATTCGTGGTCGGCTACGGACTCGATTACGCCGAACGCTACCGCAACCTGCCGTATATCGGGGTGGTGAAAGAGTGAGTGGCGACGGGGCGACAGGGCGAAGAAGAGATATGAAAAGTGTATCTCCTTATCTCCTTATCTCTCCGTTTCCTGGTTTCCCCTTCTCCCCCTCGCCCTGTCGCCCCGTCGCTCCGTCGCCCTGTTTTCCCCCCGCCGGTTTCATGTCGAAAGTGATCACGCCGCTGACCTGAACAAGTTTGCCCTCGAATTTCGCGGGTTCGAACTTCCAGGCGCGGGCCGCCAGGATGGCTGCGCCGTTCAGGTCAGAGCGTCCGTCAACGATATGCGCGAAGACCACGTCGCCGGCGCCTGAAACCAGGACTTCGACCTTGACTGTCCCGGGCGCGTAAGCGGCGGTCAGGGCGCCACGGCCGGCGCCCAGTGAATAAGCGCCTCCGTCCTTAGTTACGCCCTTCGCCGAAGGATCATCTTGATTGCCCCCCTTAGCCGGCCTGGCGCCCGGAAAGATCGCCTGCGTTCTCTTGACCGGCTTGCCTCCGGTGATCAGCGCCTTCATCGGGTCTTCGATCTTGCCTTCTTCCGCATCCGTGAGCGCGAATTCCGCGACGCGGATGGTCGGGAGACTGAAATCCGCCACCTCGCCCCCCTTCGCCCCGGCTGGAGACTTGGAGAGCTCTATCGCCCGGCGCAGACATTCGACGGATTGTCTACGGCGCTCAACCGCCATTTCCTCAGACTCCGCCGTCAACGCGGCTTCGGCGTGCAGGAGATTCTTGACGTTCTGTGCCTCGGCGAAATTGTCTAAGATGGCAAGAGCCTTGTCGGCGTATTCCACACCTTCTTTGATCCCGGACTGAATATCGGGCCGATTCTGTTCGGGTATCGGCGCCACGATCTTGTTCTCCTTGATCCCGACGAATTTCGCCACCAGGTCGTGGACCTCGCGCCAGTAGGTCAAAGCCACTCGGTAATAGCTGAACGCCTTGACCGAATCCTTCTGCCCCTTCAGGTTGGCGCGCCGTACGAAGTAATCGCGCGATTGCGGCTGAAGGTCGAGTCTGAACGCGGTGACAGCGGCGAGGCTCAGCGCCTCATCGTTCTCAGGCTCCAGCTTCAGCGCGGCCTCGAATTTCGCCAGAGCGGGCTTGAGGCGTTGGGCGCGATAGAGCGCCTTTCCCTGTTCAATCAATTGGGCGGCCGAAAGGTCCGCCTTTGCGCCGTCAGCCGGTTTCTGGGCCATGACGGAGAGAAGGAGAGACTGAGGGACAGAGAGACAGAGAGACAGAGATAGGGAGAGACAGAGAGACAGAGGGACGGAGAGATCGGGCGCAGCATAAGCCTGATCTCTTCGTCCCTCCACTTCTCCATCTCTCCCTCCCTCTGTCCCTACGTCCCTCTGTCCCTCCCGCTCTCTGTCTCTCTCTCTTTTTGTCTCTCTGTATCTCTGTCTATACATCTCTGCGGCCTCTCTGTTCGATTCATTGAGCGCCGGCTCTCAAACTCGCGCTCACCTGTTTTTGATACCGTCGCGCGGCCGCTTTCACGGCGTCTTCGTTGAGCGTCATCAGTCTCCGGTTACGCATCAGTATGCGGCCGTTAACTATGGTGTCGGAGACGTCGGAAGCCTTCGCGGCATACACCAGATGAGAAACGACATTATACATCGGCGTCAAGTGAAGCGCGCTCAGATCGACAACGATCAGGTCGGCCCGTTTGCCCACATCGATCGAGCCGATCTCGCGCTCCATGTGAAGCGCGCGCGCGCCGCCGATGGTCGCCATCTCGAGCGCCTGCTGGGCAGTCACGACGGTCGGAGACATCGCCACCAGCTTGTGAAGTTTCGCCGCGGTGTCCATCTCCTCCCACATACTCAGGTCATGGTTGGACGCCGCGCCGTCCGTTCCCAGGCCCACACGCAGCGACAGCTTGAGCATCTGCGGGATCGGCGCCGCGCCCGAAGCGAGCTTCATATTCGATTGCGGGCAATGCGCCACGCCTACTTCGCGCTCTTTGAGAATCTCGATCTCTCGGTCGTTGACGTGCACGACGTGCGCCGCCAGCAACCGCCGGGAGAGAAGCCCCAGGTTTTCCAGGTAGAGCGCCGGGCGCATGTTGTACTTTTCGGCTATGGCCTTTGTCTCGGTAGGGGCCTCGGCGAGATGAGTGAGGATCGGGACGTCGCGCCCCTCGGCGAACGCTTTGACCTCTTTGAGATGCTCCGGGCTGACGGTGTAGGGCGCGTGCGGCGCAATGGCTGGCGTGATCAGCGCGTCGCCTTTCCAACGTTTGACGAAGCCGTCTGTGTAGCTGAGCGCGGCTTCCCACGTCTTGTTGTCGGGCGCCGGAAAATCGATGACCGTTTCGCCGAGCGTCCCGCGAAGCCCCGCCTTCCTGGTCTCCTCGGCGATGGCGTCCTCGAAATAATACATGTCGGCGTAAGTCGTGGTCCCGCCTCGTATCATTTCGGCGAGTCCGAGGCGCGCGCCCGCGACGACGAAATCGCGCGTGACGTTCTTGGCCTCGGCCGGGAAGATGTACTTGGTGAGCCAGTCCTGCAGGTCCAGGTCGTCGGCGACGCCGCGAAAGAGCGTCATCGGGATGTGCGTGTGGGCGTTGATCAGCCCCGGCAGGACCACTTTACCTCGCGCGTCCATCGTCCGGCCGGCCTTATAGCCCCTGGATTTCAGATCGGCGGCGTCGCCGACGTCGAAGACGCGCTCGCCCCTGATCGCGACGTAGCCGTTTTCAAAGACCCGCCGATCGGAATTCATCGTGACGACCGCGCCGCCGACAATCAACAGGTCAACGGCGTCCGCGCCTACAGCGACGCCACGGCCGCCGCGGCGTTGCGCAGCGGCGGCGATTACAAGCGCCAAAGCCGACGCGGACATGACCAAAAAGGCCAAAAAGAACCAAGAGGCTTTTCTGGCCGCCGCGATATTAGCGAGTCTCATCGCGGAGGGGTGAAAACAAAAGTCAGAGTGCCCGGCTGCTTCACCGGCTTCCCGTCAAGGAGCGTCGGTCTGAAGACCCATTTCCGCGCCGCGTCTTCCGCCGCCGCGCGGAGCACCGGATG
>Ga0126377_10002990_pt1 | contig 11841 bp, 12 predicted proteins | sample PanSoiMetPlot_22_FD_92647 | JGI IMG/M metagenome (GOLD analysis project Ga0126377, IMG submission 92647) | Tropical forest soil microbial communities from Panama - MetaG Plot_22 | ecosystem: Environmental > Terrestrial > Soil > Tropical forest > Bulk soil | place: Panama | collected 2016-02-17
GCCAAGGTTGGGGTCGCGGGTTCGAGTCCCGTTTCCCGCTCTGGAACAGGGTCGAGGGTTGAGGGTTGAGGGTTGAATCAACGTCAACCTTCGTCTTCTCCTCGACCCTTTTGCGTCTGGGATTGGTCGACTCTGAGCCCTCGACCCAAAATCCTATTGTTTTGCCGGGATGGCGAAATCGGTAGACGCGAGGGACTTAAAATCCCTTAGCCGCAAGGCTGTGCGGGTTCGAGTCCCGCTCCTGGCATCTCCAACCATTGACACTGAGCCTTCGCGCACATGACGAAAGTGAGCGGAACTGCGCGTGTAGTCGCTCTCGTGATAGTCCTCGGTATCGCGATGCCGTTGCATGCGCAGATCTGCCCACCGTCCAACATCAAATACACGCCTCGCACGTCAAGCGGAGCCTTTCTTTCTGCGGGAGATCTCGAGGCCCTGCGCGCCCAGCTTCCCGAGATCTTTGGCCTCGACACTTGGGTCGACTCGACCTCCACCGCGCCCGGACTCGTGTTCCGGAATTCGTACCCCTGCGAGGTCGACCTGCGGGACGTCACGCTAGTGCATCGCGGAATGCGCATGCACCTGTGGTTCGACGTTCTGCTGTTGCCAGGCGGCTTTCTCACGATCGACGGCCTTCCGTTCCAAGACGCGGACTTCGTCTTCGACCGCAGCGGCATCTCGGCCGAGTGGATACAGAGCGCACCGGCGTCTTCGTGGAGGCCGATCGGCGAAATGGGTCGGACCCCCGGGACTACCCCCCTGGCCCGCGACTGCCCATCGACGTTGCGGCTCGACGACGCAGGGCTGCTGGCGATCCGCGTGGGCAGACAATCGCCGAGCGAGCGGCGACAATGTGTCGCATACCTCGTCAGCGCGCTCTCCGATACAGCGAAGGCGGAACTCCGGGAACGCGCAGCGAAGGGGATCCCAGCCATAGCTTCGTTGATCGACGATGCAGCGGTTCTCGACCCACTGATCCGTTGCGTCGCCCATTATCCGGATCCGGCGGCCTGGTACTGCAACCTGGCGCTCAACTATCTAACCAGTCACAGCTACGGATACCAGTTCTTCATGAGGCCCGCGGGCGCGCCGGCGCCGGCCTCCGACCCGCAACGGATCGTCGACGACTGGCGGTCATACCTGAGTCGACCGGGGGGAGCGAGACACGCGATTTTCGACGCGTTCCTGCGCGAGCAGAGCCTGCATGCCATGCAGGATGTCGTGAACGCGCTGAGGCGAGCCATCGGCACCGCGTTGCCGGGGCACCCAATTCTTCCGTATCTCGATGAATACGCAGCACATCTGCAGATTCAGGGCGGCTTGCCCTGGGAAACGATTCTCGACTTCCATAATTCGGAAGCACAGCCGCATTCGGCGTTCTTCGCGCCACGCGAGTGGCTCCCTGGCACTCCGCTCCAGGGCGTCCGTGTCCAGCTCCTGCGGCCGGGGATTCCTCGGCCCGCGACGGGCGACACATCCACGGACCACGCTCTGCGTCTTTCCGCTGAAGCAGCCACGTACCGCGAGGAATTCCGCAACCTCGACCTGGAGATCCGGCTCCAGATCACCACGACCGATGAGACGCTGCGCGCCGCCGCGGTGAAAGAAGTTCGCGATGCCCTCGCGGGACTGCGCGCCGCCGATCGTACCGGGCGATGAAACGGGGAAGGATATCGTCGCGACCTGGCTGCTTTCGTCGAGTCTCGTGGCGCTCATCCGACTTGCGAGTCGCATGCCGGAGATTCTTGCCCACGTGTCCGCATGGCGGGCGGCTGTCGGTCCCTTCGTCGTCGCGCTCCTGGGAATCCTCGCGGCCTGGCGGTTGTTTCGCCGAGGCGATGGCGTGCGCCTCGCCTCAATTGTTCTCGCTCTTCCATCAACGTCGCGACGCTTGCGGTGTTGGGCATTCTGCTGGCGAGCCACGGGGTAGTCTTCGATAAGCGCAGCGGCTAACGAACGCTGGCTTTGTGTTCGGGCAGCCCGTATCGTTGATCAAGCGTTGCGGCTCCGCCGCGCGCTTTTTTTTTGACTCGCCCCAACTGAACTTGGGGCGTTATGTGAACATCAACTCGGAGTTAGAGATGGGACAGTTTTTCACGGCTGTGAAGCGCGGTCTCGAGGCAATGGGCGAGGCGCCGACCGGCGAGCGCTACTCTGTAGCTGGGCGGGCTGTAAGCTGCGGTCATTGCGGACATGACCAGTTCGTCGAGGGACGCGCACAACTCAACACCGCCGGTATGACTTTTCTAAATCTGGACTGGGCGAATCGCAGCGCCGCTACCCTGACGTGTACGGCCTGCGGCCGGATCGAGTGGTTTCTGGCCGATCCCGAGGAGATCGGCTGAGCGGTCCGCCCGATCCGTGTCAGCCAAGGGGCTTCCGCTGGCTTCGACTGGTTTACTCACTCGCGGATGTGTCGATCATGCGTCGAGTTATTTCTCAGGTTCTCGTCGGTAGCACCGCGATTTGGGCAACAGGCTTTGGCCGACAAGCGGGTCCCGCTCTCCCGTTGAGCTGCGAGACCTTTCTGCCCACGGTCTCTTTGACGCAGTTGAAGACCACCTTTCCTGCGGCCGATGTTGGTCGAGACTCGGTCCCGCTCGGCGCCACCGAAGGAGACATGGTTCCCGCGACCGTACTCTTTGCCAAGGATCCGGCGCGCAGCGTTCAAATCGTCTGGAAGGACACGGCAACGCACACCCAGCCGCGGTACGTACGCGTTGCACGCCGACCGACTCGCTGGCGAACGCCCGACGGGATCACGGTTGGAACTTCACTCCGCGACCTTGAACGACTCAACGGCCGGCCGTTTCGGCTCGCTGCTTTCGGATTCGATGGTTCCGGGTCCGTGACTTCGTGGAATGGTGGGCGTCTCTCAAAGCCCACGCAGGGCAGTTGTCAGCTTCACATCTACGTCGATTCGTTCACGGCAGCCGGGCTACGGTCGGCGCACTTTCGGACTGTGATAGGCGAACGTGAGTTCTCGTCGGCGACGCGAGCCATGCACGTACTCAATCCGCGCGTTTCAACCCTCTTGCTCGTATATCCCTAACAACCCATCGGTTGAGTCGCGGGGCCGCTTGGGCAACACTTCCTAGCTTCGGGGTCTTGGGGCGCCGCCTTCGGTGAGCAGCTGGCAAGCGAGAATATTCAGCCGCGCTACACGCGCGATCGTCAGACGCCGGAGCTGGGGACGCGAACCAGCCCTCGTCGCACGCGCACGTCGGGTCCTCGGAGCGCCGACGGCGTATGGCTGGCTTGCCACAATGGGCTTGGCGCGGAAGGCCTGTCGAAGCCAGGGATGCGCGGTGAGTGGCTCATCCCTCGAGACCAACGGTCGGGCGTCGTTTTCTACGTTCACGGCGGAGGGTTCGTCTCATGCTCGGCTGCGACGCACCGACCGATCGCTGCTGCTCTCGCTCGACTAACGCAACGGCGAGTCTTCAGTATGGATTATTGCCTGGCACCGGAAAGTCGGCTGCCAGCCGCGCACGAGGAAGTCGCGGCGGCGTATGCGTCCGTGGTTCGGTCTGGTGTCCACCCGAAGGAAATCGCCCTCGTCGGAGACTCCGCTGGCGGGAACCTTGTCTTGAGCTTGGCCGTGCAGCTCCGTGATGAGGGCGCAACCGCACCGGCTTGCATCGTCGTTTTCTCGCCCTGGACCGATCTTACAGGACGGAGTCCGTCCGTGCAGACGAACGCTGAGCGCTGTGCAATGTTCTACCGGAGAACATTCACGATTTCGCGGCAACCGCGCTCGGAAACGGTCAGGCTGACACGCCCCTCGTGTCACCCGTCTACGCGGACCTACGCGATCTGCCTCCAGTACTACTGCACGTCGGATCGACAGAGCTTCTCCTGGACGACGCTAGACGGGTCCATGAGCGGATTCGCGGCAGCAACGGTGAGTCCTTGCTCCGCGTGTTCGATGACGTGCCGCACTGTTGGCAGATGCTGTTTCCATTTGTCCCCGAAGCGATCACGTCGCTGCGGGAAACCACTACGTTCATCGACGCGGCATTGACTTCCTGTGCCGGACTGCTGTAGCAATCACACACCGCGTCGCCGCTTGGCGTGACAGCCACACCGTCAACGACGGCTTTGCAGCAGAAATTTCGAATTAATGGGGCGGCCCAGCGTTCCAAGAGAACGCATTTTATGGCGCGTATTATCGTAAGCGAGAACGTCACACTCGACGGCGTCGCTCAAGACCCGGCCGGCGCTGAGGATTTCGCTCGTGGCGGCTGGGTCGGGCGGATCGGCGACAGAGGTCGCGAGGGAGCAGCGAAAGCTCTGCTCGAGGAAGTGCTCGGCGCCGAGGCGCAGTTGTTCGGGCGGCGAACCTACGAATTCCTCGCAGCACGCTGGCCATCCCGCAGCGGGGCCCTGGGGGACCGGCTGAATGCGATGCCCAAATTCGTCGTCTCCTCAACACTGAAGAACGCGCACTGGAGCAACTCGACCGTTTTGCATGGTGACGCCGCGGCCGAAGTCGGCCGGCTGAAGAGAGAAATCCGTGGGAATATCGTCGTCCCCGGAAGCATCACACTGGTGCGTATGCTCATGGAGCGCGACTTAGTCGACGAGCTGCGTCTGATGATTTACCCAGTAGTGCTTGGCGATGGGAACCGTCTGTTCGCTACGCTGACCGATAACCTCCCCATGCGCCTCGTCGACAATCGGACGCTCGACGACGGTCTCGTCTATCTTAGGTACGACCGGCCATTGGATTGATGATCACACCGCGATACGCCGGTGCGTATTTGACCAGCAGACGCTGGGCGCGTCTGGCCGCAGCGTCTCGCTAAGCGCTGCCTAGGTGCGCAGCGCCTAGCCAGCAACCCTACCTCAGTTGGCCACTGCGCAGATCGCGTATAGCGTCGCCGACGCCGTGGCGCCCGTCGGGTTGTAGATGGAAACGTGCCACCATTGGTGGATGTTCGGATCGGGGTACGAGGCCGCGGCGTACAGGTTCAGGAGGTTGGTTGCGTTTCCGGACCGGAAGCCGCCCCCGATGGCCACCTTGCCGGCGGGGCAAACCGCCTGACTCGAGACGATGTTTCCCGCGGCGATTGGGGTCAGCGTAGTGCTGACAACCTCGACGCCGGAGAGTCCAGCCGGGCCAACCGGACCTGGTGCTCCCGCCGCGCCGGTTTCGCCCTGCGGGCCCGTTGGCCCGGTGGGTCCATCCGACCCTTCTGGGCCTTTGCAGCTGGAGGTGAGGAGGAGGGAGAAAAGAGTGAACGCAGAAAGAAAGGCGGGGATGCGACGATACAACACGGTTTCAACAGAAGGTAAAGGTGGGTTCAGCGACGCGATTTGCGCCACCAAACTCTAAACGACTGCGCAGCGGAGAGACAAGCATCCGATTCAAGACCCGCTAACTTTGCCCGCATGACCGACGTCGTCGCACTTGCTGCAGAGCTCCTCACCATCGATTCGTCCACCGGCGCCGAAGGTGGCGCAGTGGACTTCGTCTCGAAATGGCTCGTCGCTCGAGGTTGGAACGTCACGCTTCAGGAAGTCAGCCGAGGGCGCGCCAACGTGTGGGCCTCGCGCTCCGGACGAGGCGTCACGCTCTCCACGCATCTCGATACCGTTCCACCGTATTTCGCGCCCCGGCTCGTCGGCGAGCGCCTCACGGGTCGCGGGGCTTGTGACGCCAAGGGCATCGCCGCCGCCATGCTCGTCGCCGCCGACAATCTCGCCACCACCGGAGAGAATCGCGTCGATCTGTTGTTCGTCGTCGGAGAAGAGAAGGGCTCCGACGGAGCGCGCGCGGCCAATCGTCTCGCGGCAACGAGCAAGTTTCTCGTCAACGGCGAGCCGACCGAAAGCAAACTCGCCAGCGGCGCGAAAGGATCGCTGCGCGTCACGGTTCGCACGCGCGGGCGCGCTGCACACTCTGCCTACGCGCACCTCGGCGAGTCGGCACTCAAGCCGATGCTCGAGCTGCTGCCCGCCGTCGACAAACTCGAGTTGCCCACCGATCCAGTGCTCGGCGAGACGACGCTCAACATCGGAACGCTCCACGCCGGCAATGAGGCGAACATCGTCCCCGCCAGCGCCGAGGCCGAGCTCATGTTTCGGCTCGTCGGTGACCCGGCACCGGTGAAAGCGCAGGTCGAACGCTGGGCGAGCGGCAAGGCGGAGCTCGAGTATGGCTCTTACATCCCGGCCCAACACTTTCATACCATCCCAGGGTTCGAGGTCGCCCCCGTGGCGTACACGTCGGACATCCCGCTCCTCGGGCGCTGGGGAACACCGGTGATGTTCGGGCCGGGATCGATCCACGTCGCGCACACACCCGACGAATCCATCGACGTCAGCGAGCTCCGCGCCGCCGTCGGCGCTTATGAAACCATCGTGAAGAGTCTGCTGAACACATGACCAAGCCTTCTGCTGCACCCTCGCGACGCCGCAGCGTCGCCGTGCTCGGCGCCACCGGCGCCGTGGGCCAGGCGTTCATCCGACTGCTCGCGAATCATCCGTGGTTCGCGCTCGAGGAGCTCGTTGCATCGGAGCGGTCGGCGGGAAAACCGTTCTCGGAAGCCGCACGCTGGATCGGCTCCGACGCGATGCCGCCGAGCGTCCGCGACATGATCGTTCAGCCGTGCGACCCGGCGCACATCTCGGCCGAGATCGTTTTCTCCGCGCTCGACTCTGCCGCAGCCGCTGACGCCGAGCCGGCGTTTGCTCGCGCGGGCAAAACGGTGCTGACGAACGCGAAGAACTATCGGATGGATCCGGACGTGCCGCTCGTCATCGCAGAGGTGAACGCGACGCATCTCCACGTTCTCGACGCCCAGCGCAAGGGGCGCGGGTGGTCGGGAGCGATCGTGGCCAACGGCAACTGTGCGTCCATCGTGGCGGCGCTGCCACTCGCGCCGATCCATGAGCGTTTTGGCATCACGAAAGTCGTAGCGGTGACCATGCAGGCGGTCTCCGGGGCCGGGTATCCCGGTGTCCCGTCGCTCGACATCCTTGGCAACGTGATCCCGTACATCAAGGACGAAGAGTCGAAGATCGAGTGCGAGATTCAGAAATTCCTCGGGTCGCGTGAAGACGACATCATCCGCCTCGCCGATTTCCCCGTCAGCGCGCACGCCAATCGCGTTCCCGTCGAACACGGACACACGGTGTGTCTGTCCGTTGGCCTCGAGCTAAAGGCGAGCGCCGCCGATGTCGAGCGCGCCATCGCAGACTGGTGCGGCTCCGATCAGGTGCGCGGTCTCCCCACGGCGCCGGAGCGTGCCATCCTCGTCAGCGCGCAGCCCGATCACCCGCAGCCGCGCCGTCAGGTCGACACCGGCAACGGCATGACGGTCGTCGTCGGCCGCGTTCGCGAAGATCCCATCTTCGACGTCAAGCTCGTTGCCATGGGGCACAACGTCGTGCGCGGCGCCGCGGGCGCGTCGGTGCTGAACGCCGAATTGATGGTGCACCGCGGCCTGCTTCCCGACTCGTGATCGTCCTCAAGTTCGGCGGCACTTCAGTTGGCGACGCCGAGGCGATCGCGAGAACAGGAAGAATCATCGCGACGCGGCTCAGTAAGGGGCCGATCGTCGTCGTTTCGGCGCTAGCAGGCGTGACGAACGCACTCATCGGGCTCGCCGAGCAGGCAGCGAAGGGTCATCTGATCGGTGCGATTCGCGCGGTCGAGGGATTACGCGACCGCCACTTGAAGGAGGCGGAAACGCTGCTCGGCTCCGGCAAAGCGGCGATCGAGACGTGCTCCGAGTTGAGTGCGATGATCGACGAGCTCGCCCATCTCGCGGAAGCGCTCGCGACACTCGGCGACCTGACGCCGCGCAGCTTGGACGCGATCACGTCCTACGGCGAGCGGATGTCGTCGCTCCTCTGCGTCGCGGCATTCGTTGCGCAAGGAATGCCGGCAGTACATGTCGATGCCTGCAGCGTGATGATCACCGACTCTTCGTTCAGCCGTGCCGAGCCGCAACCCGACGAGATCGCGGCTGCCTGCCGGACCGAGCTCCTGCCGCTCGTGAAGAAGAAGAAAGTGCCGGTGTTGGGCGGCTTCATCGGTTCGGCGAAGGGCACTGGCATCACGACGACACTCGGCCGCGGCGGCAGCGATTACAGCGCGTCGTTGTTTGGCGCGGCGGTCAAAGCCGACCTGATCGAGATCTGGACGGATGTCGACGGCATGCTCACCGCCGATCCGCGCGTCGTTCCGAACGCCCATCTGATCCAGCAGATCGCGTTCGACGAGGCGTCGGAGCTGGCGTCGTTTGGCGCCAAGGTACTGCATCCGAATACGATCGCACCCGCGGTCCGCCTGGGAATCCCCGTGTACGTGCTCAACTCGCGGCGTCCCGAGGGAACGGGGACGAAGATCACATTCGAGGCGCCAAAGCGTTCCGTCAGCGCGATCGCCGGCAAGAACAACGTCTCGCTCGTGAAGGTCGGCTCGCCGCGCATGTTGCTGACCGAAGGCTTCCTGCGGTCGTTGTTCGAGATCTTTGAGCGGCATGCAACGTCGGTCGACGTCGTGGCAACGTCCGAGGTTTCCGTTTCGCTCACGGTGGATGACCCCAGTCGCCTCGAGGCGATCGTGAGCGATCTGCGCGCGCTGGGCGACGTTTCCGTCGAGCGGAATCGCGGCATCGTCGCCGTTGTTGGCGGCGCGATCGCCGACGGTGGCGAGGCCATGGCCCGGGCGCTCGCGGCACTCGGCGACGTACGCGTTCACATGTTGTCGCTCAGTGCCACCGGCATCAACCTCACGATGGTCGTCGACGACGATCAAGTGAAGCCGGCGATGCAGCGGTTGCATGCGGCATTCTTCGGGAGCGGAGGCGCGTAATGAGTCGACTCGCGATCGTCGGGATGGGGAAGATGGGCCGCGCCATCGCGGAGCTTGCGCCCACGCGCGGATGGGAAGTCGTCGCTCGACTCGATGAGGAGCACACCGCGAAGGGCATCACCAAGGAATTGCTCTGTGGCGCCGATGCTGCCGTCGAGTTCACGACACCGGGCGCGGCGCCGACGAACATCCGTGCGATCACAGGGGCGGGGTGCCCGGTCGTCGTCGGAACGACCGGCTGGTACGAGCAGCTGCCGCGTGTGTCCGCCGATGTTCAATCACGCGGCGGAGCGATGCTCTCGGCGCCGAACTTTTCGGTTGGCGTGAACATCTTCGAGCAAGTCGTCGAGATGGCGGCGCGATTGATTGGGCGCGCGCCAGGATTCGAGGCGCAGCTCATCGAGACGCACCATTCCGCCAAGAAGGACGCACCGTCCGGGACGGCGAACACGCTCGGGAAGACCGCCTCCGCCGCATTCGGTCGCGCGATTCCGATCACGAGTGTGCGCGTCGGCGCGGTGCCCGGGACACACGAGCTCATTTTCGACGCTCCGTTCGAGCAGATTCATCTCGAGCACATCGCACGCGATCGCCGTGTGTTCGCCGAGGGCGCGCTCGTCGCGGCGGCGTGGCTCATCGGCAAACGCGGGGTGTTCACGATGCGCGACGTGTTGTCCAGCTCACCAGCTGAGAGGACCTCATGACCTGGTACAACAAGAAAGCCGACCCCTCTACTCCGCAGCGGCTTGCCGGATGCGGCACGGCCCTCGTCACGCCATTCAACGCCGACGGTTCGCTCGACGAGGGCGCGCTGCGCTCGCTCGTCGACTGGCAGATCGAGGAAGGCATCCATTTCCTGGTGCCGTGTGGAAGCACCGGCGAAGCGGCGACGATGACACTCGATGAGCATCGATGCGCAGTGAAGATCGTCGCCGAACAAGCGCGTGGCCGCGTGCCGATCGTCGCCGGCGCGGGAAGCAACGATACACAGAAGGCGATCGAGCTCTCGAAGGCGATGCAAGAGGCCGGCGCCACACATCTGCTGCATACGTCGCCGATGTACAACAAACCGCCACAACGCGGGATCGTCGCCCACTACAAGGCGATCGCCGACGCAGTGAAGCTGCCCATCGTGGTCTACAACGTTCCGGGAAGAACCGCGAGCAACATCGAAGCGAAAACGATGCTCGAGCTCGCGGGCGTGCCAGGAATCGTTGCAGCGAAGGAGGCTTCCGGTCAGTTGTCGCAGATTGCCGACATCATCAAGGGCCGCAACGCGACGTTTTCTGTACTCTCGGGAGACGACGAGCTCACACTTCCCATAATGGCGCTGGGCGGCGACGGCATCATTTCAGTGATCTCGAATGCCACGCCACGTTTGATGGCGCAGCTCTGCAATCAGATGGCGGCCGGGGACGTCGCGGGCGCCCGAGAGCTCCACCTCAAGCTGCTGCCGTGGATGCGCGCGGCCTTCGTCGAATCCAACCCACTTCCGGTGAAAGCCGCGCTCTCCATGATGGGGCGCATCCGCAACGTGCTTCGTTTGCCGCTCGTGCCGTTGACGGAGGGGAACAACGCGACCGTCCGCGCCGCGCTCGTTTCGGCGGGAGCGCTGACGTGAACATCGACGCCGGGGATCTGGAGCGCCGAATCGAGTCGCTCGCCGCAACGCCGCCGGGCGAGACGTTGCCGGCGGACGCGCGCGAGGCGATCGACATGCTGCTGAACGCGCTCGAATCCGGACAGATCCGCTCCGCCGAGCGCGGCAACGACGGCACGTGGCGCGTCAACCCATGGGTCAAGCGAGGCATCCTGCTCGGCTTCCGAGCCGGAAAGCTGGAGCGCTCGGGCGGTGACAGCCTGACGTTCGTCGACAAAGACACATACCCGATTCGACGCTTCGAGGAGAACGACAACGTCCGGGTCGTGCCCGGCGGCTCGTCGATTCGACGCGGGTCGTTCATTGCTTCGGGCGTCGTGTTCATGCCGCCGATGTATGTGAACGTCGGAGCCTACGTCGATGCCGGAACGATGATCGACTCGCACGCGCTCGTCGGCTCGTGCGCACAGGTGGGCAAACGCGCGCACGTGAGCGCCGCCGCGCAGATCGGCGGCGTGCTCGAGCCGATAAACGCCACGCCGGTCGTCATCGAAGACGATGTGCTCGTCGGCGGAAATTGCGGTGTGTATGAAGGCACGATCGTTCGCGCGCGCGCAGTGCTCGCCGCGGGCGTGATTCTCACCCGCGGGACCCCTGTGTTCGATCTGGTAAAAGAAACCGTCTACCGCGGCACGGCCGAAGAGCCACTCGAGATTCCAGAGGCAGCCGTCGTCGTTCCCGGAGCAAGGATGATCAAGGAAGGATGGGGTGCGGAGCAGCAACTCGGGCTCCAGGCGCCCGTCATCGTGAAATACCGCGACGAAAAAACCGATCTCGCGACCGCACTCGAGGGCTGGCTGCGATGAGGGTTTCAGGAACGCTGAAAGTCCCCGGCGACAAATCCATCTCGCACCGCTCGCTCATCCTGTCCGCGCTGAGCGTCGGCGAGTCGCGGGTCACGGACATCCTTCAGTCTGCCGACGTGCACTCCACGGCCGGCGTGCTTCGATCGCTCGGCGTAGACATCCCCGAATTGTCGTCGGACTTCGTGATTCGCGGCGTGGGGCGTCACGGGCTCAAACCGCCGGCGTCGGAGCTCGACTGCGGCAACAGTGGAACGACCACGCGGCTGATGTCGGGCGTCGTGGCGGGGTGTCCGGCGCCAATGCAGGCGACGTTCGTGGGCGACTCGAGCTTGAGCCGTCGGCCCATGCGTCGCGTCGCTCGGCCGCTGGAGGCCATGGGTGCTCGCGTCGAGCTTCCGTCGCACGGCGGGCTGCCGATGACGATCTACGGCGCGACGCTTCACGACATCGTCTGGAACAACGAGATCGCGAGCGCCCAAGTGAAAAGCGCGGTGCTGCTCGCCGCGCTGGTGTCGGGCGTCAAAGCCCGCGTCAACGAGCCGACAAAA
>Ga0126377_10002991_pt1 | contig 11840 bp, 15 predicted proteins | sample PanSoiMetPlot_22_FD_92647 | JGI IMG/M metagenome (GOLD analysis project Ga0126377, IMG submission 92647) | Tropical forest soil microbial communities from Panama - MetaG Plot_22 | ecosystem: Environmental > Terrestrial > Soil > Tropical forest > Bulk soil | place: Panama | collected 2016-02-17
CCGCGGTAGCGGAAGATCGCCCCGAGCAGTACCGGCTCGAACTCGGCCTCGACGCCGAGGATCCCTCCGGCCACGCGCTCGGCCGCCAGGTAGCCGTAGGGCGATCCGAGGTCGAAGTAGAGCATCGCTGGCTTGATGATCAGCAAGTTATATGCTGCGGCCGATGTCCGCCACGGCCGCCGCACCGCGGACCCGCAACGCGGATCGCAGCCGCGCCGCGATCCTCGACGCGGCCGAGCACCTGTTCGCCGAGCGCGGCTTCGCCGGCGCGAGCCTCGAGGACATCGGGGCGAAGGCCGGCCTGTCGCGCGGGACGCCGAGCTACTTCTACGGCTCCAAGGAGCGCCTCTTCGTCGCCGTGCTCGAGCGCGTCTTCGCCGCGCGCGAGGAGGCGACCGCGCGGGCCTTCGCGCCGCTGCGCGCATGGGCGCACGAGGGCGATGGCTCGCTCGAACGGGCGCTCGCGCGCGCCGTCGAGGGCTACATGGCCTTCCTGCTGGCACGGCCGACGTTCGTGCGGCTGCTCGAGTGGGAGGAGCTGCAGGGCGGGCGGCGCCTGCGCGAGACCCCGCGCCAGTCGCGCGCGATCGCCGACGCCTTCGCGGCGGTACGCGCCGTCGCCTCCCGGCGCGGGCTGCGAACCTTCGAGGTCGAGGACGCCGTCCTGCTCTTCGTGTCGCTGACCTTCTCCCCGCTGACCCAGCACTCGACCTTCATGGCCGCGCTCGGCCGCGACCTCGCCGACCCGTCCACGCTGCGCCGCCACGTTCGCTTCGTCGTCGACCAGCTGCTCGCCGTTGTCCGTCCTCGCTGACCTCCGCGTCCCGATCGTGCAGGCGCCGCTCGCCGGCGGCCCGTCGACGCCCGAGCTCACCGCCGCCGTGTCGGGCGCGGGCGCGTTCGGGTTCGTGGCGGCGGGCTACAAGACGCCCGACGCCGTGCGCGACGAGCTGCGCGCGCTGCGGTCGATGACGCCGGAGCCGTTCGGCGTCAACGTGTTCGTGCCGGGCTCGGCGCCCGATCCGGCGGCGTACGAGGCGTACCTCGAGGGGCTGCGCGCGGAGGCCGAGGCCCATGGGGTGCAGCTCGGCGAGCCGCGGTTCGAGGACGACGCGTGGGATGCGAAGCTCGCCCTGCTCGAGGCCGATCGCGTTGCGGCGGTGTCGTTCACCTTCGGGTGCCCGGCGTCGGAGGTCGTCGGCCGGCTGCGCGCCGCGGGCAGCGAGGTGTGGGTGACGGTCACCGACGTGGCCGAGGCGCAGGAGGCCGCCGACGCCGGAGCCGACGCACTCGTCGTGCAGGGCGTCGAGGCCGGCGGCCATCGCGGGTCGTTCGTCGACGGCGACGGCGCGGGCGACTACGGCCTGCTGGCGCTCCTGCAGCTCGTGCGCGCACGCGTCGACCTGCCGCTCGTCGCGAGCGGCGGCATCGCCACCGGCGGCGCCGTGGCCGCGGTGCTCTGCGCCGGCGCTCGCGCCGCCCAGATCGGTACCGCGTTCCTGCGCACGCGTGAGGCCGGTACGGCGCCCGCGCATCGGGACGCCGTTGCCAGTCGTGCGCCGACGCGCCTCACCCGCGCGTTCACAGGCCGCCAGGCGCGCGGCATCGTCAACCGCTTCCTACGCGAGCACTCGGCCGAGGCTCCGACCGCCTACCCGAACGTGCACCACGCGACGGCCCCGCTGCGCGCCGCGGGGCGCAAGGCCGGCGATGCCGACGTCCTCAACCTCTGGGCCGGACAGACCCATGAGCTCGCGCCCGACGTGCCGGCCGCGGAGCTGGTCGCCACGCTCGCGGCCGGTGCGGCCGAGAGCCTCGATGCGGCCCGGCTTGCGCTCAGCCGGCGCGCAGACGCCTGATCGCTTCGAGCTCGGCGACCGTCTCCCGGTCCTTGGGGCGCCCGGCCGCGGTCTTCATCGCGATGAGGTCGTCCACCGATGCCACGAGCACCGAGAAGCCACCGAGGTCGAAGCGATCCGCCCGCCGTCGGAGCGCGTCGAACTTCGGCGCGCCCGCCGGTCTCGCGAGGACGTCGAGATCGCCGGCGTCGGTGCTGAGCGTGAGCACCTCGATGCGGCGAAGCGTCGCCCCATCGGGGACGAAGCCCGCGTCGTCGGCGCCCCGCAGCTTGGCGTCCAGGCCGACCAGCACCTCGCCGAGCGCATCGAGGTTGGGCGCGTCGGTCGCGAAGCAGACGTCGAGGTCGAACGTGTTGCGCGCCGAGCCGTGCAGGACAGCTGCGATCCCGCCGATGACGACAAACTCCACGCCCCGCTCGGTCAGCGCCCGCAAGATGCGGGCGGCGTCGAGTTCAGCTCGTGGCGGGCTGCTCACGGCGTGCCTGCCTCAGCAACGCGTGCAGGTTGCGCTGCGAACGCTGAAACGCCGCCAGCCGCTCTGCGGGTGAGAGCCGCAGCCGTTCGGCGATCTGGGTCTCGTCGATCTCGGGTGGCGCGAGCTCCGAGGTCAACCGTCGGCCCGTCGCTCGCAGGGCACGATCGAGCGTGGCGACGGTCGGATTGGCCTCGGGCCGCTCGAGCCGCGCGACCGCCGGCTGTGACAGCCCGAGGCGCGCGCCGAGTTGTGCCTGCGTGAGGCCGGCGTCGAGACGCGCGCTGCGGAGGAGCAAACCCGGGGACATACCCCAGAGGATATATCACGGATACCTTATCTCTTCAGGAGCTCGCCCTGATGACGTACCACTGGCCGCCGACGCCCTCGCCGTTGGCGTCCGCCTTCGACCTGTCGCCGGCGTAGCGGTAGAGCGGGTGCCCGTCGTAGGTGAGCTGCAGCGTGCCGTCGTCGCGCCTGACCGTCGCGACGTGGGCGGGAAGGCCGGTCGTGCTCGAGGCCGCCGCCGGAAGCCACGTCCGCAGGCATGCGCCCGTGCAGACCGGGCGGCCCTGCGCCTCGGCGGTGAAGCGATACAGCGTGCGCCCCTGCGCGTCGACGACCACGCGGCCGACCTTCGCCTTCTCGGCGGTGCCCACCGGCGCCTTCGCGTCGTGCGACGAGGAGCCGCAGGCGCCCAGTACGGATGCAGCGATCGCAAGCAGCGCAATGACGCTCGGCTTCACCATCGGCATCATCAGTGAACTCAACATTCCCGGCGAGGTGCGTCACCATCGACGGGGTAACGCCACGACCATGCGAATCCGACGAATCCTTCCCTGGCTGATCCTGTTCGAGCTGCTCAAGGCCGGCCGCGACCATTGGGACACGCTCGACCCCGCCGACCGCGCCGAGGTCGCCGACCTGTTCCGTCGCACGCGCGGCAATCCCCGCAACCTGAGCGCCGCCGACAAGGCCGAGCTCCGCGATCTGGCCCGCCGCCTGCACCTCGCGCGGCTCGGTTTCTCGCTGGGCTCCGCAGCCGTGATCGGCCGCCGCCGTCACCGACGCCGGCGGTGAAACGCTGCGTAGACTCCGCCGCCCGATGACGAGCCTGCAGGAGCGCACACGTTTCGAGCCCGCGGAGGTCGAGCCCCGCATCATCGAGCGCTGGCTGCAGTCCGGCCTGCATCACCCCAAGCCCGAGGGCACGGCGGACGAGAACTTCTCGATCGCCATCCCACCGCCGAACGTCACCGGCGCGCTGCACATGGGCCATGCCCTCAACGGCTCGATCCAGGACCTGCTCATCCGCTACCACCGCATGCGCGGCCAGCGGGCGAAGTGGATCCTCGGCACCGACCACGCGGGCATCGCCACCCAGAAGCAGGTCGAGCGCCAGCTCGAGTCCGAGGGCTCGAGCCGCGAGCAGCTCGGCCGCGCGGCGTTCGTGGAGCGCGTCTGGCAATGGCGCGAGCAGTACGGCGGCGAGATCATCGAGCAGTACAAGCGCCTCGGCGCGACCGTCGACTACGACGACGAGCGCTTCACCCTCGACGACGACTACGTCCGGGCGGTCCTGAAGGTCTTCGTCGACCTCTACGACAAGGGCCTGATCTACCGCGACCACTACCTGGTCAACTGGGACCCGGGCCTGCGCTCGGCGGTGTCCGATCTCGAGGTCGAGGACCGCGAGGTCACTGACACGCTCTACTCGATCGCCTACCGGCTCGAGGATGGCTCGGGCGAGATCGTCGTCGCCACGGTGCGCCCCGAGACGATGCTCGCCGACGTCGCTCTCGCGGTGCACCCCGACGACGAGCGTTATCGCCAACTTGTGGGCAAGACCGCGATCCTGCCGCTCGTCGGGCGCCACCTGCCGATCGTCGCCGACGACTACGTCAAGCCCGAATTCGGCACCGGGATGCTGAAGGTCACGCCCGGCCACGACGCCAACGACTTCGAGATCGGCCGCCGCCACGACCTCGACGAGATCACGGTCATCGGCGAGGACGGTTGCATGACGGCCGAGGCGGGCCCCGAGTTCGCCGGCTTCCCGGTGCTCGAGGCGCGCGACAAGGTGGTCGCCGCGCTCACCGAGCAGGGGCTCATCCGCCACACCGAGGAGTACACGCACGAGGTGCCGTTCAGCCAGCGTTCGGGCGAGCGCATCGAGCCGCTCATCTCGCTGCAGTGGTTCATGGCGATGGACGATCTGGCGCGGCCGGCAATCGAGGCCGTCCGCTCGGGCCGCGTGCACATCCATCCCGAGTCGCAGTCGCGCCGCTATCTCGAGTGGCTCGAGAACATCCGCCCCTGGTGCATCTCGCGCCAGCTGTGGTGGGGCCATCAGATCCCGGTCTGGTACCGCGAGGAGGAGGAGACCTACGTCGGCACCGAGCCGCCGGAGGGCGCGGGCTGGGAGCGCGAGCCCGACGTGCTCGACACATGGTTCTCCTCGGCGCTGTGGCCGTTCGCGACGCTCGGCTGGCCGCAGGAGACGCCGGAGCTGCGCGCCTTCTACCCGACCGACGTGCTGCTCACCGCGCGCGACATCCTCTTTCTCTGGGTCGCCCGCATGGTGATGATGGGCCTCGAGTTCACCGGCGACGTCCCGTTCCACGACGTCTACGTGCACTCGGTCATCCAGGCGCCCGACGGCCGGCGGATGAGCAAGTCGCTGGGCACCGGCATCGATCCGCTCGACGAGATCGAGGTCCACGGCGCCGACGCGGTGCGCTTCGGGCTGCTCGCGATGTCGTCGTCGCAGGACGTGCGGTACTCGTCCGAGAAGGTCCGCCAGGGCCAGGCGCTGGCCAACAAGCTCTTCAACGCCGCGCGCTACGTGCTGCTCAACGTCAGCGCGGCAACCGACCCGGCGCCGCGCCCGGCGACGGTGCACGACCACTGGATCCTCAGCCGCCTGCAGGCCGCCAAGGAGCAGTTCGACGAGAACGTCGCGGGCTTCGAGTTCTCCAAGGCCGTGCTCGGCCTCTACGACTTCGTCTACGGCGAGCTGTGCGACTGGTACCTGGAGTTCAACAAGGGCCGCGAGTACGACGACGACCTCTCGGCGACGATGCTCTACGTGCTGCGCGAGACGCTGCTGCTCGCGCACCCGGTCATCCCGTTCGTGACCGAGGAGCTGTGGTCGCACGTCCCCGGCGCCGAGGACCTGCTGGCCACCCAGCAGGCGACCGGCCCCGAAGACAGCCTGCGCGACCTCGACGCCGAGCAGCGCGTGGCCGCGGTGATCGCCGCGGTGACCGCGGTGCGGTCGTGGCGCGAGGAGGCCGGCGTGCGCCCCGGCGAGGTGCTCGTCGCGCGGCTCGACGGGCTCGACGGCGACGCCGAGCTCGCGGCGCGCATGGCGCGCCTGGACCTGGCCGGCGACGGCGAGCTGACGGCGGTGGTGCCGTTCGCGGGCGGGGCGGCGGAGATCCGCGCCGGCGCGCTTGTCGACCCCGCCGAGGAGGAGCGCAAGCGCGACGCGGAGCGCGACCGGCTGCGCAGCGAGATCGCGCGCGCCGAGGGCCGGCTTGCCAACGAGGGGTTCGTGGCGAAGGCTCCCGAGCATCTCGTCGCGGCCGAGCGCGACAAGCTCGAGCGCCTGCGGCGGGAGCTCGAACAGCTATGACCCTGGCCGAGGCTGAGCGCTATCTGCTCGGGCTCGAGCTCTTCGGGATGCGGTTCGGCCTGGACCGCATGCGCCGCCTCATGACGGTGCTCGGCTCGCCCCAGGAGCGCTACGGCACCGTCCACGTCGTCGGGACGAACGGCAAGTCGTCGACCGTCCGGATGATCGCCGCCATCCTGCGCCGCCACGGCCTACGCACCGGCGCATACCTCTCCCCGCATCTCGTGTCGTTCACCGAGCGCGTGCGGATCGACGACCAGGACTCCAGCCCCGAGCGCTTCGCCGCGGCGGTCGCGCGTGCTCGCCGCGCCGCGGAGAAGGTCGACCACACGCTCGAGGACGACGACCGCGTGACGCAGTTCGAGGCGCTGACGGCGGCGGCGTACGACGAGCTCGCGACGGCCGGGGTCGAGGTGGCGGTCATCGAGGCCGGGCTGGGAGGCCGGTACGACGCGACGAACGTCATCCCGTCGCGCGTGCAGGTGCTCACCAACGTCGGCCTTGAGCACACGCGCTGGCTCGGGCCGACGGTCGCGGACATCGCGGCGGAGAAGCTCGACGTCGTGCGGGGCGGTGGGAACGGATTCACGCTCGTGGTCGGCCCGGACCTGCACCCCGACGCGCTCGCGCTCGCCCGTGAGACCGCGGCCGACCGCGGCGCGCGCCTCGTCCAGGCGGGGACCGATCCCGGCGTGGAGGTGCTCGCGCGCGGGGCCTACCAGCGGCGCAACTTCGCGGTCGCGCGGGCCGCGGCCGAGGCGTATCTGGGCGAGCTCGACGAGGAGGCGGTTCGCGCAGCGGCGGCGTCGACGCTGGTGCCGGGTCGCTTCGAAGTCGTCGGGCGCGCGCCGGACACCGTGCTCGACAGTGCGCACAACCCCGACGGCATGACCGCGCTCGTCGAGGCGCTGCGGGGCTTCCTCGACGGACGGCGCCTCGTGGCCTGCGTCTCGATCCTCGACGACAAGGACGCCGCCGGGATGCTGCGCGAGCTGCTGCCGCTGTGCGCGGAGGTCGTCTGCACCACGAACGCGAACCCGCGCGCGCTGTCGCCGGCCACGCTCGAGTCGCTGTGCCGCCAGCTCGGCGGGCCCCCCACGCGCACGGTGGGCGATCCCAGGCGCGCGCTCGCCGCGGCGCGCGAGGCGGCGGGGCCAGACGGCGTGGCGCTGGCGACCGGCTCGATCTATCTGATCGCCGACCTCCTGCGGCCGGCGGACGCGACGCGCCGGAGCACGATGTGACAGCGCGCCATTGCTCGCCCGGCCCAAGCGGCCACTTCTGGAGGGGTCGCTCGCGATGAGCGACGACGGCCCATCGGTGCCGGCGATGATCGCCGCCGTCGCCATCATCGTGGCGCTCGTGATCCTCGTGTTCTTCGCGCTCGGCTACGGGTTCGGGCGTCTGTTTCTTTGAAGGGTTCGTGTGCCTGCGGCGGTTACGCCGCCGCGTGGTCTAGCCTTCGCCCCGGTTCCCATGCTGCCCGTCGCCATCTTCGGCATCACCAACGACGCTCTGGACACGGCCGTCAAGCTGCTGATCCTCGTCCTCGTCGTCGTGTGGCTGGCGCTCGTCTATTACACGTACGCCGACGCGCGGCGACGCATCGCCGATCCCATGCTTGTCGGCTGCGCAACCGCGGCCGCGCTCTTCCCGTTCGTCGGGACGGTCGTCTACATGATCGTGCGACCACCGGAGTACCTCGAGGACGTCCGCGAGCGTGACCTCGAGATGCAGGCCGCCGAGGCGCGCCTGCACTCGCTCAACTACATCTTGTGCCCGCATTGCGACAACGAGGTAGAGAAGGACTTCTTGCGTTGCCCGCACTGCATGCGCAAGCTCAAGGACCCGTGCGTGAACTGCGGCAAGCCGCTGGATCCCGCATGGCGGATCTGCCCGTACTGCGAGGCCGAGATCCCGGGCGTGACGCCCACGCCATCGCGCCGCAGGCGCCGCCGGCGCTCGAGCGAGGAGCTCGAGGCCGAAGCGACGGCGTCCTACGAGGCGCCGCCACAGTAACCACCTACGGAAGGCTCTCCCCACATGGACCGGACCCTCATCCTGGTCAAGCCAGACGCGTTCGCGCGCGGCCTGACCGGCGAGATCATCGCCCGCTTCGAGCGCAAGGGGCTGAGGATCGTTGCGCTCACGTACATGCAGATGGAGCAGGCGCTCGCCGAGCGCCACTACGCCGAGCACGAGGGCAAGCCGTTCTTCGGCGAGCTCGTCGAGTTCATCACGTCCGGCCCGTTGGTAGCGATGGTCCTGGAGGGTTACGAGGCGGTCGTCGCGGCCCGCCAGGTCATCGGCGCGACGAACCCGCTCGAGGCGGCGCCGGGCTCGATCCGCGGCGACTTCGCCCTGGAAATCGGCCAGAACATGGTCCACGGCTCGGACTCCAACGAGTCGGCGGTCCGCGAGGCCGCGCTGTTCTTCCCGGACTTGTGACGCTGGTCCTCGCCAGCCGCTCACCGCAGCGGCGGGCGATCCTGACGCAGCTCGGCGTGCCGTTCGTCGAGCGGCCGAGCGACGTCGAGGAGCTGGTCGCGGGAGAGCCCGTGGCGGTCGCGCGCGAGAACGCGCTGCGCAAGGCGCGGGCCGCGGGCGCGGCCGGCGACGAGGTCGTGCTCGGCGTCGACACGATCGTCGCGATCGAGGGCGAGATCTGGGGCAAACCCGCCGACGCCGAAGCCGCCGCGCAGACGCTGCGCGAACTCTCGGGCCGCACGCATACGGTGATCGGCGGGGTGGCGCTGGCGCGTGCCGGCGCAGCGCCGCAGACGGCGATCGCGACGACCGCGGTCGCGTTCCGGGAGCTCGACGACGCGCTCATCGACTGGTACGTCGCGACCGGGGAATGGGACGGACGCGCCGGCGCGTACGCGATCCAGGGGCGCGGCGCGGCGCTGGTCGAGCGCATCGACGGCGACTACCTCAACGTCGTCGGACTGCCGGTCGCCACGCTGCTCGACCTCTGGCCGCAGCTCCTGCGCGGCTGATCGGGCAAGTGCGGTTTGCAGCGCATTTTCCGGCGTCCTAGCGAGAAGGGATCGGCGAGGTGTCCGATACACTGGCGCCCGCGGCCGCCGGTGCCCTTCCCGAGAGGGCGCCCGCCGGAGTGCGCGCCGCACTCGCTCTCTCAAGATGGGCTTTTTTAGCTACCTCACCGGCTTTGGTGGCCGCGACATGGCGGTCGACCTCGGCACCGCGAACACGCTCGTGTACGTCCGCGGCCGCGGCATCGTGCTCTCTGAGCCAAGCGTGGTGGCGATTGATTCGCGCACCGGTGAGGTACATGCCGTGGGTATCGAGGCCAAGCGGATGCTCGGCCGGACGCCCGGCACGATCCAGGCCATCAGGCCGCTGAAGGACGGCGTCATCGCCGACTTCGACGTCACCGAGGAGATGCTCCGCCACTTCATCCAGAAGGTGCACCAGAACCGCTGGGCGCACCCACGCGTGGTGGTCTGTGTTCCGTCGGGCGTGACGGGCGTCGAGAAGCGCGCGGTCGAAGAGGCGTGCCTGAGCGCAGGGGCGCGGCAGGCCTACCTCATCGAGGAGCCGATGGCCGCGGCCATCGGGGCAGGGCTGCCCGTCGGCGAGCCGACCGGCAGCATGGTGGTCGACATCGGCGGCGGGACGTCCGAGGTCGCGGTGATCAGCCTCGGCGGCATCGTCGTGTCGCAGTCGATCCGCGTCGGCGGAGACGAGCTCGACGAGTCGATCATCAACTACGCCAAGCGCGAGTACAAGCTGCTCATCGGCCAGCAGACGGCCGAGGAAGTCAAGCTCGAGATCGGCTCGGCGTATCCCATGGAGGAGGAGGTGCAGGCCGAGATCCGCGGCCGCGACATGGTCTCCGGTTTACCGAAGACGGTCGTGCTCACCTCCGAGGAGATTCGGCAGGCGCTCGAGGAGCCCCTGTCCCAGATCATCGACGCGGTCAAGGAGACCCTCGACCGCACGCCGCCCGAGCTGGCGTCCGACATCATGGATCGCGGCATCATGCTGGCCGGTGGTGGATCGCTTCTGCAGGGCCTCGACGAGCGCCTTCGCGAGGAGACCCAGATGCCCGCGCACCTGGCGGAGTCGCCGCTGACGTGCGTGGCCGTGGGCTCCGGCCGCTCGCTCGAGGAGTTCGAGGTCATCCACCGCACGAACAAGAATTCGAGGAATCGCCGCCGCAACGCTCGGTACTGAGCCGTGGCGCGTAACCCCCCACAAGCTTTGGAGAATCCCTCCGCGTGTACGACAAGACGGTCCGCCGCAGGCGGGTGGTCCTCGGGCTACTCGTCGCCAGTTCCCTGATACTGCTCACCGCGTACTTCGGCGAGTCCGCCGGCGGCGGGCTGCACTCGGTACAGCGCGGCGTCCTCGACGTCATCTCGCCGATCCAGGAGGGCGCCAGCCGGGCGCTCAAGCCCGTGCGCGACCTCTTCGGCTGGACGGGCGACACGCTCGACGCGAAGGGCCAGCTCAAGGACCTGCGCAAGGAGAACGAGGCGCTGCGCCAGCAGAACGTGACGATGCAGGCACAGCTGCGCGACGACCGGCAGCTGCGTTCGCAGCTCAAGCTCAACCAGACGGCGGGCCTGGCCGACAACGCCCCGGTGGCCGCGCGGGTGATCGGCGAGGACCCGAGCCTCTGGTTCGATCAGATCACGATCGACAAGGGCAGCTCTGCCGGGGTGCGGACCAACCAGGCAGTCGTCACGGGACAGGGCCTTGTTGGCAAGGTGTCGTTCGTGTGGAGCTCGGGCGCGACGGTCACGCTCATCACCAACCACGACATGCAGGTCGGCGCGACGGTCTCGGACACCGGCGTCAAGGGGCTCCTCGCGGTCGACGACGGGCATCCCACCCAGCTTGTTCTGAAGTCGCTCTCCAGCCAGGACGTCGTCAAGCCTGGCCAGACCGTGGTCACGTCCGGGACGCTGTCGAAGGTCGGCCGGTTCCCGTCGCCGTACCCGCGCAACATCCCGATCGGCCGCGTGACGAGCGTCGACGACCCGGGTCAGGACGACCAGCAGGCCCACGTCCGCCCGTTCGCGAACCTGCGCCGGCTCGACATCGTCGAGGTCCTCACGAAGGCGGACAGCTCGTGAGGCCGTCCATTGCCCAGCTCGTGGTGCGGCTGCTCATCCTCGGCGCCCTCACGGTGATCCTGCAGGTCACGGCGGTCAGCCAGATCGAGATCTTCGGCACCAACGCCGACCTGCTGCCGCTCGTGCTCGCCGCCGTCGGGCTGCTCGCCGGCTCGATCGCCGGCGCCTGCTTCGGCTTCTTCATCGGGCTCTTCCTCGACCTCGCGCTCGTGCAGACGATCGGCGTCTCGTCGCTGGTCTACGTCGCGGTCGGCTACTGGTGCGGCCGCTTCCGCGAGCTGCGCGACCCGCAGAGCGCGCTCGTGCCGCTCGCGGTGGGCGGGGCGGCCACCGCGGCCGCCATGATCGGCTACTCGCTGATGCAGTTCCTGCTCGGCGTCGACGGCCCGGTCAGCTTCCTGCTGGCGCGCGAGATCCTCGCCACGGTCCTGCTCAACGCGATCATCGCCACGCCGGTCTACGCCATCGTGCGCTGGCTGCTGCGGCCCGCGCTGCCCGACGATCCGCGTCGCCGCCGGCGCCGCGCCTACACGACCGGCGGCCTGTCGCCGCTCTCGCGCGCATGATCGAGCCGGCCGAAGTCCAAGAGGGGCGCGTCCCGCCGATCACGCCGCAGCTCGCGCTGCGCATCGCGATCCTCGGCGGCATCGCGTTCGTGCTCTTCGCGATCATCTTCTTCCGACTGTGGTACCTGCAGGTGCTCTCCGGCGACCAGTACCTGCAGCAGGCGCGCGACAACCGCGTGCGCCAGCTGCGTATCCAGGCGC
>Ga0126377_10002992_pt1 | contig 11839 bp, 5 predicted proteins | sample PanSoiMetPlot_22_FD_92647 | JGI IMG/M metagenome (GOLD analysis project Ga0126377, IMG submission 92647) | Tropical forest soil microbial communities from Panama - MetaG Plot_22 | ecosystem: Environmental > Terrestrial > Soil > Tropical forest > Bulk soil | place: Panama | collected 2016-02-17
GAATTCCGCCGTCGTCGAGATCACCGAGAGGCGCAGCAGTGCCTGCAGGCGCCGACGCAGTTCACGGTTGTGAGCGCCGCCGCCACACAGCACGGCGCGCTGCACGTGGCCGAGCTTCGCGCAGGAATCCGCGATCGTCCGCGCGGTCAGCTCGCACAAGGTCGCCTGAACGTCGGCCGGCGAAAGCCGCGCGCTCGCCAGTTGCTCATCGAGCCACGCCAGGTTGAACAGCTCGCGTCCCGTGCTCTTCGGTGGCGCCTTGGCGAAGTACGGCTCGGACAGCAGCGACTGCAGAAGACCTGCGTGCACCTGTCCACTCGCCGCCCATTCACCGTCGCGATCGAACGGTGCGCCGCGGTGGCGTTCCGACCACCCATCCATCAGGCAATTGCCGGGCCCGGTGTCGAAGCCGATTGCGGTATCGCCCGGGGGTAGCCACGTGACGTTGGCGATGCCACCGATGTTGATGACCGCGCGCGATTCCATCGGGCTGCCGAGCACGGCCTGGTGCAAGGCCGGAGCGAGCGGTGCGCCTTCGCCGCCTGCCGCCACATCACGGCGCCTGAAGTCCGCAACTGTGGTGATGCCCGTGCGCTCGGCGATCACGTCCGGGTTGCCGATCTGCCAGGTGAACGGGTGCGCGCCCTCGGGACGGTGACGCAGCGTCTGGCCGTGGCTGCCGATGGCGGTCACTTCAGCGACCGATACGCCTGCTTCCTGCAGCAGCTTCAGCGCGGCAGCGGCAAAGGCTTCACCGATCGCCGTGTCGAGCGCGCCGACCTGGTCGAGGCTGACTCCGTCCGGATGAGCGATGAGACGGAAGAGCTGCTCGCGCAACTCACGCGCGTACGGCATCGCGCGCGCATGGCGCACTTCACAGCGGGTTGCGTCGATTTCCACCAGCGCCGCATCGATCGCGTCCATGCTGGTGCCGGAGATCAGCCCGAGATACAGGGCCATCGCGAGAATCGCTCAGCGGTTGGCGAGGAGCGCGTTGCTCGTGAGCTGGTCGAGCTGCGCGAGATCGGGAGCTGTGCGCATCTGGAAGTCCGCGCGCAGATCGGCTGCGATCGGCGTGGCATCCGCGAGCTTCACGGTCTGCGGATTGCGATGCACGCCGTTGACCCGGTATTCGTAGTGCAGATGCGGTCCGGTGGCGAGGCCGGTCATGCCCACGTAACCGATGACCTGGCCCTGCCGCACGCGCGAGCCGGGAGCTACGCCCTTCGCAAAGCGCGACAAGTGACCGTAGAGCGTGCTCACCCCGCTCCCGTGCTCGAGCACGATCGCGTTGCCATAGCCGCCATAGCGGCCGCGGGTCTGCACGCGACCGTCACCCGCGGCGCGCACCGGAGTGCCGGTGGGCGCGGCGTAGTCGACGCCCTTGTGTGCGCGGATGGTGTTGAGGATCGGGTGCTGCCGCGCCGAGTTGAAACGCGAGCTGATGCGCGTGAAATCCACGGGCGCGCGCAGGAAGGCCTTGTGCATGCTGCGGCCGTCGGGCGCGAAGTAATCCCAGCTGCCGTCTGGAAGTTGGTAGCGCACGGCGCGGAAGGTGCGCCCGTCGTTGACGAACTGCGCGGCGACGATCGCGCCGTCACCCACGAGCTCGCCGTCCTGCCAGATCTGCTCGTAGATGACGCTGAATTCATCGCCGTCACGGATGTCGAGCACGAAGTCGATGTCCCAGCCGAAGATGTTGGCGAGCGCGAGCGCGGTCTGGTCGGAAATGCCGGCGGCCGCTGCGGACTCGAACAGCGAACTGGAGATGCGTGCGCGCTTGCTGACGACGGTCGTTTCGACGGGGTTGTCGATGATCTGCGCAGCGAAACCTTCGCCGTCGCGTTTCACCGAGAGTGTCTGCGTCAGGCTGATCTGTCGCGTGAGTCCCTGCAGGTCGCCGTTCGAATGCGTCACGGTGATCTGGTCGCCGGGACGCAGCAGGTCGAGGCCCTGGCGTATTCCCGGCAGCAACCGGATGCTGGCGAGGTCGGTGAGATTGAGATCGAGCCGCCGGAAGATGCGGTCGAGCGTGTCGTTGCGTCCCACCACGACGTCGATCGTGTCCAACGGGAACGCTGCGACGACCGGCTGCGCGGTCATGTCGATCACGGGCGTCTGCGCGGGCGTCAGTTCCGCCGACACGGCCGGTGCACTCGGCGCATCGGGCGCAGCAACGCTCGCCGCAGGATGCGTGACGAAGCGGCTCCACGATTGGAAGGCAATCCCGGCGAGCAGCAGCGCCGCGAGACCGGCGTACAGCGGCAAGCGCCGCCGCGAAGGCGGCGGCTGACGGTCCCGATAATCGACGCGCAACTGGGTCGTGGAGGAGGTCACTATTCAAAAGCCAGCTAAAACAGGCGGTTAAACTATCTGCCGCAGTGCGTGAGGTCAACCGTTTCTTTGTCGAGAAGAGGTGCGCGACGCCGATCCTGTGGAGCATTTCGCGTTCGTTGCGGCTGAACGTGAGAGGCACGTCCGAATTGCGCAGCGCAGCGCGTGACTCTAGAGTGCCCCGTCCCAACGCTGCAGGAGAGCGCATGCGCTCGGTCGATGCTCAGTTGCTCGAATATCGCCGCGGCGCGCAGGAGATCCTGCTCGAAGAAGACCTGAAGAAAAAACTCGCGCGCGGCAAGCCGCTGCGCGTGAAGGCCGGCTTCGATCCCACGGCTCCCGATCTGCACCTCGGGCACACGGTGCTCATCAACAAGCTGCGGCAGTTCCAGGACTTCGGACACGAAGTCATCTTCCTGATCGGCGATTTCACCAGTCTCATCGGCGATCCGAGCGGTCGCAACGCGACGCGGCCGCGCCTGACGCCCGCAGAGGTGAAGGACAACGCGCGCACCTACGAGCGCCAGATCTTCAAGATCCTCGACCGCGAGCGCACCGTCATCGATTTCAATTCACGCTGGATGAGTGCGATGAGCGCCGCGGGCCTGGTGGAGATCGCCGCCAAACACACCGTGGCGCGGATGCTGGAGCGCGATGACTTCGCGAAGCGCTACAAGGCGGGGCAACCGATCGCGATTCACGAGTTTCTCTACCCGCTGGTGCAGGGCTATGACTCGGTCGCCCTCAAGGCCGACGTCGAGCTCGGCGGCACGGATCAGAAGTTCAACCTGCTGGTGGGCCGGCAGCTGCAGGAAGCGTACGGGCAGGAACCCCAGGTGGTTCTCACCATGCCGCTCCTCGAAGGTCTCGATGGCGTGCAGAAGATGTCGAAGTCGCTCGGCAATTACGTCGGCATCGACGAGTCGCCGGGCGACATGTTCGGCAAGCTCATGTCGATCTCCGACGAGCTCATGTGGCGCTACTACGAGCTGCTCAGTTTTCGTTCGAGTGGCGAGATCGAAGCGTTGCGCCGACAGGTCGCCGATGGCCGTAATCCCCGCGATGTGAAGTTCGAGCTGGCGCAAGAGCTCGTCGCGCGGTTCCACGATCAGCGGGCCGCCGAAGCGGCGCAGGCGGAATTCGTCGCGCGTTTTCAGAAGGGCCAGGTCCCTTCCGACATGCGCAGGGTCACTCTCCAGCCCGGATCAACCAGGCTCAAGATTGCGAACCTCCTCAAGGATGCCGGGCTCGCACAGAGCACCACCGCGGCCTACCGCCTCATCGACCAGGGCGCGGTGCGCGTCGGGGGCGAGAAACTCAGCGATCGCGACAGAGTGATGGAAGCGGGCACGTACATCGTGCAGGTCGGCAAGCGCGAGTTTGCTGAAGTCACCGTGAGCTACACGACCGCCTGAACGGTCGGTCCAGGCGGCAGGGAAAGCAGACTGACGGCACGCATGAGTCACAAGGAAGGTCTGCAGAGGGAAATCGCCGCGTCCATCGAGACGCTCGAGCGGCGGCTGGTCTCCAGTGCGGATGCGCGGGAAAAGCGCGCCATCGCCGCTGCGCTCATCGTCCTGAGCGGTGAACAGCTCAGGCTCCGTCACGCCGATCTCCTTGCCACTTTGCAGAGCCTTGCAGTAGCGCGCGATGAGCTCGAGAAAGCCGTGGGCGCCGCCCGCGTGGGTCCGTTCGATGGCTACCTGTGCGCGCTCGAACACCATCTCGCATCCTTCGATCGGGTTTCCGGCCGGCTCCATGCGAAGCTGGCGCTGCCGAAGGCCAGCTGGCGCGGCGCAGGCGTTACCAGGCGGGCTGCGGCGCGCCGCACGCTCGAGCGCCATGCAGCGGCGGCGGTGTTTCCGATCGTCAGTACGAACTACACCGACCTGCGCAAGGAATACGCGCGTTGCTACGCCAAGTGCACAGCCCGGCCGGAATGCCGGGCCACCGTTGATTACTACGTGCGGCGACTGCGCGCTGGCCAGAACAGCTACGAGCTGGTGCAGGCGGCGCTCGGTGTGCCCTGGGCCGTCGTAGGCGTGATTCACGCCATGGAGTGCGGCTTCAACTTCTCCTGTCATCTGCACAACGGCGATCCGCTCGCGGCGCGCACGACGCATGTGCCCAAGGGCCGGCCGTCCGCAGAGGAGCCGCCGTTCACCTGGTTGCAGAGTGCCGTGGATGCGCTGCAGCTGCGCGGGCTCAACGAGGTGACGGACTGGTCGGTGCCACACCTGCTCTTCCTGCTCGAGGCCTACAACGGCTTCGGGTATCGGCGCCACGGCGTGCCGACTCCTTATCTATGGAGTTTTTCCAACCTCTATTCGCAGGGGAAGTTCACGCAGGACGGGAAATTCGATGCGGCTGCGGTCAGCCGGCAATGCGGTGCCGCTCTCATGCTGAAGGAAGTTCTCAAGGCCTAGTCTGCCCAGGGAGGACGGAATGGCTCGACGTGCACTCCTCATCGGGATCAATCGCTACCTCATCCCCGGCGCGGATCTGCGGGGCTGCGTCAACGATGTGAAAAACATCCGCGCGGCGCTGCTGCAGTACTTCGCGTTTCGGAGCGGCGACATCAAGGTCCTGAGCGATCGCGCTGCGACCAAGAAGGCGATGCAGTCGGGAATCGCAGCACTGGTGGCAAGTGGCAGGAAAGGCGATGTGCTCTACCTGCACTACTCGGGTCACGGCTCCAACGTGCCCGACAAGAATGGTGATGAAGCCGACCACCGCGACGAGATCCTCTGTCCCGCGGATCTCGATTGGAAGGATCCGCTCACCGACGATTGGCTGCGAGGCGCTTTCAACAAGTTGCGGGCGGGCGTGAACCTCACAGTGGTCATGGACTGCTGTCATTCCGGCACCAACACGCGCGCCATCCTTTCGCCCGACGCACCAGTGATTCCGCGTTACCTGCCCAATCCCTGGGACCTCATGGCGGAGGAATCGCGCCGCAGGTTGCGTGGCACGGTTCGCGGCGCCGGCGCGCGTGCGGCGCGCAAGCGCAGCGATGTCGTGGAAGCCGCGATCGGCGAGACGCTGTTCGCCGGTTGTCGTTCCACGCAAACGTCGGCGGACGCATATATCGGCCGCACCTACAACGGTGCGATGACCTATTCACTCGTTGCGGCGATACAGGCGGCGCGCGGCAAGTTGACCAATCGCGAACTGCATGCAGCGACGTCGCAGCGGCTCAAGGCCGGCGACTTCGACCAGGTGCCCCAGCTGGAAGGCCGGCGCACCGCTTTCGATCGACCTTTCCTGTCCTCGCTCGGGTAGGAGCTTCCGTGGCGAAATCTGCCAAGCGTCGAACATCACGTGCGCGACGCACTCCCAAGAAGCGGTCGGCACGTCCGGCAAAGACCGCAGCATCACCTTTCCGCTTGCGGGGGCCGGCCGTCGAGGCCGCGCAGCCGTCGGCACTCGAGCGTCCGAGCACAGCCCCGGAGAAGTCGCTCGTCGATATCGAGGTGAAAGCCGAGTTCCGTCCTGCGAGTCGTGGGCTGACTCCCGAACGCAGCGTCGAAGTTGCCGCCGACGATGTGCTCGAAATCGAATTTGCCGACGGCACGCGAGTCTGGCTGCGTGGCGATGAGTATCGCGAGCGGTTCGGCGGTCCGGCAGCACGTGATGCGAGCTCGGCGAGCGTGGATGTGCCCGCCAGCTTCGCGGTGACTCCAGCCGGCGCGCCGAGTCGCGGCGTCGTCGAATGGGCGCTGAAGTCGCTCAAGGTGCTCGGCGTCGACGTGCAGGCGCGCACGGCGCTCGCGTTGGCGGCGAGTGTCGAGAAGCGCAAGGGATTGCGCCGGCCGGGTCTTGGCCTGTACCAGTGCTCGGTGGACACGGGTCGTTTCGAGCTGCGGCCCTGTTCCCTTCCGGACAAGGCCCCTGATGACAAGCCGTACCTGGTGTTTCTGCACGGTACGCTATCCAGCACCTGGGGCAGCTTCGGCGAGCTGTGGTCGCCGGAACGCGCGCGCGAGCTCTCGCTCCTCAAGCAGGCCTATGGCGATCGCATCCTCGGGTTCGAGCATCCGACACTGGCGGTGAGCCCGCTGCAGAACGCTCTCGACCTCGCCAACGCGCTACCTGTCGGCGCGACGATTCATCTCATTTCGCACTCGCGCGGCGGTCTCGTCGGCGAGCTGCTGTGTCGCTCGCAGTCGCGCACCGCGCGAACTCCGGGCACCGATCAATGGCAGCCGAGCGATCCGTTCAGCGCGGACGAGCTCGGCCTGCTCGGGCCGCAGAATCACTTGCTCGGGCAACTCAACCAGGCATTGAAACGGCGCGCGCTGCGCGTCGCACGGTTTGCGCGTGTCGCGTGTCCCGCGCTGGGCACGACGCTCGCGTCGCGCCGGCTCGATCGCTGGTTCTCCCTGTTCGGGAGCGTGGCGAGCAGGGCGCTGCCACAATCGCCCATCGTCGAAATTGCGAGCGACATCGGCGATTTCATTGCCGCAGTCGTCAAGGAACGCACGGATCCCAAGACCTTGCCCGGCGTCGAGGCGATGATGCCGGAGTCGCCCTTCATCAAGCTCGTGAACTGGCCGGGCGCGGCCGTCGCGGGCGAGCTCTACGTCATTGCTGGCGATCTCGATCCGGATGCCTGGTGGGCGAAGCTGCTGGTGTGGGTGACGGATCGCTTCTATAGCGGTGATCACGACCTGGTGGTGAACACCGCGTCGATGTACGGCGGCGCAAAGCGCACCGCGCTCGCCAAGGGCAGTTTCTTCGAAGGCCCGGCGGTTAACCACTTCAACTACTTTCGCAACTCTGACAGCGCTGCGCGGATGCTCGCCGCAATGGCTCGCGGGGACAGCGCAGGGTACGAGGACTTCGAACCACGAGTCGTCGACATTGCGCGCGCTATCGAAGTCCGCGACGCGACCCCGCGTCCGACAGTATTCATGCTTCCCGGCATCATGGGGAGCGAGCTCGGGATCAAGGACGAGCGAATCTGGTTCGCCATCGGCGAACTCCTGTTCGGCGGCATAGAGAAGCTTGCGATCGGGGCGAAGAATGTGCGACCGCTGCAGCCATTCGCGCGTTACTACGGCGACTTGCTGCAGTTCCTCGCCGCGAGCCACCGCGTGATTCCGTTCCCGTACGACTGGCGCGTGGACCCACGCACCGAGGCGGATCGATTGGCGGCGCGCATCAAGGCGGAACTGCCCGCAGCGCGCGCACAGCGCCAGCCCATACGGATCCTCGCGCATTCGATGGGCGGTCTCGTGGCGCGCACGATGATCGCGCGACACGCCGACGTGTGGGCGGAAATGCTCGCGCTACCCGGCGCGCGCCTGGTGATGCTGGGCACGCCGAACGGTGGGTCGCACTCCATCACTGAACTGTTGGTTGCGCGCTCGAAGACCTTGCGCCAGCTTGCCTTGCTGGATGTACGCCACGGCACGCGCGGGCTGCTGAACGTCATCGCGCGTTTTCCCGGAGTTCTCGCGATGCTTCCGGCCGACGCGCGCGAGGATTATTTCGACGCGGCGGTGTGGAAGAACTACGCGAGTCAGAGCGACGGTGACTGGATTCAGCCCGCCGCTGTGGACCTGCAGAGCGCGCGTGAGGTTCGGCAACTCCTCGACCACGCGTCCTTCGATCCGCAATCGATGTTCTACATCGCGGGTCATGCGCGCGCCACGCTGTGCGCGATGCGTATCGACGCGCAGGAGCCGGATCCGGCCAAGCGCATCCTATTCGATGCGAGCAATCGCGGAGACGGCCGCGTGTTGTGGGAGACCGGCATTCCGCAGGGCTTGAAGACCTGGTACATGGATGTTGCACATGGAGATCTGTCGGCGGCGAAAGATGGCTTTCCGGCGATCCTCGACGTGCTTTCGTTCGGCAACACCATCCGGCTCGCAACGACACCGCCGGTGGATCGGGCGGCGGCAGAAGTATTTCCGATGCCGCGCGATGTGGAGGTTGTGTACCCGGATGAGCGGGCGCTGCAGGCGGACGCTTTGGGCGCCGAGCCGGGCCGAGCGCGGCCAGTGGCCAGCCGGCGCAACCAGGTGCCAGTGGCGGTGCGGGCCGTGCATGGCAATCTCGCGTTCGCCCGCTTCCCGGTAGCAGTAGGTCACTACATTGGCGACACGATCATCAGCGCCGAGCGCGCGCTCGACCGGGCGCTCGCCGGTCAGCTGGCGCAGCGCCTGCAACTCGGTCTCTATCCAGGTCCCCTCGAATCGAGCGCCGTATTCGTCAACGCCCGGCTGCATGACTACGACCGCGTCACTCCCAAAGGTGCGGTGGTGGTGGGTCTCGGTAACGCGGGAGCGCTGAGCGGCTCCGAGCTGACGCGCACTTTCGTCCATGGCTTGCTCGAGTACGTGAGCGAGTGGACGGAGCGTGGCGTCGTGTCGGTCGACGATGAGCCGCACACGCTCGGAATCAGTGCGTTGCTCGTGGGCAGCGGCATGGGCGGCGTGGCAGTGGCGGACTCGGTGGCGGCGTGCCTCAGTGCCGTCGCGCAGGCGAACGACATCCTCGCCACGTCCCGCCAGGCTCAGCGCATCGGCGAGATCGAGTTCATCGAATTGTGGCGCGATCGCGCGATCCAGATCGTCAGTGCCTTTGCGCGCATCGAAAAGGATGAGCCGGCACTCAAGGGCCGGTTCCGCTTCGACGGAAGACTCACGCGTCGCAAGGGTGCGCGACAGCGCGTCAGCTACCAGGAGCCCGGCGGCTGGTGGCACCGGATCCAGATTCTCGGCGAGGCGATTGGCGACTCGAGCGAGAAAGCGCTGCGCTTCACCGCGATGACGCGCCGTGCGCGCAACGAGGTTCGCCTGCTCACAACACAACGTGCCCTGGTCGACGGTTTCATCCGCCAGGCGATTCAGACCACGCAACACGAGGAACAGGTGGCGCGGACCTTGTTCGAATTGCTCCTGCCAAACGAGTTCAAGGACGCTTCGCTGGATGAAGACAACGTCGTGTTGATGGTCGACGACGAGTCCGCGGCTTATCCGTGGGAGTTGCTCGAGGACCCGCTGGAGGGACGCGGGCCTGAAGATCGTCAGCCCTTCAGTTGCCGCAAGGGCGTCCTGCGCCAGCTTGAATCACTGGTGTTCCGCGAGAACGTGCAGCCGAGCACGTCTATGGATGCGTTGGTCGTGGGTGACCCTGTGAGTCCGTTCGTGGAACTCAAAGGCGCTCAGCAGGAGGCACGGGCCGTAGCGCGTGCACTCGATGTGAGCGGAAAGTTTCGCGTGACTCATCTCGAGCGGCCGAGCGGCACGCAGGTGCTGAATGCGCTGTTCGATCGCCCCTACCGAGTGCTGCACCTCGCCGGACACGGCGTGTACGAGTATGCACCGACCGCGAACGCCAAGGACCACGTCACCGGCATGGTGATCGGCGACGGCATGTTCCTGACGCCGCGCGAGGTCGCGCAGATGCGGCGTGTGCCCGAACTCGTGTTCATCAATTGCTGCCATCTCGGGCGGATCACTGGCGAGGTTCCGGGCCACGCCAACGTGCGCGATGACTACAACCACCTGGCGGCGAATGTCGCCCAGGAATTCATTCGCATGGGCGTGCGCGCAGTCATCGCCGCGGGCTGGGCTGTCGACGACGAGGCGGCAACCGCATTCGCTCAATCGATCTACGGCGACATGCTTGCCGGTGTCACATTCGGACAGGCGACGCGCGCGGCGCGAAAGGACATCTATGAGCGCTATCCCACGGTCAATACCTGGGGTGCATACCAATGTTATGGGGACCCGGACTATCGCCTCGCCACCGCCACGGACGGTGTCGCCGGGGAATCTGAGCTTGGCTTCTCGACGCCCGAGATTGCGGTTACGGAGATCGAAGACATCACGGCGCAGCTCGAGACCGTTGGCGCAGCTGATCCTTCCTGGTATCTGAGTCAGTTGGCGCGCATCGAGAAATGGCTGCAGGGCCAGGAATGGCTCTCCAAACCCGGGATCTGCATCTCGCTCGCGCGCGCCTACTGGGAGGCGCTGCAATTCGAGAGTGCGCTGCGCTTCTATCGTCGCGCGCTCAAGGAGGACTCGGCGTCGCTCACGCTTCGCGACGTCGAGCAGCTCGCCAATCTGATGACCCGGTTCGCCGTCGAAGCGACTCGAGCTGGGGCCAAAGCGGATCGACGCAGGATTGCAGATCTGTTTGGCGAGGCCGAAGAGCTTCTGCATTGGGTCACGACGCCGCTGATGGAGCAAGAAGGCACGCGCACGTCTACTCGTGGCAACCCCCAATTGACCGCAGAGCGCCTGCTTCTGCTCGCCAGCTGGCAGAAGCGCAAAGCCTGGCTCAGCGTGGACCGCGATGAGACGCGGCGCGCGATCGAACGCATGCTCGAGTACTACGAAGCCGCATTGAGCCGGCGTCCTGCGAACGACTACTACCCACGGCTCAACCTTGTGATGGGGCACATCGTCGCCAGCTGGCTCGCGACGAAAGCCGGCGCGAAGCGTGCACGCGGGGGTTCACAGTCGGCGCGACTGACAACGGAGCTCGACGTGATCACTCGGAAGATCGAGTTGCTTCTCAAGGATGGTCCAGACTTCCTGGTCGACCAGGCGCGCATCGATTGCAAGCTCGTGCGCGCGCTCGTAGCGAGCGACCTCTCCGAGCAACTGCTCGACGAGATCGGAGGCGAGTACGGCGACATCCGGGTGTTGTCGAGCCTGCGCGAGTTCGCCTCAGTACGCGACCAGATCGATTTTCTCTCCCATATGGCCACCGTCGGCGGTCAGAAGCAGCTCTTGAAGGGCCTGCAGCAACTTCACAAGCGACTGAATGAGTGACGGGTCACAGCCGATCGTTGACTCTCCTGATTCCGCCGCTATACTGCGCCCCCTCTTGACGCCCCGGGGTTTCCGGGACCTCTCCAGACCGCTCCAGACGGGCTTAAGCCGTTGACGGGTCGGATTTGTCCGGTATACTCCCGCGTCTTTCCCCGGGGCCCCCGACGGTCCCGGCCGCTCTTTAAAAATCAACAGGTAATTTGTGTGGGGACTCGTGTCGAGCGCCTTTGACGCTTTACCGAGTAACCAAGAGTCCAGCAGTAATGCTGAGCGCTTGGGTCACTCATCTTTGATTAGGTCTCAAAGCCTTTAATTGAAGAGTTTGATCCTGGCTCAGATTGAACGCTGGCGGCGTGCCTAACACATGCAAGTCGAGCGGTAACAGGCGTAGCAATACGTGCTGACGAGCGGCGGACGGGTGAGTAACGCTTGGGAATCTGCCCTGAAGTGGGGAATAACCAGTCGAAAGATTGGCTAATACCGCATACGCCTCCCATCCATATCGGGTGGAAGGGAAAGCGGGGGACCGTAAGGCCTCGCGCTTCTGGATGAGCCCAAGTCGGATTAGCTAGTTGGCGGGGTAACGGCCCACCAAGGCGACAATCCGTAGCTGGTCTGAGAGGACGACCAGCCACACTGGGACTGAGACACGGCCCAGACTCCTACGGGAGGCAGCAGTGGGGAATATTGGACAATGGGGGCAACCCTGATCC
>Ga0126377_10002993_pt1 | contig 11839 bp, 11 predicted proteins | sample PanSoiMetPlot_22_FD_92647 | JGI IMG/M metagenome (GOLD analysis project Ga0126377, IMG submission 92647) | Tropical forest soil microbial communities from Panama - MetaG Plot_22 | ecosystem: Environmental > Terrestrial > Soil > Tropical forest > Bulk soil | place: Panama | collected 2016-02-17
GAAGGAGCTCCTCAACCTCCTGGCCGACATCCTCGGCATCACCGACGCCAAGAAGTGCTTCACCGAGGGCGACATCCTCGCCTGCGTCCTGACCTTCGCCAACTTCTCGCCGTTCAAGCTGTTCGGCACGGCGTTCAAGGTCATCAAGAACATCCCGCGCATCAAGCGAGCGATCGAGCTGGTCGCCGCCGCCCGCAAGGCCAAGAAGGCGGAGGACGAGGCGCGCCGCATCGAGGAGGCAGCAAAGGCGGCCAAGAGGGCAGAGGACGCCGCCAAGAAGTGCTCCGGCGGCAAATGCGACAAGCCGGGGGTCTGCTTCGCGGCGGGCACACCGGTGCAGACGGACACCGGGCCGGTCGCCATCGAGGATCTCCGGCCCGGCGACATGGTGTGGTCGCGCGACGACCAGACGGGCGAGGAGGGCTACCGCCCCATCGAGCGCACCTTCGTGACGCCCGACCAGGAGCTCCTGGCCCTCTCGCTCGAGGACGCGCGCGGCGCGATCGAGACCCTCGAGGTGACGGCGCCGCACCCGTTCCGCGTCGATGGACGCGGGTGGGTGGCGGCCGGCGAGCTCGAGCCTGGCGACCAGGTCATCGCGGCCGACGGCGGCCAGCTCAGCGTCGCCGACGCCGAGGAGACCGGCCGGACCAGCACGGTCTACAACTTCGAGGTCGAGGACTTCCACACCTACTTCGTGGGCCAGGGCGGGGCGTGGGTCCATAATCGCTGCGACGGCGCAGATCCCCTCCCCGGCATCGATGGTACGGGCAAGGTCCACGGCAAGCTGCCGCGCCCGAGCGATCTCAGCAAGTACTCGCGCGAGGAGCTGGAGGTGTTCCTCGAGAACCTCAAGAAGAGCGTGAAGGAGCGCATCCGCAAGACCGACGAGCTCGGGCGAGACCGCGCCCACGGCCAGCGGCAGGCCGAGGAGCAGCAGCTCATCAAGTCGATCGAGAAGTTCCTGGAGGACCATCCGTAGATGGGGCCGGTGAACACATGAAGGTCGCGTCAGCCGAGAGGCTCATCGCCGACCTGCTGGCCGATCCGCAGAAGTTCGAGGACGACGGCCGGGCCTACGATCTGCTTCAGGCGTACTTCGCCCGGTACCCCGTCGACACGCTCCGGCCGCTCCTCGCCAGCGGCGATCGGCGCGTCCAGCGGGCGGCGGCGTTCGTCGCGTCCGAGCTCGGCGCGGGCGCGGCCGAGCTCGTCGACGACGTGATCCCGCTCCTCGCCGCCGGTGACCGCCGCCTCGCCTACGACGCGATGGAGATCCTCACCGTGTGCTGCACGGGTGAGCGCGCGGCTGGGATGGCGCATGTGGCGCTCGAGCTCGAGAGCGGCGACGACGTGCTTCGCGCCCTCGCCATGCGGCTCCTCGGCAGGGCCGACGCCTCCCAGCTCGAGGCTGCGCACGACCATCTCTCCAGCGGCGGCGCCGGCGCCGGCCGCGAGGCGCACCGGGACGGCCTGCGCGTGCTGGCCGACGGGGAGCGAGTCGAGCCGGCGGTGGTGGCCGCCATGATCGGACACGACGACCCGCTGGTGCGCCGTTACGGCGCCATCGCCGCCCATCGCCTGCGCAAGCGGTTCCCGGCGCTCATCCATGCAGTGGGAGCCAGCCCCGACGGCGAGCTGCGCAGCTTTCATCGCGAGGAAGAGTGACGTCATGAATCTCCCCCGCCTCCTTCACGATCGCCGCGGAGCGGGCACGCTCCAGATGCTCATCCTCGCCGTCGGGCTCGCGCTCGGCGGCATCGGCGCCGCCAAGGCGCTGAGCTCGGCGGCGGGCAAGCGTTCGGACTGCGCCGGCCAGGAGATCGAGGCGATGGGGCCGAAGCCGTGCAGCAGCGGCGACGCCGGTGGGAAGGGCTCGGCCCAGCCGGCTCCGCCGCCGCCGGCGCCCAAGCCGGACAGGCCGCCGGAGAAGTTCGATCCGCAGAAGGAGCTGCTCAGCATCCTGGCGGACATCCTCGGCATCACCGACGCCAAGAAGTGCTTCACCGAGGGCGACATCCTCGCCTGCGTCATGACCTTCGCCAACTTCTCGCCGTTCAAGCTGTTCGGCACGGCGCTCAAGGTCCTCAAGAACATCCCGAAGATCAAGCGGGCGATCGAGGCGCTCAACGCCTTCCGCAAGGCCGAGAAGGCGGAGGAGGACGCGCGCAGGGCCGAGAAGGCGGCGCGCGAGGCCAAGGAGGCCCGCGAGGCGGCCGCGGCCGGCAAGAAGTGCAAGGAGGGCAAGTGCGACAAGCCCAACCAGTGCTTCGCCGCCGGCACGCCGGTCGAGACCGAGCGAGGACCGGTCGCCATCGAGGCGCTCCACACCGGCGACCTGGTCTGGTCGCGCGACGACGAGACCGGCGAGGAGGGCTACCGGCCGATCGCGCAGGTGTTCGTGACGCCCGACCAGCCGCTCGTGACCGTCGAGCTCGAGGACGCCGACGGCGCGATCGAGGAGATCGACGTGACGGCGCCGCACCCGTTCCGGGTGGAGGGGCGCGGCTGGGTCCCGGCCGGCGAGCTCGAGCCGGGCGACCAGGTCGAGAGCGCCGACGGCGGCGAGCTCGAGGTCGCCGGCCTCGAAGAGACCGGCCGCACGGACACGGTCTACAACTTCGAGGTCGAGGAGTTCCACACCTACTTCGTCGACGACGGCGCGGCGTGGGTGCACAACGACTGCACCCCGGAGGAGGCCGCGAAGCTCAGGAGCGAGCTCGACGACATCGAGAAGCAGCTCAAGGACGGGAACCTTTCGGGCAAGCAGAAGCGCGAGCTCCGCGCCCGCAAGAAGGAGATCAAGGACCAACTCGGCGAGGGCGCCGACGACGCCGCCGGAGCCACCGCGGCCCAGGTCGACAAGAAGCTGGGCGACCTGAAGGACATCCGCGACATGGACGCGGCCGAGGCCATCCGCAGCCGCGGCGGGAACGCGAGCAACGTCAGGAAGGCGCTCGGCGACAAGCTCCGCGGCAAGACGGTCGGCGAGATCGCCGAGATGGCCGCCAACGGCGATGAGTCGGCCGAGACCGCGCTCAAGATCATCAAGCAGGCGTTCGAGAAGGGGCAGACCCACTGATGCCGGCCGGATCGAGCCCGCTGCGCGACATCCACGACCGGAGCCTGCGCCTCCGCGACGTGGTCGCGCGGCTCGACGACCCGGGACCGCGCGCGTCGATCGCGGCGCTGTCCCTGGTGTTCGACGACGTGACCTGCGTGATGACCGCCGAGGCGGCTGACGACAGCCTCTCGATCGCGTCGGGGCCCGACCCGCTGCTCGTGTCCGGCGCCGCCTCGCGCTCGCTCACCGCGGACGAGCCGTGGGCGCTCGCCGTCGGCAAGCCGCTCCTCTGGTCGTGGAGCATGACCAACCAGCAGGGCTACCGCGACGGCTGCCAGCTCGAGTTCGCGGAGGATGTCGGCGATCGATCGCTCGTGATCCAGCTCATCGTCGTCGCCTCGTCGATCAAGGTGCGCCTCCTGGACGAGGAGTTCCTGCCCCTGCCGCCCTCCACCGCATGATCGGGTCGAGAATGTCCCCGTCGGCCTCCTCCGCACCGCGCAGCGACCACGCATGTGGTGGATCGGGCGCTGCCGGGGCAAACTCGGGGATGAGCTCGCTCTCGCGCTTCTCATCGATCGTCGCGACCGGCGTCGCGACCGGCGTCGCGACCGGCGTCGCGACCGGCGTCGCGACCGGCGTCGCGACCGGCGCTGCGCTCGTCGTGACCGGCGCCTGCGGCAACGGCGGGGCCGGGCCGGGCGGGCAGGTGCCCGGCCAGCCGGTCGAGACGCGGCCGCCCAACGCCGACAACCAGGAGCCGGCGTTCCCGGAGCAGACGCGCGCGCCGTATCGCCCCGCCGGGGTGGCGTTCGACGTGGAGACGGTGGCGAAGGGGCTCGTGCACCCGTGGGGCATGGCCTTCCTGCCGGATGGCGAGATGCTCGTCACCGAGCGACCGGGGCGGCTTCGCGTCGTCGGCGGCGACGGCGCGCTGTCGGCGCCGGCGGAGGGGCTGCCCTCGGTCGACGCGCACGGTCAGGGCGGGCTGTTCGACGTCGCGCTGGGCCCGACCTTCGCCGACGACGCCATCATCTACTGGAGCTACGCCGAGCCGCGCGACGGCGGCAACGGCACCGCGGTGGCGCGCGGGCGCCTGGTCCGCGGCGCGGCGCCGCGCGTCGAGGACATGCGGGTCATCTGGCGCATGCAGCCGACCCTCGACTCGACGGCGCACTTCGGCGGCCGGCTGGTGTTCGCGCGCGACGGCGCGCTGTTCGTCACGACCGGCGAGCGGTCGATCCTGGAGGGGCGCGCCCAGGCGCAGCACCTCGACGCCACGCTGGGCAAGACCATCCGCATCCTGCCCACCGGCGAGGTCCCGGCCGACAACCCGTTCGTCGGCCGCGAGGGTGCGCTGCCCGAGATCTGGTCGTACGGCCACCGCAACATCCAGGCCGCCGCGCTCGACCCGCGCACCGGCGCCCTGTGGACGGTCGAGCACGGCGCGCGCGGCGGCGACGAGGTCAACGCGATCGCGCCCGGCAAGAACTACGGCTGGCCCGTCATCACGTACGGCATCGAGTACTCGGGGTCGCCGATCGGCGACGGCATCACCCAGCGCGAGGGCATGGAGCAGCCGATCTATTACTGGGATCCGGTCATCGCGCCGTCGGGCATGGCCTTCTACGACGCCGACCTGTTCCCGGCCTGGAAGGGCAGCCTGTTCGTGGGCGGGCTGGCCGGCCGGCACCTGGCCCGCCTCGCGCTCGACGGCGATCGCGTGGTGGGCGAGGAGCGCCTGCTCGTCGATCGCGCGCGCATCCGCGACGTGCGGGTCGGGCCCGAGGGCGCGCTCTACCTGCTCACCGACGAGGACGCCGGCGAGATGCTGAAGCTCGTCCCGTCCAGCCGCTCGGGGGGTGACTGACCGGTCGGGGCCCATGAGCTGCCGGGATCGCGCTGTCGCGATCCGTCAGTGCCTCGACCACTCTCGTGGTGTACGCTCCGCACGGCCGGCTCCAGCGGCCAGTGCGACTTTCGCGGCTCCAGCGGTTTCCCTCTCAACCTCATTGTCTCCGATGTCGAACGATTCCGGATCGCCGACGCTGCGCTTTGCCGAAGACGCTCCGGACGAGTTCCGGGCCGTCATCGTGCATCACGACGGCGTCACGTCCCATCCGCTGCCAGAGGGCGCGGCGCGCCTCACGGTCGGGCGGGCCGAGGGCTGCGACATCGTCATCGACGATCCGCTGCTCTCGCGCGTGCACGCCGCGCTCCACATCGGGCCCGGGTTCGCGGTCGAGGACCTCGGCAGCGCCAACGGCACGTTCCTGCGCGAGCACCGGCTCGAGCCGGGCGTGAAGACGCCGCTCGGCGTGAACGAGGCGGTCGGGCTCGGCTCCGCCATGCTCATCGTGCAGCCCCGCTTCCGCGCGATGCGCGCGATGTGGATCCGCGGCCACGACTATTTCGAGGGGCGCCTGGGCGAGGAGTGCGGGCGCGCGCGCCGGCTGCGCGGCAGCTTCGCGCTGCTCCACATCCACATCACCGGCGGGCTGCCGGAGGACCGGGTGGCCGCGGTCTGCGCCGACATCCTGCACAGCTCCGACGTGGTGGCCCGCTACGGCAAGGATCGATACGAGATCCTGGTCGAGGACGTGGACGAGGCGGGACCCGTGGCCGAGCACATGGCGCGCGCGCTGGGCTTCGACGAGGCGCGCATCGGCATCGCGGTCTACCCGCGCGACGGCCGCGAGCCCGACGCGCTCATGGCGCGCGCGATCGCGGATGCCCGCGGCGAGGGCGAGGACAAGCCCGGCACCGACGGCCTGGTGCTGGTCGACGCGGCGATGCAGAACCTCTACGGCCTGGCCGAGCGCGTCGCGCAGGGCGACATCAGCGTGCTCATCACCGGGGAGACCGGGGTCGGCAAGGAGATCCTCGCGTCGTTCCTGCACTCGCGCTCCCCGCGCGCCGGCAAGCCGTTTCTCTGCCTCAACTGCGCCGCGCTGCCCGAGACGGTGCTGGAGAGCGAGCTCTTCGGCCACGAGAAGGGCGCCTTCACCGGGGCGATCAGCGGCAAGGCGGGCCTCCTGGAGACGGCCCACGAGGGGACCGTGTTCCTCGACGAGCTGGGCGAGCTGTCGCTGGCGGCGCAGGCCAAGCTCCTGCGCGTCATCGAGGAGCGGCGCGTGCTCAGGGTCGGCGGGCTCAAGCCGAAGGACATCGACGTCCGCTTCCTGGCCGCCACCAACCGCGACCTCGAGGAGGAGGTGGCCAACGGCCGCTTCCGCGAGGACCTCTACTACCGCATCGCCGGCGTGACCCTGTCGATCCCGCCGCTGCGCAGCCGCCGCAGCGAGGTGGTCCCGCTGGCCGAGCGCTACGGGCAGCTCTACGCCAGGAAGCTCGGCCTGTCGCGTCCGCTCGAGATCGACGCGGCGGCGCGCGCATTCCTCGAGAACTACACCTGGCCGGGCAACATCCGCGAGCTCAGGAACATGATCGAGCGCGCGGTGCTCCTGTCGGGCGGCGCGGTGACGCTCGATCACCTGCCGATGGAGAAGCTGACCACCGCGCACCTGTCGCGGCCGCGCCCGCCGGGCCCCCCCGCGGCGGCGCCGGCGGCGGGACCTGCCGGGGCCGGCGGGGAGCGCGAGCGCATCCTCCAGATCCTGGCCGAGTGCGGCGGCAACCAGACCCAGGCCGCGCGCCGGATGGGCATCTCGCGCACCACGCTGTCCAAGCGGCTCGAGGACCTCGACATCCCGCGCCCGCGCAAGGGCTGAGCCCCCGCAACGGGGTGTCGGGTCTCTTCAGGGAGCGCGGCGCGCCGCGTCCCACTCCGGGCTGCTGAGGAAGTAGGTGTCGTAGAGCTCCTGCACCTCCTTCAGGCTCTCGGGCGGCTCCTTGCCATAGGCGATGCGCTCGAGCTTGCGGAAGTACTCGAAGCGCTCCACGCCCGGGCGCGATCACGATGAGCAGGTCGGCGCTCTTGCCGCGCGCGGCCGCGAAGGCGTGCGGCAGGCTGGGCGGCACGACCAGGAGATCGCCCCGCTCTGCCGTGACGATGTCGCTGCCGGACAGGACCTGAAGCGTCCCCCTCGAGCACGTAGAACATCTCGGCCGAGCCGGCGTGGTGATGCGGGCGCGCTCCGTCGGCGCCGGGCCCGAGGGTCACGCGGATGGTCGACAGCGCTCCGCCGGTCGCGCTGCTGTCGGCCAGCAGGCGCACGGTCGTGGGCGAGCGCCCCACCATCTCGGCATCGGCGGCGCGGACGACGACGGACTCGTTGAAGCTCGAGGCGATGAGTGACATGCCATCCCCTTCCGATTCGCCCGGATGGTAGCAGCCGCGCGCGCGCGCCCTGCCGGTCGAAGAGGCCGCCAGTGGCGTACGATCGGCGGCGATGACGGCCATGAGGATGTGGGCCATGAGGACATGGGCCATGAGGATGTGGGGAATGGCGCTCGCCTTCGCGTGCGTCGCCGCCTGCGCGCCGCCCGCGCACGAGCCGCGGCGGGCGCCGGCCGCGCGGCCGCCCGGCGCCGCGCTCGAGCGCGACGCGATCATCGCGGGCCGCCGCCTCCGCTACCACCTTCAGCTCGCCGAGCAGCCCAACCTGGTCTACCAGCTCGACTGCGTCACCGGAGTCGCCCTGTGCGCGCAGGCGATCTACGCCGAGCTGTGGGACACGTTCGGCCTCGACGCCGGGGACCGCGCCGCGCTCGCGACCTGGAAGTCGCTGCGCGTCCGCTACGGGGGCGAGCTCCGCCGCGTCGACCGGACGCGCCCGCCCCAGCCGCTCCTGGCTCCGGCCGGGGTCCACGACCTGGCCGAGCGCCAGCGCATCGCCGGCCTGCGGGCCCGCACGCCGGCCACGTACGAGGCCTCGATGGCGCTGGTCTCGTCCGACGCCGACGCACGCCGGCTGCGCGGCGTCATCGAGCGGTTCGCGCCGCGCTTCGCCGCCTGGTGGCGCCGGCGCGGCTTCGCCTCCGGTGCGGCCTTCTTCGACGGCTTCCGCCGGCTGCTCGCCGATCGGTTCCTCGACTCCACCGTCGACAAGGCGGCGCGCTTCTACGAGTCGGACCTGCCGGCCGGGACGGTCTTCCGCGTGCACGTCCTGGTCCAGCCGCGCTCGGCGCGCAAGCTCACCGTCGCCTATCAGCTCGAGGGAGACGCCGTGGTCGAGGCGCGCGAGGACGGCCGGCCCGAGGGACTCATCGACGTCGTCGCCCACGAGCTCTTCCACTACCTCTTCTTCCGCGCCGATCCGCGGCGCCAGGCGGCGCTGCTCGAGGCGGTGTGCGCGTCGAGCGATCCGTACGCCGTCGTCGCGTTCGGCATGCTCGACGAGGCGGTGGCGGCCGCGCTCGGCAACGGCGTCGTGGGCGGCCACTACATGGCGCCCGAGGCTTTTGCGCGCTCGCGCGCCCGCGGCTTCATCCAGTACCAGGCGGCCGGGGCGGTGGCGCGCGAGATCCTGCCCGCCCTGCCCGGGTTCCTCGACGGCGGCGCGGCGATCTCGTCGCCCGAGTTCGTGCGCGCCTTCACCGCCGCGGCGCGGGCGACGTTTCCGGGCGGCCGGCCGCGCCCGCTCGACTATCTCCACGCTCAGGTCTCGGTGGCCGAGCCGCGCTTCGCCGGCGCCGCCCGCCGCCTGAACGAGGCCGCCTGGGCCAGCTTCCCCAACCTGCGCGAGTTCGCCGGGCTCGACGCCGGCGCGGCGAGCTTCATGACCGCGCACCCGTTCATCAGCGCGACGCTGTTCCTGCCGCGCGACGCCCACCTCGCCACCGTGCTCGCGCCGCTGGCGCCCGGTGCGCGCCGCCTCGCCGCCATCGCCGCGCTCGCCCGCCGCGCGCGCGGATTCGTCTACGCGCTGCCGCGCACCGACAAGTCCTACGCCTTCGTCGTGGTCGCCGACGACGAGCCGACCATGGTGGAGCTGGTCGATCGCTTCGTGAGCCTGTCGGAGAACGTGCCCGGCGCGCTGGTCGAGCTGCCGCGCTGAGATGGATGCCGGCGCGCAGCCGGCGGCGCGCGGCGCTCTCAGTGCTCGCGGCGCCCCACCACCATCGCGGTGAGGGCCGTCGGCGGGCTCGGCAGCGCGCGCACGGCGGTGAAGCCGTGCGCGCGGAGGAGCGCCTCGATCGTCTCCGGCGCCGCCACCATGCCGCCGAACATGGCCGTGCGGAGCCGCGCCAGCGCGCCGGGCAGAGGCTCGCCGTGCGGCCGCAAGATGGGAAGGAGCAGCCACCCGCCGGGGCGCAGCGCGCGGTGGACGCGGCGGACGACGGCCGCGATGACCCGCTCGGGCACGAACACGCCCGGGATCCAGGCCAGGTCGAAGGCGTCGATGTCGGTCAGCTCCTCGCCGGCCTGCTGGCGGAGCTCGATGCGCCCGTCGAGTCCGGCCGCGCGCACGCGCTCGCGGGCGATGTCGAGCGCCGGCCCCCACGGATCGATCCCGACCACGCGCAGGGACGGCCACAGCCGCGCCATCTCGGCGGACATCACCGCGGCCCCGACCCCGACGTCGAGGAACGCGGCGCCGGGCCGGTCGAGCCGCTCGGCGAGCCCGTCGAGCGCCGGCGCGATCGCCGTCTTCAGGCGGGACGGAATGCCGAGCGACACGTCCCCGGCCGCCACCAGGAGCTCCGGCTCGGTGTGCGACCATCCGGCGGCGCGCGACGCGGCGAACAGCAGCTTGCTGCCGGTCAGCGCGAACGTCCGGATCTCGCCGAGGAGAGGCACGATCTCGCCGCTGGACGCCGCCTCGAGCGGGCCGGCGGCCCCCAGCGCGTCCACCACCGCGTCGATGTGCGGCGCGATCGACGGATCGAGCGCGGCGCCGGACACGCGCCGGTCGAGCGCGGCGGCCAGCGCGGACAGCGCGCTCGACGAGGTCTGCAGGCGCGCGACGATGTCGCGCAGGGCTTCGATGGCCATGTTGTCTCTCTCTCCTTCACCTTCACCTTCACGGTGATGCAGTGCAGGGTGCGCGCCGGGCCGGCGCGCCGCCATTCCCCGCGCCGGCTCAGGGTTGTGCAAACCTGCACAGGGCATCCGCGCGCGCGGTAGAGTTGTCGCGGATGGGGCGGGCGGACGACCTCGACTGGGATGATCTGCGCTACTTCCTGCGCGCCGCGCAGGCGAGGACCCTGGCCGGTGCGGCGCGCGCGATGGGCGTCGAGCACACGACCATCGGCCGCCGGATCTCGGCGCTCGAGCGCTCGCTGGGCGCACCCCTGGTCCTGCGCGGGCCGGAGGGGCTGCAGCTCACGCCGCTGGGCGAGAGGCTGTCGCCGCTGGTCGAGGAGGTGGAGCGCGCGGTGTCGGCGGTGCGCGACCTGGCCGCGTCGAGCGGCACGCGGGTGCGGCTCGCGGTCCCGTCCGGGTGGACCGGCCTGTTCGCGCCGCGCCTGGCCCAGCTCCACCGCGACGCGCCCGGGGTCTCGCTCGAGCTCGTCAGCGGCTCCCGCCCGGTCGACCTCAAGAAGGGAGAGGCCGACCTCGCGATCCGCAGCGGGCCGATCGGCGACAACGACCTGGTCGTGCGCAAGCTCGGCGAGTCGGGCTGGTCGCTCTACGCCTCGCCCGCCTACCTGGCGCGGCGGCCGCGTCCGCGCGATCCGGACGACCTGGCCGGGCACGACCTCATCGGCTACGACGCCGCGCTCGCCGCCATGCCCTCGGCGAAGTGGATCGAGGCGCGCGCGGCGGGCGCCGCGATCGTTCTGCGCAGCCGCGAGATGACCGAGATGGTCGCGGCCGCGCTGAGCGGCGCCGGCCTCGCGGTCCTGCCCTGCATGCTGGGCGACGCCGAGCCCGCGCTCGAGCGGCTCACCGACCGGGTCGTCGCCACGCGGGCGCTGTCCCTGGTCTACCGGCGCGAGGCCCGGCTTTCCGCCGGCGTGCGCGCGGTGATCCGCTTCGTGATCGACACGGTGCGCGGACAGGCCTCCCTCATCAGCGGGGTGAGGCGCGATCGCTGAAAAAGTTGTCCGGGCGCCGCCGCGCCGAACGTCGAGGGGCTGAAAGGAGGCGATGCATGAGTGAATTCGTCTATCTGTTCCGGGCCAGCGCGGCGGAGCAGCAGGAGGCCATGGGCACGCCGGAGCGGGCGCAGAAGAGCATGCAGGCCTGGTTGACCTGGATTCGAGAGCTCGAGGCGAACGGCAATCTCAAGGAGCGCGGTCAACCGCTCGACCGCACCGGCAAGGTGGTCCGCGGCGTGCAGAAGACCGTCACCGACGGTCCGTACGTCGAGGTCAAGGACCTGGTGGCCGGCTTCATCGTCGTCGAGGCGCGCGACCTGGCGCATGCGGTCGAGCTCGCGGCCGGCTGTCCGATGCTGGCGGGCGAAGGCTCGGTCGAGGTCCGGCCGGTCATGAAGGCGACGTTCTGAGACGCAGCACGGACCGCGAGGAGTAACGACATGGCAGCAAAGCGACGAATCGTGGCGTTCAACCGCGTGACGGCGGACGGCTACTTCTCCGCACCCGACGGAAACCTCGACTGGGCGGTGCCCGACCAGGGGCTCGACCAGGCGGGCGCGGACGCCACTTCGGGCGGCGCGGGCACCATCCTGTTCGGCCGCCGGACCTACGACATGTTCGAGAGCTTCTGGCCCGGCGCGGTCGACGACTCTCCCACCGCGAGGGACCCGCACGGGCCGCGCCGCTCGCCCGAGATCCGCGCCATGGGGGTCTGGATCAACCAGGCGACCAAGCTGGTCTTCTCGCGGACGCGCGTGGAGGTGACCTGGACCAACTCGCGCATCCTCCGCGAGATCGATCCGCGCGAGATCGAGGCGCTCAAGGCGC
>Ga0126377_10002994_pt1 | contig 11838 bp, 12 predicted proteins | sample PanSoiMetPlot_22_FD_92647 | JGI IMG/M metagenome (GOLD analysis project Ga0126377, IMG submission 92647) | Tropical forest soil microbial communities from Panama - MetaG Plot_22 | ecosystem: Environmental > Terrestrial > Soil > Tropical forest > Bulk soil | place: Panama | collected 2016-02-17
CACGCGTGGTATTGCCCAGGTCCCGGAAGGACGCCGTCTGTTCCGTACCATGAGCGTACGCGACGATCTCTTGATGGGCGCATATCGCCAACGTGAAACCGGAGCCATTCGCTCCAATCTTGAACGCGTTTACGCGTTGTTCCCGATCCTGAGTGAACGCCGGGATCAGTCGGCCTTTACCCTCTCGGGCGGCGAGCAGCAGATGTGCGCCATCGGCCGTGCACTGATGAGCGAACCTAAATTGCTGCTCATCGATGAATTGTCGTTGGGGCTTGCACCGCGCATCGTCGATCTCCTGGCCAAAACGTTGCTGCAAGTACGCGATCTCGGCATTTCGATCCTGCTGGTGGAACAGGATGTTGCGACGGCATTCGATCTTGCAGTGCGCGGGTTTTTACTTGATGCGGGAAAGGTTTCGCTCGCGGCGCCAACCGCCGAACTTGCCCAGCACCCCCTGGTAAAACAAGCCTACATGGGCGGATGAGCGGCGGCCAACCGGACGGCTTACCCTCTCACCGTCTTTTCAAATGAACCCGCACGAGGGAAACAAGATGATTCGCAATCACGATCCAAGCACGATCCATGCTCCGCTCGGTCACTATACGCATGCTATCGAAGTGCCCCGCGATGCTCGGCTACTTTTCGTCTCCGGACAGATCGGCATCAAACCTGACGGCACACTCGCCGAAGGCATCGAAGGTCAGTTGCGCCAAATTTGGGAGAATATCTCCGCGATCCTGGCCAACGCGGATATGACGCTCGACAATATTATCCGTGTCAGGACCTTCGTTACGCGACCCGAACACTTTACCGTCCACCCGCGGATCCGCAGCGAGTTTTTGGGCGCGCATCGTGCGGCAGCGACCGGCGTTTGTATCGGTGCCCTCGCGACACCCGAAATTCTCTGCGAAATCGAAATCGAAGCCGCCTCTCCGGCCTAAAGTTTTTGCTGAGCGCCGGAGGCTCCCGGCTGCACCCGTCCTAGCGTACTGCCGCCGTCCACCGGGATCACGGCGCCCGTAATCCAGCTCGCTTGCGGGGTTACCAAAAACCGCACCAGCGCTGCGACGTCTTCCGGCTCGCCGGTGCGCCCCAGCGGGTATTCGCCCCCACGATCTACGAGCATGCGTTCATAGACTTCGGGCGACATACCGGCGGCGAGCCAGATATTGCTGCGTACAAGTGAAGGAGCCACGACATTTACCCGGATTCCGAGTGGTCCGACTTCAAAAGCCAAAGCGCGGCTGAATCCCTCCACGCCTGCTTTGGCGGCGGTGTAAACCGATGCTCCCACGACCGGTGTGCGTACGATTCCCGTGCTGAAATTTACGATCGATCCGCCACTACGCTTGGGCAGCGGAAGGGCAGCTCTATTCGTCAGAATTGTGCCGACCAGATTGATCTCTATCAGCCGCTTCACGGAATCGATTGTAATGGACTCGGCTCGCTCGCTTTCAATAATACCCGCGCTGTTAATGAGAACATCGAGACGGCCAAACCTCCGGCTCACTTCATCCGCCACCTGGATGCACGACGATTCAAGACTCACATCACCTTGCAAAACGTCGAACCCATCAGCCGCTGCCGCATCCAAGGAAGCTTTGCGGCGTGCCATGATGAGTACACGAAAGCCATCCTCGCGCAGACCGCGCGCGATACACAAGCCGATGCCGCTTGTACCGCCGGTGATCAGGGCAACCTTGAGTTTATCTTCTTGCATCTCTCATCTCAGCCAAATCGATGCGACAGATAGTCCGGTTATGGCTCAAGAGCAATTCATCGAAAAAACGGTCGTCGAGCACCCATTGCCAAAAGGATAATTGTATCCAATCATCGGCGTGTAACGACTACCACTTGGAGGGGCCCATGCGCACCAAACGGACTGCCTTGCTCGCTTGCGCAACAGTCTTACTGACCTTCTGCGCCTTAACGTACTCAGGTTTTGCAGCGGATTCGACGCGCATTCGCTTCATTTTGGATTGGGCGTTCCAGGGCCAGCAAGCCGTATTCACGATTCCTCTCGACGATGGCACGTATAAGAAGTTGAACCTCGATGTAACCGTTGATCGTGGATTCGGCTCCGGAGACAGTGTCGCAAAGGTTGCATCAGGAGCCTACGAGATCGGCCTCGCCGACCTTTACTCGATGGTGCGATTTAACGGTGAGAATCCCGGCAGCCCGCTGATCGCGGTTATGTTCGTTCACGATAAGTCTGCTTTGGCCGCCGAGACGAAAGCAAACGGAAAGGTCAAAGTTCCGAAAGATCTGGAAGGAAAGACAATTGCCGCGCCAGTTGGCGACGCGAGTCGGCAGCTTTTTCCGCTATTTGCCGACGTTACCAAAATCGACCTAAGCACGATCAAATGGATCAATGTGTCGCCTGCGTTGCGAGAGCCAATGCTCATGAAAGATGAAGCTGATGCAATCACCGGGCACATCACTACGGTGATGATGAACATGGAGGCCATCGGGGTGCCCGAGAAAGATATTCTCGTCATGCCGTTCAGCAACTATGGCGTCGAGCTCTACGGTCACGTACTGGTGACAAAGCGTGAGTTTGCCGAAGCTCACCCTGACGCGGTCCGAAATTTCATTCGAGCCACCGTTCATGGAACAAAGACCATGATGAATAATCCTGACGCCGCCGTCGCGTCAGTCATGAAACGCGATCCGCTGCTTAAGGCCAACATCGAGAAAGAGCGTGTCAAAATGTCGCTCGATTACATGTTCATCACGCCGCATGTGATGAAAGTCGGGATGAGCGATGTCGACACGGCGCGCCTTGAGCGCACGCTCAAGCAAGTGGCAAAACCTTTTGAGTTGAAGAGCGTTCCGACCGCGTCCCAGGTTTATGTCGATAAGTACCTACCGCCGCGTTCAGAACTCAAGCTCAATTAGTCCTGCCTGCGGGCGATACGAGGATCTTCGGCTCGCTAACCCTGGCAGCTTGAAACGAGCCCCTACGGGTTAGCGGGACCGCGGCGCTAGCGGAGCACGAGACGCATGAAAGCGGCTGTTATCGAGCAGCAAGGCGGGCTCGAAAACCTGGTCTATCGTGATTGGCCGGATCCGATTGCGCAAACTGGCGAAGTGTTGGTTCGGGTTCGCGCTTGCGGAATGAACCATCTCGACATCTTCGTGCGCCGGGGCATGCCGGGTTTCCCTGTTCCAATGCCCTTCATTTCCGGCGGCGATATCGCGGGTGAAATTGCCGCGCTTGGGCCTGGCTCCGTTGGATGGAAAGTTGGAGACCGGGTTGCCCTTCATCCAGTAACGCGCCATGGAATGATGGGAGAAGAGATTCCGGGCGGCATGGCGGAATATGTGTGCGTCCCGACCGAGAACCTGATCCGCCTCTCCCCTTATGTCGATTTTGTCGCCGCCGCCGCGACACCGATCGCGTACGGCACCGCCATCCGCATGTTATTCGAAATCGGGCAGATTTCTTCCTCCGATCTGATCTTGATTTTGGGCGCGAGCGGCGGGGTAGGCATCGCTTGTCTTCAGCTCGCAAAGATGGCCGGCGCGCGTGTAATTGCCGCAGCCGGCTCGCAGGACAAATGCGCCAAGCTCTCCGCCCTTGGAGCTGACTATACGATCGACTACTCGCGCACCGATTTCAGCAAAGAGGCTTGGACGATATCGGGCAAGAAGGGCGTTGACGTCATAGTGAATTATACCGGCGGTGAAACATGGGTGCCTTCGCTCCGGACCTTGCGGCCACGCGGCAAGCTTCTCACGTGTGGAGCCACCGCCGGGTTCAAGACTGACAATGACATGCGTTTCATTTGGGTGCGAGAATTGCAGCTCCTTGGCTCCAACGGCTATTCGAAAGAACATATCGCCGACGCCCTGGAGCACGTCGCCGCCGGCCGCGTGAAGCCGGTCGTCAGCCACCGTCTTCCATTGCAACGTGCGCGGGAGGCGCAGGCCCTCATGGAAACCCGCCAATTCTTCGGCAAGGTCGTGCTCGAGCCCTGAGTTGATCAGGGCGCGCTTTCGATCAATCGCTGCTGGATCACTTTGCGGTCGGGTTTGCCCGCGCCGGAAAGCGGCAACTCGTCAACAATGATAACTCGACGCGGATGCGCAAAAGCCGGCCCGCGTTGCAGGCAAAAACTCTTTATTTCATCTGGGGTCGCGCTTTTGCGGCCATGCAGAATGACAGCAGCCGCAGGAACGAAGCCCTTGGCATGATGTGGCACTGGAACCACGCAGGCCTCACGTACAGCCGGATGAGCCAAAATCAGGTTCTCTACCTCCTTGGGGTAGATGTTTTCGCCGCCGCAACTAAACATGTCATCCGTGCGGCCCATGAAGTAATAAAATCCATCTTCGTCCACGCGGAAGATGTCACCGGTTCGAAGCCATCCATCAACTATTTTTTCGGCGGTTACTTCGGGAAGATTGTGATAGCCAACTGTCATACAGGGGTTGCGCGTCCAGAGTTCACCTTCCCTGGCCCCTTCATGCCCGTCGCTGTCAACGAGTTTCACGTCGTAGCCCGGCGTCGGTACCCCGCAGCTGCCGCGCGGAACCGGTCGCTTTGGAATTGGGTCACGCAAAGGCCCGCCGGCTTCCGTCAGACCATAAGCCTCTTTGACCCTCGCCGAAGGAAACGCACGCTCCAATGCATCGATCAATTCGCCTGACACGACGGCTGAACCTATATAAAACACTTTGAGACGCGACAGTTCCAGGCTGGCAAGAAGCTCTTCGTGCTCCAGCAATTTGGAAAAGATCGCCGGGACACCGCCGGCAAAACTCACCTTGTAGCGCGCAGCCGTTTCAAGAAACACTCGTGCGTCGAAACGCGGCATGAGAACAATAGTGGCACCTGCGTAAAATGCCGGCTTGATCGCGCCGCGCATTGCATTCTTGTGAAATAAAGGAACGGCAACCAGACCGACTTCGGAGGGATCCATCGGCCAATGGTGTTGGGTTGAGCGGATGCTCCACATCATTCCATGATGCGTGAGTTGAACGCCTTTCGGTCGTCCCGTGGAGCCGGCTGTGTAGGTCTGAAAGGCGATGCCATCGGGACTGATGGCCGGCGCAAAGTGACGGGTTGTCTCATCGACCTCGTAGGGCGTCCACCCCGCAGGGTAATCATCAAGCACGACCTTGGCTTTCAATGCGCAGGTTTCGGCAATGCTGATCCCGGATGGCGTGGTCGTCGCATCGACGACGGCACCAACGCAATTTGCGTCAGTGATCATGAATTTCAGGTTTTCGGCGGTCTGCTTGACGTTGAGTGGCACCGGCACGAGGCCCGCACGCATGGCACCGAAAAAGAGCTCTAAATACTCGGCTCGATTACCGACAAGTAACGCGATGCGATCACCGGCCGACAGCCCAAGCGAGCACAGAAACGCCGCGGCGGAATCCATCCGTCTGTCGATCGCGTCGTAGTTGTATCTCCGCTCAGTGCCGCCCCACAGATCGATCAATGCCGTCTTTTCGGGGAAGGATTTGGCTGTCGCGCGAAAAAAATAACCGAGATTGTCGTTGATTATGTCCACGTAGAATCCTGTAAAGTGGATATTTGTATCCAGCATGCTACTATTTTCGTCCACTGATCGGCAACTGAGCCATGACCGAAGCCGCCCTCGACTATCTGAACCAAAGCATCATGCAGGTTCCCTTCCATCAGTGGCTACGCCCCGAGGTGAGCGGCGTGGACGAGAGCGGCGTCGTGATCCGCCTCGCACTGCGACCTGAGTTTCGGCGCGACCCCGATGAAGCCTTCGTTCATGGCGGGATTATTGCCGCATTGATTGATATTGCTGGACATGCTGCCATCGCGGCGCGGACCAGACATGGCATCCCGACTATCGACATGCGCGTCGATTATTTGCGCATGGCGGCCGGCCAAGAGATGTTTGCGAGAGCTACGATCGTAAAGTTTGGCCGCACGCTCGGTGTCGTTGATGTCTCGGTCACCGACGATGAGAAGCGGCTGGTGGCAACTGGACGCTGCGTGTTTTTCACCCGCTCCGCTTGAGGAACCCGTGTCCTACGATGTCAGTGGAATTGATGCCGCGGATCTCGTTGCTGTCACGCAGGAGTTCGTTCGGTTTCCCAGTCCGCAAACCGAGCGGATGGAGTCGGAGCCCGCCGTACAGAATTTTATAGGCACTTGCGTTGTGCCGCTGCTCGAACGACGTGGGTTCATCGGACGGCGCGACCGAATGGGCAATCTCATTGTCGAGATGGGTCCAAAGTCGGCCGAACGTTCGTTGCTCCTGGTGGCTTATGCCATGACCCATCCGGCGTCCGCGATGCCTGACCCCTATTCGGCAACCATAGTAGACCGTGGCGAAGGCCGGGCGATCCGAGGCCGTGGTGTTGCCGAGCAGAAGGGCGCTCTGGCAGCCGCCATAGTAGCCTGTGAGCGTGCCCTGCAAATCGGTCCCCTAACGGGACGGCTCGTATTCGCGGTCAGCAGTGCCGGCGAAACCGGTCGACACGACGCTGCAATCGCCATCCTCGAAGCACTCGAGACCGTACCCCAACTCGGCATCGTTGCGCTCGGCACCAATAATCGCCTTGCTGTCGCGCATAAAGGCCGACTTGATGTCCACGTGGTCGTGCGAGGCCGCGCTGCCCACAGCAGCACACCGTGGCTCGGCATCAATGCGATCGATGGCGCACGGCGCGTACTCGACGTTCTTTCTGAACTGTCGTTGGGCGATGCCGAGCATGCGCAGCTTGGCAAAGCAACCTTGACCGCCACTCACATTAACAGCCTCCCGGTGGCCACGCACACCGTACAAAACGAAGTGCTTATTACAGTCGACCGCAGGCTGCTGCCTGGCCAGCGGGCAGAGCAAGCGCTCGCGGACATCGTGGGCGCGATAAAGCAGATCGAGGGACCATGGAAAATCGAAGTCCAGCCCGGACCGTTCATGTACCCGTGTCAAATCGCGGAGTCTGGTCCCTTATTTCAGGCCGTAGGCAACTCTCGACGTAAGGCCGGCCGGCCTCCAATTGAAGTTCTATACAGCCACGGCGCTTTAGATGCCGGCTTTCTAGGCACGGTTGGCTGCGATGCCGCAATGTGGGGGCCCGGACGAATGGAACAATTTCATTCGGACGAAGAGACCCTGCTTGAAAGCGAATTGCTCACCGGCGCGGAAGACTACCTGAATTTTATTCGCCATTGTGTGGCATGACCGGGTGGCTCGGCCAAAAGTACATTTTGTTTGTCAGCCAAGAGTAATCGCATGAGCGCTAGGAGAAAAGATCACGAACAAAATTCATTCCTGGTCGTGCAGCACGCGAGCCTAAATTATCCGGGCGCCGAAACGGTCCTTGCCCTGCATGAACTAGATTTATCTGTGGCCCAGGGCGAATTTGCTGCGGTGGTCGGACCATCGGGGTGCGGAAAATCGAGCTTGATGAAACTGATTTCCGGTCTCGCCAGACCGACGGAGGGGCGCGTCATCGTCGACGGCATCGAAGTGAAAGCACCGCTGAAAAATGTAGGCATGGCGTTCCAGAACCCGTGCTTGCTTCCGTGGCGCACAACGCTGGACAACGTCCTGTTGCCGCTCGAGGTCGTCCGTCCCCACCGGGAGAATTTTTCTCGCGACAAGAAACAGCATATTGAGCGAGCCAGGGCTTTATTGAATTCAGTCGGACTTGCGGGGGTTGAGAATCGTTTTCCTTGGGAGCTATCCGGCGGGATGCAGCAACGCGTATCACTCTGCCGTTCGCTCATTCATCAGCCGAAGATCTTGCTGCTCGACGAACCGTTCGGTGCACTCGACGCGTTCACTCGAGAAGAGTTGTGGGACGTATTGCAAGATCTTTGGCACAATCAACGTTTCACTGTGCTTCTTGTCACCCACGATCTGGTAGAGGCGGTTTATCTCGCCGACATTGTTCACGTCATTTCGGCCCGCCCTGGACGCGTCGTTCAATCCTGTAGAATCGAAATCACAAGGCCGCGTAATTCTGAAACCCGCTTCACGCCTGCCTTTGTCGACAAGGTTCATGTCATTCGCTCACAGATCGGCCGAGTGAGGGTTCAATGAACAATCTGATATGGCGTTTTAGTCCCTGGATATTGACCTTCGGCTTTTTTTTCGTGTGGGAGGTGGTTTGCCGACTATTCGCGATCCCGGAGTTTATCTTGCCTCCGCCAAGCGCGGCTGTGCGAGCGCTGATTGAATATTGGCCGGGCATTTGGCCGAATGCGCTACAAACACTTGTTACGACGTTGGTGGGATTCGGCTTTGCTGTCGTCTTCGGCTTGATGCTGGGAATTGCCGTAGGTGCATCACCGCTGCTCTATCGGGCGAGTAACCCACTCCTGATCGGATTTAATTCGATACCGAAGGTGGCCGTCGTCCCGATTCTGGTGATGTGGTTCGGAATCGGCACTGTCCCTGCCATTATTACTGCGTTTCTCGTTGCCTTCTTTCCGATTTCGGTAAATGTCGCGACCGGGATCGCGACGATGGAGCCCGAACTCGAAGATGTGATGCGGTCGCTTGGAGCAAGCAGGCTCGACATCCTGCGCAAAATCGGCGTGCCGCGTTCAATGCCATATTTCTTTGCCTCGCTAAAAATCGCTATCACGCTCGCTTTCGTCGGCAGCGTCATTTCGGAAACTGTCGCTTCGAATAGCGGCATCGGCAACTTGATGATGACCGCAAGCTCGACCTTCCGCGTCCCGTTGGTTTTCGCCGGCCTCCTGGTGATCGGCGCGATGGGTGTCGGCATGTATGTGATCGCCGCAATATTCGAGCATCGACATACTCGTTGGGCGATGCGGAGTGCGAGCCAGGGGATGGTTTCAACTGCAGGATGACGATTTCGCCGATCAGGTTACGCGCGCGGGAGCAACTGCCTAAGATGATCGTCGACCTCGCTTGACGCGACATATCTCAGCAATATACTGCCGGAATGATGGGTGGATGTGCCACCATCCCTTCCGTCCGGAGCTTGCAAGCGAGCCGACAAATGACAGACCCTCAGGCACAGCGCACAGTGGGTGATTAAAATGTTCAATAGACAGGCTGCGACGTTCGAATTGGCCGCTGGCGCCGCATTAGCGCTCGTTGGCTGCTTAGCGAGCGCTACCGTTGCGGCTGCACAAGACCTGATCCCGTTCAGGATCGCGAGCCAGACACCGCCTATTTTTGAGTATGTCTATATCAATTATGCAATCGAGGGCGGGTTCCTGAAGAAGGAAGGCATCGATGGGAAGTTCGTCGGCTTTACTTCCGGACTAACGACGACCCAGGCACTTGCGAGCGGCAGCGTCGATGCCGCGTGCGACGGCTTCACCGGCACGATCGGTGCTATTTCGAAAGGCTCGGCGGCAAAGGTTGTTTATGCCGTAAACTCCGACAATACCTACGTGGTTATCTCGCGCGATACGATCACAAGCCCGGCCGAGCTGAAAGGCAAGAAGTGGGCGATCACGCAGATGGGCGCGATCTCACAAACTTATGCGGCCCAGTGGCTGACAAAGAACGGCCTACCGGACGGCAGTGTCGACTGGATTCCGATCGGCGGCACGTCCGCTCGCGCGCGCGCGGTGGTCGCTGGTCAGGTCGATGTCACGCTTCTCACGGTCGGTGAGTGGCTTCGTATCAAGGACCAAAAAGGGGTGCGCTTCATGGCTGCCCTGTCCGACACGCTTCCGCCTCTGCCTCTTAACCTCTGCGCTATTTCGACCAAAATGATCAACGAAAAGCCGGAGGTCGTGCAGAAGGTTGTGAACGGCATTATCAATGCCGTGCGCGCGGCGCGTACACCTGAGGGCAAGGCTGCCTATATTGCGGTCGCGCGCAAGGTCGATCCTTCGAAATACACCGATCAGCAGTACGACGAACTCTACGACTACTATTTCGGTGAGAAAGGCAGTGAGCTTGCGGTGGACCCAAACGGCGGGCTCTATCCCGAAGTGTACGTCAGGAACATGAAGACGATGATCGAAGAAAAGAACATCGACGCCATCGTGCCGCTGGAGAAGCTTTGGGACCCGCGCTTCGTCAACAAGTATCTGGGCGACAACGGCTGGTACGATGTCCGTAGCCGCAAAGGCGGCCTTACCCTGCGCGATCTCACCAAGCGCTGATTGTTGCCCGGTCGCGGGTCCTTCGAGCTACACTAGTGGCGGTTGGCGAGGGCCGCGAAATTCCTGCCAACCGCGGTCGGGCAGCCAAGCCCACGGTACAGCGTTCGGATTTATTGCATGCAGGCGGCTGCAGAACCAGCAAAGCTGCTGATCGAAAACATACAGAAGACCTTTTTTCGGGAAACCGACGACAAGATTGTCGGCATCCGGGTCCTCGGCGACATCAGCCTTTCGGTATCCAAGGGCGAGTTTGTTTCGATCATCGGCCCGAGCGGCTGCGGCAAGTCCACTCTCCTGCGCATCATCGACGGTCTGATCAAAGCGGATGGCGGACGCGTCGTGGTCGACGGCGTCGAAGTCGCCGGACCGGGACCCGATCGCGCCGTCGTGTTCCAGTATTTCGGCCTTTATCCGTGGCGCTCCGTGCTGCGAAACGTCGAGTTTGGGCTTGAGCTGAAAGGCCTGCCAAAGCACGAGCGCAGTCGGATTGCACTGGAAAACATCGCGCGCGTCGGCCTGCGTGGCTTCGAGAACCATTTTCCGCACGAACTCAGCGGCGGCATGCGGCAGCGCGTCGGTTTTGCCCGCTCCCTCGCGCTCGACCCCGAAATCATCCTGATGGATGAGCCATTCAGCGCAGTGGACGAGCAAACCCGCGAAATTCTCCAGGAGCAGCTTCTCGACCTCTGGCGCGCCACCCGGAAAACAATCGTTTTCATCACGCATAGCATCGATGAGGCCGTGTACATGGCCGATCGGGTTGTGGTGATGGGAGCGCGCCCCGGGCGTATCGTCGAGGACATCAAAGTTGAGTTGCCGCGGCCGCGAACAGCCGCCGTGCGCACCACCGCCGAATTCGGAAAGCTCCGCGGCTATGCCTGGGAATTGCTTAAGAAGACGATGCGGGAAACCGCCGCGTCCGAGCTCCCATGAGCGACGCTCTGAGCATTGCCATCGAGTCGGAGCGCGGTCGGCTTAGACGACTGGTCTGGGAACACCGACTGATCGTCGTGGTCACCCTCATTGCGTTTCTGATCGTCTGGGAAATCGCGGGCCGGCTGACCAATCCGCTGTTCTTCGCGCCTCCCTCGGCAGTCGCTGCGGCGTTCTGGGACGCCCTGCTCGATCCGGAAGCGCGCCTGCTGCATGCCTTGCTGGAAACCCTTTCAATCCTGGTGCCCGGCTTTGTCCTCGCGTGCGTCGTCGGCGTTGCACTGGGTCTTTTGATGGGGCGCAGCACCCTCGCCTATCATCTGCTCGATCCCTACGTCACGATCTTCTACAACACACCACGCGTTGCCTTAATTCCAATCCTGTTGTTGTGGATGGGCGTCGGCGATCTTCTCAAGATCGTCATTGTCTTCCTCGCCGCCGTCTTCCCGGTCTCGGTCAATACGATGGTGGGCGTGCGCGACGTCAGCGCACAATTCACCGAGCCTGCGCGCTCGATGCAGGCCAGTGAAAGGCAACTCCTGTGGCAAGTCGTCTTGCCGGCCTCGTTCCCCTTCATCGCGGCGGGCATCAAGCTGGCGCTCGGCCGCGCGCTTACCACGGTCATCGTCGCGGAATTCTTCGTGTCCGTTTCGGGCCTCGGCGGACTGCTGCACGCAGCGTCGACCTCTTACCAGATGGCGCTGATGTTCGCGCCTGTAATCATCCTCGCTGCAATGGGCATCGCGATCGATGCCGCGGTAACCTATCTCGAGCGCAGCCTTTTGCGGCGGTACCGGTCATGATCTCGCTGG
>Ga0126377_10002995_pt1 | contig 11834 bp, 12 predicted proteins | sample PanSoiMetPlot_22_FD_92647 | JGI IMG/M metagenome (GOLD analysis project Ga0126377, IMG submission 92647) | Tropical forest soil microbial communities from Panama - MetaG Plot_22 | ecosystem: Environmental > Terrestrial > Soil > Tropical forest > Bulk soil | place: Panama | collected 2016-02-17
CCTCGGTGTCGACCTTGTCGGTGGAGATCTCGAACAGGGGCTCGTCGGCCTCGACGTGCTCGCCCTCGCGCTTGAGCCAGCGGGTGATCGTGCCCTCGGTGATCGACTCGCCCAGGGCGGGCATCTTGACCGGGGTCGGCATCGTGGTCGCGCTCCTTCTGGATGCTGTGGGCGGGACTCGGATCGGGTCGCCGCCCGGTTCTCAACCCTGGTGCAGGGGTCGCCCGGCGAGGGTGAGGTGCGCCTCGCCGATCGCCTCGGACAGCGTGGGATGCGGGTGGATGAACTGGGCCACGTCCATCGGCAGCGCCTCCCAGTTGACGATCAGCTGCCCCTCGGCGATCAGGTCGGTGACCCTGGCGCCGACCAGGTGCACGCCGAGCACCGGCCCGTCCTTGGCGGCGACGAGCTTCACGATGCCACCCTGGCCGTGGACCATGCCCTTGGCGACCCCGTTGAACGGGAACTTGTTGGTGACGACCTCGTGGCCCTGCTCCCTGGCCTGCGCCTCGGTGAGGCCGACGCTGGCGGCCTCGGGCGTGGACCAGGTGACGCGCGGGACGCCCGGGTAGTTCACGGCGGGGGAGTCCAGGCCCGCCGCGCGCTCGGCGACCAGCATGCCCTCGGCGAACGATGCGTGCGCGAGCGCCAGCGACGGCGGCGGCAGCAGGTCGCCGACGGCGAACACGCCCTTGACGCTGGTCTCCAGTGTGTCCCAGTCGGCCGGGACCACGAACCCGCGGTCCAGCCGGACGCCCACGTCCTCGTAGCCGAGGTCGGCGCTGACCGGCGCGCGGCCGGTGGCGACCAGGACCAGCTCGACGGTGACCTCCTTCCGGTCGCCGTTGTCGCTCACCAGCGTGGCGGTGACCTGGTCCTCGCCGACCTCGGCGTCGCCGACCCTGGTGGCGGTGAGGACGTCGATCCCGCGCCGCTTCATCGCCCGGTTGACCTCCCGGCCGATGTCGGGGTCCTCGAGCGGGAGGACCTGGGCGAGGGCCTCGACCAGGGTCACGTCCGCCCCCATCGCGCGGTAGAAGCTGGCGAACTCGGCACCGACCGCGCCGGCGCCGATCACCAGCGCGGACTTGGGCAGGTGGTCGAGCTGGAGCGCGTGGTCGGAGGTGATCACCCGGCGGCCGTCGATCTCCAGGCCGGGCAGGGGCCTGGGCACCGACCCGGTGGCGAGCACCACCGCCTTGGCGGCCTCGACCTCGCCGATGCCCTCGACCGCGACCCTGTTCGGCGCGACCAGGCGGCCGTGGCCGGCGAGGGTGTCCACCTTCTCCTTCTTCAGGTGCGCCTGGAGGCCCTTGAAGTTCCGGTTGACGATGTCCTCGCGGTTGGCGACGGTCGCGGAGTAGTCCACACCCTCGACGGCGGCCTTGACGCCCCAGCGCTCGGCGGCCTCGTGGATGCCCTCCACCAGCTCGGCGACGTGCAGCAGCGCCTTGGTGGGGATGCAGCCGCGGTGCAGGCAGGTGCCACCCACCTTGTCCTGCTCGACCAGCGCGACCGACAGGCCGAGGTTGGCGCCCCGCAGCGCCGCGCTGTAGCCGCCGGTGCCTCCACCCAGGATCACCAGGTCGTAGGAGTTCGAGGCCATGATCTTGGCTCCTTGTCCGAATACGAGGCCGGGACGAGCTCCTCGGTCGGGGACGAGCGGGTCCGCCGGTGGCCACCGCTCGTCGCGCCGGGCATGCCGGCGACCAGCGGGCTCGCCGCCGCGTGGACGGTGTCCCCATCGACGGCGGCCTGAAGCACCGGCTCGCGAGTCTACCGTCGCGGACCCTCGCCGAGCAGGCCAGCGGGTCTCTGGGGACGGCTCCCGCGCACAAGCGGTGACGCTGCGCTACGCTCGGCCCGTGGGCATGTTCGACCGTCTCCGTATCCGGCGGCTCCGCGGGCCGCGGGTCGCCTCCATGGATCGTGAGGCGACGCCGGACGACCTCGACGCGCTGCGGGCGTTCGCGCGCAGCCGCACCGGCGTCGAGTTCTTCGTCGAGCCCGAGACGATGGTGACCGACACGACCGTGATGGCCGTGGCGGCCGACGGCGAGTGGACCAGGCGGCGCGCCGGCTCGCCGGTGGTGGCCCGCCGACTCGCCCGCGAGCTGGGACTGCCCGTCTACGACGTGCAGATCGTCGGCTACCCGGCGCGGATGCGCGAGTACAACGCCCGCATGAAGGCCGCCGGCAGGACCGACCGCATCCTCCACGACGACGGGTCCCCTCCGGTGCGGACCTCGCGGCCACCCGACCGGCGGCCGCCCGACGGCGCCGGCCGGAACTGAGCCTCGCGGACCGGATCGCCCTGGTCCCCTGTCAGCTCAGCTGGTGCTGTTGATCAGGTCGGCGATCCAGAAGGCGAGCCAGGGGGTGAGGCAGAGCGCGAACACCACCGCCGCGAGCCGGAGGTCACCGCGGCGCCGCCGGACGAGGCCGCGCACCGCGATGAACAGGGCGAGGACCGTGCCAACGGCGCTGCTCAGCAGCATGACGGCCATGATGACGTTGAGCAGGGGTCCCTGGCGCTCGGTGATGTCCAGGTCCCGTTCCGACCAGACCACGAGGTCGCCGACCACGGCCAAGGCGCTGCTCACCGTGCCGAGCACCGCCGCGGTCACGTTGACGCGGGACCGCGGAGCCCTGACCGCGCGAGCGTACGGCCCCTGCGGAGGAGGGGCTGGCGAGCGCCGGCCTGATCCCGCCGGAGGCGCCAGGTCCGCCGGCGGACCTGGCGCCCGGCTCGTCGCGGGCCCGGGCACCGCACCGAACGGCGAACCAGGTCCCGGCGCACGGGTCTGCCGCCATTGAGCGACGGACACCGCGGCTCCGACCGCCGCGGCCAGCGCGCTCAGCAGCGCCGCGAACAACGACAAAGCCTCGCTCATCCGCGCGATTATCGTTCAATGCCCAATCCGTGTCAGCGGACGACCAGGCGGCAAAGGCCGTCACCGGGGTCCTGGATGTGCGGCGCTTCGGGGCGACCCGTCGACTAGGATCTCGCACCTGCCCGCCGCCGGGTGACCCCGGTGGCGCCACCCGCCGAGGAGGCTTCATGACCGTCGCCGACCTGAAGCACTCGCCGCTGGACGCGGCGCACCGCCGGCTGGGGGCGAAGATGGGGCCGTTCGCCGGCTGGGAGATGCCCATCGAGTACGCGGGCACGCTCTCCGAGCACCGCGCGGTGCGCGAGGCGGCCGGGCTGTTCGACCTGACGCACCTCGGCAAGGTCGAGGTCCGCGGCGCCGGCGCGCACGCCGCGCTGCAGCACGCGCTCACCAACGACCTCGACCGGCTCGGCCGGGCGGGCGCCGCGCAGTACACCCTCTGCCTGGACGACCGGGGCGGGATCGTCGACGACCTGATCGTGTACCGCGAGCAGGACGGCTGGCTGCTGGTCCCCAACGCGGCCAACTGGCCGGCGGTCGCCGAGCTGGTGCGCGCCTCCGCCGGCCCGGGCACCCAGGTCACGCCCCGGCCGGACCTGGCGGTGCTCGCGGTCCAGGGGCCGCGCGCCCCGGAGCTGGTCGGCGCCCTGTTCCCGGCGGCGGGGACGCTGGCGTACATGCACGCCGTCCCGGTGGCGTACGGCGGCGAGCCCGCCCGGCTGGCGCGCACCGGCTACACCGGCGAGCGCGGGTTCGAGCTGCTGGTCCCCGGCGGCGTGGCCGGGCGGGCGTGGGAGGAGCTGCTGGAGCGGGGCGCCCCGCTCGGGGCCGTCCCCGCCGGGCTCGGCGCCCGCGACACGCTGCGGCTGGAGATGGGCTACGCGCTCCACGGCAACGACATCTCACCGGCCACCGACCCTTACACCGCCGGGCTGGGCTGGGCGGTCGCGCCCGCCAAGGGCGGCTTCCGCGGGCGCGACGAGATCCTGCGGCGCCGGGACGCCGGGGTCGAGCGGGTCCTCACCGGGCTGGCGTCCACCGACCGGCTGATCCCCCGCCACGGGATGCAGGTCCTGCAGGGCGAGCAGGTCGTCGGCGAGGTCACCAGCGGCACGTTCTCGCCCACCCTGCGCCACGGCATCGCGCTCGCCTACCTGCGGCGCGACCTGGCCGAGCCGGGCGTCGAGGTCGAGGTCGACGTGCGCGGCCGGCGCGGGCGCGCCCGCGTCACGAAGCCGCCGTTCGTGCGCTCGTCTCCGCGCTGACCGCCCCCGGCGCGCCCGCGCCGCCGTGGGTCGCCTGGGCGAGCGCGACGCCGACCACCACGAGCGCGCCGCCGGCGAGCTGGGCGCCGGTCAGCTCCTGGGAGAGCAGGACCCACGCGAACGCGGCGGCGAACACCGGCTCCGCGGTGGCGGCGATGCCCACCAGCGCGGCGGGCAGCACGCGCACCGCCCCGACCTCCAGGAAGAACGGGATCAGGGTCCCGACCACGCCCACGCCCAGCACCGCCGCGAGGACGCCCCTGTCGGCCAGCGCGGCCACCGGGAACGACCACCACGGCGCGGCCACGCTCCAGATCGCGACCGCGACCGCGAAGCCCCACAGCAGCACGGTCGCAGGAGGGACGTGGCGCCGCCCGAGCGCCTCCGCGGTCAGCAGGGTCGCGCCGAACGTGACCGCCGAGCCCATCGCCGCCGCCAGGCCGGCCGGGTCCAGCCGCGCGTCCGCCTGCAGCGCCTGGCTGACCAGGACCGCGCCGGCCAGCGTGACGGCCGCCGCCCCCCACACGAGCCGGCCGGGCGAGCGCCTGGTGACCAGCGCCGTCCACAGCAGCACCAGCACCGGCCCGGTGTACTGCAGGGAGATCGCCACGCCCACCGCGAGCCGGTCGATCGCGATGTAGTAGCTGAGGTTGACGCTGGCCACGCACGCGCCGAACGCGGCCAGCAGCGGCGCCGCCCCGGCGGGTGGCCGCACGAGGTCGCGCCGGCGCCAGGCCAGCAGCAGCGCCAGGACCACCCAGGCGACCAGCACGCGGGCCGCCGCCATCCGCACCGGCGGGACGCCGTGCTCGAAGCCGTGCTTGGCGAAGATCGCCGCGAGCCCCCAGCAGGCGGCCGCGCCGCACGCCCGGGCGAACGCCAGCGAGCCGCGGCGGGAGTCGGAGGAGGCCATCGCGCCAACGGTAGCAGCGTGCCCCGGACCTCCCGCGCTATCGTCCCGGTCCATGCGCGTCGTCGTCGCCCCTGACAAGTTCAAGGGCAGCCTCACCGCCGACCAGGCGGCGCGGGCGATCGAGGCGGGCCTGCGCCGCGCCCGCCCGGACGCCCGCGTCGACCGGCTGCCCGTCGCCGACGGCGGCGACGGGACGCTCGCGGTGCTGGTGGCCGCGGGGGCGCGGCGGGTGGAGGTGCCCGCCACCGGCCCCACCGGGCAGCCGGTCGACGCCGCGATCGGCCTGCTGGACGGCGTCGCGATGGTCGAGATGGCCGAGGCGTCGGGCCTGCGCCGCCTCCCCGGCGGCGTGCCGGCGCCGCTGGAGGCGACCACCTACGGGACCGGCGAGCTGATCCGCGCGGCGCTGGACCACGGCGCCGCGCGGGTGGTGCTCGGGATCGGCGGGAGCGCCACCAGCGACGGCGGCGCGGGCATGGCGGCCGCGCTCGGCGCGAGGTTCCTGGACGCCGCCGGCCGGTCCCTGCCGCCCGGCGGCGCCGCGCTGCTGCGGCTGGCACGCGTGGACGCCGCCGGCCTGGATCCGCGCCTGGCCGACGCCGAGGTGACCGTCGCCTGCGACGTGGACAACCCGCTGGTCGGGCCGAACGGCGCGGCGGCGGTGTACGGGCCGCAGAAGGGCGCGAGCCCCGACGAGGTGCTGCTGCTGGACTCGGCGCTGCGGCGGTACGCGCGGGTGCTGGCCGAGGGCCTGTCGCTCGACCTGGCGGAGGTGCCGGGCGCCGGGGCGGCCGGCGGGCTCGGGGCCGGCGCGATCGCGTTCCTCGGCGCGGCGCTGCGGCCGGGGATCGAGCTGGTCCTGGACCTGCTCGGGTTCGACCGGGCGGTCGCCTCGGCCGACCTGGTGGTCACGGGCGAGGGCGCGCTCGACCACCAGACGCTGCGCGGCAAGGCCCCGGCCGGGGTGGCGCGCGCCGCCACCGCCCACGGCGTCCCGGTCGTCGCGCTCGCCGGCCGGGTCGAGGTGCCCGAGCGGGAGCTGCGCGCGGCCGGGTTCGAGGAGGCCCACGCCCTCACCCGGCTCGAGCCGGACCCGCGGCGCAGCCAGGCGCACGCCGCCGAGCTGCTGGAGCGCCTCGCCGAGCGGGTCGGCCGGGCCTGGTCGAGCCTGCCGTGAGCGCCCGTACGACGCCGCCCCGGTGATCGCGGCCCCGGTGCCGACCCGCCGGGTTGGAGCGCCCCGCTATAGTGATGTGGCGGCGTGCGCGCAGCGCCGCCGCACGTACCGAGGACCATCAGGCCGGCGGCCGCCCGCGAGCGCGTCCCGCGGCCGCCGGGTGGAAAGGAGCATGGATGTCCGAGGTCTCCACGCGGTCCGCGATCGTGGGGCTGACCGGGGCCGCGTCGGCCAAGGTCCGCGACCTACTCGCCCGACTGCCCGCCGAGGAGCAGCAGGACGACCTCGCACTCCGGATCGCGGTCGAGCCGGGCGGCTGCTCGGGCCTGCGGTACGCGCTGTTCTTCGACAACCGCACGCTCGACGGCGACGTCCGCGGCGACTGCGACGGCGTCACGGTCGTCACCGACAAGATGAGCGCCCCGTACCTCACGGGCGCCTCCATCGACTACCTCGACACCATCGAGCGCCAGGGCTTCACGATCGACAACCCCAACGCCAAGGGCTCCTGCGCCTGCGGCGAGTCGTTCCACTAGCCGGGCCGCCGGTCCCCGGCGGTCGTGGGTCCGGGTCCCGGGACGGCGTCACGACCACCGGCCGACCTCGCTGAAGTCCGCGTCGCCGCCGGCGACGCCGTTGTCGAAGCTGCCCGCGGAGCCCTCGTCGCCTCCTCGATGCGTCCTTCGAGCTCGTCGATCTGCTTCTGGATTCCCTTGACCTCCAGATCCGGGGACTCCCGCTGAGCTTGCTGAAGCTGCTCGTGCAGAGCATCGCGGTCGTCGGCGAGCTGCCGCAGCGTCCCGGCGTAGGCCTCGTCGAGGGCGCGGAGCCTCTGCTCGTGCTGGGCGAACTCCTCCAGGATCGCCTGGACCGCCGGATCCGGGGACTCCGCTCCGTCTGGGCGTCCCTGAGCTCCTGGGACAGCTCGCTGAATCTCCTGGAGGCCCTGGTGCTCCCGTGCGGTCTCGCCCGTGAGGGCCTCGGGGAACTTGTCGAGCCGCTTCGAGACATCGTCGAGCGCGCGCTGGAGACGGCGTTCGCCGCGCTCGCGCTGGCCGCCCTGGCGCACCCCGGCACCGGTGGCTGCCTCCGTCCGGCGGTGGACCACCTGCTGGCCGCGCAGCACGCCGACGGCAGCTGGCCCGGCTGCCCCTTCATCGCCCCGCCGACCGCAGCCGACTGGTCCTGACGCATCGGACGTGAAGGGCTGGGCGTGATCGTGGGCGCCCCGGCCGGGGCGCCCACGATCACGCCGCACAGAGCCCTACGTGAGGCCCTGATCGGACAGCCACTTGCTGGCGACGTCCTCGGGGTCCTCCTTGTCGAGGTCGACCGCGGCGTTGAGCTTGGTGATCTCCTCGGTGGTGATCTTGGCGCTGACCTTGTTGACCGTGTCCTTGAACTCCTGCCCGGCCTTGCTGAGCAGGTCGTTGCGGACCACCGGCACCGCCTGGTCGGGCGGGAAGACGCCCTTGTCGTCCTGGAGGACCAGCAGGTTCTCCTTGGCGATGATCCCGTCGGTGGTGAACGACAGCGCGATCTGGATGTCGTTGTTGAGCAGCGCCTGGTACTTGAGCGCGCCCTGCGCGATCGGCTTGAAGGCCTTCACCTTCGCGTTGTAGGTCTGCTCGTACCCCTTGAGGCAGGTGACGCGCTGCTCGCACTCGGGTGGGCCGCCGAGGACGAGCTGGTCGGAGACCTTCGCCAGGTCGCTCAGGGTGCGCAGGTTGTACTTCTTGGCGGTGTCCTGGGTGACGGTGAACGCGTTCTGGTCGCTCATCGGCGCCATGTCCAGGGGGGTGATCCCCTTGCCGGCGTAGTACTGGGTGAGCTGCTGGTAGATCTGCTGCGGGTCCTTGACCCCCTCGTTCTTGGCGAGGATCGCGTTCGCCGAGCCCGCGTACTCGACGTACATGTCGATCTGGCCGTTCTCCAGGGCCGGCGCGACGATCTCCCGCGGGCCGAGCTTGGCCTTGTAGTCGACCTTGTAGCCCGCCTTCTCCAGGGACTGCTTGTAGATCTCACCGAGGATCAGCTGCTCGGTGAAGTCGTTGCTGGCCAGGCGGACGGTCACGTCCTTCGAGCCGCCGGAGCTGCTCCCACCGTTGTTGTCGTTGTCACCCCCGCACGCGGCGAGCGCCGTCATGAGCGCGGTCGTCGCGGCCAGGATGCCGAACCATCGACGCATCAGTTGCTTCCCCCTCCTTGTCGGGGTGTGGACTTGGCGGGACCGGGTTCGCCCGCCGCGGTCGTGGCCGTCCCACCGGTCACGCCACCTCTGTCACCTGGTCGGCCGCGCTCAGGCGCGGCGGTGCCGGCCCGCCGCGGCGCACCCGCAGGCCCGCCGGGGTCACGGCGTGCTCGAGTCCCCCGAGGCTGAGCTCGGTCGCGATCGACAGCAGGGCGACGGTGATCGCTCCGGTCAGGATCTGCGCCGTGTCGTGGACCGCGAACCCGTCGGTGATGAACCGCCCCAGCCCGCCGCCCGCGATCACGGCGCCGAGCGTGGCCGTGGCGACGATCTGCACGGCCGAGGTGCGCACGCCGGCGAGGATCACCGGCGCGGCCAGCGGCAGCTCCACGTCGCGCAGGATCTGGCTGCCGCGCATGCCCATGCCGCGCGCCGCCTCGACCACGTCGCGGTCGACCTCGCGCACGCCGGTGTAGGCGTTGGTGAGGATCGGCGGGATGCCGAGGGCGGCGAGCGCCACGATCGTGGTCGTGTTGCTGAGCCCGAAGACCCCCAGGAACAGGGCGATCAGGGCGAGGCTCGGCAGGGCGCGGCCGATGTTCGAGCTGTTCACCGCGATCAGCGCGCCGCGCCCGGTGTGCCCGAGCCACAGCCCCAGCGGCAGCGCGACCACCAGGGCGATCCCGAGGGACGCCCCGGAGATCGCGATGTGCTGCAGCGTGCGCTCGCCGATCAGCCCGAGGTTGTCGGTGACGTAGTTCCACAGCGCGCTCACGCCGACCGCCCCCGCACGCGGGTCCACGGGGCGATCAGCCGTTGCCCGCCGAGCAGGGCGAGGTCCGCGGCGATCGCCAGCGCGATCGACAGGACCGCGCCGATCACCAGCGGCGTGTTGAACAGCCGGTTGATGCCGTCGAGGATGAGCTGCCCGAGGTTCTCCACCCCGATCAGCGAGGTCACCGTGACCAGCCCGATCGTGGTCACCGTGGCGACGCGCAGGCCGGCGACGATCACCGGCAGCGCGAGCGGCAGCTCGACCTTGAACAGCAGCTGGGCGGGGGAGTAGCCCATGCCGACCGCGGCCTCGCGCACGTCGTCGGCGACCGAGTCCAGCCCGGCGGCGATGTTGCGGATGAGGATCAGCAGCGTGTAGCTGACCAGGCCGACCTCGGCGGTCTTGACGCTGAAGCCGAACCCCGGGATGGGCACGAGCAGCGCGAACAGCGCCAGGCTGGGGATCGTGTAGAGGATGCCGGCCGCGGAGGTGACCGGCGCGTACAGCGCGCGCCTGCGGACCACCAGCAGCGCCAGCGGCAACGAGATGACGAACCCGATCCCGACCGCCAGCACGGTCAGGAACAGGTGGTTGTAGAGCTGGACCCAGATGTCGTCCAGGTGCCGGAACGTCCAGTCCCAGTCGAAGTACGGGTCGCCGGGGCTCACGCCGCGCCTCCCCTCGCCCCGGCGGCCGGCATCACAGGAACCAGCTCGGCTGCAGCAGCGGCTTGTGGAGCAGCAGGCACGGACGGACCGTGGAGCCTCGTCGCACCGGGCGCATACGCTCTCCTCCGGGGTCGCGTACCGCCACGTCAGGTGTCCGCCCGTGCGGCGGCCGCCTCCCGCAGCGACGCTGACACGGTCTCGATCGAGGCCGTGCCGAGCAGCTTGCCGTCGCCGTCGACAACGATACCCTCCTGGACCGCCGAGTCGAGCATCGCCGCGAGCGCCTCGCGCAGGGTGGAGTCCGGATCGAGCAGCGGCTCGGGGCTCGTGGCCCGCTCCGGCCCGACCGGCCCCGGCCTGCTCAGGTCCTTGCCCCACAGCCAGCCGAGCGGCCGGTCGCGCTCGTCCACCAGCAGCAGGTAGGGGGTGTCGGCGGCGTCGAGCGCCTGCCGCGCCGCGCCCGCGTCGCCGTGGACCCGCACGGTGGCCGGCTGCTCGAGCCGCAGGTCGCGGACCCTGCCCAGCGACAGCCGCTTGAGGCTGCGGTCGCCGCCGACGAAGCGGGCGACGAACTCGTTGGCGGGGGACTCCAGCAGCGCCGTGGGCTCGTCGTACTGGGCGAGCACGCCGCCCGGCTGGAACACCGCGATCCGGTCGCCCATCTTGATGGCCTCGTCGATGTCGTGCGTGACCATCAGGATCGTCGTGTGGAGCTGCTGCTGGAGGCGGAGGAACTCGTTCTGCAGGCGCTCCCGCGTGATCGGGTCGACCGCGCCGAAGGGCTCGTCCATGAGCAGCACCGGCGGGTCGGTGGCGATCGCCCGCGCCACCCCGATCCGCTGCCGCTCGCCGCCCGACAGCTGCGCCGGGTAGCGGTCGCGGTAGACCGCGGGGTCCAGGCCCACCAGCTCGATCAGCTCGTCGGCGCGCCTGGCCGCCCGGTCGCGGCGCCAGCCGAGCAGGCGGGGGACGGTGGCGACGTTGGCCTTGATGGTCAGGTGGGGGAACAGGCCGGTCTGCTGGATCACGTAGCCGATGCCGCGGCGCAGCTGCACGGGGTCGCGCCGGGTGACGTCCTCACCGTCGATCAGGATCCGCCCGCTGGTCGGCTCGACCAGGCGGTTGACCATCTTGAGGGTGGTCGTCTTGCCGCAGCCGGACGGGCCGACCAGCACGCACACCTGGCCGCCGGGGACGCGCAGCGACAGCTCCTGCACCGCGGGCGGGCCGTCGCCGTAGCGCTTGACGATCCGGTCGAGCTCCACGACGGCGCCACGCCGGCGGCCCTGCTCGTCGGCGCGCCCGGCTCGCTCCCCCATGACCGCAGATGGTGGCACACGCCGCCGACGCTGTCTCCACCCGAACGCGCAGCATCGGGCGGGTCAGGTTCGTGACCTGCGCGTTTGCGGCTTGTCGTTTTGCAACCCACGTGCGCCGGATGGCAGACTTCGACCTGACAGGGGTGATTCGGGGTCCGTGGGGAGTCGGACGGTCACCCCCTTCCCCAGGGCCGATCAGGCCTGGGACGAGGAGCAGACGCACATGGCTTCACGAGGTCGCGCGGTTCAGGGTGCGCGCACCCACTCCAGCACGTCCAAGAGCATGCAGCGGTCCTTCCCCTACGGCCGGGCGTGCCGGGAGTGTGGCGAGCGCTTGTCGCAGTACAACCCAGGCCCGAACTGCTGGAAGCACACGGTCGAGTACCCCTGGCGAGGTCCGACCGCCAAGCCCAGGTAGCACCTGGATCCGGTCAACCGACGGCACCGGGACCCCGGTGCCGTCCTTCTTTTCCGGGGTGACTTTTCCGGGCTGTCATTCCCGGGGTGTCATTCCAGGGGTGTCATTCCAGGGGTGTCATTCCAGGGGTGTCATTCCAGGGGTGTCATTCCAGGGGTGTCATTCCAGGGTGTGGCGCGGACGGCCGGTCAGCCCACCTTCGGGCGGGGAGCCA
>Ga0126377_10002996_pt1 | contig 11830 bp, 11 predicted proteins | sample PanSoiMetPlot_22_FD_92647 | JGI IMG/M metagenome (GOLD analysis project Ga0126377, IMG submission 92647) | Tropical forest soil microbial communities from Panama - MetaG Plot_22 | ecosystem: Environmental > Terrestrial > Soil > Tropical forest > Bulk soil | place: Panama | collected 2016-02-17
ACCACGAGCGGAGCTTCCCGGCGGACGGCAAGAACCTGCCGTCGGTGGACGACGAGCTCGGCTTCGCGCAGCAGGTCGGCGGCTTCATCGTCAAGAAGACCGAGGAGTCGACGCCGACGCGGTTCGTCGCGATCCTCCAGGAGCGCGCCTCGGAGCAGCACGCGCGCGCCGAGCTCGAGGTCGACCCCGCCCCGCCCCATCGGGTGCGCAAGCTGTCTCTGAATGCGATCGCGACGCCGGAGGACCTGCGCCCGCCGCGACTGTCCGAGGCCGACGCGCTCGCCGCGCTGCGCGCCGAGGTCGAGCGGGCCGTCGCGGCCGACGATTTCTCGGGCGCGGTCCTGGTCGCCAGGCGAGGCGTGCCGATCTTCGCCGAGGCGTACGGCCTCGCCGACCGCGACGCGAAGATCCCGAACTCAAAACGACCCGGTGCGGTCGACGCTCGAGGGCGGGACGCCGAACTCGCTGCGGAAGGCGCTCGTGAAGTGGCTGTGGGACGAGAAGCCGGTCGACAGCGCGACGTGGGAGAGGCGACCGGCGCCGCGGCGCAGCTGGAAGAGTGCGACTCTCAGGCGGACGCGCGTGAGCCGGCCGTGGATGGTCTCGCCGGTCACGGCGCGGAACACCCGGCTGGCGTGGAACGGGGATGTGTTGCACAGCCGGGCGATCGCCTCGAGGGTGAGCCGCTCGGCGAACCGGGTCGCGATGACGTGCTCGACCTCCTGTGACAGGCGGCGCCAGGCCGGCGAGACGGCGCGCGCGCGCGTCGAGGGCGGGCCGGGCGCGAGGATGCGGCGGACCAGCTCGAGCGCGATCTCCTCGACCGCGACCGGGTCGGCCGCGCGCAGGAGGCGGAAGTGGAGGAATGCCGTCTCCGCGGAGATCGGGTGAGAGCGCCTGCTGTGGCGCGGGACCAGGGCACCGGCCAGCTCGCCCCGCACGGCGATGAGCGTGCTCGTGGCCGGGTCCGAGGTGGGAGATGCCCTCCGATAGTCGTCGCCGCCGTCGGCGAATCCGGCCGTCGCTGGATCGATGACCTGCCGCTGCCGGCCGGAGGAGCGCAGGTGCATGCCCTCGAGCGGGAGGTCGAGCTCGCCGTGGTCCTTGCCGGTCCGGAACCACGGGCGCTCCTCTCCGCGGCAGTGCCACTCGCATACCAGGAGCTCGCGGCCGGCGAACAGCAGGCGCCGGCTCGCGTAGGAGGCCCAGCGAATCCGAGCAAGATCTCGATAGCCGTTCATCGCGCGCGGCTCATCCTGACGTTCATGGTTCTCGTCGATGACGCAGGAATGGTGGCACATCGGAGGCCGCGATGAGAGCGGGACGGGCCGCCTCGGAGCCGAGGCGCGCGCTCGCCGGGCCGGCGGCGGTCATCGCCCTGCTCGCCGGATGCAGCGGCGGCGCGGCCATGCCCGCGCCCGCGACCACACCCGGAGCGGCGCCCGCGCGCGTGGATCCGCTGATCGCGCGGCTGGTCGTCGCGGTCGATGAATCGCTTCGCGCCCGGCCCGACGACGGCGGGCTGCTCTACCAGCGCGCCGCGCTCACCGTCGAGGCCGGCGAGCCGGCGGACGCGCTGCCGTTCATCGAGCGGCTCGACGCGATCGGCTGGGACGTGCCGCTGCGCCCCGACGAATATCGGCCGCTCGCCGACCACCCGCGCTACCGCGAGATCGCGGCGAGCATCGACGCGCGCGCGCCGCGCGTGAGCCGGTCCACGGTGGCCTTCACGGTTCCCGAGCCGGACCTCATCCCCGAGGGGATCGCGGTCGACCCAAGGACGCGGACGTTCTACCTGGGCAGCATCCGCAAGCGAAAGGTCCTCGCCATCGACGCGCACGGCGCCGTGTCCGCGTTCGTGCCGCCCGGGCGCGGCGGCCTCCTGAGCGCGCTCGGCATCAAGGTGGACACCGGCCGCGACCTCCTGTGGGTCGCGTCGCATGCCTCCAGGTCCATGCTCGGCGACGCACACGGCGCGCAGCGCGCGGCCGGCGTCCTCGCGTTCGCGCTCGCCGACGGCCGCCCGCGCCGGCGAGTCCTTTTCGGCGATGGCGCCGCGCACCTGCCCAACGACATGGCGATCGCCGCCGACGGCGCGGTGTACGTCACCGACAGCACCGCCGGCCGCCTCTTCCGCATCCCGCCCGACCGCGACGTGCTCGAGCCGATCACTCGGCCCGGCGCGCTGGTCTACCCCAACGGCATCGCCCTCATGCCCGACGGCCGCCTCTACGTGGCGCACCTTCCGGGCATCGCGATCGTCGACCCCGGCTCCGGCGCCATGAGATCCATGGCGACGGTGCCCGGCGCGCCGCTCGGCGGCATCGACGGACTCGTCCTCGAGGGCGGCGCGCTGCTCGCCGTCCAGAACGGCATCGGCCGGCCCAGGATGGTGTCGATCGCGCTCGATGAGAGCGGCGAGCGCGCCACCGCGCTCTCGGTGCTCGAGAACGACCCCGCCGCGCTCGAGCTGCCGACCACCACCTGCGCGATCGGCGGCGCCATCTACTCCATCGCCAACAGCCAGCTGAACGCATTCTCGGGTGACGCAGCGGCCGGCGCGCCGGCCCTCGAGGCCCCGCGCATCCTGCGCACGCCGCTCTGAGCCCCCCGGCCGCGGCCGCGCTAGACTGCGGCCATGCCGGCCCCGATTCACGTCGTGCCCTACGACCCGAGCTGGCCGGCGCGCTTCGCCGAGGAGCGCGCGGTGCTCGCGCCCGTGCTGGCGCCGTGGCTGGTCGGCCCGATCGAGCACATCGGCAGCACGGCGGTGCCCGACCTGGTGGCCAAGCCGGTCATCGACATCATGGCCGCTGTGGAGTCGCTCGACGCGTCGAGACCGGCGCTCGCCGCCGTCGCCGCGCTGAGCTACGTCTACTTCGACTATCGCGCGGACATCATGCACTGGCTGTGCAAGCCGTCCGACGAGGTGCGCACTCACCACCTGCACCTCGTGCCATACGGCAGCGCGCTCTGGCACGAGCGCCTCGCCTTCCGCGACCGGCTGCGCACCGACGCGCGCGTCGCCGCCGACTACGCAGCCCTCAAGCTCATGCTCGCCGCGAAGTACGAGCACGACCGCGAGGCCTACACCGACGCGAAGGAGCCGTTCGTGCGCCGCGTCCTCGCAGGTCTCTAGCGGACCCTCAGCCCCGTCAGCTGGGCGCAGCGATGTCCCGCCGCGGGAAGATCACGAGGGCCAGGACGATCGCAACGGTCGCCACGACGATGAGCACGGCGAAGGCGAAGGGGTCGGCGTTGCCGGTCAGGATCCTGCGCGTCTCCAGGTAGTGGAACAGCGAGTAGCGCTGCAGGAAGGCGGCGTCGGGCCACAGGCTGCCCAGGATCTCCAGGAAGTAGGACCCGAGGACGAACGCGAGCGTCACGCCGAGCGCCCGGCTCAGGCGGTCGAACGAGACCGAGGCGGCCAGGCTGAACGCCGTGAGCGAGCCGAACAGCAGGAAGGCGTCGAGCCACGCGAGAGGGACGCGACCGAGCTCGATCTCGCCGATCACACCGCTCAGCGCCGCCGAGACGAGGGCCCCGCACAGCAAGGCGGTCAGAACCAGGGCCACGAAGGCGAGAGCGGCGAGCAGGAGCGTCGCGTAGACGCGGCGCCGGGACAGAGGGTGCGACAGGAGGACCTCCAGGGTGCCGCGCTGGCGCTCGCCGGCGACCGAGCTGGTCGCGAAGCCGACGGCGAAGATGCAGACCAGGATGATCGCGATCGGGTGGATGAAGCCCAGCGCGATGGCACCGCTCAGGCTGAAGATGTCGCCGCCGCCGATGTTCGCGAGCGCCTGCGGCAAGATGCCGGACTCGACGAGGCCTCTGAACGACGAGCCGAACCGCGAATAGATGACCGGCAACAGGCCACCCCACAGGAGGGCCGCCGCGCACACCAGGAGGAGGCGGACGCGGTGGCCGCGCCAGGTGTGGCGGAGCAGCGCGCGGCTCATGGCGCGCTTCCCGCGCCGCCACCGGACGTTCGGGAAGCACCTGGCGCCGGTGGCCCGTCCTGTTCGTAGAGCTCGAGGAAGGCCTCCTCGAGGTGCGCGGGCTCGATCGTGAGGTCGGCGATCGGGAACCCGGTGATCGCCTGCAGGAAGGGCCCGACGTCGCCCTCCAGCCGACACGTGACGCGATCGCCGCTCGCCACCACCGCCGAGACGCCGGGCACGCCGTCGAGTCGCGGCACCAATCCGGGCAGGCGCATCTCCACGTGCCGCTTCCGCCGGGCGAGGAGGTCGGCGACATCCTCGAGCGCCACGAGCCTGCCCTGGCGGATGATCGCGACCCGGTCGCACACCCGCTCGACCTCGGACAGGACGTGGGAGCTGAGGAAGATGGTCCGACCCTCCGCCCGCAGATCCTCGAGCACACCATAGAAGGCGCGCTGCATCAGCGGGTCCAGGCCTTCGGTCGGCTCGTCCAGGATCGCGAGCTCCGGGTCGTGCTGGAGGGCCTGGATGATGCCGATCTTCTGGCGCATGCCGCGCGAGTAGTGGCGCACCTGGCGGCGGAGCGTCCGCTGCGAGAGCTCGAGGCGGTCGACGAGATCGCCGCGCCGGGCGGCCGGCCGGCCCGACAGCTCGGCCATGTAGTCGAGCTGCTCCTCGCCCGACAGCGAGTCGTGGAGCGCGACCCCTCCGGGCAGGTACCCGACCCGCCGCCGGATCGCCACCGAGTCGACCGCGATGTCGCAGCCGAGCACGCTGGCTCGACCCGCCGTCGGGTGCAGTAGACCCAGGAGGAGGCGGATCAAGGTGGTCTTGCCCGCGCCGTTCGGGCCCAGAAACCCGAAAATCACGCCCTCGCGGACGCTGATCGAGATGTCCTCCAGCGCGTGAACGACGCCGGCGGGTGGCGCGCCGGGCATCCGGACCGCCCGCCAGCCTCGGCCGTACCGCTTCGACAGCCCAACCGTCGCGATGGCGTCCATGCGAGCAGCCTCCCTCCGGCGAGCGTAGCCCACCTCATTCGATGCCGTGCGCGTTCTTCGCGTGACCCAACGCTGGCATACTGGCCCTCCACTTCCATCGGGTGACTCGATGAGCGACGACCAGGCGGGCCTTCAACTTCGATCCCTCGTCACCAGGGATGGCAAGCTCGAGATCTCGCTCGCGCGAGTGCCGACACCGGAGCCCGGCGCCGACGAGGTCGTCGTGCGAGTCGAGGCCTCGCCCCTCAATCCGTCGGACCTCGGCCTCTTGTTCGGTGGCGCCGACATGAGGACGGCCACCGTGTCGGGGTCGCCGACCAGCCCGGTCGTGACCGCGACGATTCCGGAGAACATCGCAGCGGCCATGGCCGGTCGTGTGGGGCAGTCGATGCCGGTGGGCAACGAGGGCGCCGGCGTGGTCGTGAGGGCGGGCTCGTCGGCGGAGGCGCAGGCGCTCCTCGGCAGGACCGTCGCCGTGCTGGGCGGCGCGATGTACACGCAGTACCGGACGGTCAAGACGATCCAGTGTCTGGCCCTGCCGGAGGGCACGACGCCGGCGGAGGGCGCCTCCTGCTTCGTGAATCCACTCACGGCGCTCGGCATGGTCGAGACCATGCGCCGCGAGGGGCACACGGCCCTCGTGCACACGGCTGCGGCGTCGAATCTCGGGCAGATGCTCCTCCGCATCTGCATCGCGGATGGCGTGAGCCTCGTGAACATCGTGCGCAAGCCGGAGCAGGAGGACCTCCTCCGCGGCGCGGGGGCGCGGTACGTCTGCAACTCGAGCTCGCCTGCATTCATGGCGGAGCTGACGGAGGCGCTCGCGGCCACGGGCGCCACCATCGCGTTCGACGCGATCGGGGGAGGCCGGCTGGCGAGCGACATCCTGACGTGCATGGAGCGCGCCGCGGTGGCAGCCATGACCGAGTACAGCCGCTACGGCTCGCCGACGACCAAGCAGGTCTACATCTACGGCTCTCTGGATCGAGGACCGGCCGAGCTCGCGCGCGACTACGGCATGAGCTGGGGCGTGGGTGGCTGGCTGCTCACGCCGTTCCTGAAGAAGATCGGGTTCGAGGCGGGGCAGAAGCTGCGCGCACGCGTGCTCGCCGAGCTCAAGACCACCTTCGCCAGTCACTACACGAGGACCGTGTCGCTGGCCGAAGCGCTCACGCTCGAGGCCATCGCCGCCTACGGAAAGACCGGCACCGGCGAGAAGTATCTCATCGACCCCAGCAAGAGCTGACCGGCCGGGCCTTGCGCCCTCGCCGGGTCGCCTCAGCCGGCGCGCGGGGACAACACGGACGTCACCGAGCAGCGCGCACAGGAAGTGGGCGCTGGCCCCGGCCAAGCATGCGGACGAGCGGGCCAGCCTCTCCCATCTCCTGCGAGCGCCGCAGATTCTCCATGACACGCGGCAGCTCGTCGGAATGGTGGCAGCGGGTCCATCCCAGCCCTTCCACCTGGTCGAGCGTCGTCCCGGTGTACTCGAACCAGCGCCGGGTCGCCACCGTGTCGCGTCAGAGGAGCCGGCGGCCCGCGGCGTCGATCCGACCATCATCGACGAGGTCGAGGAGCACCTCGTCCAGCTCATCGAGGCTCGAGATGATGGGCGGCTCGTGCTCCGCGCCGGCGCGCGCGTTGCGATCGAGCCAGACGCCGCGCAGGCCGGCGCGCCGCGAGCCCTCCGCGTCGACGTCGTAGCGGTCGCCGATGTAGGCCGCGCGGTGGGCCGGCACGCCCATACGCGCGCAGGCCTGGGCGAAGATCTCGGGCGCCGGCTTGTGGTGTCCGCACTCCTCCGAGATGAGGATGTGCTCGAACCTGTCCGCGATGCCGCAGCGCGCCAGCTTGCTGCGCTGGTGTTCGCTGTGCCCGTTGGAGATGATGCCGAGCCGGTGACCTTCGCGAGCGAGCCGGTCGAGGCAGGGGAGCGCGTCGGGGAACAGGGTCGACCCGGCCAGGTAGGCGTCCCGGTAGTGCGCCAGCAGGCGATCGGCGGCCTCGTCGTCCAGCTCCGAGCCGAGCACGTCGCGCACCCGCGCCCGCCGCTGGTCGTCGTACGACAGCTCGCCGGCGACGTAGCGCTCGAAGTTGCGCTCCAGCGCATCCGACCACGCGGCCGCGAAATCCTCCACCGGACGCGTGACCCCCGCGATCCCGTGGAGCGCCGCCGCCGCTGCTCGCTCGGTCGTGCGGTGGTCGACCAGGGTCTCGTCGATGTCGAACAGGACCACCATGTCCGGCGGATTCTACGTCCTGGCCGGGCCGGTGGTGGGGGTCGGAAGCGGTTTCGCCGCGGGCTGCCTACAGATCCGGCCTGAGCAGGAACGTGACGCGCCGGACCGGGCCGTCGTCGTCCACGCTCGCGATGGCGACGACCTCGTCGCTGTCGTTGATGTCGACCGCGCTCGTGAGCCGGTACTCCTCGGGAAGGTCGACCAGATCCTGGAGGTCGTGGACCTCGCCGTCGATCCACACGCGCGCCTCGCTGCCGCTGGTCTCCGATGCCAGCTCGGAGCCGACGATGACGCCGCGGTCGTTGATCGCGACGGCGACGGCGTAGCTCTCCGGTGAGTCGGACAGGACCGGCAGCTGGTGGATGCTGCCGTCCGTGTCCCAGTAGACCGCGGCGTCGATCGAGCCGCCGTCGCGGCCGACCGCCACGCCGGCGTCGTTGACATCCTGGGGCGTGCCGACGTCCCCCTCGCCGAGGGTGGGCAGCATCTCGAAGGTATCCGGTGGCGTCCAGCGAAACGGCTGGATGCCCGAGGCCTGTGCGGTGTTGCTGTCGCCGACGATGATGCCGTTTCCGCTGACGGCGGTGGCGTCCCCTGCCGTCCCGCCCAGATCGTCGACTCCCTCGATGCGGTGGATCTGGCCGTCCTGCCAGTACACGGCGACCGTGGGGCTGTCCGGGCCGCGCACCGTCTGGCTCGACCCGACGACCGTCCCCTCGTCGTTCGTGCCCAGGGCGAACGCGCCGAGCTCCTCCTCGAGCTGCGGCAACCGCGTCAGCTCTCCGCCGGAGAGGACGAACGCTTCGCTCACGAAAGAACCCGCCGGCAAGAACCCGCCGACGATGGCTCCCGCGCCGTCGATCGCCATCGGGGTGACGTAGTCGGCGGGGACCGGAAAGGAAGGCCGCACCAGCGTGCCGGCCGGGACCGCCGAGGACCACATGAAGCCCTGTCCGTCGCAGGTCTCGCCGGTGATCGTGCCCGCATCGTTGATCCCGCTCGCCTGCGTGCAGATCAGATAGTCCGGACTGCCTTGTCGCCGGTCCAGCTGGGGCAGGAGCACGGCGCTGCACGACTCCAGCCCGCCCTGATCGGGCGGCGACTCGGCCATGCAAGCTTGCCGTGCATTGATGCTCGAGGAGGACCCGTCGCATCCGGCCAGCAGCGACAGGCACGCGACGGCGAGCGCTCGAACCGTCATGGCGGCGAGGACGCGCCCGCGGGTGAGACTGTGAGCTTGACCAGTGCCTCGGTCGCGAAGCCGCAGCCCTCGCCATTGAGCTCCTCGTGCGTGTACTCCGGCTCGACGGTGGCGTCGACGAGGGTCTTGCCGCCCCGCGCGATCCGCAGGTGTGTCACCTCGGGCCCTCCCGCAAGCGAGTTGCCGTCCACGTAGTAGAGATTGAGGCCAATCGCTTCCGCCGAGGAATCCTGGATGGTGGCGAACAGCCGTCGATCCGCATCGACAGATACTTCGGAAGCGCATGAGGTTCCCTCCTCATCGTTCGGGACGCACGCCGCGGTATCACCATCGACCTCGATCGCCAGCACGACCGGGACTCCGTCGGCCTCGATGGTGACCTCGATTGTACCGTTGCCAAGACCATCCGGACTGTAAACCTCTACTGTCAGGCCCTCGTTCCATCCCAGGCCGGTGCACACCGTCCCCCAGCACCCGAGACCGACGAGCCACAGCCCGAGCCCCAGCGCGGCAAACCCGGTGAGAGCGGCGAGACCGCGACAGGCGTGTCTCGGTGCCGCCGCGGCCCGCGAGCAGGACTGCGGAGCGTTTGCGCGATCGGACGACATGCTGGCTCGTCGAAGCAAGCGTCATGCCGCCAGGTGACGCTCGCGTCCGGGCGTGCGCTCCAGCTGCTTTCCGGGTCACTTCGGACCGCAGCGAGGGTGACGGGGTGGCCGACCACCGCCTCGCACGCTACGGTCGCCCGCATGGGTCGGCCGGCGCATCTGCAGGCGTTCGTCGAACACGCGGTGCCGCTCCTGGCCGCGGACCCGCGCATCGTCGGGGTGGGCGCGGGCGGCTCATGGATCGCCGGTGAGATGGACGAGTTCTCCGATCTCGACCTGGTGATCGCCGTCGCGCCGGAGCACGAGGCCGAGGTCAGCCGCGACCGCCAGGCCATCGCGGCGAGTCTCGGCCCGCTCCTGGCCGCGTTCACGGGCGAGCACGTCGGCGAGCCGCGCCTGCTCATCTGCCTCTACGGCACGAGCCCCCTCGCGCACGTCGACCTCAAGTTCGTCGCCGCCTCCGACCTGGTCCAGCGGGTCGAGGATCCGGCGGTCCTGTGGGAGCGCGCGGGCGCGATGACTCACGCGATGGCCGGCTCGGCCGCGCACTACCCCGGGCCCCGGCTGCAGTGGATCGAGGATCGCTTCTGGGTGTGGGTCCACTACGTGGCCGCCAAGATCGGCCGCGGCGAGAACTTCGAGGCGCTCGACGCGCTGGGCTTCCTGCGCGCGCGCGTGCTCGGTCCGCTCCTCCTGGCCGGACTCGGGCACAGGCCCGGCGGCATCCGCCGGATCGAGCAGCGCGCCGGCCCACACCTCCGCGAGCTCGACGCGACCGTGGCGGTGAACGACGCCGCCTCGCTCTCGTCGGCGCTCGCCGCCACGTCCGCGCTCTACCAGCGCCTGCGCGACGAGGCGGCCCGCACGCTGCCGGAGCCGCTCATCCGCCGCGACGCCGCGGAGGGCGCCGCGCTCGCGTACGCCGCGGAGGTGGGCGCGGCCGGCGCGGGCCGATCACGCCCGCCGGGCAACGTCTGACCGGATCCGTCGCGGTCCGCACCCGCCCGCCTGCATCCATCGTTGAAGCCGAGTGCTCGGGACCACCGGTGCAGTCGGTGCTACGGTCAAGCTGCCATGCTCGACAGGATCCGGAAGCGAGTGCCGCGGTGGGTCCGCCAGGCGAGGTGGCGCGCCGGCGACGTCGGCTGGCAGGGAGGCTGGCGGGCGGTGCGCGCGGCGGCGACGCCGTGGGCGCGGCCGGCGTACGAGAACGCGCGGGCGAGGCTGTTCGGCGACGAGAGCCGGCCGCGGCGCGAGGACGTGGTCATCGCGCGCGACCTGCTCGACGGGTGGCTGCGGGATGCCGCGCCGCCCGGGGTGCCGTTCGACGCGGTGGTGCTCGAGACCGGCGAGCTGCGCAAGCGCTTCGGCGAGGGGCCGCTCGAGCGCCGCAGCCTGCACATGCACGGCAAGCTGCGGATGACTCATCGCGCGATCCCGAGCCCGTCGGTGCTGGTGCTGGTGCTGTTCAGCGACGTCGCCGCCGACTACTTCGTCGAGAGCATGGCCGCCGACGTCGCCGGCCACGCGAACCAGCGGTACGGAGAGGGGGTCGCGTTCGCCGACTCGCAGGCGAGCATCCCGGTGCTGCTGAAGGAGGTCGCGACCGCCGCGGGGCTCGGCACGATCGGCAAGAACGCGCTCTTCTTCTCGCGCCGCTTCGGCTTCCACTGCAAGCTGAACGTCGTGTTCCTGAACGCCCCGGTCGATCGCTACGATCCGACACCGGTCGGCGACCAGTGGAAGCTCCCCGACTGCAGCACGTGCAACCTGTGCGTCGAGGCGTGCCCGGTCGGCGCCTTCGACGACTTCGTGCTGACCCGGACCGAATCGTGCGACCGGCTCATCTCGGGCGACTTCTTCGGCCCGCGGCGCGACCACATGTGCCGGGCATGCATCACGCGGTGTCCGGTGTCGACCGACGTCCTGAAGCTGCGGCGCAGCGAGGGAGCACCGAAGCGCGTGTTCTGGGACAACGAGGCGCAGATGTCGCTGGTCGCCGACCTGTTCATGTATCGGCCGTCGTTCCTCGTGTGGCTGCTGCAGCGCTTCTACTACGGCTCCGAGCTCCCGGGGCGCGACCTCGACAGGGAGAGGAAGCGGGGCTACAGCGACAGCCTGTCGGAGGCCGGGCGAGTCACGACCTCCGCCCGCACGCGAGATGGCTGGCGCCTGGCGGCGAAGCGCAGGCCGTGATCGGGCGCGACGCTCGGTGGCTGGACGGGCGCGCCGGATCCGGCCAGTCTCCCGGGGTGGTGGAGGTCGCGTGAGAGCATGGGCGCGCCGGACCGCCGAGCTCCAGCGCGAGCTCGCCGCGATCGCGGAGATCGACGCCCGGTGGTGGCTGCTCGCCGGCGGGGTCGCGTTCGCAGAGACGCGGGCGCCGCCCGAGATCTACCTCGCATGCGACGCCGAGCCCGACGCCGACACGTTCATGGGGTATCGCGCGCCGCGCCCGCGGGAGCCGGCGGTCGACGCGATCCAGCGCGCGAGGGCAGCGCGCACCGCGCTGCGCGAGCTCGACGGCAGCCTTCCGGATCAGCCGCTCGCGCTCACGATCGCCCGCGCGAGCGGCGAGACGCGCCCCAGCGAGCTCCACGTCGCGGCCTTCGCGATCGGCGACCGCTGCCTCACCGCGCCGCTGGACAATCCGCCCCGCGCGTCTCGCCTGGCCGCCGTGCTGCGCGGTGCGGAGCCGCCGCGGTGGCGCGGCGCGACCCCGTTCGTCTGCGTGTCGATCGGCGACGAGCCCATCGAGACGGCGCGCCACGGCCATCGCCGGGCGTGGACCGAGCGGGGCGGTCCCTGGCTGGGGCTGGGTCGCGCCGGCGACCTCGCC
>Ga0126377_10002997_pt1 | contig 11830 bp, 10 predicted proteins | sample PanSoiMetPlot_22_FD_92647 | JGI IMG/M metagenome (GOLD analysis project Ga0126377, IMG submission 92647) | Tropical forest soil microbial communities from Panama - MetaG Plot_22 | ecosystem: Environmental > Terrestrial > Soil > Tropical forest > Bulk soil | place: Panama | collected 2016-02-17
GCTTCGCCAACACCTTCGTGATCGCTGCCGTCAACGTCGTCTTCCCATGGTCCACGTGCCCGATTGTCCCGATGTTCACGTGCGGCTTTGAACGGTCAAATTTTTCCTTCGACATCTTGTTGTCCCCGTTTTATCCGGCACCGACTTAGCGGTGTCTTTGGTCATAAAAAATGCACAGGCTCGAAAGCTTGTGCCGCCTACTTCGCTACTCCCTGAACTTTAGCAATAACCTCTTCGGCAATATTCTTCGGCGCCTGATCGTAGCGCTCAAAGTGCATCGTTGAGGTTGCGCGTCCCTGGGTAGCGGAACGCAAGTCCGTCGTATAACCAAACATCTCGGAAAGTGGCACAAACGAGGTAATCACCTGTGCCCCACCGGGTCGCGGCTCCGTTTTTTCAATCTGCCCGCGACGGCGCATTAGGTCGCCATTAACTGCCCCCATGTATTCATCCGGTGTTACCACCTCAATGCGCATGATCGGCTCCAGCAACACAGGCTTCGCTTTTCGCACTGCGTCCTGAAAAGCGAGCGAACCCGCAATGTGGAACGAGCGTTCATCGGAATCGACCTCGTGGTAGTTACCGAAAACCAGGCGCACCCTGATGTCCACCAACTCGTAGCCAGCCAGGAAGCCTCGCTCCATGGCGTCTCTGATTCCGTGCTCGACAGGCTTGATGTACTCCTTGGGAATCGCGCCGCCGGTAATCTTGTTTTCAAAAACGAAGCCTTCACCGGGAGCCGGCTCGATCTCCAGTTCCACATGTCCAAATTGGCCACGGCCGCCGGTCTGCTTCTTGTAAATCTCCTTGCCTGGAGCCGCTTGAGTGATAGTTTCTCGATAAGCGACCTGCGGTTTGCCCACGTTCGCTTCCACGCCAAACTCGCGCTTCATTCGATCGACAATGATCTCTAAGTGCAGCTCGCCCATACCGGCAATAATCGTTTGTCCGGTTTCGGGATCGGTAGAAACGTTGAACGAAGGGTCTTCCTGGGCCAGGCGATTCAGGGCCACGCCAAGCTTATCCTGATCTTGTCGCGTCTTCGGCTCCACGGCTACGCGTATCACCGGAGCAGGAAATTCCATCTTTTCGAGAATGACAGGCTTGTTCTCGTCGCAAACCGTATCCCCGGTGGTAACCTGCTTCATGCCGCCAATGGCGATTATCTCGCCCGCGCTCGCATCTTCGATATCTTCCCGCTTATTTGCGTGCATGCGCATCAACCGGCCCACCCGCTCCTTAGTGTCCTTGATCGGGTTGTAGGCATAGGAGCCAGCTTTAATACTGCCGCTATAAATGCGCACAAAAGACAATTGGCCCAGATGCTTGTCGGCCATGATCTTGAAGACCAACCCGGCAAAAGGCGAAGCAGCATCTGCGGTCCGAGTTTCTGTGTTTCCTGTCTTGGGATTGACTCCTTCAACGGGAGGCACATCAAGAGGCGAGGGCAAGTAATCCACCACTGCGTCGAGCAGCGTCTGCACGCCCTTATTCTTGAAAGCGGATCCAGTGACAACCGGAACGAGTTTCAACTCGATGGTGCCCTTGCGGAGGGCAGCCCGAATCTCTTTCTCGGAAATCTCTTCGCCCTCGAGGTATTTGTGCATCAAGTCGTCGTCGATAGTCGCGACTGCTTCGATCAGCTTTTCGCGAGCGGCGGCGGCTTCGTCTTTCAGGCTATCGGGGATCTCGGTCGTTTCGTATTCAGCGCCCTTGCTCTCGTCGTTCCAAACCAAACCCTTCATCGCGATCAGGTCAATCACGCCCTTTAACTGATCTTCAAGGCCAATTGGAATCTGAATGGCAACGGGATTGGCGCCAAGGCGCGTAATGATGGATTCAAACGAACGATCAAAGGAGGCGCCGGCCCGGTCCAACTTGTTAATGAAGCAGATCCGAGGCACGCCATACTTATCTGCCTGACGCCAAACTGTTTCGGATTGCGGTTCCACACCGGCGACGCCATCAAACACGGCCACGGCACCGTCGAGCACACGCAGAGAGCGCTCGACTTCCATAGTGAAATCCACGTGGCCTGGCGTGTCGATGATATTGATCCGGTGATCGACCCCATTGCGCTCCCAGAAACAGGTAGTGGCAGCGCTGGTGATCGTGATACCACGCTCCTGCTCCTGTTCCATCCAGTCCATCGTCGCCGTACCCTCATGCACTTCGCCAATCTTGTGCGTAATGCCCGTGTAATAGAGGATACGTTCGGTAGTGGTGGTCTTGCCGGCATCGATGTGGGCCATGATGCCGATATTCCTGAATTTGCTTAGGTCGTGCTTAGCCATTGCTTTGAACTTTGTGATTTGAGCTCAGATCGCTTAAGTAGGTCCTATAGGTCTTATTGGTCCTATAAACAACTCACCCGCAAGCTCACTAATTACCACTTGTAATGCGCAAACGCCTTATTGGCATCAGCCATGCGGTGCGTGTCTTCTTTCTTCTTGACCGCGTTGCCGCGATTGTTTGCCGCATCGAGAATTTCCGCAGCCAACCGGTCGGTCATGGTCTTTTCACCACGGCCGCGTGCATAAGAAACGATCCAACGAATCGCCAGCGCGCCCCGTCGCTCCTGGTGCACCTCAATCGGCACTTGATACGTGGAACCGCCGACGCGACGCGACTTAACCTCGACCGTGGGCTTCACGTTGTCGATGGCGCGCTTGAACACCTTCAAAGGCTCTTCACCAGTCTTATCGCCAATCTGCTTCATGGCATCGTAAAAAATGCCCTCAGCCAGTGACTTCTTCCCTTCCCACATCACCCCGCTGATGAATTTGGTGACCAGCGGACTGTTGTAGACAGGATCTGGAAGTACGTCTCGTCGTTCGGCTACTCGTCGTCTCGGCATAGCAAAAAGGTTCCGGATAATCAGATATCAGTGTCTGTTAGTTTCGAAGGTTGCCTGGCACCTGACACCTGGTACGCGGCACCCGCTGCTCTATTTTCCAGCGCCCGCCTTTGGACGTTTGGCGCCGTACTTCGAACGTCCCTGTTTGCGATCGGCAACTCCGACCGAATCGAGCGTGCCGCGAATGACGTGATAGCGCACTCCCGGCAGGTCCTTCACACGGCCACCTCTAATAAGGACAATCGAGTGCTCCTGCAGGTTGTGTCCGACGCCTGGGATGTAGGTCGTGACCTCAATACCGTTGGTCAGGCGAACGCGAGCGACTTTGCGCAAGGCAGAATTGGGTTTCTTCGGCGTTTGCGTATAAACCCTGGTACAAACACCCCGTTTCTGGGGCGAACTCTGCAATGCAGGACTGGCCGTCTTGTACTTAACCTGCTGGCGACCTTTACGAACGAGCTGATTTATCGTCGGCACTGTTTTCCTCTTTATTCAGGCGCGAATTTCGTTATTTGACGCGCAAAAGGGCGCGTGCCTGCGTCTTTCCGGAACTAGTCCGGCAGTCAGCGCAAGCGGCTGCCCTGTTTAACCTTTAATTTAGGGACGTTCTGAATTCGCTACTTGGCGGGTGTGGATCGTGGCTTCCCTCAAGCCGAAACTTTTCTGTGGCGTCGCTTCATTTTTGGCGAGAAGGCCTCTGAACCCTCTACGCGAGCATGAGCTGGAGTGAACTGGCTTTCACCAGAGGTCACGGGCTCGTGCCATTTACGCCACAATATTTGTCAAACGGCAGTTACCGCATGCCGAGCAACGCCTCCACACCGACAGAACCAACTGGACGTTGCATTGTTTAGTTCAGACTGGGAGTCCGAAACGGCAAACTATACGGGCGGACGATGGCTACTGTCAAGTCTGGTTGGTCCCAACCCCCGGGGTTTTACGGGTGCAAAGCAGTAACGCGGGACACTCAAGCCACTGCCGCCACCGCCTTCCTACCAATCACCGCCTCCGCAAACCGCTCCATCTCCTCCAACTGCGGGGAACACTGCAACAACAGCAGTTTCACACCCGCCTCCTCAAATTCCGCGACCCGTTCGGCCACTTGCTCCGGTGTCCCCACCAGACCCGAGCGCAGGCCCCGGTTCGACACGGAGTAATCTTCCAACGAGACCCGTTGCTCCAAGCGCGTGCCGGCTAACCACTGTTGGTAGTTCTCATACCCCGCAGCCGATTGATTCACATTCGTTATGCGCGCCAATTCCTTTTGGGCCTCCACCTCCGTATCACGCACGATGAAATAGGCCGCCACCCCAAACTTCATGGGAGGCAGATGTAACCGCTCCCGTCGCTCTGACATGTCGTCAACCTTCTGCTTTACCCTACCTGGCTCATCACCATGCATTACATAGGCATCGCACAATCGGGAGATCATTGCTTTTGCTGCTTCAGATTCACCTCCCGCATAAATCACAGGTCGGGGATACGTTAATGGTTTAGGCTGCAAGACAGCATCGTCAATGTCGTAGTGCCTTCCCTTGAACGAGAAATGATCCTCGTTCCACAAACGCTCTACGATCTCCAGCCATTCAGTAGTACGGGCATAACGGTCGTCGTGCTCTTCAAACTGCACTCCGTACTTCTTCGCCTCGTCAGCCCACCATGAAGAGACCACGTTGAGCGACAACCTGCCGCCGCCACCGATATGATCGATGTTCGCCGCCTGTTTCGCCAGCAGCGCCGGCTGATGGAACGTGGGACGAACGGCAACCATCAACTCGAGTCTTTTGGTGACGGCCGCGAGCGCGGCAGCGGTGGACCAGGCATCGAGCGATGGGGCAGACACACCTTTAATATCATTGAGGTTGAGTTCAGCAATCAGGGTGAGGTCGTAACCGATCTCCTCACTGCGCTGGGCCAAGCGGCGGTTGTAATCCCAGCTTGCCTCCATATGTTCATCAGCGACGTTTCTTAACCAACCGCCGAAAACTGGTAACCAGTAACCGTAGCGCATTTGCTTGCCTCCTTTTCAAGAAAATCGACCAGGCGCGCGTGCGGATCGAACCCAACCACGCGCGGTGCGTCGGCGACGAAATTGGAAAGCGCGTTGATGTCGTAGTACAGCAACGACCCATCACGATCATCGATGATGTACTCCACTCCGCCGACGTCGATATCGGCGGCTTGTACGATTCGTTCAACTGCCTCAATGACTGTGGCGGGCGGTTCGTAACCTTCGACTTGAAGGCCGGTGCGGGGAGCATCAATGGGACAGGCTGCTCGAGCCAACTCTACCCCGTCTGTTGTTTGGCAGATGTCCGCCGGACAGAGATTGAAGCTCTCTCCAGAAGTGAAGACCTTGATCCCATACAAATACTTGCCACCCAGTGTTTCGATGCGCGTGATGTGACCTCCTCGGGCGGGCACAAACTCCTGGACCAACGCAGTTTGATCGATGCCCAGGTCGATGGTGCCGGCAGACACCGCTCGCTCGAGTGAGTCGTGCGAGTCGTATCGGACGACTCCTGCGCCGCTACCGCCAACATTGGCCTTCACCACAATGGGAAAGCGCAAATCGCGAGCGGCGGCGACTGCCTTTGACGGATGGTTGATTACACGGGCGCGTGGATAGGGAAGCCCCAACGATTCAAGCAATGACAGTTGGAGCGCTTTGGAAATTTCGACGGTGAATGCCCTGCGTCCATTAACCACGCGAATGCCCTGGCGCTCAAGGTGCTCCAGATAGTTGAGCGTGTAAAAGATGCCCTGGCCATGCCCACGCAGATAGGCGGAGGGGCTCATACGATTGAACAGCAGCGCGAAGTCGTCATCACTCTCGGCCGGATCGAAAGTGTGATGGGCTGCGTCAATGGCCACGTACGGCAAACGACGCCGTTCGAGTTCGGCGAAAAGCAAGCGAAACCAATCCGGGTGTTCGTAGTAGATAGCAAGTGGTTTATCAGTCATGTTCTAGTTCCTCGCAGTTCGTTTAGGCCCGAAAACAAAAAGGCCGCTCAAACGAGCGGCCCTGGTGGCGTTGTGTTTGCTAGATTTGGTTAGCCTACATCACACAAACGAGTCCGCTCGGTCAACAGCCGATTCAGACAACAACAACACACGCAGACCAACGTGGAGATAGACACATGCGCCACATTTGGGATCTGACTAATGTTGTCCTGGTTCATGTTCATTAGGTGCCCAGCGACAGTACTCGCACATTCTTCCGATGTCAATTGGGAGCGCAGGCGGCCCGCCTGCTCTTTCGCAAGTCTCAGCAATCGACACAGCAGGCGGGCCCACTGCGATGCAATTTAAAAAATCGCCTTTATCAGGTACCAGATGCCCACACCTAGCGCGCCAACTAGCAAAACAATCACCAAGGCCACTAAGGTGAGTACCATTTTGAATTTACGATAGCGATTCGGATCCGGTGGGGCGAGCGAGCCCTGCGGGAAATATGGTGGTGGTGTATAAGTCGCCATTGTTCTAAGCCTCAATTACCAGGTTTCTTGTTTGTTGGAGTTGCCGTGGGTTTCGCCGTAGGTTTCTTTGGAGCCGCGGTAGGAAGCGCAGGTCGGTTACCACTCGGACTGGGGGCAGGCGAGGCTCCGGGTAATTCCCCGGCTTTCTTCAACTCGTCTTCCTGCTGCTTCTTCAAAAGATCTTCCTGGTGCTTCTTCCCTGCCTTGATTCGCTGGACTCCTTCTTTGGCATCATCAAGCGCATCCTGTGCCCGATAGTTCTCGGGATCGAGTTCCAGAACTTTTGAGAATGCCGCCACCGCCTCGTCATATTGCGCCATCTTCGTCAGCGCAGTACCGAGGTCGTAAAAGATATCCGGATCGTCAACCCGGTATTTAGTCGCCTGCCGGTATTCTCTAATTGCCTGACTGAACTCACCCAAACCCGCATAGGATTGACCTAATTCATAGTAGGCTTCTCCATCCTTGGAGTTATCGGCCAAGTATTTCTTGTAGCCTTCGACTGCCGATTTGTACTCAGCCTCCGCCTCTTGCTGTTTGTTTAGTGCTTCATATGACAGCGCTAGTCTGAAATGCGCCTCCGGCAATTCGGGATCTAATTTGACTGCCTGCTTGAACGCGTCCGCAGCCTGTGCATCATCGTCGCCGCGGTAGAGTTCTTTGCCTTTTTCCAGCAGGACCCGGGCCTGTGAGCGATCGCTGCCAACCCCGTCACCAACTGACTTAGCCTGATTGGGAGCAGTCTGCGGGCCGCCACGATTGCCTTTGCATCCGGCAAATAGCGCGAGCAGAAAGATAAGTATCAGCAACCAGGTCGCTCTCATGTTCCGAGCTTTCGTTGGGTGATTAGAATCGGGCAGTGCCTATCTAAGCCAAGTTGGGTGGTGGAGTCAAACCGCGTCTGGGAGCGTGGGCGCCTCGCCCGCAATCATTTTCGCTCCGAGCAAGTTTATTTCTGCGGCGGGCGGCCTCCCGTGCTACGGCTTTGGCCAGATGCAAACTTCGGAGAAATGACGTAATATTCGTGGCCTGCGAACCTGCCGGGATCCCTTCAGCCCCACGCGTCCAGACGATTGGGGTTTCGGGAAATGCAAGGCAATTCCTAGTTTTTGTCTATCACAGCAATACCAGGAAACGCATCCCCCGCTCACACGAATAGTGTGCGCGCGTAACAGGATCTCAGTTAAGGAGAGGTAAATGTTAACGACAATCCCCCGTCTCAGTCGGCTTATACTGCCGATTGCCCTGGTAGCACTACATCTATCTGCAGCCTCAGCGTCAGCGCAAAGCAAGCAGAACTTCATTTACACACCACCCAGTCTGAGTGTGAGCTCGGAGCCCACGGTGGTAAGCGCTTGCGGATCAGGCGCCACTTCGCAAGTCAAGCTCAATGCGCGCGCCAGTTCACCGGCTGGCAATCCAATCAAGTACAAGTGGTCCACCAATTCGGGCCAGATCGTTGGCGATGGCGCGGGGGTAACGTGGGATCTGTCCGGTGTTGCACCCGGTACCTACAAGGCCTTCGTAGAGATTGACACCGGCATCAGTGGCGCAGCCTGCGAGGCATTTTCTTCGACGACGGTGGTAATCAGTCCCTGTGCGCCACCGCAACCAGTTTGTCCGAATATGGAAATCGTCTGTCCGACGAATATCGTGCCCGATCAACCTTTGACGTTCAGTTCGAAATTGGTCGGCGGCATTTCCGCGGGAACACCTACGTTCAACTGGACCGTCTCAGCGGGAACGATCATCGAGGGACAAGGCACAGACACCATCAAGGTCGACACTACTGGTCTCGCCGGACAAACAGTGAAGGCCAGTCTCTCGATGGGAGGCTACACACCTGACTGTGCAGCAAGTTGTGCGGTCTCAATTCCTTTGCCGGAAGTGAAGAAACGAAAGTTTGATGAGTATCCCAGTCTCGCACGCAACGACGAGAAGGCGAGGCTTGATAACTATGCGATCGAGTTGCAAGGTGACCCCATGGCAACCGCTTACATCGTTGTCTACCCAGGACGTACAGGCAAACAGGGAGACGTACAACGTCAGATGGCACGCCAGGTGGACTACCTGGTGAACTCGCGCGGCATCGATGCGAGGCGCATCGTGACGCTGACAGGTCACACGAAAGAAGAGTTGATGGTGGAGCTGTGGCTCGTCCCTCAAGGCGCCAAGCCCCCAGTGCCGTAGAAGGCAGAAGTCAGGAAGGCAGTAGGCAGTTAGCAGTAGGCAGGAAGGCGAAGGCAGATTGGTCATATATCATTTGACATTTCTCATTTGACATTTTCTCGCCAGTCTCAAACTTAGCTCTTGACTGGCGAGCGCGGACGTTCACGTCCCAAATGTCAAATGAGAAATGTCAAATGATATATGACCAATCTGCCTTCTACTTTCTGCCCCCCTGCCTTCCTGCCTTCTACTTCCTGCCTACTGACTACTGCTTTCTGCCTACTGCCTACGGGCTACTGCCTACTGGCAACTGACCACCAGCTAACTGCTAAAACACAGCTCGCTTCTGCACAGTGGACTTCGACTCCAGACTGAACCTTGGCTCGATCTTCACGCCCTGGCCAGTAAGCAAACTAGTAACGTACTCCCCAACCGCTGGTCCATGCTTGAAACCATGACCTGACCCACCACCGACGAGCCAGACATTTTCGAAATCAGGATGACGATCAATCAGGAAGTCGCCATTCGAAGTATTTTCGTATTGGCAAACACGCGACTCGGACAACGGCGCTGATGCGAGTGCCGGAAAACGTTTGCTCAAATACTTGCGGCCCCGCGCCAACGCTGACTCACTCACTATCCGTTCACCAGTATCCGGATCAAAAGCCGGGCCATGCTCATCAATAGCTACTTTGGCGCCGCGTGACTGAATGTCAGGCATGCCGTAAATGAGTTCGTTAAAGTCAATCCAGGTCGGCATCTGCTGCCAGGAAAAGCGGCCATCACCAGAGGGCACACCAAAGAACAGCACTTCTTGCTTAGTTACATGGATAAGTTGACCCAAAAGTGTGGGAAAGATCTTTGGCAGCCGTGGACCACAGGCGAAGACAAACTGGTCGGCAAAAATTTCCTGGCCCATTACAGTCTGCACTGACTTCAACGTACTCACTGTTGCGAACGGAGGAACCACACTACCCAGTGCAAAATCGACACCACGTCGAACGGCTTCAGCGACAACTGCGGCCACAGACTGTCGGGCCATAAGTACTCCGCTCTCCGGCTCCAGCAGTCCCCAATCAATTCCGGCAAAACTGCATTGTGGATACTTCTGCGCCAGGTCATTCGCTGTCAGTTTCTCGTGGGGAACGCCGGCGCGAGATAGAGTGGCCAAAGTGTCCCGGGAGTAGTTGTCGTCATTCCGGCTCAGCAACAACACCCCAGTCTTATAGAAGATCGGAAACGCCAACGTGTTGGAGAGTTCCTGCCAGTATCCCAGCGACCGTTTGGCCGACTGCGTATAGATCTCGTCTGGCCCATAACTCATCCGGATGATGCGCGACTCACCTCCAGAACTGGAACGACTATTCCCGGCACCGTAGGCATCAAGGAGCACGACGCTCATACCCGACTGCGCCAGCCGGTGGGCAGTCCAACTGCCGAACACTCCGGCGCCAATCACCAGCACGTCACAAGTTTTGTTGCTCTTCATAGAAGGAATATTCCCGAACGGTTCGGGCAAGGTCAACGATGGGAGTGAAGGCGGCCGCCTCGCACTCATTTTTGGCCCTCAGAGCCGAACAGGCAGGCGGGCCACCTGCGCTCCCAAGGACTGAAGTTTGCGTATGTTGAAGGACGAGTGAGCAAGCTGACGTTTTGTGCTTGATATCAAGACGTAGAACTGTCTTACGCGTACGGGAAATTTACAGCCGTTCATTGTGACGTGAGAAGTTGGGAGCAAAACTATGTTGAAGTTTAACAAAGCATTTCCGAAATTCTTCGTGTTCGTTCTCCTGTTGATCCTGCCAGTTTCGACGTCGGCCCAGAAGGATAAGAAGGAGAAAGAGAAACAGCCCAACGGCCAGGCTATATTCTGGCACGACCCGGTCGATTTGGAGTCCAGAAATCTTTTTCTGGGTGCCGGTGGCGAGAAGATGATGCCGGATATCCGAAAAATAACCTTTATCGAAAATAAGGAAGGCGGATACTCGACGAAATATCGAGTACGTGATGCCTCAGGCAACGAGTGGATCGCAAAACTCGGCAAGGAGGCCCAACCAGACACCGTTGCCAACCGCCTTCTTTGGGCGCTTGGTTACGAGACAGAAATCGCCTACCTGTTTCCCCATCTAACGATTGAAGGCAAAGGCATGTTGGAGAATGTTCGCCTGGAAGCGAGACCGAAGAATGTAAAGCGAACCGGTAACTGGAAATGGGACGATAACCCGTTCATGGACACAGCAGAATTTCGCGGGCTGAAGATCATGATGGTGATGATCAATAACTGGGACATGAAGGACGAGAACAACGAAATCCTCGCAACTCGCAATGAAACCACCGGGGAGGAAGAATTGGCTTACATCATCAGCGACCTGGGCGGGTCGTTCGGCAAGACTGGCGGTGTCATTTCACGCAGTCGCAACAAGCCGGATGACTATGTCAAAGCCTCGTTTATTGAGCGGGTGAATGGTGATGTCATCGATTTCAAGTACAGCGGAAAGAACAAGAAACTTTTCGATAATCTCACTGTGGCTGACGCGCAGTGGTTGAGCAAGTTGTTGAATCGTGTGAGTGATGCCCAACTCAAGGATGCGTTTCGCGCCGCTAATTATTCGGGTGAAGAGATGGATATGCTAATAACAGGGTTCAAGGATCGCATTCACGAACTGGCTCAAGTTGGGAAGTAGCGTCTTATCTGATCGCGAGCAAAGGAAAAGGTGGCGGACCATTCCGCCACCTTTAATTTTTTTGTTCGCTTAAAGTTCGATCTAGCGCACTACATCAATCGCGATCAGCTGCTGACCTGCAATTACGAACTCTGCCGGCGGTAACTCTTTCTCATACACCGGCGACAGTACTGTCGGCGTGTAACCGCCGGAAGTGCGATCGCTATTCAAGGTCGCCACGACTGATGGTGGGAGATTTGGCAGTTCACTCGTGCCAATTACCGCCCCTGCTGTTATGCGAAAGAGCTTCACATAAAGTCGATCCGTCTTCTTGATCGTGTTGATGGCCCGGACCAGTTGGCCCAGGTCCTGCGGCACAAAAGCCTTTGCCGGTGACCCCTCTTGCAACGCACCTCCATCACCCACAAACACCAACAGCTGACCCAACGCTGCATCTTCCGGTATCTGAACGGGAATGCGTTGTACAAACTGCTTGCCCGACTCTGTTCTAACGTACGCCTGGACTTCGATATTCTCACCGCGACGTACCTCGGTGCGATCCAACGCGATCCGCTCCAGAGTTCCAGCATACTTGGTATCGGTGGAAGAAATGTCGAGGGTGATGCCATCCAACTCAACGTCGTCAAAGCCGCTGGTCAACA
>Ga0126377_10002998_pt1 | contig 11828 bp, 8 predicted proteins | sample PanSoiMetPlot_22_FD_92647 | JGI IMG/M metagenome (GOLD analysis project Ga0126377, IMG submission 92647) | Tropical forest soil microbial communities from Panama - MetaG Plot_22 | ecosystem: Environmental > Terrestrial > Soil > Tropical forest > Bulk soil | place: Panama | collected 2016-02-17
GACAGGGGGATCAGGCCGCGGGCGCGGGCGCGCGCGAACAGAGTGGCGAACGCCTCGCGCTTGAGCTCGAGCCGGCGGAACATCTCCAGCATCGATTCGCGTACGAGCTTACCCTGCGACACATATTCATAGGTGTCGTTGGGATTGTTGACGAACTCGTCGGCCGAAAACGTCTGGAACTTGACGCAGTCGGCGCCGGCCTGCGCGATGGCGTCGACCATCTTCAAAGCCGTGTCGAGATCGCCGTTATGATTGACCCCGACCTCGGCGATGATGAAGGCCGGATGGCCGGGCCCCACTGGGCGATCGCCGATGCGGATCGTCTCCGCCAGCTTGCGGGAATTTGCCGTCATGACTGCACTGCCATCCTGGTGCCGGCCGCACCGCCGGCGATCACCGCTTCTAGGCGATCCGCCACGCGCGCGGCACCGTGACCGTCGCATACAGCGGCGGCTGCCTGCGACAGCTGATACATGCGGCCCGCATCGTCGAGCAGGCCTTCGACCGCGTGGCGCACCGCCGGAGCTGTCAAGCCATGCGCGGGCCCGAGCGCGACGACGGCACCGTGGCGGGCTAGCCGCTCGCTGTTGAGCGCCTGGTTGGCGGCGGTGACGACGACGACGCTCGGCAGGCCGAGGCAACAGCGTTCATAGGACGTGCTGCCGGCCGCGCCGATCGCGAGATCGGCCGCGGCCATGAGCGCCGCGACGTTGTCGGCATCGACGTGGATGCGCACATGCGGCCCGACATTTGCGGCCCGCTCGCGCAATCGCTCGCGATGCGGATTGGCGGCGCCGACCAGCACGTCGGCGACGTCGAACCGAAGCTCGGCGATGGCGTCGAGGATCGTCATGGTGACGCCCTCGGTGTCGGTCGCCCCGAGCGTTATCAGCAAGCGCCGCCCCGGCACCTGCCGCCGCGCGAGACTCGTTTCGCGCGCCTGCGCGAATTCACCCCGCAGCAATGCATAGCCCGGGCCGAGCAGCATGCGGCAGGCGCCCGGCACGCGCGCACGATAATCGACAGGCTCGCGTCCGAAAGTCTGGTCGAGCAGTATGTCCACATCGTGCCGCCGGTCGGCGAGGTCGTCGATCGCAACCACGACGCCAGCAACGGAACGCCACGCCGCTTCGTCATCCGCCGCGAGGCCGTAGTGGTCGAACACCACCGCGACGATCCCGGTCAGATCGCGGCATCCGCTAGCGCCGCTCAGGTCGGCTGGATCAACGTTGCGGATCGCAACGCCACTACGCCGCAAGGCGGGCACCACGTCGGTTGCGTCGCGATTGGTCACAAACAGGCAGCGCCAATTGCGCTTCCCGAGTTCGGTCGCCAACGTCAGGCAACGGCTGACGTGACCGCCGCCGATCGCCGCCGAAGCATCGGTGCGGAAGACAGCTATTGGTCCGGCGTCAGCCATTGCGCTGCCCGTTCGCAAGCAGGAATTCGGCATAGGCCAGATCTTCGGCGCGATCGATATCGACTGAGCGCTCGCGCGGCATCACATAGGCGATCAGCGGCGGCGCGACATAGGAGCGAGCGACACGGAAGGCCGCCACGTCGAGAACATGGATCGCGCCGTTCGGGCGGTAGGCCTTCGGCATGTCCTTGGCCACCATCTCCATGTACTGCGGAAAGAACGGCTCCAGCAGGTCGCCGTCGCCGAGCTTGAGTGCCGTCAACGGGGTGTGGTCGAACGGCGCCACCGAGAGCAGAAACTTACCGTCACGCTCCGTGAAGCGCTCGACCGCGCCGCGGATATCGTCGGCCGTGCGCAGCGGGCATGTCGGCAGCAAAATGATCAGCGTATCGAAGCGCTCTCCTGCCCGCTCCAGTTCGTCAAGCGCATGCAAGGCAACCTGCACGACGCCAGCCGGGTCGCGCGCCAGGTGTGCCGGCCGCATGAACGGAACGTCGATCGCGAGCCGCCGCGCCTCCATGGCGATCTCGGCATCTTCCGTCGACACGATCAGCCGGTCGATGACGCCACTTGCGCGCGCCGCGTCCGCCGCCCATCCGATCAACGGCCTGCCGGCGAGTTCGCGCACGTTCTTGCGGGTCAAGCGCGCGGAAGCGCCTTTGGCGGGAATGAGGCCCAGCGTCCGCATCAGTGACTCGAATCCAGGAGGGTATCGACGAACGTATAGTCGGTCAGACCTCGCGCTCGCTCGATTCCCTGCCGCAGTTCGGTCCAATCCACCTGCGCGCGATTGTCGCGGTCCAACCAGCCCGGCACCAGCGCGCATCGTCGCTCGAGCAGTGCGCGGCCGGTGGCCGTGAAATTGGCCAGACCAAGATCGGCGAGCACGACCGGGGTGGGGCGCGATAGTGCATGGGCGAACGTGCTCGAGCACGGATTGTCGAACAGGAACAGGTCGGCGCGATCCGCCACCGTTTCGAAGCGCTCCATCTCGACCTTGACGCCGCAGGTCGAGATCAGCGCCTCGGGCGGCATGACCTGCGTCTCGGGATGAGCCTTCAATATGACCTCGTAGCCCCAGCCGCGCAGGGTCGAGAGCAGCCGCGCCTGCCAGTCGACCAGCATGGTGTTGGGCGGAATAATTTCGAACATCGCCCGGTCGATCTGGTAGGACCCGCTCACGTACATGATGCGTTTGACGGCATCGAACGCGGCAGGTCTCGGCATTGTCGTGGTTTCGTCGCCGCCGAGGCCGACGAACTTCGGCAGGTCGCCGTTCAGCAACATGTCGGGATAGGCGGAGGCGGCGAGCGCCGAAGCATTGGCAGGCGTGAACGTGACGAATTCATCGCACACCCAATATTGGATGAGCGAACTGAGGCTCGAATCGATATGCGCGGAGCCGCTGCCATGGTCGTGGGCGACGACGATCCCTCCCTGCCGTCGCACGGCTTCGGCAAACAGCCGTATCCACGGACCGGAGCCGGGACCGATCCATAGCCGCTTCGGCAGCCCGGCCCTGGGTTTTTCCAATCGGCGCCATCGCTCTTCCAAAAAGCCGATCAATGCCGATGCCCATCGCTCGAGATAGTCGGTGCACGCGGCCGGCAAGGACACCCCGGCATCGGCGGTGACCCGTCTGCCGACGTCGACCCAATCACGCACAAGATCGACACCCGCGGGGCTGACCGGCGGCGGCGTCGACGAGATCGGTTCGATCCAGGTGCTCAGCGGCAGGTAGACGACGCGATCGTCGAGGCGCTTTGCGTGGCGCGAAATGAGACCGCCCGTTCCGATCGCAACGATGTCGCGGTCGAGCTCGACCCATGATAACGCACGGCGCTCTAGACCGTCGTCGACTACCCGGCCGCGCAGCCATCGCAACGGCGCTTTCCAGCGCTGCGGACGGGCTGGCCCCGCGGCCATGGCGGCGACCGGTGCGCGCAGGTCCGGGCTCAGTCCAGCGGCGATTGGCGCGACGTATTGGCTGGCCGCCGATCCGTGGATCGGGCGTCCGTCGGCTCGTGCACGCTCGACCACAATGGCGGCCTGCACGGCGACGATGAACTCGCGCACCAGAAACATGAATGCACTGGAGACGACCGGCCGCAGTGCGGGATGCACCACGATGGCGCGCCGCGCGTGTTCGAGCGCGCTCTGCACGAATTGATCGCGTATTCGGATGATTTCGACGATTGACAGCGGCCAGTAGTAGTCTTCAACGCCGCAGGACGACAGCGCGAGCCTGGACGGATCGAGATGCAGGCCGAACGCTCCGTCCTGATCGTGGCTGAGCGGCGCCCGCGCAAGCCGCGAAGCGTGCTGAGTCACGACAGGCGTCCCGCCTTGTCGCCGACGATCGCGGCGATGCCGTCGACCACCCGGTCGGCGTCAGCATCCGACATCGCCGGAAACAGGGGAATAGAGAGCATTTCCCGATACAGCCTCTCGGCGCCCGGCAGGGCGTAGGCCCCGTAACGCTGCGCATAATAGGGCTGCAGATGGAGCGGCAGGTAGTGCACCTGCGTGCCGATGCCCTTGTCCGCCAGCGCGCGCATCGTCGCGGCCCGGGTCATTCCGAGCGCCGCAAAATCGACGCGGATGACATAGAGGTGCCACGCCGGACGGCAGCCCTCACGCCGCCCCAGCGGCCACACCACCGACGCCAGCGGCGCCAGGCGCTTGTCGTAACGCGCGACCAGCGCAGTGCGCCGCGCCGCAAACCGTTCAAGCTTGCCGATCTGGCTCAAGCCGAGGGCGCAATGGATCGCGCTGGCGCGGTAATTGTAACCGGGCTCGTGCATTTCGTAGTACCACGGGTTCGCCGCGCCGTCGGCGTCGAAGGCCAACGCACGGTTGGCAAAATCGTGCGGGTTGCGCGTCATGCCGTGATTGCGAGCGAGCCGGAGCCTGTCGTTGAGCGTCGGGTCGGCCGTGGTGACCACCCCACCCTCGCCCATGGCGATGAGCTTGACCGGATGCAGCGAAAACACCGCCATGGCCGACGCGTGGCAGTCGCCCACTGCGTGGTCGCGAGCTCCTTCGCGCGACCGGGTGCCGATGGCGTGGCAGGCATCCTCGACGATCGCGACGTCGCCGAGATCGACGCGGTCGAGGACGGCCTTGAACGGCGCGAGCTCCACCGCCTGACCGGCGAAGTGGACCGGGGCCACCGCCTTGACGGTCAATCCGCGCCGGCGCGCCTCGGCAATCGCTGCGTCAAGATGCTCCGCCGACATCAGCCCGGTCTCGGGTGAGACGTCGGCGAACACCGCTTCGGCGCCGGTGAACCGTACGGCGTTGGCCGTCGCGAGGAAGGTCAGCGCCGGCACGATAACGGCGTCGCCGGCGCCGAGCCCGAGCGCCAGCATGGCCATGTGCAGACCGGCGGTGCCGCTCGAACAGGACACGGCGAACCGCGCATCCACATGCGCCGCAAACGCGGTCTCGAACCGATCGACCATCGGGCCGGTGGTGAGATAGTCGCTGCGCAGCACCGCCCCGACCGCGGCGATGTCGTCGTCCTCGATGGTCTGCCGACCATACGGCAGGAATGATCCGGCCGGCGTCACGGCAGCACGTAGCGGGCCACGAGGGCCTTGAGATGATCGACGCTCAGCCACTGGATGTTGGTGTTGCTGGCGTAGCGGAAATCCTGCGGTACCGCACGCGTTCCGTAATCGGGCCTTTCGCTGTCGTCCCAGAACTTGAACGCCGGGCAGATGACGTAGCGGTCGTCGAACTCCACCGTGGTGCGCGCGTCGTCCTCGGTGATCATCACCTCGTGCAGCTTCTCGCCGGGCCGGATGCCGACGACCCGCTGCGGCAGGTGTGGCGCCACCGCCTGCGCCAGATCGACGACATTGAGGCTCGGGATTTTCGGCACGAACACCTCGCCGCCGCGCAACTCGGCAAGGCAAGACACCACGAAGGCGACGCCCTCGTCGATGGTGATGGAAAATCGCGTCATGCGCGTGTCAGTGATTGGCAGCGACGCGGCGCCGTCACGCACGAGCTTGAGGAAGAACGGCAGGACGCTGCCGCGCGACCCGACGACATTGCCGTAGCGCACCACGGAGAAACGCGTGCCGATGCTGCCCGACAGGTTGTTGGCTGCCACGAAAATCTTGTCGGACGCAAGCTTGCTGGCGCCGTAAAGGTTGATCGGGCTCGCCGCCTTGTCGGTCGACAGCGCGACCACGCGCTTGACGCCGCAGCGCAGCGCGGCACGCACCACGTTCTCCGCGCCGAGCACGTTGGTATGAATGCATTCGAACGGATTGTATTCGGCGGTCGGCACTTGCTTCAGCGCAGCGGCATGGACCACGTAGTCGACGTCGCGCAGCGCCATCTCGACGCGCGACTGGTCGCGGACGTCGCCGATGAAAAACCGCAGACACGGAGCCTTGGAGTGGTCGGCGAGGCGCTGCGCCATCTCGAACTGTTTGAGCTCGTCGCGTGAGAAGACGATCAGCCGCGCGGGATTGGCGTGTTCCAGCACCTTGCCGAGGAATTGGCTTCCAAACGACCCGGTCCCGCCCGTGACCAGCAGGCTGCAGCCGTCGAGCAGACGGTAGCCGGCCTCGGACGTGCCCGCGGCGAACGTCGCTGGATCGTCGTGTGTCAGGTTCATGTTGAGAACGTTGCGATTCCAACAGGACAGAGCGTGCTCTCGCGGCGGAATTCACCTCGGCGCACGCATGCACGGCTACCGCAGGGCCGGCGACAACGGTCGCCACCAAACACAACGGCTGTCTCCGATCCTGCCCGGATCCGGCGATGCGGCGCGAACGACCGCTCCACCACAGCCCCATTGCCCGCAGGTCACCCTGGTCGCACAGGCTACGATGTTCACGGCGTGAACAATAAGCCAGACCCTGGTGCCGCGCAACCCGCTCGGCACACCCTTAATGGTCATAATTCACCGCGCAATGAGGTGCAGCCATATGCCGGCGTCGCCCCGCCCCGCCGCCGTACGCGCCAGGGTCGCGAGCGCATCGCGATCGACGACCGCGGCCAGCACAGGCAACGCGACGAGCTTGCGGGCGAGCGCCAGATGGACGCGCTCGTCGCCGTGCATTCCGTCGTAAAAATGTTCATCCCCCAGGTCGCCGGTCGATCGCATGGCATCGAGCACGTCGACCTGATGGCGCTGCGCGACCGCTTTCACCATAGTGGCCACGTCGGAAAAGAACGCAGCCTGTTGTGGATACCGCTCGATGAGCTTCATGAAGCCCGGGGCGAATGGCGGCAGCACCAGCACGACCTTGGCGTCGTGCTGGTGGCAGATTTCGACGAAACGCTCCAGCGCGGCGACGCGCGCGGGCGGCAACGGCGAGACCGTGCCGAACCTGTTGCCGGAGGAGGCCGCAGCAACGGGATCGAGGCGATCGATGAAGCCGGCATAGCCTTCGGTGAAGCGCAGGCGGTCCCGCGTCACGCCGCCATAGTCGCCGAGCGCCATGCGCCCATATTGATAGCTCCCGTCCGGCCTGAAGCCGTCCGCGCCCTGCTGAGCGAGAAACCCGACCGGCATTCGTCCGCCGATCGGATCGGGCACGGCGCGCAGGGCGAGCCATTTGCCCTCTGACAGCACGAACATCACTTGATAGAGAACGAACGACGACTGCATGGATCGCGTCGTCGCTGCAACCAATTGGTCCAAGCTGAACTCATGCGGAATCGTACAATCCCCGGCATCGGCGCATGGGTCTGCCCAGGTCGGACTGAACCACCACGTGTCGATCGGGAGGATCACGATCCGCGGCCGGCGCGCACGTAGGATCGCCTCAAGGAACGCGATGGAATCTCCGAGCGACGTCGCCGCCAGGCTGGCGTTGTAGAATCTCGTCCCAGGAAACATCTCCGCCCGAAATTGCGAACCCCGCGACGACCCCAGGACCACGATCTCCGGTTCGGTGCGATCGATGCGCCCAAGCCGGTAGGCGAAATATTGTTGACCGAAAAGCGGCCCCCACAGTTTCGGCGGATCGTCGGTCAGGGCGCTGGCGGTGATCGGCCGCCATTCGTCCACCATCGCCAACAGCGCGGCAAAGCTGCCCACGACCAGCAGCCCCCATACGACGAGACCGGCCAGGAACCACGGAATGAAAGCGCGTCGCTTCGACATGCGCTCAGAACTGGAAGTAGATGAACGGCGTCGATTGCCGCCCGTAGATGAGGGCGACGCAGATGACGATGATCCCGGCACTCAGGAAGCCGGCGGCGCGCGAACTCACCAGCCGGCGCCGCCATTGCGCCGTCAACAAGACGAGCGAGTTCGGCAAGGTCCACACGATGAACAGGCCGCCCGCGATGGCTAATGCGCCGCGCAGTCCGGAAAAGCTCGGCAGATCGGAGGACGTCATCAGGCCCGTGAGCGCGCCGATTGGCGCCAGGAACGGCGGCAAGACGATTCCTTCGAGCCCGAACAGGCTGCGATAATACGTCACCGTGATATGCAGGTCGCTCGCGCGAAAAGGAACCCACGCGAGCGAGACAGTAAGGAAGACGATGACGGCGGCGAGCGGTCGAGGAACGTCGGGCAGCCGCAAGTTCCGCACGCCATGATTGATCGACAGCAGCACGCCGTGGAGGCCGCCCCAGATGACGAAATTCCAGCTGGCGCCATGCCACAGTCCGCCGATCAACATGGTGATCATCAGATTGACATAGCGGCGGGACGTGCCGAGCCGATTGCCGCCCAAGGGAACATAGAGATAGTCGCGCAGGAATCGCGATAGCGTCATGTGCCAGCGCCGCCAGAAATCGATGATCGACGTCGCACGATAGGGAGAATTGAAATTCGCCGGCAAGCGGACGCCGAACAGCAGCGCCAGGCCGAGGGCGATGTCGGAATATCCCGAGAAATCGAAATAGATCTGGAAGCTGTAGGCGAGAAGCCCGATCCAGCTGGACACGAGCGTCAGAGGTTTCTCCGCCGCCGCCGTGAATGCCGGGTCGGCCAGGAACGCGAAGCTGTCAGCGAGGAGTACCTTTTTGGCAAGGCCGACGGTGAGCAGCGCTAGGCCCGGAACGAGGAAGACGGCAGCGTATCGGCGCCGACGGACACGCCACGCGATCCGATCGATCTGCGGAAAAATATCGTCGTGCCGGACGATCGGGCCGGCGACAAGCTGCGGAAAGAACGTGACGAAGAACAGGTAGTCGAGCAGCGGCTTTGGCTTCACCTCGCCGCGCGCCACGTCGACCAGATAGGCGATCTTCTGGAACGTATAGAACGAAATGCCGACCGGCAGCGCGAATTTGGCCACGACGGTGTGGGCCGGCGAACTCCCACCGATCACGTCGAGAAAAAACGTCGCATATTTGAAATAGCCCAGCAGCCCGAGATTGAAGGCGATGCCAGCGCACAGAAGGATCCGCCGCCGCGACGGCGCGCCGTCGACCAGTTCGCGTGCCAGGATGTAGTTGGTGACGATCGATACGAGGAAGATGAGCAGGAAGACGAAGCCCGCCCAGGCATAGAACACGAGCGAAGCGAGCGCGATGAACGAAACGACGACCTTGCCCGGCACGCCCGCGCGCGCCAGGACCAGGAACAGCGAAAACGTGATCGGCAGGAAGAAGACAAGGAAAACGACCGAGCTGAAACTCATGGTCGGCGGTGCCTAGGGCCTGTTCCGGTCATATGATGAGCGCGTGTCGTGAATCGTGCGTGCGGACTTGCGTGCTGAGCTGGGGCCGTCCTGACAGCGATCGACAAAACCGCTCGGTTCATCCTCATCGCGCAGCCCCTCTCTAGCCCTCCCCCGCAAGGGGGTGCGCAAACGGCTCGGCGGCACGTCACCACAGAGACCACCGGCCGAGCTCACCTGGGATATCGGGATTCGTCTCACGTGAGAGACGAGTGATTCCTCTCGCCGAACTCAGTCGTAAGCCGCCTCGCCCACGGCTACCGCACTACGATAGTAGTGGACCATCGCAGAGAAGGCCGACAACGTGCCCGAACGCGGCGGTCATAACCGCCGATCCCGATGGCCGGCGCGCAGCGAAGGCATTGGCCAGGGTCGCATTGCGCGCTATGTTCACGCCGTGAACGCTAGCTCACCTCGGGGTCGGAAACAACCCGAGGACCGACGGCCGCGCTGCGATGCGCGCCCGCCACAGAGGGGCGGATGAGGACGCGAAAGAGGATCGATGTGCGGCATAGCCGGTTTCATTGATCGCGCGGGCGGCAATGCGGCCGCGCTGACCGCGACGGCGCGCGGCATGGCGGAAGCCATCGACTATCGCGGGCCGGACGAGGCCGACACCTTCGTCGACGATGGTGCGGGCTTCGCCATCGGCCATCGCCGTCTTTCCATCGTCGACCTCTCCGCCGCCGGCCACCAGCCGATGACCAGCGCCTGCGGGCGCTACGTCATCGCTTACAACGGCGAGATCTATAATGCGCGCGAAGTGGCGGCCGAGCTCCCCCACATCCGTTGGCGCGGCCATTCCGACACTGAAGTGCTGGTCGAAGCCTGTGCGGCGTTCGGCGTTGACGCCGCCGTGCCACGCTTCATCGGCATGTTCGCCTTCGTGCTGTGGGACAAGGCGGAGCGGCGGCTGTCGCTGGTGCGCGACCGGCTCGGCATCAAGCCGCTCTATTACGGCAGCCAGGGGCCGCTCTTTCTCTTCGGCTCCGAGCTCAAGGCGCTGCGCGCACACGCGGGCTGGACGCCGCGGCTCGACGCGCCGGCGATCGCCGCCTACCTGCGGCTCGGCTACGTCCCTGCCCCCCTCTCGGCGTTCACCGGCATCCACAAGCTGCGCCCCGGCCATATTTTTCATCGCGACGCCGACGGGTGCGAGACCGACACCTGCTACTGGGATATGCGCCAGAAGGCGATCGCCGGACAGCGCAGCCTCGACAACCGTCCGGCCGAAGCGATCATCGCCGACGTCGAAACGCTGCTCAAGGACGCGGTCAAGCGCCGCATGGTGGCCGACGTGCCGCTCGGCGCATTCCTGTCGGGCGGCATCGACTCGCCGACCGTCGTCGCGCTGATGCAGGCGCAGTCGACGCAGCCGGTGCGCACCTTCACAATCGGGTTCCGCGACGAGGCGTTCAACGAGGCCGCGCGAGCGCGCGCCATCGCCGCCCATCTCGGCACCGACCACACCGAGCTGATCGTCGAGCCGGACGAGGCGCGCGCCGTCATCCCGCTGCTGCCCGACATGTACGATGAACCGTTCGCCGACTATTCACAGATCCCGACCTATCTCGTGTCCAAGCTGGCGCGCAGCGCCGTCACCGTGTCGCTGTCGGGCGACGGCGGCGATGAAGTGTTTGGCGGCTACACACGCTATCTCGGCATCGACCGGCTGTGGTCGCTCGCAGGGCGTGCGCCCGCCCTCGCCCGGCGCGCGGCCAGCGGCGTGCTGCGCGCCGTGTCGCCGGCCCTATGGGACGCGCTCGCCGTGCCGCTGCCGCACAGGCTCAGACCCGCACACGCCGGCGACAAGATCCACAAGGGCGCCGACATCCTCGGCCAATGCTCGGCTGACGCCATGTATGCGCGGCTCGTCTCGCTGTGGCCCGACGTCGCGCGCAGCGCCGACCTGCTCGCCTATCCGTGGAACGAGCCCAAGCTCGCGCATGAAATTCCCGATCTCGTCGCGCGATTGCGCACGCTCGACATGATGACGTACCTGCCTGATGACATTCTCGCCAAGCTCGATCGCGCCACCATGGCGGTGAGCCTCGAGGGCCGCGTGCCAATCCTCGACCATCGCGTGGTCGAGCTCGCCTGGCACATCCCGCGCGACCTGCTCATCCGCGGCGGCCGGGGCAAGTGGCTGCTGCGCCGGATCCTGCATCGCCATGTGCCGCGAGAGCTCGTGCAGCAGCCGAAGATGGGCTTCTCGATCCCGCTCGGCGACTGGCTGCGCGGCCCGCTGCGCGACTGGGCCGAGGACCTGCTGGCGGAAAAATCCCTGGTCGAGGCCGGCATGGTCGACGCCAAAGCGGTGCGCGACGTCTGGGCCGGCCACCTGTCGGGGCGGCTCAACCGGCCGCATCACCTGTGGGTGATCCTGATGCTGCAGGCGTGGCTGCGGCGGTGGTCGTCGCATCAGCGACACGATGCCGAGCGCGGTTGATCGTTGGCATATGCGACAAGCCGCATAGTATTTCGGCCGCACGCTGGCGTTGATCGCCCGCGATCGCATTGGACTTCGGCTGAAGGGGTCGGGTGCGGGGCACGCACGTGCTGCAAATGTCCGGCGCACGACGTTTGCATTCTCACAGCATCTTCCTCGAATTGCATACGGCGATTGTTGAAAAAGGTTGAATGCGCTACCGCCGCGAAAACAGCCGATATGAGACCCCCCAGAACGCTGTGCGTATACGGCATGTCATAGAGATCGAACGGATTGGTCGCCGTGATCCTCGGCACGATCC
>Ga0126377_10002999_pt1 | contig 11820 bp, 10 predicted proteins | sample PanSoiMetPlot_22_FD_92647 | JGI IMG/M metagenome (GOLD analysis project Ga0126377, IMG submission 92647) | Tropical forest soil microbial communities from Panama - MetaG Plot_22 | ecosystem: Environmental > Terrestrial > Soil > Tropical forest > Bulk soil | place: Panama | collected 2016-02-17
CGACTTCGATAATCACCTCCCTGCCGTCTCCTTTCTCACGGTCGCATTCGCTCAATCGCACGACCACGTCCCCATCTCCGTCTATAGCCTCGATGGCGTTTGTGAGCAACCCGTGCACGGCGTCTTCAACCTGTCCCGCGTCGATGTTCAGGACGATCGGCGGCGGATCGGCGCCGAATTCGACCTTAATCCGCCGGCCGGGCTTTGAAGCCGATTGCGCCTGATGGCTGGCGAGCGTGACCGCGCGGTGGACGGTCATGTTCACAGAGGCAGGCTGGAAATTGAAGGCGCGCGGCTGCGCGCGATTGAGCATAGACTGGACGATGGCGTCAATCCTCCCGACCTCGCCTCGCACGCCTTCGAGCAATTTGCGCTCGGGATCACTCGGACTGCGCATTTGAATCAGAATGTCAACGGCCCCCTGAATACCGGCAAGGGGATTCTTAATCTCATGAGCCAGGTCGGCGGCCAGTTCCCCAAAACGCGAAGCCTGTTGGCGACGACTTATTTCGCGTTCGCGCGCTACAGTCTCCGTGATGTCGCGTACCACCATCAGATAAGCGACGACCTTTCCCGAGTCATCCCGCACTGTCGAAACACGAGAACGAAGGCGTTGTCCGGGATGTTTGCCGATGATCTCTTCGTATGCGGGGCGGCCAGTCTCGCCGCTCACCGAGCGAGCGCAGAATTGCGGAATGGCCCCGGTCTCTTGCGCGCAGCCGAAGGCCTTCGCGTAGCCGAAGGCCTTCGCGCAGCCGAAGACCTCAGCGCATGAGCGTCCGATGATATGTTCCAGCGGCGCCCCGATTATGTCAGCGAAGGCGCCGTTGGCGCACACGATGCGCGAATCGAGCGATTGTACACAAACGCCGTCTTCAATCGCTTCAAAGAGCGTCTCCCAGGAGAGAGGCGACGTGTCTCCGTCTGTTTGTGAAGTCGAATGCGCGGTCAGTGATGATTCTTCGTTCGCGGCCATTTTTTATCGGGCATGTCAGCCCCATCCCTTCAGGTTTCTTCAATCCGATTTCTTCTGAGCAATTCCCTTGCCAGCGACCCAAGTCGGGACCGCCGTTTTGCAACACAAAATGAAATACGCATTCTTACCCACCAGATTGCGATATTTCCGCAGTCGGTGGGGAATATCCCACACCGGAAGAGTTCGTACGCCACCTTGGACTATCTCCCCGCCGCTTTGGCTATGCTGGCTCGAATGTTGCAGTGCGCGGCCACATAGACTCGGCAAGGAGGAAGAACGATGAAAAACTTGAGAACGGCAGAGGATTTGGATCGGGGCGCCGCTGTGGCAAATGAAGGCGGCGCCGTGATCAATGCGATCGTAGTCTCTGAATGGGAGGCGGACGCATTCCATCGCCGCGTGTCAGACCTTGAGTTGCAAGGGTATGTCGCGCGGCTAGAAACCTACCGTGTCATGCCGGAGATGAATCCGGAGACAGGACGGATCATCCACTTGCATACTGTAGAGATGTACCGGCTCGCCTCGGATGAAGTCGAAAGCCGCAGTTCTTCTGAGCCTGCAGATCAGCAATAGCTCCTTCATGCATACTCGCACATGTACACTCATCACTAAGCCAGACGCTCACAGATTTCTGTCGGAGATCGCGGAACAATGATTGCTCTATTGCAAGCGAGCGGCGCGGAAGGTCGCGGAAACGCGGTAGAGGTTCTTCCGTAACCGGAATTTTCCGCACGCAGGCGGAAATTTACGCTTCGCTGCGTAATTTCTCGCAATCAACTTGCAATCAAGGCGGTCGCTACCACTTCCGGCGCCGAACCATTTGCCCCAACGGAGGCAAACAAGGAGCAGCTTATGCGAACTCTGAAGATAAGTCTGGTAATGACTTTCTTTCTGGCGGCATTGGCGCCTGCGATCTCGACGCGGGTCGCGGCGTTGACCGCGACGCCGGCCCAGAAGACGTCGAATGAACAGTCAGGCAAGGCCAAAGACTCGGCCCAGTCGAAACAGGGTCAGCAAATGGACGCCAGCCGGTACGTCGGCGGCGAATCCTGCGCCGAATGCCACGCCGCGGAAGCGACTCATTACGCGCTGACGGCGCACAGCAAAACCAACGCGGGGAGCGCCCCGGTTGACAAACGAAGTTGCGAAGCCTGTCACGGCCCGGCGAAAGGTCACGTGGATTTTTACCTTAACATCCAAAAGCTTAACGAAGCCGGCAAAGAAGATGAAGCGACCGCGCTGATGAACGACACGGCCAAGGCCGCCGCGGCCAAAATGCATTCGTTTAAGGAAATGTCTTCGGCCGAATCTTCGGCGATCTGCCTCAAGTGCCACGAAGGCACACAAGGCCGCAGCGAAGAGCGTTTCAACTTCCGCCGCAGCGAGCACTTCCGCCACGGCCTTTCATGCGTCGATTGCCACTCTTCGCACGCGCCGAAGCGGACGGAGTTTCTGCTGAAAGCTACCGAGCCGGGCATGTGCTATCAGTGTCACGCCGATCAGAAAGCGTCGTTCGCCAAACCCTTCCATCACAAAGTCCCCGAAGGCGGAATGAAATGTTCAGATTGCCACAACCAGCACGGCGGGTTTATGAGCAAGTCGCTGCGCAATTCAGTCAATGGCGATTCGGCCTGCGTCAAATGCCACGCCGACAAAAAGGGGCCGTTCGTTTACGAACACGCCCCGGTCAAAGTCGAAGGCTGTCAGGCATGTCACACGCCGCACGGCTCGACCAACCCGAAATTGCTGACGCGCAACGTCGTCAGATTCCTTTGTCTCGAATGCCACTCGAATGCGCCCGGCATTCCCGACACTGACGGGACGGGCGTCGGGACGGGCACGCCGTCGTTCCACGACATCAACAACCCGCGCTACGCCAACTGTACCGTCTGCCACTTTGAAATTCATGGGTCGAACAAAGACCCATTCTTCCGCTAAACGATTCAGTACCGCGAGCGGTAGCGAGCGCTACTCTCATAGCGAGACCGCTGCTACCGCTCGCGGCGCTGAATCATAGAAGGAGGCTGAAGATGAATAACAGACACGGATCAATCTTTGCATCGCTCTCCAGAACAATGGCGGAAGCGATCACATTGGCGCTGCTCATCGCGTTCGGCCCCGCAGCTTTAGCGCAAAGCAACGTCGAGAAGGGTGAGACCAGCCAACAGGCCAGGGAGCCTGAAAGTGAACTGGATCGCGCCAGGGCAATCGTTACCAAACCGGGCGAAAACAAACCCGCCAGGCAGGAGACCGGGCGAATTTGGGGCGTATATTCGACGACGACGACTTTGGAGATCGGCCATCGTTTCGTGGACACCGACGGCAGCCGCGACCGCTACCTGTCGGACGTCAACGTGCGCGACGGTTTCCGCGTACTCGAATACTCGATGGATATGCGCGCGCAACCCGGCGCGGGACTGCTCTTCGATTTCTTAAAGGCCGAGGTGTCGAACGCCGGTGGAGATCAAAGCCAGACTTTCTCGCTGCGGATGGACAAAACGCGGGCGTATCGCTTCGACGGCAATGTGCGGCGGTTCAATTACTACCGCTCTCCAGGACCGAACTTCGCGCTCGGCTTCCGCAATTCCGACCTGCGCCAGCAGGTTTCGGACTTCAGCCTGAAACTCTTCCCGCAGCGCGCAGTGCGGATCAACGCCGGTTACGGGCGCAGCATGGCCAAAGGCCGTTTCAATCCGAGCTACAGTTTTGAACGCGATCTGTTCCAACTGCTCGGCGAGTCACGGTGGGAGGCGAACGATTATCGACTGGGACTGGACGCGACTTATCGCAAGTGGGACTTCGGCGTTGAACAGCTCTATCGCAACTTCAGCAACGACCCGGCGATCACTTCCACGCCTGGCGTCAACCTGGGACTCAACCCGACTGACGCCGGAAGAATCAGCTTCCTGGATCGTGACGTCCCGCTGCGCGCGCGCGCGCTGGTGACAAGGGCCAGCGTTCGCGGGTCGGTCGGCGAAAGATTGCACGTCGTTTTGCGCGGGCTGCGCGACGACGAAAGGATGAAGGCGCCTTACCTTGAAACTGTGCAAGGGACGGCCAGCAACAACGCCAACATCATCTCGCGCATTTTAACCGGCGACGGGGCCGTCAAAAGGCCCGGCGCAGTCGTTGACGCCGGCGCCACATTCGACATCAACAGGAACCTTTCGATCAACGATTCGTTCCGCTACACGTCGTTCCGGATCGCCGGGCATGTGGACACGCTTCAGCCCAGCGTTCAACAAACGGGAACGGCCCAGCCTCAAACAATCATTACGACGACAGCCGGCGACCGGCTGACCAAGTGGAGTTCGTACTGGAACACGCTTTCACTGGACATGAACTTCGGCAGGAAGTTCTCGGCCAATCTCGGGTGGCGCGCGATGCAACGTGAAGTAAGGCTGGACGGCGATTATGTCTCGCGAGTGTCAAACTTACCCACCGTCACGACGCTGACCGGGGATGAAAGCGAGTCGGTGGACACGCATGCTTTTGTCGGCGGATTCCGCATTCGTCCGGCAGACAAATTCAGCTTCATCTTCGACGTGGAGCATGGGACGAACAACAACGCTTTCGTCCGAATCAATCCGCTCGAATTCACTAGGTTTCGCGCGCGGGCGCAAGTTCACGTCACCGACAAACTGTCGCTGACCGGCGCGTTCACCTCGACCGACCGCCTCAACCCGACGCCGCAAGTCGAAAACGAATCGGACGCCAGAAGCTACACGGTGGCGGTCAACTGGGAGCCGAAGTCGCGCCTCTACGTGGACGCCGGCTTCGACTATCACGACCTGTTTTCGACCGCGAACATCCGCTATTTCCTGGCAGGCAATCAGGAGCGGCGCGGGAATTCGCTCTACTACGCGCGGCTCAACACAGTCTTCGCCAACACGCGATTCGGGCTGACCAATCGCCTCGACCTATTGATGATTTACTACTACGTGATGGATCGCGGCGCGCCTACGGTCTCGATCGGGCCGAACGATTTCGTCTCGGCGTTCCCGTTGAAGAGGCACAACCCTGAGGTTCGGTTGGCCTATCGCTTCAGCAACAATCTAACTGGCAATCTCAGTTATCGGCATTACAGCTATAACGAGCGCGAGTTCGCCTTTCAGGATTACCGGGCGAACATCCTGACGACGAGTTTGCGCTTCACTTTCTAGGCTCCACCAATTTTACCGAAGGAGAAAACATCGATGAATTCATTCGCCAAAAGAGCAATGGTCGCAACATTCGCCACAACAGTACTGACATTCTCTCTCTCCGCATTGAGTCCCTCGCCCAAGGCCCTCGCATTTCAGACCGCGAAGAGCATTTACGCATCGAAATGCGCCGTCTGCCACGGGAATGACGGCAGCGCCAACACTGCGAAAGGAAAAGAGCTGAAGGTACGCAACCTCCGCTCGGAAGAATTCAAAAAGATGCCGGACGCCAAGGCGTTGGAAGTCCTGCTGAAAGGCAAGGGCAAGATGGAAGGATACGAAAAGACGCTGGGCAAAGAGAAATTGGAGCAACTGCTCGCTTACTGCCGCGAGTTGTCGAACAAGTGATGAAAATGAAAGTGGGCAGTGGGTAGTGGGCAGTGGGCAGTGGGCAGTGGGCAGTGGGCTGTCTTGATCTCCTCACTATCCACTGTCCACTGCCCACTGCCCACTGTCCACTGCCCACTGCCCACTATTTTCGTAGGAGACTCAATGACAGGGGATACTACAATCCTGATAGCCGTAATCCTGTTCAGCATGGTTTTGATCGCCTTGCTGGTTCTACGCCCGTCAATCACATCCACGCGCGGCGGCAAGATGCTGGCCTTCGTGGCGCTGCTGATCTTCCCCGCGCTGGCCGGCGGGATGGGCGTGAACCGGCATATCGAGCGATCCAAGACGACGAACTTTTGCCTCTCCTGCCACGTGATGGAAGATTACGGCAGGAGCCTTAGAGTGGACGACCGGAGCTTCGTCCCGGCGACCCATTTTCAGTATAACCTCGTGCCGCGCGACCAGGCCTGTTACACATGCCATACCGATTACACGATGTACGGCGACATCAACGCCAAGCTGCGCGGGCTGAAACACGTTTACGCTTATTACCTGGGAAAGCCGTCGCAACCGATCAAGCTCTACCAGCCGTACAACAACCGCGAATGCCTGCATTGTCACCTCGGCGCGAGGGGGTTTGAAGAAGCGGAGGCGCATAACAAGGACCCCCAGGCCTTGTCACGGATGAAGCTGAACCAATTGAGTTGCTCGACCAGCGAGTGCCACAACATCATCCACAACGTCGGGCAGTTGAAAGAGACCACGTTCTGGAAGGAGCAAGGCAAATGAACACACAGTCGACGAGGATGGAGAGGCGAATACGTCTGGCGGGAATCCTGCTGATAGCGGGACTGCTGGTGGAGCTTGTCACTTTGCGCTGGTCGCATCCGACGGCGTTTCTATTCTTTCTGCTGCTGGGCGGCGCATTGATGGCGTTGGGGATTGTCGTCTATCTCCTCTCACTCGTCTCCGCCGAAAACAAACCGCCGGCCGAGTGATATTCCTCAAAATGCCTTTCGATGATCTCCGCCGAAAGCGCCAGGAAATCATATGCGGTGACGATGCCGACCAGCCGGCCGTTTTCCACCACGGGCAGGCAACCGATTTTGCGCTGGCGCATGATCGCCAATGCTTCGAGCGTGGGCGTTCCGGGCGCGACGGTTATCAAATCGCGGATCATTATTTCCTTCACGATAACTTCCTTTGCGCTGCGGCTCAGCAAGCCTTCGGCGAGCAATCGCAAGAGATCGCGGTGCGAGATCAGCCCGACCAGCCTGCCCTCATCGTCTTCGACAGGCACATGGCGGATGTGTCGCCACTCCATCACGTTCGCGGTCAGATCAACCGGATCGTCCGGGTGAGCCGTGAACAGGTCGGTTGACATCAGTTGAGCTACAGTCCGACAACCGCGGCTCAAATCGCCCGCCCCGTTCAAACTCGCGAGTTCCCAGTGGCTAATTGGCGAGCCACTCCACTGCTGTTCCCTCATCGCTTCGGTCAAAGCGCGATGACGCGCCTCCCGCGCGACTCGCTCGTCCATAGCAGCGAGAGAGCGCAACGACCACTGCGCGCCAGTTTGACCACGCTCGACTCGCTCTCCGATCACGTCCAGGTAACGACCGCCATCCTCCATGTCCACGCCTGCCTGCCTCAACCCTTCGCGCGCCACCGGCAGCAGATGTTCAAGTATCAACGCCGAAGCGGGGTAATCGCGCCCTTTGGTCCAGGTCAATTGGGACTTCAAACCGTGGCGCGCCGCGGCGAAGAAATTGTTCTTCGCTTCATCAAACGTCATCAACTTTTCGATCTCACCGTAATCATCGGGCAGCGCCATCATCAAGCCGTAAAAGAACGCGGCGTTCGCCATCTCGTCAATGATCGAAGGGCCAGAAGGAATCGAACGATGCTCGATCCGCAAATGAGCGACGCCGTCATTAACTCCATAACAGGGGCGATTCCACCGCCACACCGTGCCGTTGTGCAGTCGCAGCGCGGAGAGTTTTGGCGGCTCGCCGCGGGCGAGTGATTCGAACGGGTCTTCTTCAATCTGTTTGGTCAGAATGACACGGAACCGCGCGATCTCTTCGCGGAAGATCTCGACGACAGAATCGGTGATCCAGCCCTCGCCGAAACTCACCCGCGGCGGATGGCTTCGAGCCTGCCGCGCGCTCGAACGCTCATCGGTCGAATGCTGAAACAGCGCGACACGAGTTTCGTTCCATAGGCGATGGCCGATGAGCAGCGGCGAATTCGCGGCGGCCGCCAGCAGCGGCGCCGAGATCGCCTGCGCCAGGTTATAGAGGCGGGCGAACTCCTCCGGCCCGACCTGCAGATGAACCTGGAAGCTGCAGCAGCAGGCTTCGAACATCACGTTGTCGTGAGTGGTATGAAGTTCGTCAAGCCCCTTGATGTGAATATTGAAAGCTCCGCCGCGCAGTTGGCTCATAGCGCGATTCAGCTCGTGGTAGCGCGGAATCGGCGTGAGATTGTCGAGCGTAAGGTCGGATTGCCGAATCGTCGGTAATATGCCCGTGAGCAATACATCCGCATCACATCTCCGGGCCGCGCGGCGGGCAATCGCGATCAACTCCGAAAGCTCATCCTCCATTTCACGCATACCGTGGCCGGCCAACAGGCGCGGCGACAGATTGGCTTCGAGATTGAATTTGCCTATTTCCGTCATCAGCCGAGGATCGTTAGCGGTCTTCAGAACTTCCACCGCCACCGGCGCAGGTCGCATCGCGCGGTCGATGAGGAACATTTCCTGCTCAGCGCCAATGCGCCTCACGCCGCTCTCGATCCTGCCAGTTTCGATCATCCGTTCAAGCGCGGACACGTCGGCGAGCAGAGACTTCATAAAAGCCTGGGACTGACGCGAGCCGTGTTCGGTCGAAACATTATGCTCACCCATTGTTCCTCCAGGGATTCATAAATTTGTATTTTCGCGCCTTTGTCGCCGCGCGAAGTGAATAGATGAGGTTGAATGAGGGCAATGAATGTGCCATTCGAAAACAGCGTGTTTGATTCAAGTGTTAGCGCCCGTATTGCGGAAAATGGCTACGTGGGTGAGTAACTTTACGCAGTTCTTGGGTTGAAGCCCTCTAAAAAAACCTGTGGCCCAGGCTTTCAGCGATGGCTGAGGCGTTGTGGCAGCCAGACTCGCCGCGCTCAACGGACGCGAAAATCAGCGAAGATTGGCAGGTGATCGGAAGCGAGCAGCGCCGCGCGGCTGCGGTGCAATTCGGCGTGTTCCAATTCGAGCCTTTCGTCAAAATAAATGTGATCGAGATGCATGATGGGCAACACGCCAGGATAGGTGCGCGATCGATTCAGGCGCAATCGTATGTCCCCGTTCCGAAAATGCCCGTTCAGCAGTCGAGTGACCAGCCCGCGAGTCCATTCGTTGAAATCACCGAGCATTATCCGCGGCCCTGGAATATTGGCGTCGCTGAGGATTGATTCGCTTATCAGTTTACGCGCCTGGCGCCTCCGCTCGATAAACGAGGTTCCGAGATGCACGTTGTAGATATGCAAGCTGCTCTCTTTTCCCAGATCGACGTCAACGCGCAAGCAACCGCGCTCTTCGCGCCCCGCCACGCTGATGTCGTGGTTCTCCGACCCGAGCAGCGGGAAGCGGCTGAGCAGGAGGTTGCCGTAAATTCCTCCTCGCAGCTCGCGGTTATGCCCCATGCAATAGTTGAATCCCAGTCCGCGCGCGATGAAATGAGCCTGATCGTCTTCACTATTGCGCCCGTGAATGCATAGGACCTCCTGCAGCGCCACGATGTCGGCGTTAATCTCCTTCAGCACACTCACGATCCGCGCGGGATCGAGTCGCCGATCAATCCCGACGCATTTGTGCACGTTGTAAGTTACGGTTCGAAAATTACTGACCTGGCTCATTCCGGCCTATCTCATTCCTGATGGATTTCAAACTGCTCTCTTCCCTCTTGCCTTCGCGGCGCAAATGAAAAGCTCTGATGAATGCCGATACGGCTACCCAGACGCCGATCACGGCCAGTGGCAAGGAGATGACTCGCGGCCACAAGACCGCTACAACCGACGCAGCCAGCAGCAGCAACCCGGCGCCGCCCATAATGCGCGCTTCGGCGGGTCCGAGCGCGCGGCGGTTGGTGATGGCGGCGCCGACTGTCCGCCCAATTTGGATCGCCCCGGCGGCGGCGCGGCTCGAACTTCCGCCCCCGATCCGCTTTCGCAATCGGTAAGCGCGGGGGCGGCGATCCGGCTTCGACGCCGGGGCGAGCCTCCGCCTCACCGTCAGAACCATCTCGGTCGCGTTCTCCAGATCACAAAGGAACATCCGCTCCATCTCCTCGCCTACTCGGTCATCCTCGATGACCACATCAAGCTCCCAATTGCTCAGCCAACTAGCCGGATTGAGATTGGTCGAACCTATTCTGGCCCAACGCCCATCGGCGACCGCAGTCTTCGCGTGAATCATCGGGCCGTTCCATTCATATACCTTGACGCCGGATTCGAGCAGCGGTCGGTAGCCAGTTCGCGAAAGGGCGCGCATCACCGGAATGTCGGTGGCCTGCGGAACCAACAACCGCACGTCCACGCCGTCCCTGGACGCCGCGCTGAGCGCCTGGATGTATGGAGTGGTCCCGGCGAAATAGGCGTCGGTCAGCCAGAGCGTTTCACGCGCCGCAGCCGCGATCATCTGATCCAGGCGATAAAGCCCCGCCGAGTATGGCATGCTCGCTACAACACGTAGCGCCACATCGCCTTCATCTGGAGCGTGGTTTATCTGTGAGACGGAATCGTGAAATTCTTCAGCCGGGATCGGTTGGCCACAGGCCGCCCACATCTGTGCGAAGGCGCGTTCGAGTTCGGTCACGGCAGGGCCTCTTATTTCGATCCCGGTGTCCCGCCACGGCTCGATTCCCTTGCGCTCGTCGCCGACCCACATCTGGCCCACGCACAGGCCGGAAACGAAACCGATGCGCCCGTCAACGCTGAGCATCTTGCGATGATCGCGGCCGAGCCAGCCCAGGGGACTGTCTAAGCGCGGCGGGTTGAAACAGCGCGCCTCGACTCCGCCTTCGCGCAAACGCCGCCAGAACCCGTTGGACGTCGCATATAAAACGCCCATCCAATCGTAAATCAATCTGACCCGCACACCCTCTCGAGCCTTCTCGATCAGAGCGTCGGCGAAGATCCGGCCCTGCCCATCCTCGTGTATGATGTAGCTTTCGAAATAGATCGTGCGACGGGCCGATTCGATCGCTTCGAGCCAGGCAGGATAATTCTCGGCGGCGTCTTTGAGTATGCGCGCGCTGTTGCCCGGGATCAGACTGGCGCCGGCGGCGCGCCAGAACGCCTGTTCGGCGAAGATGCTGATGGAAGACGCCGGGCCATTAACGCGCCTCTGCGATTCCCTATTAGATCGGGTTTGACTCTTCATTACGCTCGATGATCTATATGGCCCCTTGGTACTCGCTCGTTTCAATGATTCTCGCTTTGAATCTACCGCCTTTGCAATCGAATTTGGTCGTCAGTCATGTTTCGAACCGCATTCTCAGTAAAGCGCCTTCGGCGACGGGCGGTTGAGTCTTCTTTCGCCCTCTGGCCTTTGACCCGCCAGAGGGGCGCTTTTGCCGCCGGGGCGCGCGACGTTCGGCGGAATTCTCGAATCAGAATTGCGGCCGACGTACCCATCGAAGTATCCGACTTCAAAACCCAGACTGTACCCCTCTTTAAAGTCAACCAGCGGGCCGAAGCTGGATTTGTAACCTCGATCGGCTTCCTGATAAAGAGCATATCGTTGGTAGTCGCGACCCATCCGATCGGCGAAATCGTTCTTACCCGCTTCGTAGCCATCGGCGTACCCCGCTCTGTAACCGTGCTTGTAAGCTATGCGGAGTTGAATGCCGTCATGAGACTGCTTTTGCGCCGTTACGACCGGATTCAACGCCAAGCCGAGTGATAGAGTTATAGCAGTCGCAAGTAATATTTTCATCGTTACCATCCTTCATTGCTGTTTATGAGCCATTATTGATTTCTATTTCTACAGTGTTCCGCCGTTAAGGTATTGCAACTTGCAGGCCAGTTCGTCTAACTCGATTAATGTCGCGCTGAATAGAGAATGGAGCCTATCAGTCATTGCCGTTTATTTGTTGAGAGAGTGGGGAACAGAGCAGGATTGCGGCGGCGACTCTGGCGGGGAGTGGCGCCGAAATTTCTCGCGAAGCATGCGGCCAAGATGACTTGATCAGGCTCGCGCGCCGCAGTCTCACATCGATCACGGGCCGGGGCGGGCAAAGGGGCTTCTAGAAACATATTGCG
>Ga0126377_10003000_pt1 | contig 11819 bp, 5 predicted proteins | sample PanSoiMetPlot_22_FD_92647 | JGI IMG/M metagenome (GOLD analysis project Ga0126377, IMG submission 92647) | Tropical forest soil microbial communities from Panama - MetaG Plot_22 | ecosystem: Environmental > Terrestrial > Soil > Tropical forest > Bulk soil | place: Panama | collected 2016-02-17
TATGCGGCTGTGGTAGCCATGGGCCGTCCTCCAGGTTCCTCGCCCCCCCGGCGCGGGTTCTCCTGCCCGCGTGCTGACCGCGACGATACTCGCGCGCGGCTGGCGATCAAGCGGGTTGCACCCGGGACGTTAATCCGACCTTGACGGCCTCGCACTCATCCGCCCGGACGATCACGGCGGATTTCGCAGGCACTCGAACCCGTCGGCGGGGCATCATCATCGCGCGTCGTGGAAAATCACCCCCAGCGTATGCCGCAGCCCCTTGCGCAGGCGGCTCACGCCGTGGCGCATGTTGACCCGATAGGTGCCGCGGGTGCCGGCGACCGGGCGGTTGTGCACCGGGAAGATCACGCCTTCGCCCTGGGCAAGCGGAACCACCTCGGCGCGCGACTGCATGCGCGGGCGCTGCTCGGTCAGCACGAACTCGCCGCCCGTGAAGTCGGCGCCAGGCCGCGACAGGAGCACCGTGAGCTGGAGCGGAAACACGTGGTCGCCGTAGAGATCCTGGTGCAGGCAGTTGTAGTCGCCGTCGCGATAGCGAAGCAGCAGCGGGGTCGGCCGCGTCTGCCCGGCCGCGTGGCAGCGCTTCAGGAAGGCGGTGTGCTCGTCCGGGAACTGCGTCGCGATACCCAGCGCGGCGTTCCAGCGGTTGGCGATCGCGGCGAGTGGCGGATAGAGCGCGGCGCGCAGCGCCGCGACGTCCTCGGGAAGCGGATAGGAGAAGTATTTGTACTCGCCACGGCCAAAGCCGTGCCGTGCCATCACGATGCGGCTGCGAAAATGCGCGTCATCATCGTAGCGCGCGGCAAGCGCCGCGCACGCCTGCGGGTCGAGCAGCGGGCCCGTGACGGCGCAGCCGTGCGCGTCGAGCGCGGCCGCGATGGCGGCCCAGTCGAGCGATGCGATGGGGGCGTGCAGGGGCGTCGCATGCGCGGCCTGCCCGCCGTAGCGCGCTGCGCGAAGGCGGGTCACGCCGCGGCCTCCTTGTCGAGCAGGGCGCGCTTGCGCGCGAGGCCCCAGCGATACCCGGAGAGGCTGCCGTCGGTGCGAACCACGCGATGGCACGGGATTGCGATTGCCAGCGCGTTGTCGGCGCAGGCCTGGCCGACCGCGCGCACCGCCTTGGGACGTCCGATGCGGCGGGCGATCTCCGAATAGGTCGCGGTGGTACCGGCGGGGATCTTTTTCAGCGCCCGCCACACCCGCTGCTGGAACGCCGTTCCCCTCATGTCGAGGGGAAGGTCGAAGGTCTGCGCCGGCGCCTCGACGAAACCGACCACGCGGGCGACGAGCTTCTCGAACGCCGCGTCGCCTCCGATCAGCCGCGCCTTGGGGAAGCGGTCCTGCAGGTCGCGCAGGAGCGTATCCGGATCGTCGCCGAGCGAGATCGCACACACGCCCTTCCGTGTCGCCGCGACCAGGATGGCGCCGAGCGAGCATTGCCCGAGCGCGAAACGAATCTCGGCGCCGTTGCCGCCGGCGCGGAAATCGCGCGGCGTCATGCCGAGCACGCCGGGTGCGGCCGCGTAGAACCGTCCGCTCGAATTGAAGCCGGCACCGTAGAGCGCCTCGGTCACCGAACCGCTGGCCGCGAGCGCCTCGCGCACGCGGTTCGCGCGCTGACCATCTGCATAGGCCTTCGGCGTGACGCCGGTGACCGACTTGAACACGCGGTGGAAGTGGAAGCGGCTCATCCCGGCGGCACGGGCGAGCGCCGCAAGGCTCGGCATCTCCTCCGACCGCTCGATCAGCCGGCAGGCCTTTGCGACCGCCGCGGCCTGCCGCTCGGCGGGCGCCGTCTCGTCGGGCCGGCAGCGTTTGCACGGGCGGAAGCCCGCCTTCTCTGCCGCCGGGCGGCTCGCATGGAAGGCGACGTTCTCGCGCCGCGGCACCCGCGCCGCGCAGGACGGCCGGCAGTACACCCCGGTCGTGCGCACCGAGTACCAGAAGACGCCGTCGGCCGCAGGGTCGCGCTGCTGCACCGCCTGCCATCGCGCCTCGTCGCTCAAATACCTGGGTCGCTCCGCCGCCATCGGCTCGTCGTCTCGTATCGCCAGTGCCGTCATGATCATGCTCCTTTGCGGGCCATCCGGGAACCACGGGGGGAACCGCGTTCCAGGTGCGATCGCATCCATAGCGGCGATATTGGCGAGGGCCGGCGCGCCCGCACCCCGGTCCTTGCTGTCAAATTGAAAAAGGGGCTCCAGCGGGCAGGGGTCGACGGCAGGGCAAGCGAGGGGCGGGGACCCGGTGCGGCTGGAGCCTCATACCAGCCCCGCAAAAGACTGGATTGCCAGCGTGCCGCCCCGGGGCGATACGGTGGCGAATCCGCACGCAATCCCCCGACACTGTGAGCCAGGGATGACCCAGTCCGATGCGCGGGCGATCCCCCGCGCACCCGAACGTTCCGGCGCCGCGCCTGCGCCGCTCGACCATGCGCTGGTCCGGCCGATCATCGCCGGGATCATGCTGGCGATGTTCCTGTCGGCGCTCGAGCAGACCATCATCGCGCCGGCGCTGCCGACCATGGGCCGGGCGCTCGGCGACGTCGAGAACCTGTCCTTCGTGGTCACCGCCTATCTGCTCGCCGCGACCGCGGTGACACCGCTGTTTGGCAAGCTCTCCGACATCCATGGCCGGCGCGCCGTGCTGCTCGCCGCGGTCGCGGTCTTCATCGTCGGCTCGGTCGCGTGCGCGCTCGCGCCCACCATGGGGGCGCTGATCGCGGCGCGGGCGCTGCAGGGGATCGGCGGCGGCGGCATCCTGCCGATCGCCCAGACCATCATTGCGGACCTGCTGTCACCGCGCGAGCGGCCGCTTTATCAGAGCTATTCGGCCATGATGTTCATGGCCGCAAGCGTGCTCGGCCCGGTGCTCGGCGGCCTGCTCACCGACTATCTGCACTGGTCGCTGATCTTCTGGATCAACGTGCCGTTGGGCCTCGTCGCGCTGGTCACCACCGACCGCGCGCTGCGCAAGCTGCCGCGCAACGACCGGCCGCACCGGCTCGACTTCCTCGGCGCCGGGCTGATGGTCGCAGCCGCCCTCGTGCTGATGCTTGCGCTCGCCTGGGGCGGCCGGCGCTACGCCTGGACCTCGCCGCAGATCGTCGCGATGTTCGCGGCCTCGGCGCTGCTGTGGGGCCTGTTCGCCCTGCGGCTGGCGCGCGCGCCCGAGCCGTTCATCCCGCTCGCCATGATCCGCGATCCGGTGGTCGGCGGCATCATCGCGACCGCCTTCTTCTCGATCGGGACCGTGATCGGCCTCACCATCATGACGCCGCTCTATCTCGGCCTCGTGCTCGGCCTCAATGCCAGCCAGTCGAGCCTCGCGCTGATTGCGCTCGTCGCCGGCACCACCGTCGGCTCGCTGATCGCGGGTCGGATGATCGCGCGGCTCGCGCACTACCGGCGCGTCCCGGTCGCGGGCCTCATCGTCAGCGTCGCGGCGCTTGCCGTGCTCGCGGCCGATCCGGCCGGCGTCTCGCTCGCCGGCGCGAGCGCGCTGCTCGCCGCCGTCGGGCTCGGCCTCGGCCCGATGTATCCGGTGACCACGGTGGTGATTCAGAACGCGGTCGCGCCGCACCAGTTCGGCACCGCGACCGGCACGCTCAACTTCTTCCGCCAGCTCGGCGGCGCGATCGTGGTCGCGGCGTTCGGCGCGATCGTGCTCGGCGCGTTCGGCAGCGCCGGCGACGCGGCGGCGCTCGACACGCTCGCCGGCGTCAACCGCGCCGCCGCCGATTTCGCACCGACCTTCCGCTGGGTGTTCGTCGTCGCTGGCATCTTCCTCACCTCCGCCTGTCTTGCCATGATGGCGGTCGAGGAACGACCCCTGCGCGGACGAGGCGAACGCTGATGGACGCGGCGACGGAACGCCGGTCGGCCACCTATCTGTCCTATACCGAGGCGCGCAGCGTCATCTCGGGCATCCTGCTTGCGATGTTCCTCGCAGCGCTCAACCAGACCATCGTGGCGACAGCGCTGCCGACCATCGGCCGCGACCTGCACGATTTCGAGAACCTGTCGTGGACGGTCACGGCCTATCTGCTCACGTCGACGGTCGTCGCCTCGCTCTACGGCAAGCTCAGCGACATCCATGGCCGCCGCGCCATGATGCTCACGGCGATCGGCATCTTCGTCGTCGGCTCGGCGATCTGTGCGCTCGCGCCCAACATGCTCACCCTCGTGCTCGGCCGCGGCCTGCAGGGGCTCGGCGGCGGCGGCATCATGCCGCTTGCCCAGGTCGTCGTCGCCGACGTGAGTCCGCCGCGCGACCGCGGCCGCTATCAGGCCATCATCGGCATCGTGTGGGTGGGCGCCGGCGTCGGCGGCCCGGTGATCGGCGGCTTCATCGCCGAGCATCTCGCCTGGTCGTTGATCTTCTGGATCAACGTGCCGCTCGGCGTCGGGGCCGCCTATCTGACCAACGCGGCGTTGAAACGCCTGCCGCGCAACGACCGCTGGCACGAGCTCGACATCGTCGGCGCCGGCGTGATGATGCTCGGCGCGCTCGCGCTCCTGCTCGCGCTCACCTGGGGCGGCACGCGCTATCCCTGGGTCTCGCCGCCGATCGTCGGCCTGCTCGCGCTCGCGCTTGCCTTCGCGGTGGCGTTCCGCTGGCGCATCGCGATCGCGGCCGAGCCTTATCTGCCGCTGCCGATCTTGCGCAATCCGATCGTGCGCATGGGCGCCGTCACCAGCGCCTGCGCGGTCGGGGCCTCGATCGGGCTGACGGTGTTCGTACCGTTCTACTATCAGCTCGTGCACAAGCTCTCGGTCGGCGAGTCGGGCCTGGCGCTCATCCCGATCGCCGTGATGACCACGCCGGGATCGATCCTTGCCGGGCGCGCCATGATGTATTTGCGCCGCTACAAGCGCGTATCGCTGATATTCCTCACGGTCGCGATCGCGGCGATCGTGTTTCTCGCCGTTCGGCCGCTGTCCTCGCCGTGGATCGTGATGGTCGTGCTGGCGCTGGTCGGGACCGGCGTCGGCTCGGTCTTTCCGCTCGCGACCGTCTGCATCCAGAACGCCGTGGAACCGCATCAGCTCGGCATCGCCACCGGCGTGATGAACTTCTTCCGCGCGCTCGTCGCCGCGCTCATGGTCGCGCTCATGGGCGCCATCATGCTGGCGGGTTTCGGGGTTGCGCCCGACGGCGCGCGCGCCGCCGGCGTGCTGATCGCCGCCGGCGCGGCCGCGGGCGACGCAGCGCACGTCTTTCGCTGGGTGTTCGCGGCCGCCGCGGCGTTCCTGGTGGTGGGACTGATCGCCCTCATTCGCCTGCCGGAGCGTCCGCTGCGCGGCGGCTCGGGGCGGCCGGTCGGATAGGGAATGCTGCCGTCCGACGACCCATGCACCCGACGGGCGAACGGGACTCGTCCGGCGCTAGGCGCCGCAGCGGCTCGGCGCGCGGCCGTTCCGAGCCCGGGGTGGCCGAACCGATCGCCGCACACGTTTCGCGGGACCGGGGCTGAGGCAACATGTGACTTGTTCCCAATGATGCGCGACGATACGGTTATAGGTCTCGCTCGCTTCTTTCCTCTGAGGACGCGATGAAATGCCCGAAGTGCGAACACGACAACACTGCTGAGGCGAAGTTCTGCGAGCAGTGTGCAGCTCCGCTCGGGCGAACCTGCGCCAACTGTGGAAGCAGAGTGTCACCGACGGCAAGATTTTGTCCGCAATGCAGCCATCCGTTGAACCCGGTTGCGGACGATCCTCGCTTTGCCTCTCCGCGGCACTACACGCCCCAGCACCTCACCGAGAAGATTCTCACCTCCCGCGTCGCCCTCGAGGGGGAGCGGAAGCAGGTCACGGTGCTGTTCGCCGACATCAAGAGCTCGATGGAGTTGCTGGTCGACCTCGATGCGGAGGAAGGGCCAAAACTCCTCAACGCCGTGCTGGAGCGGATGATCGAGGCGGTTCATCGCTATGAGGGTACGGTCAGCAAGATCCTGGGCGACGGGCTGATGGCGCTGTTCGGCGCGCCGCTTGCCCACGAGGACCATGCGCTGCGTGCCTGCTACGCGGCGCTCCGGATGCAGGAAACCGTGACCCGGTTCGCCGACGAGGTGCACCGGTCGCACGGCATGCCGCTCACGATCCGTGTGGGGATCAACTCCGGCGACATCGTCGTTCGTACCATCGGCAACGATCTGCACATGGACTACACGGTCGTTGGTCAGACGGTGCATCTCGCGTCGCGCATGGAGCAGATGGCGAAGCCTGGTTCCGTTCTGATCACGGGCAACACGCTTCAACTCGTTGAAAACTACGTCTCGATCAAGTCAGTGGGTCCGGTGCCTGTGAAGGGCCTAGCCGAGCCCGTCCTTATCCACGAGGTGACCGGCGCCGGCATCGCGCGCACGCGCCTGCAGGCCGCGCTCGGCCGCGGATTGACGCGCTTCATCGGCCGCGACGTCGAGCTGGATGGGCTGCGCCGCGCCCAGGAGCTGGCGCGCGGCGGCCGCAGTCAGGTCGTGGCGATCGTCGGCGAAGCGGGCGTTGGCAAGTCGCGCCTCGTGCACGAGTTCGTCCACTCGAACAACATGGCGGGGTGGCTGGTTCTGGAGGCGAGCTCCGTCTCCTACGGCCAGGCGACGCCCTACCTGCCGGTCATCGACTTGCTCAAGCACTATTTCAAGGTCACCGATCACGACAGCACGCGGTCGATTCACGAGAAGGTGGCCGGAAAGGTCCTGGCGCTCGACGCGTCGCTGCTGGACGTAATTCCGCCGGTGCTCGACCTTCTCGAGGCGCTCGAGGAGGAGCATCCGTTCCGCTCGCTCGACCCAGCCGAGCATCGGCAGGTCACGTATCAGGCGATCATCCGGTTGCTGCTGGCCGAGAGCCGCGGGCAGCCGGTCATCGCCATCTTCGAGGACCTTCACTGGCACGATTCGCTCAGCCTTGGTCTCCTCAACGCGCTCGTCGTCGGTGCCGCGGATGCGCGTCTGCTGCTCATGCTGAGCTACCGCCCGCACTTCAAGGACGAATGGAGGAATCGGCCGAACCACCACCAGCTCCGCCTTGATCCGCTCGTCGGCGAGAATGTTGCGGAGCTGCTTCAGGTGCTCCTCGGCTCCGACGCGAATCTCGCGACGCTCAAGAGCTTCGTGACGGAGCGCGCGAGCGGCAATCCGTTCTTCGCCGAGGAGATCGTGCGGGCGCTGGTCGACACCGGCGTACTCGACGGGGCGCGCGGCAACTATCGCTTGGCGCGGCCGCTGTCGAGCGTCCAGGTGCCGCCCACCGTCCAGGCAGTGCTCGCTGCGCGCATCGATGCGCTGCCCGGCGCCGAGAAGCGCCTGCTGCAGCAGGCGGCGGTCATCGGATACGACGTGCCGTTGGCGCTGCTGCACGCGATTTCCCGGCTCAGCGAGGACGAATTGGGCGGCCTGATCGGCAATCTGCAGGAGGCGGAGTTTCTCTATTCGGCGCAGCTGTTTCCCGATCTGCAATACAGGTTCAAGCACGCCTTCACCCACGACGTCACCTACAGCGGCATGCTGCGCGATCGCCGTCGCGACATCCATGCTCGCGTCGTGAGCGCAATCGAACGGCTCTACGCCGACCGCCTGGGCGAGCAGGTCGAGCGGCTCGCCCACCACACGGTGCGCGGTGATCTCAAGGACAAGGCGGTGCACTATCTGCGGCAGGCCGGCGTGAAGGCGGCGGCCCGATCGGCGCTGACGGACGCCCGGGCCTGGTTCGAGCAGGCGCTGCAGATCCTCAAGTCGCTGCCGGAAAACCAGCCCACGATGGAGCAGTCGTTCGAAATCCTCCTTGAGCTGCGTTCCGTGCTGCGCCAGCTTGGCGAGGTCCGGCAGATGCTCGATCACCTGCGCGGGGCCGAGGCGCTGGCCGAGCGGCTCAAGGACGACCGCCGGCGCGGCCGGGTCTGCGCGACCATGACGACCGTCCTGTCGACGGTCGACGAGCTCGACGAGGCGCTCGATACGGGCCGGCGCGGCGTGGAGATCGCCGAGCGGGTCGGCGACCCGGTCCTGGGCGTCATCACCCGGAGCTGTCTCGAGGAGGCGCACTATTATCGCGGCGAACACGAGCAGGTGGTCGAGATCTCGATTCCCAATATCGCGACCCTGCCGGCCGAATGGGCGCACGAGTTCTTCGGCCTCGCGGTGCCGCCGTCGGTGTTCGGGCGCGCCTGGCTGATCATGAGCCTCGCCGAGCTTGGCCGGTTTGCCGAGGCCGCAAGGTACGAGACGGAGGTGCTCCGGATCGCCGAGCCGACGCAGCATGCGCACACCATCGGCTGGGCCTGCCTCGCCGCCAGCATGCCGCATCTGTTCAAGGGCGACTGGGAGAAGGCGCGCTCCCTGATCGAGCACTGGATCTACATCCCGCGCACCCTCGATGTCGCCGTCCTGCTTCCGTGGGCGGTTGCTTCCGCCGCCTGGGCGCTGGCGCAGATGGGGGAGACCGACGAATCGCTGAACCGGGTGCGCGAGAGCGAGGAGCTGTTCGAGCGTCAGGCCGCGAGCGGAATCGTCGGTCACCGCAGCTGGGCGTACCATGCGGTGAGCCGCGCCTATCTGACGCTCGGACGGCTCGACGAGGCGCGGCGGCTCGCCCATCTGTCGATCGAATCCGCCCAGCGCCAGCCGGGCTTCCGGGCCCACGCGCTGCGGCTCCTGGGCGATCTCGCCGCCCATCCGGAGCAGTTCGATGCCGAGGGCGGCGCTGCTCACTACCGGCAGGCGCTGGCGCTCGCCGAATTGCACGGCATGCGCCCGCTGGCGGCGCACTGCCATTTCGGCCTTGGCAGGCTCTACGATCGCATGGGGCGGCGCGAGCCCGCGCGCGAGAGTTTGAACCTTGCGACGAAAATGTATCGCGACATGAACATGGATTTCTGGCTCAAGCAGGACGTGAGCGCGATCAATTCTGCCTAGCAGGATCTCGAGAAGCGGTATCGGTTTTCGGAAAAGATCATGCTTCAAGAAGAAGCGAGAGCGTGATCCCGAAAGCCGGTACCGGCTTTCGGGAAAGGTCATGCTCCGGGAACACGCGAGAGCGGGATGACGATTCGAAGAAAGAAAAGTCATCACGCTCCAGGCCGCAATGCTACGACATGGGCGGCCGCCGCAGTGCTTCCGCCGGGACATGGATCATGCTGACCGAACGCGCCTTCGGCCCGAAGCCTTCGGTTCCGTTTTTCTGCGTGCCGGATCTGCTGGAACACCAAGCGAGGCGAATTCCCGACGCGCCGGCCATTCTGGCCGACGGGCGCGCGCCGCTCACCTATGGGGGTCTCCATCGCCATGTCGACGCGATGGGACGCACGCTGCGCGGCATGGGGATCGGCCGGCGCGACCGCGTCGCCGTCGTGCTGCCGAACGGTCCAGAGTTGCCGGTCGCGATCCTCGGCGTGGTGGCGAGCGCGGTCTGCGCCCCCGTGAACCCGGCCTTCGGGACCGGGGAGTTGGAGCGATATTTCGCCGATCTACAGCTGCGCGCGGTGATCACGCCGGCCGGCATCGACTCGCCCGCGCGCCGCGCCGCGCTGGCGCGCGGCGTCCGCGTCATCGAGCTGGCGACCGCGGCCGATGCGGCTGCCGGTCTCTTCACCCTTGCCGGGGAAGGCGGGAGCGCGCCGTCCGACGAGCCCGCCCGCCCCGACGACACGGCGCTGCTGCTGCCGACCTCCGGCACGACGTCGCGGCCCAAGATCGTTTTGCAGCGGCACGCCGGCATCTGCGCGTCGGCCTACGCACACGGGGCGGTGCTCGCGCTGAGTGAAGCCGATCGATGCCTGAATGTCCTACCCCTGTTTCATGGGCATGGTCTCACCGGGACCGTGGTGGCGTCGCTCGCGGCAGGCGCAAGCGTCGTGTGCACCCCCGGCTTCGATGCGGGCCGTTTCGCGGGATGGCTGACCGCCTTTGCGCCGACGTGGTTCTCGGCCGTGCCGACCATGCACCAGGCCATCCTCGCGCACGCCCGCCTGGCGGGCGACCGCCTTGCCGATCGTCGGCTGCGTTTCGTGCGCTCCTCATCGGCGTCGCTGCCGCCCAGCGTGTTCGCGCAGCTCGAGCGGATTTTCGAAAGCCCGGTGATCGAGTGGTACGGGATGACCGAGGTCACGTCCTCACCGATGGCCTGCAATCCGCTGCCGCCGCGCCAACGCAAGGCGGGTTCGGTCGGCGTGCCGGTGGCCCTGGATGTCGCCATCATGGGCGAGAGAGGGGATCTGCTGCCCGACGGTCAGACCGGGGAAGTGGTGGTCCGCGGCGCCAGTGTCACGAGGGGCTACGACCGCAATCCGGCCGCGACCGCGGCGGCGTTCCACGGCGATTGGTTCAAGACCGGCGATCTCGGCTACTTCGATGCGGACGGGTACCTGTTTCTCGCCGGCCGCCTGCGCGAGATGATCAATCGCGGCGGTGAGAAGGTCGCTCCGCAGGAAGTCGACGAGGTGCTCCTCGACCATCCGGCAGTGGCGGAGGCCGTGACCTTCGCGGTCCCGCACGCGACGCTCGGCGAGGACGTCGCATCTGCAATCGTTCTGCGGCCCGATGCCGCGGCGACGCCGCGGGACATTCGCCGGTTTGCCGGCGGACGCATCGCCGACTTCAAAGTGCCGCGCCAAGTGCTCATCGTCGGAGAAATCCCAAAAGGCCCGACCGGCAAGGTGCAGCGGATCGGTCTCGCCGCCAGGCTGGGTCTCGCCGACGGCGGCGCGACGCGACAGGGCTTCGTCGCGTCGCGGACGCCGCTCGAGCAGGTGCTGGCCGGAATCTGGGCGGAGGTGCTCGACGTCGAGCGGGTCGGCGTCCATGACGATTTCTTCGCGCTCGGCGGCGATTCGCTTCAGGCCGCGCGCGCCCTCATCCGGCTGCACCAAGTCACCGGTGTCGTGATGGCGGTCTCAGGTCTGTTCGAGGCGCCCACCGTGAGCGAGATGGCGGCGCAGATCGAGGGGCTGACCCGGTCCGGCGAGATCGCCCAACCTGCCCCCGCCATTCGGCCCATGCCGCGGGACAACGGAGCTGCGCCGGCGTCGCTCGCGCAGGAACACATCTGGAAACTGCAGCGCGCGCTGCCCGATACCCCTTTCTTCAATATCCTCTATCCGCTCCGTCTGCGATCGGCGGTCGACGCGACCGCGCTCGAGCGCGGCATCAATGAAATCGTCCGCCGCCACGAAACGCTGCGAACCACCTTCATGCTCGTCGACGGCCGCTCGGTGCAGGTCATTGCGCCGCAGCTCGTCGTGCCCCTGCGCCTCGACGACCTGAGGACGCTGCCGCCGCGCCGGCGGGAGGCGGTCGGGCACGAGCTCATCCAGGAGGAGGTGCTTCACTGCTTCGACCTCGCGCGGGGGCCTCTGATTCGGGCTCGCCTGGTTCATCTGGCGGAGCAGGAGCACCTGCTGCTCGTCTCCCTGCATCAGCTGATCTGCGACGGCTGGTCGCTCGGCGTCTTCGTCGATGAGCTCGCCACCCTCTATGACGCCTTGATTACCGGCCGCGACTCGCCGCTCCCGCCTTTGCGCGTCCAATTCGCGGATTTCGTCCACTGGCAGCGGCGCTGGCCGTCGCATTCGCAAATTTCCGCCCAACTCGACTACTGGCGGGAGAAGCTTCGCGATCCGCTGCCGGCGATGCGGCCAGCAACGTCGCGTCCAGGACGGGCCGTCGACGACCTGTTTTCGGCGCGGCGGGAGGTGGCGCTGCCGATCGGGCTTGCAGAGGCCGCCAAGCGCCTGAGCCATGAGGAAGGAGGGACCTTGTTCATGGCGCTCGTCAGCGCCTTCAAGACGCTGCTGCATCGCTACGTGGGTCTCGACGA
>Ga0126377_10003001_pt1 | contig 11818 bp, 13 predicted proteins | sample PanSoiMetPlot_22_FD_92647 | JGI IMG/M metagenome (GOLD analysis project Ga0126377, IMG submission 92647) | Tropical forest soil microbial communities from Panama - MetaG Plot_22 | ecosystem: Environmental > Terrestrial > Soil > Tropical forest > Bulk soil | place: Panama | collected 2016-02-17
CCCACGGGGACGATCTCCTTCCTCATGGACTGCGACACGACCGGGGTCGAGCCCGACTTCTCGCTGGTCAAGTTCAAGGAGCTCGTCGGCGGCGGGCAGATGACCATCACCAACCGCACGGTGCCGATGGCGCTGCAGACGCTCGGCTACTCCGAGGAGCAGATCGACCAGATCGAGGCCTACGTCAAGGAGCACGCGACGATCATCGGCGCCCCCGACCTGGCCGAGGAGCACCTGCCGGTCTTCGACGTCGCGGTCGGCGAGCGCGCGATCTCGCACATGGGCCACATCAAGATGATGGGCGCGGTGCAGCCGTTCCTCTCGGGCGCGATCTCGAAGACGGTGAACATGCCGCAGACGAGCACGGTCGAGGACATCGCCGATGCGTATGTCCAGGCCTGGAAGTGCGGCGTGAAGGCGCTGGCGATCTACCGCGACGGCTCCAAGACCGCGCAGGCGCTGCGCACGGAGGCCCAGAAGGACAAGGCGGCCGACGCCGAGGTCATCGCCGACGCGGTGGCCGAGGCCGTCGAGGGCCTGTACACGCAGGAGCAGGTCGACGCAGCCGTCGCCAAGGCGGTGTCGAACGCGAAGGCGGAGGTCGGCCCGGCGCGGCGGCGCATGCCGGTCGAGCGCCAGTCGATCACCCACAAGTTCTCGATCGGCGGCCACGAGGGCTACATCACGGCGGGCGTCTACGACGACGGCACGGTCGGTGAGATCTTCCTCACCGACGTCGGCAAGGAGGGCTCGACCCTCCGCGGCATGATGAACTCGTTCGCGACGGCGATCTCGATCGCGCTGCAGTACGGCGTGCCGCTCGAGACGCTCGTCCAGAAGTTCAGCTACATGCGCTTCGACCCCGAGGGGATCACCCAGAACCCGGAGATCCCGTTCGCGAAGTCGATGCCCGACTACATCATGCGCTGGCTCGCCTCGCGCTTCCTCGATACCGACACCCAGGAGGAGCTCGGGATCCTCACTCCGGAGGTCCGCGCGCGGAAGCTGGCCGAGGACGCGGCGACGTCGGCGCTCGGCTCCGACACCGCCGGCCCGTCGAACGGCCACTCCGGCGCCCCCGCCGCGGCGCCCGAGGCCGACGCCCCCGCGGCGCCCGAGGCCGCCGCCGGCACGCCCGGCCTGCCGACGGTCGCCGGCAGCGCACCGGCCACGACCCGCGCCGCCGCCGACGCGTTGACCGACACCCCGCCGGTGATCCCGGCCCGCCTCGCCGGCCTCGACCTCGGCCCGGCGTGCAGCCAGTGCGGCGGCATGATGCAGCGCACCGGCTCGTGCTACACGTGCTCGAGCTGCGGCAACAACACGGGCTGCGGTTAGTTCGTTCGTAGGTCGGCGAGCGCGGTCCAGGGCGCCACCGTCAGCGCGCGGTCGCCGCTCTCTCTTCCGTTGATGCCAACGCTTTACGAGCATGCTGGGGGCGAAGAGGCCCTCCATCGCCTCGAGCAGATCTTCTACGTCAGCGTCCTGCGCGACCCGCTCCTGCAGCCGTTGTTCGGCGCCGGCCAGCCGCAGCACGTCGACCACCTCACGATGTTCACGGCCGAGAGCTTCGGCGGACCCGATCGCTTCACGCGCGAGCTCGGGTTCGCCCATCTGATCGACGTCCACCGCGGCTTGGGGATCACCGAGGAGCAGCGCGAGCGCTTCGTCGAGCTCTACATGGCGGCGCTCGACGAGGCCGGCATGCCCGACGACGATCCCTTTCGCGCCGCCGTGTGCGAGCACGTCGAGTTCGGCAGCAAGGTGGCGATGCAGAACTCCAACGCCACGACCGACGCCGAGCTCAACCCCCTGCGCGAGGTGCCCCGGTGGACGTGGGCGGGCGACGAATGAACGCGTCCTAGCTCGAAGCGCCGGCGATCCCCGGCGGGCGGATCAGTACTCCGAGGACGACGACGACGTGAGCTTGCCGATCCGATTCCCCGCCGCGGAGATGACGTACCACGTGCCGAGGAAGCCCTCGCCGCTGATCTCTCCGGGGCGGACATCGGAGGACAGCGTGTAGAGCGGGTGGCCGTTGTACACGAGCTGCCGGCGGCGGTCCGCGCGTTGCGTCGTCGTCAGCTTGGCCACCACGAGCCCTGGACCCGCGGTCGGCGTCCCGTGCACGGTCGCGGGCGGCCAGACGCGCGCGCACGCGCCCTCGCACGCGCTGTGCGTCCCGCTGTCCTTGATGTAGAGGTACAACGTGCGGCCGCGGGCGTCGACAAGGATGCGGCCGAGCCTGCTGTCAGCCACCCGGACCGAGGCGCCGGTCGCTCCCGCCGCTTGCGGCGCGGCCTCGTGGCTCGATGAGCGGCTCGCGATGACCGCAACGGCGGCGGCGACCGCCGCCGCCGCGACGAGTGCGAGGGCCGCGGCCGTCACGCGGCTCACGCGGCTGCCCGATCCGCCTCCCCCTCGGCGCCCAGCGGGCAGAGGAGCGTTGGCTGAAGTGGCTGCGGCGGGTGCGATCCACCGGGCACCGCGCGCAGCGATGCGACGAACAGCGTCCCCTTACCGCGGGCCGGAACCTGCCCGGTCTTGGTCCCGTTCGACGTCTGCGGTGCCGCGACGAGCTTGCCGCACAGCGCCGGCGCGGTGATCTCGCCGGGCAGCTTGCGGTTGAGATCGCTGCGATCGAGCACGTTCCCGTACGTCCCGTCGTGGTCGTAGTCGATGCCGTGGACGATCACGACCGCATCGTCCTTGCGGATGTTCGCGGCCACGACGCTGCTGACCTTGATCTGTCGTCGCGTGTAGTGGATGTCGCTCCCGCTGGGGAAGCGAGTGAACGCAAGGATGCTCTTCGCGCTCGTGTCGCCCGTGGTCGTGAGGGCGGTGACGGGCGGCCCGTAGAAGGGCACGCCGTCAAGGGTGCTGATCGCCAGGTGCCCGTTGTGCCGGTGCGCCGCCGAGGCGGGCGGGCACACGCCGCGCGCACCGGCGTGGATGTGCATGGCGTGCTTGTTGTCGAGCAGGCCACGGCTGGCGAGCGTGACGGTGAGGACGTCGCCGTTGAGACGCATGGCGACGTCACCGCCTCCGTTCACGCGGTTGGTGGGAACCGGTCCGAGGCTGCCGGTCAGCTTGTCGCCCGCCGGCTCGCCGGAGCTCGTCTGCGCGGTCGCTGCGTTCTTGCCGTTGTCGTGGCCACCCGAGATCAGGAGCACGACTCCCGCGACGGCGCAGGCCGCGAGGGCGACGGCACCGACCGCGATCACCCTGCGGCGGCCGTGGTCAGGGCGGCCGGGCGGCATCGCCGGCTGCTGGGGCGCGGACGGCGCCGCGGGGGGTCCCGTGGGAGGCGGCGCCACTCCGCTCGGAGGGGCAGCGAACGCTTCGGAGGCGCCGGCGGCGGACGGAGGCGCCGCCTGCGACGCCGGGGTTGCCGGCCAGGACGGGGCCGGAACCGATGCGGGCGCTGACGGAGGCGACGGCAGGCCGGCCATGTCCGACGACGCGTACGCGGGAGTCGACGCCGGGGTCGCCGGCCAGGACGGGGACGGCGTCGGGGGCGGGGTCGCGGGCGCCGATGGCGGGGCAGAACCAGGCCACGAAGGCGCGGGGCCCGGCGTGCTGACACCGGCCGGCGGAAGCGCGCCGCCCGCCTGCGCCTGCTGCAGCGCGATCGCTTCACGCGCGGCCAGGGCCATCTCGCCCGCGGTGGGATAACGCTCCGCGCGATCCTTGGCCGTCGCGCGTGCGATGACCTCGTCCAAGGCGGGCACGAGATCGGGGCGGACGGAACTGGCTCGCGGAGGTGGGTTGCTGATGTGCGCCCAGAGCTTCGCGATGTCGCCGTCCTTGGGGTACGGCACCGCGCCGGTGAGCATCTCGTAGAGGACGCAACCGAGCGAGTAGATGTCCGCGCGCCCGTCGATCTGCTCGCCCTGGATCTGCTCAGGAGCCACGTAGTCGGCGGTCCCGACCCACAACCCCGTCCCCGTGAGGTTTCCGGTCGACCCCGGGCGCTTGCTGAGTCCGAAGTCGGTCAGGTACGCGTGGGTGTGCGCGGTGTCGTCGGAGATGAGGATGTTGGCCGGCTTGACGTCGCGGTGGACCATTCCGCGGGCGTGCGCGGCGTCGAGAGCGCCGGCGATCTGCGTCACGACATCCGCGGCGACGTCGAGCGGCAGCGGACCGCGGTTCACGAGGCGGCGCAGGTTCGTGCCCGGCACGAACCGCATGGCGAGATAGAGCACGCCGTTCTCCTCGCCCCCACGATGGACGGGGACGATGTTCGGGTGCTCGAGCGACGCCGCGAGCCGCGACTCCGTCTTGAAGCGCGTGACCGCGCTCTCGTCTTCGGTGTACTCGGGCGCGATCAGCTTCAGGGCGACGGCGCGATCAAGGTCGACGTCCATGGCCTTGTAGACGACGCCCATGCCGCCGCGGTCGATCAGGCGGTCGATCCAATACCCCGCGAACGTCGATCCGTGTTCAAGGCGCGGCAGGCTCGGCCGCGCATGACCCCCAGCATCAGCCACCAGGAGTACCTCTTTGCCGATGTCGTCGGCGGAGCACCGAGGACACCTGGTGTCGCAAGGTGCCCGCCCCCGTTTGGCGGACCCTAGTCGCGTGCCGCCGTCGCTCGCAAGGACCAACCGTCCAGTTCGGGGGCGGTGCGGCCCCCGTCATCGGGGCGAGTCGAGGGGGTGGGGCCGCGTCGGACCCCACCCCCTCAGCACGGCGCCCTACTGACCCGGGCGAAGGCGGCGCTGGCGCCCCGTGACGAGCACGGCCGCGCCGACGGCGAGGGCGGCGAGCAAGCCCGCCTCGACCACGGCGGCGATGCGCCAGCCGTCGGTGCCGTCATCGGTCGCGGAGACGACCGTGGCGTGCACCGGTGCCGCGTCGGGCTTGTTGTTGATCCCGTAAGCGGCGGCGAGCTGCGCGTCGGTCATGGATCCGGCGTCGAGGCTCTCGGTGCCGCGGACGGGCGCCGTCGCGTACGCCCGCGTCGCCGAGGGCGTGTTGTTGACGCCGTAGGCGGCGGCGAGCTGCTTGTACGACATGGCGGTGACGCTCGCCGGCTCGGTGACGCCCTGCGTGGTGTGCAGGTCGGACTTCGTGTCGCCGGCCAGCGTCGCCCCGCCGTACGCGGCGGGCACGTCGTTGGGCGGCGGCATTGCCGAGGCGGCGGCCGGGATGGCCAGGGCCAGCGCGCAAGCGCCGGCTGCAATGCGGCGAGACATGGTGACCTCCTGAGGTCGCGAGAGAAGGACCGTGTGCATTGCGCCGAACGTACGGTCGGATCCCTCTCACCGCCGCGTCGTCTGACCCGTTCCGACTGTGTGGGTGAGCACAGGTCATCGGGCCCTGAACGCCACCGCGAGCTCGTTGAGGTACCGCTTTGCGACCTGCCCGCCGTAGCGGTCGTTGATGAGGCGAACGATGCACGCGAGGAGCTGTTGGCGGGCGTTGGGCTCCATGGCCCGGTGGCCGGAGTAGCTGAGCAGGAGCTCGCGATACTCCTGCGCCGAGTACGTCAGCTCGCGCTCGTAGCGCCGGAAGACGACGTCGCCGAAGCGCCCGCTGGCGGCGAACTGCCCGCGGTCGACGGGTATCTCTCCGGCCGGCATCAGCCGCACCCCGGGCGGCGTCGTGGGGTCCCAGCGTTCGTAACAGCGCTGCGCGTCGGCGAAGAACTGCCGGTCGCCGCCGGCGACGTGATGCGTCGAGACGACGGCCAGGGCACCACCGGGTCGGAGCGCGTCGGCCGACTTCGCGACCCTCACCTCGGGCTCGATCCAGTGAAACGACGTCGCGGCGAACACCGCGTCGAACGGCTCGGCGGGCAGCGGCCAGGCCTCGAAGGCGGCGTGCACGACGCGGACCGCCGGGAAGAGCGCGAGCTTCCGCCGCGCCAGCTCGGCGAGGCCGGCGCCGAGCTCTATCGCGACGAGCTCGTAGCCGCGGCGCGCGAGCGATACGGTCGCCTGGCCGGTCCCGCAGCCGAGCTCCAGCACGCGTGAGCCAGGGCGCAGCCCGGCGAGCGACGCGAGGTCGTCGAACAACTGCTCCGGATAGCCGGGCCTGACGCGGTCATACAGCTCCGGCGCCTCGTCGAAGGTCTCCCGCAGCGTCATCGCGCGCCCCGACGACGACGCGGCGTCGGTGCAGCTGTGCTCAGTCGCCCCGGAGGACGTGCGTCGACGCTTGGAAGGTGCCCGCGGGGAGGCCGCGGCGGCGCCGCCACCAGCCCACCGCCTGCACGGCCGCGATGACCGGGGACGAGAGCAGCGTGAGGACGGCGATGAGGCCGACGATCGGCGTGAGCAGCCCGACCCCGATCACGAACGCCATCGCCGCGATCGGCACGAGCGTCGCGAGCGGGATCAGACCGATCCCGACCGCGATCGCGCCGAGCCACGCGACGACCGACCACGCCCACGGAAAGCGCCAGCCGGCGCGCGTCACCAGGAGCAGCATCGTGGCGCCGACCACGTCAGCGACCGTGAACGTCAGGAACTCGGTGCTCATCTCTGGACTCCTACCGCGTCTGACACGCGGGCGATCCGGCGCCACGGAGCGGTCCCTCGGCCGGCACGCCCGGATTGTGCATCGTAAGGCGCACGGGCGCTCACCGCGAATCGCTTCGGCCGCACGCGCGCGGGCCAGCCGATGTACGCAAGCCGCCGAACGAGAACGAATTGCTCTGACCGCACGATCAGCGCGCTCATGGTCCTCTCATTGCCGCCTCGTAGAACCCGCCGCCACGCGTTGTTCTACGCAGGGGATGCAGACATGAAACGACGACTCACACCAGCGATGCTCGCCGCCGCCGGCGGCGTGACGGCGCTCGCGCTCGCGATCGGCGCGCAGGCATCGACCTCGCCACCGCCGGCCAAGTTGGCGCCGATCCGCGGGCACTACGCGCCCAAGATCGACCCGGCGAACTTCGTACCCACGGTCGACAACCCCTACCTGCCCTACAAGCCGGGCACGCGCATCCACTTCGAAGGCGTGAGCGGCACGACGCCGCAGACCGACGACGAGGTCGTGCTTCATCGGACCAAGAAGATCCTCGGCGTCACGGCGACGGTCGTTCGCGACACCGTCTCCGAGCACGGGCGGGCCGTCGAGCGCACGTTCGACTGGTACGCCCAGGACAAGCAGGGCAACGTCTGGTACATGGGCGAACTCGCGCTCGAGCGCCAGAACGGCAGGCTCGTCAAGGCGGGCGACTCCTGGGAGGCGGGCGTCGACGGCGCCAAGCCGGGGATCATCATGCCCGCGCACCCCAAGCCCGGCGACGCGTACCGGCAGGAGTACTCCCCGCGGAGCAAGGCACTCGACGAAGCGCGGGTGCTGCGGCTCAACGGCACCGCGACGGTGCCCGCCGGGCACTTCACGCGGGTGCTCGTGACCAGCGAGTTCAGCCCGGTCGATCCCGAGGTCGGGCAGAAGTTCTACGCCAAGGGGGTCGGCGAGGTGAGCGAGCGGGTGGTCAAGGGCCCGCACGAGCAGTTCAAGCTCATCCGCGTCACCCACTGACCTCCGAACAGGACGTGCGCGCCCGCGGCTACCGCGCAGCGGGCGCGCTCGCGTCCGTTGGGGAGCTAGGCGGCCGGCGCCGCGCCGTTGGCGGCGGCCGGCTGGTAGACGAGAATCGAGACGCCCTCGCCCACGGTCTTCGAGTCCGACAACGTCAGGCGCTTGGCGTCGGTGAGGTCGCCGAAGATGCGCTTGCCGGTCCCCAGGACCACCGGGAAGACCATGAGGCGCAGCTCGTCGACGAGGTCGTTCTCGAGCAGCGTCTGCGTGAGCTGGGCGCTGCCGTGCACGACGATGTTGCCGTCCTGCTCGCGCTTGAGCTTCGAGACCGCATCGACGACGTCGCCGCCGAGGACCGTCGAGTTCGTCCAGCGGTCGCCGTTCTGAAGCGTCGAGGAGACGACGTACTTCGGCATGGTGTTGAACTTGTCGGCGAATTCGCCGTCGCGCGAGGGCCACGCGTCGGCGAAGCCTTCCCACGTCTTGCGACCGAGCAGCAGCGCGGTGGAGTCGTTGGTCTCGTCGAGCTTGAACTTGTCGCCGTCCTCGCCGCGATCGAACTTGAAGCTCCAGCCACCGTGCTCGAAGTCCTCCGCACCGCCGGGGTCCTCCATGACGCCGTCGAGTGACACGAACTCCGTTACGACGATCCTGCCCATACGCATACCTCCGGTCTGTTGCTGTGCCCGGCGCCTGGTGGCGCCGGCGTCCGGTTGAGCGAGTAGCGTATTCAAGCACACCCTTTATAAGGTGGGTGTTTGAATACCGATGGCCGTCGATCAGCTCAGCAAGACCTTCGCCGCGCTCGCCGATCCCACGCGCCGGGCGATCCTCGGCCGCCTCGCCGACGAGGGTGAGATCACGGTGACCGAGCTCGCGGCGCCGTTCCCGATGACGGTGCAGGCAGTGTCGCAGCACCTCAAGGTGCTCGAGCGCGCGGGGCTCATCACGCGCACCCGCAGCGCGCAGCTGCGGCCCTCCCGGGTCGAGGCCGCGCGGCTCAAGGATGCCTCCGACTGGCTGGAGAAGTACCGTGGGCTCTGGGAGGGCAGCTTCGACCGCCTGGACGAGCGCCTTCGCGCCGGCGAGACCGATCCAGAGCATGGCTGAGCCAACGACGCCCGAGCCGGGCCTCAAGCAGACGCGCATCTTCAACGCGTCGCGCGAACGCGTCTGGCGTGAGTGGACCGAGCCCGAGGCGTTCGCCGACTGGTTCGGCGGCCCGGACTTCGAGATCCCGATCGAGAGCGTCTCGATGGACGTCCGTGAGGGCGGGACGTGGCAGTTGACGATGCTCATCAATCGCAACGAGACGCATTGGACGGGCGAGTACGTGGAGGTCGACGCGCCGGCGCGACTGGTCTTCACCGTCACCGATCGGCCCGAGCACAGCGAGCGCGACCTCGTCACCGTCGACCTCACCGACCTGGGCGACGGCCGGACCGAGATGCACTTCCAGCAGAGCGGTCACATGACCGCCGAGGAGTACCGGCGCGCCGGGCAGGGGTGGGGCGTGTTCTTCGACCGGATGGACGCCCGCCTGGCGGGCGGCTGAGTCACGCTGCCAACGCCAGGACCGCCTCGGCGCCGGCGACTCGCACCCAGCCGACCGCGTGCGCGTCGAGCCCGGCGCGGCGAAGCTCGCGTTCGCCACCGCGCGGCACAAGGGCCACGAGCCGTCCGTCCCCGGCGAGGATCCGCGCCGCCTCTCGCCAGAGCGCGTCGGGCCGCGCGCGCAGCGCGCCCGCCGGTGCGACCGCGTCGCCCCACGGCGGATTAGCGACGACGCGGTCCGCGCTGCGTGCGCGGAGCGGGAGGCGCGCGGCGTCGGCGACGGCGGCGCACACCTCGACGCGCGCCCGCCGTGCATTGGCGCGGGCCGCGCGGACCGCCCCCTCGTCGAGGTCGAAGCCCACCACCTGGACGTCGCGCATGAGCAACGCTGCCTCGATCGCGATCGTGCCGACCCCGCACGCCGGGTCGACCAGCCGGTCGCCGGCCGCGGGATCCGCGAGGAGCACCATCGCCCGCGCGAGCGGCGGGTGCAGCGCGCCCGGCCGCGTGGCGACGCGGTACGCGCGCCGGTGCAGCGGGCGCCGCGCGAGCCGGACCGCGAGCGTCGCGGTCCCGTGCATCAGATGCACGCGGAGCGACAGTGACGTCGGTTTGGCGCGCCGCGTCGTGCTCCGCGAGCGGTACGTCCAGCCGTCGCGCGCCGCAACCGCGCGCCCGACGGCATCCTCGATCTCGAAGCGCGAGTAGTTGCGAGCGCCGACGAAGCTGGCCGTGACGTCGAAGTCCACCGGCCGCGCGACCCGGCGGAGCGACCCGAGCGCGGACAGCGCCGCCGGGAGGTCGGCGGCCGCGGCGAGCGACCCGAGCGCGGACAGCGCGCTGCGGTGGTGGCCGACGCTGTCGGCCTCGGCGAGCAGCAGGAACGCGTCGTCGACGGTGCCGAGCGCGAGCAGGCGCGCGTCGAGGCACGGCAGCGAGAACCGCAGCGAGCGATGCTCGACGGTGACAGGGATCCGGCCGAAGACCGCCTCGACCTCGGCACGCGCGACGGCTTCGAGGCCGCGCAGCGTCCGGACGATGACGGCGAAACGGGCGCGCCGAACGCACCCGTCGGGGCGATGCATGAGCGCCTCCGCACGTCGCTGAGCACAGGTCCGCGCCCGGGTGGCCCGGGGCGGCCGCGTCAAGGTGGCGCGCGCCTCGCGTCCGCGGCGGCGCGAGACGGATCGCGCTAACGGCGTAGGCTCGGAGCGAACTTCATCGCGCCACAGAGCATACGGACGCGCGAGAAAGTTCTAGCCACTCGAAGTTTCGAGTGCAATCATCTCCTTCATGGCCACCGACGCGACGGTCGCGCAGCCGGGACTGCGCGAGCGCAAGAAGCAGCAGACGCGTGAGCTGATCGCCGAGACCGCCCGCCGCCTCTTCGCCGAGCGCGGGTTCGAGCGCGTGCCCGTGGCGGAGATCGCCCGCGAGGCCGACGTCTCCGAGCAGACGGTCTTCAACTACTTCCCGCGCAAGGAGGACCTCGTCTACTACCGGCTCGAGACGTTCGAGGACGAGCTCCTGTCGACGATCCGCGAGCGCGCGCCGGGCGAGTCGGTGCTCTCCGCGTTCGGCCGCTTCGTGCGCCAGCCGCGCGGCATGCTCGACAAGTACGACGAGGAAACCCGCGAGCGCCTCGCCGCGCTTACGCGCACGATCGTCGAGAGCCCGGCGCTCCTCGCCCGCGAGCAGCAGGTCTTCGCCGGCTACACCGATTCGCTGGCGGCGCTGATCGCCGAGGAGCAGGCGGCGAAGCCGGGCGACGTCCGGCCGTGGGTCGCCGCGAACGCGATGATGGGCGTGCACCGCTCGCTGGTGACGTTCGCGCGGCAGCGGATCGTCGACGGCGCGCGCCACCCGCGTCTGTCGCGTGATGTCCTGGCCGCGGCCGACCGCGCGCTCGCGCTCCTCGAGCAGGGGCTCGGCGACTACGCGCCCAAGGCCTGAGGCTCACCCGAGGATCCCAACGGTCGCTGCGCCGGCGAGTGGCACGGCCAGCGCCGCGCGCGGATGACGAGCGGCGAGGGCGCGAACACGGCGCGGGGCCAGGAGCGGCGCGAGCAGCGCACGCTGTACGCCGACCGTCATAAGCGGCGCGTGCGCCTCCTGGTCGTACTTGCGCGCGAGCGCCGCAAGCTCGACCGGGTTGCGCGGCAGGCCGCGCTTCGTCATCCGGCCGGCCTGCGCCATCGCGATGACCTCGGCGAACATCTCCTCCATCGCGAGCGCCGGGCGGACCTCGACGCGCAGCCGCGCCTCGTCGTCGCCCGCGTTGGCGAAGCTGTGCGCGACGCCGGGCGCGACCTCGACGACGTCGCCGGGGCCGGCCGTCACGGTGCGCATCCCGACGCGGAAGCGCATCTGACCCGAGACGACCTCGAAGCGCTCGGTCTGGACGGGGTGGACGTGCGGGATCGGCACCGCGCCGCCGGGGCGCAGCCCGAAGTCGAATGCGAGCAGCTCGCCGTCGGTGCTCGCGGCGGTGTGCGTGAACGTGAAGCGCTCGCCGGTGACGGGGTTCTCGAGGGTCTGGCCTGGAGTGATCATGGAGGGCAGTCAACACCCGCGAATCAAGACGGTCCATGGCCATTCCGCGCAAGATCATGTGCGAGCGTCTAAGATCGGGACATGGACGCGGTTGCCGGCCTCCTCGACGGGCCCCGGGCCCGGGAAGCGTTCCTCCTGCGCTCGAGCATGGACCCGCCGTGGTCCCTGCGCATCGAGGACGAAGCGCCGCTGACGGTCGTCGCGATCGTCC
>Ga0126377_10003003_pt1 | contig 11816 bp, 10 predicted proteins | sample PanSoiMetPlot_22_FD_92647 | JGI IMG/M metagenome (GOLD analysis project Ga0126377, IMG submission 92647) | Tropical forest soil microbial communities from Panama - MetaG Plot_22 | ecosystem: Environmental > Terrestrial > Soil > Tropical forest > Bulk soil | place: Panama | collected 2016-02-17
ACTGCCTGGTCTCCGACGGCTGTATCGACCGCGACTCGGTGGCCTTCACGGTCAGCGTCGCCCCGCACAAGGGCGGCCCGCTGCTCGAGTCGTTCACCGCGCCGGTGAAGAACCCCAGCTACAACCTGCCGTACCCCTGGCTGGTGTCCACGCTGCACGTGGTGTCGGGCGGCCAGGTGTACGTCGCCGCCACCGACGACGAGGCCGGCCAGCTGGCTTCCGTGCTGCCGCTCGCGGAGAAGGCGGCCACGACGGTCGAGAAGTACGCCCCCTACCTGTCGGGGACCGGCGCCACGTACCTCATCTTCGTCGCGGGCCACAAGGAGTCGTCGCTGTGGTTCGGCGGGATCCCCCACAACGTCATCGGCCAGGAGATCCCCCTCGGCCAGTACGGCGCGGCCGTGCAGATCCTCCTGCCGGACGCGCGGACAGGCGGCGGGCCGGGCGGTGTCCAGGCGACCATCCAGGCCGAGCTCGCCTACATCGCCATGCTGAGCAACGCCGACGGCGAGGTGCACACCGACTCGGTGATGGAGGGCATGGACGAGTACATCACCGACGACGGTCACCCGAGCTGGGCCAACTACTCCATCAGCGCGGCCAACTCGTACATCCGGGCCGGCAAGTGGTCCGGGCAGTGCTACCTGACCAAGGAGGCGACCAGCAGCACCCAGCGCACCCGCGACGCGGCACGCGGCATCGGGTACCTGATGATCAAGTTCCTGGTCGAGAAGTACGGCCTGGAGGCCACGGCCAAGTTCGTCGGCTCGGTCGTCATGCACGGGAACTCCGTCCAGTCGGCCTCGCAGGACGAGCTCGGCGCGGCGTGGAAGTCGGTCAACTCGCTCTGCGCCTCGTACGTGCACCACTCGGCGCACGCCTGACGGCACGGTTTGGGGGCAGCGGCGAAGCCGCTGCCCCCAACACACCCGCTACGGCAGACCGTGCCAGCTAGCTACGGCAGGAAGTAGTTCGGGTTGGGCATCTTGAAGGTGCGGTCGGCGAATCCGCCGTTGAGGTCGCTGAACTGGTCGCCGAAGTTGGCGACGATGTCATAGCCGAGCGACTCGATGTGTTCGCGGGTCGCGCTCTTGTAATGAATCGTGGTGCAGACGCCGTTGGGGTCACCGGCGCACGCCGCCTGCAGGTACGGCGGGTAGTTCGCCGGTGCCGGCTTGGTGAACAGGCCGTCCTCGCCGTCGTTCAGCGTGGTCGGGGTCGGGTAACCGGCGTCCACGCCGATGCCGTCGGAGGTCAGGTTGCCGAGCGTCGCCGGCTCCTGGGCGGCACCGCGGCCGGTCAGGAAGATGATCGCGTACCCCTGCGCGGCGGCCGCGTTCGCCATGTCGACCATCCCCGGCACGGCCGGGAACTGCTGGTTGGTGACGAACTGCCCGTTGGTCGTCGGGTTGAACGCCCAGTTGCTGAAGATCTCGTAGTTGTACGTCGCGAGCGTGGTGTCGTCGACGTCCAGGATGATGGCCGGGATGCCGTCGAAGTGGCTCCGCGTGCTGAGCCACTGGCCGCCCTTTGCCGCGACCTTCGCGGCTTCGTCGGCGTAGTTGCTGTCCGGGGCGAAGACGCCGGTGCCCAACGGGTCGCCGTAGTAGTTGCGGATCTGCTGGCGCAGCACGTCGAGGTTGGTGATGTCGTCCGCGGTCTTCGGCGTGATGGTCTGGATGGCCGGCTGTTGCGTTGCGGCAACGGCGACGCCACCGGCGAACGCCACCGCGACGAGCGCGGTGATCGCGGTAATGATCAGCCGGCGCGACGGTCGGCGCCATGAGCGTTCAGACACGTTTGCCCTTTCCGTCAATAGAGGTCAGATGCCACCTGGCAACCTATCGTTAACCTCAGCCGGAGGCCACTCGGCACGACCCTCGGGCTGGCCCGATCCGTCCCGCGCAGCGTGGAGGGGCCGGGACCGCGCAGCGGTCCCGGCCCCTCCACGTACCTCTTACAGTCCAGCCGCCGCCATCACGGCACGCCGGGTCAGCACCGTCACCATGTGGTTGCGGTACTCGGCGGACGCGCCGATGTCGTTCGTCGGGTGGGTGCCCTCCGCGGCCCGTGCCGCGGCCGCGGCGACGGCGTCCGCCGTCGCCGGAGCGCCGTTCAGCGCCTCTTCGACCCCGGTCGCCCGGACCGGCGTCGACCCCATGTTGGTGAGCGCGACACGCGCCTCCGCGATGGCGCCGTTCTCCCGGCGTACCGCGGCGGCGACGCCCACCAACGCCCACGCCTGGGCGGTGCGGTGGAACTTCTCGTAGTGGTTGCCCCAGCCGGCCGCCCGCTTCGGTACGCGCACGGCGACGAGCAGTTCGTCGGGGGCCATCGAGGTGGTGAGGTAGTCGACGAAATACTCCGAGGCGGGGATCTGGCGCCGGCCGCCCGGGCCGGCCACCTCGAACGTCGCACCCAGCGCCACCGCCACCGCCGGCAGGTCACCGGCCGGGTCGGCGTGCGCGAGCGAGCCACCGAACGTGCCGCGGTGGCGCACCTGCCGGTCGGCGACCGTACGCGTCGCCGCGACGATCAGCGCCGCGTTCGCCGCCACCAGCGGGTCACGCAGCACCTCTGAGTGCGTGGTGGCGGCGCCGATGACGATGTGGTCGCCCTCGTCGCGTACGCCGCGCATCTCCGCGACATGACCGACGTCGACCAGCAGCGTCGGCGCCGCCAGCCGGAGCCGGAGCAGCGGGATGAGGCTCTGGCCGCCGGCCAGCACCTTGGCGTCCTCGCCGCCGCCCGAAAGCTGGCGGACGGCCTCGTCGACGCTGGTCGCCCTCGCGTAGTCGAACCTCTCGGGGATCACCGGGCACCTCCGCCCTGGTTGGCCGCACGCCACACGCGCTCGGGCGTACACGGCATGTCGATGTCGTTGACACCGCGCGGGCGCAGCGCGTCGACGATGGCGTTGACCACGGCCGGCGTCGAGGCGATCGTGCCCGCCTCGCCGACGCCCTTGACGCCGAGCGGGTGCCCGGGCGCCGGGGACTCGGTCCGGTCGGTGGTGAGGTGCGGCAGGTCGGCCGCGGACGGCAGGGTGTAGTCCACGAACGTACCCGTCATGAGGTTGCCGTTGTCGTCGAAGACGGCCTCCTCGAAGAGCGCCTGCGCGATGCCCTGCACCACGCCGCCGTGCACCTGGCCCTCGACGATCAGCGGGTTGACCACCTTGCCGACGTCGTCGACGGCGACATACCTGCGGATGCTGGTCTCGCCGGTCTCCGTGTCGACGTCCACCGCGCACAGGTGCGTGCCGTGCGGGAAGGAGAAGTTCGTCGGGTCGTAGACGGCCTCGGCGTCGAGCGTCGGCTCGATCCCGTCGGGCAGGTTGTGCGCGGCGAACACCGCGAGCGCGCAGTCGCCGATCGTCTTGCCCTCGCCCGGCGTGCCCTTGACGCGGAAGGTGCCGCCGGAGAACTCGACGTCGTTGACGTCGGCCTCGAGCATGTGCGCGGCGACCGGCCGGGCCTTTTCGATGACCTTCTGGCACGCCTGCACCAGCGCGACGCCGCCGACCGCGAGCGACCGCGAGCCGTAGGTGTCCAGGCCCTTCACCGACGTACGGGTGTCGCCGTGCAGCACCTCGACATCGTCGAAGCCGACGCCGAGCTGGTCGGCGACGATCTGGCTCCACGCCGTCTCGTGGCCCTGCCCGTGCGCCGACGACCCGGTGACCACCTCGACCTTGCCGGTGGGCAGCATGCGTACGGCCGCGTGCTCCCAGCCGCCGGCGCCGTAGCTCAGCGCGCCCAGGATCCGCGACGGCGCGAGCCCGCACATCTCCGTGTAGGTCGAAACGCCGATGCCCAGCTGCACCCGGTCGTTCGAGGCGCGGCGGGCGGCCTGCTCGGCACGCAGCTCGTCGTAGCCGAGCAGCGACATCGCCTTGTCGGTGGCGGCCTCGTAGTTGCCCGAGTCGTAGGTGAGCCCGGCCACCGTGGTGAACGGGAACTCCTCATGGTTGATCCAGTTGCGCCGGCGGATCTCGATCGGGTCGACGCCGACCTCGACGGCCAGCTCGTCCATGATCCGCTCGATGGCGTACGTGGCCTCGGGCCGGCCGGCGCCGCGGTACGCGTCGGTGATCACGGTGTTGGTGAACACGCCCGTGCACTCGAAGCGGTACGCCGGGAACTTGTAGATCGCGTTGTACATGAACGCGCCGAGCAGCGGCACACCGGGTGCGACCAGGCCGAGGTAGGCGCCCATGTTGGCGAGCAGGTTCACCCGCAGGCCGCGTACCGTGCCGTCGCTGTTGGCGGCGATCTCGATGTCCTGGATCTGGTCGCGGCCGTGGTGGGCGGAGACCAGGCTGTCCGAACGGGTCTCGGAGTACTTGACCGGCTTGCCCAGGCGGCGCGCCGCGAAGAAGGTGAGCATCTCCTCGTGCGTCACGCCGATCTTGCCGCCGAAGCCGCCCCCGACGTCCGGCGCGATGATCCGCACCTTGTGCTCGGGCGTGCCGGTGAGCAGCGCCATCAGGAAGCGGGTGATGTGCGGGATCTGGGTCGAGGACCAGACGGTGAAGCCGTCGCCGGTCGGGTCGACGACCACGGCCCGCGGTTCCATGAAGCACGGGATCAGCCGCTGCTGCTTGTAGCGGCGCTTGAGCACGATGTCCGCGCCGACGAACGCCTCGTCGGTGTCCTGCCCGGTGCCGGCGGCGCCGGACTCGAAGATCCAGGTGTAGGACTTGTTGGTGCCCTTGTCGGAGTGGACCAGGTCGGCGCCGTCGGCGATGGCGGCCTCCATGTCCAGCACGACCGGCAGGTCCTCGTAGTCGACGTCGATCGCCGACAGGGCGTCGACCGCGGCGGCGCGGGTGCGGGCGATGACCACGGCGACGGGCTCGCCGACGTGGCGGACCTCGGTCACGGCCAGCGGCGGGCGGTCCGGGTGGACCATGTCCGGGGTGACCGGCCAGGCGCACGGCAGCGAGCCCTGGAAGTCGGCGATGTCCGCGCCGGCGAACGCGTCGACGACGCCGGGCCGCGACTTCGCGCCGGAGACGTCCACGCGGGTCAGCCGCGCGTGCGCGACCGGGCTGCGCAGGACCGCCATGTGCAGCATGCCCGGCAGCACCATGTTGTCCGTCCAGGTGGTACGCCCGGTGATGAGCCGCGCGTCCTCTTTGCGCCGGCGCGGAGCGCCGACCTCCCCGCCCGGGCGGTTCTCAGTGATCGTCACGCGGATACCTCCTCGTGCTGTGACGCCGACGAGGCGTCGTGGATGGCCCGGACGATGTTCTGGTAGCCCGTGCAGCGGCACAGGTTGCCCTCGATGCCCTCGCGGATCTGCTCCTCGGTCGGGTGCGGCTCGTCGTTGAGGAGCGAGACCGCCGCCATGATCATGCCGGGCGTGCAGAAGCCGCACTGGAGGGCGTGGCGCTCGTGGAAGGCCTGCTGCACCGGGTGCAGGGAGCCGTTGGAGGCGAGGCCCTCGATGGTGGTGACCTGCTCGCCGTCGGCCTGTACGGCGAGGACGGAACAGCTCTTGACGCTTCGCCCGTTCAGGAGCACGGTGCAGGCGCCACAGTTGCTGGTATCGCAACCCACGACGGTGCCGACCTTGCCGAGCGTGTCGCGGAGGTACTGGACGAGCAGGGTGCGGGGTTCGACGTCGTCGTCATAACGGACGCCGTCGACAGTGATACTGACCGACGCCATCAGGCCTCCCGGCTTCGCGGCGCTCCGGCGGAACGCCGGAGCGCGACAGGTGGGCGCGGCAACCTGGGCGCCGGTGGAAATCAGACCGGTCTCCCACAGCCCCGCTGGTCACGCACGCGCTGGTGTCAAGCCAAGCGCCTCGGGGCGATTGCCGCAAGAGCAACAGCACCCTTGCCGTCGGCGTTTGCGCAGTTAAGCGACTACTTATCGAGGCTGGCCGGAGATGACGCGTACGAGTTGCTCCAGGGCCGAGACACTGTGGCCGGACACAAAATTGTCCACATGGGGGAGGCAGACGGCCAGGCCACCGGCGGTCGGCTGGAATCCCGGCTTGCCCTCGTGCGGGCTCACCCAGACGAGTTGGTACGCCAACCGCGCCAGCCGCTGCACCTGGCCCGCGAGCGGCAGCGGGTCGCCGCGCTCCCAGCCGTCGCTGCAGATCACCACGATGGCACCGCGTGCGGTGGCACGCTGGCCCCACCGGTCCAGGAAAACCTTGAGCGAGTCGGCGAGGCGGGTCCCGCCGTGCCAGTCCGGCACCGTCTCCCCCGCGGCGCGCAGCGCGGAGTCCGGGTCGCGGTGGCGCAGCGCCCTGGTCACCCTGGTGACCCGGGTGCCGATCGTGAACACCTCGACCAGGCTGGGCGACCGGCGTACGGCGGCGTGGCCGAAGCAGAGCAGCGCGTCCGCGTACGCGGACATGGAACCTGAGACGTCGATGAGGATCACCAGCCGGCGCGGCTTCGGCCGCGGCGCGCGCCGGTCCGGTCGCGTCGGCTCGCCGCCGTGGCGGAGCATCCGGCGCACCGTACGGCCCCGGTCGACGCCGCCGTTGCGCGCCGGCACCCACCGGCGGCTGGCCCGGACCGACGTACCGACGGACAGCAGCGCGATCATGCGGCGTACGTCGGCCCGCTCCGCGGCGCTGAGCTCGGCGATGTCCCGGTGTCGCAGTATCTCCAGGTCGCTCGCGGTGACCGCGACGGACATGCCCTCGCCCTCCTCCGCCGACGCGGAGCCGTCGCCGCCGAACGGCAGCGTCATGCGGGGCAGCGCCAGCGGCGCCGGCCGAGGGAGGTTGCCGACCGGCGCGATGCCGCGGAAGAAGGCCGCGAACGCGGCGTCGTAGGTGGCCAGGTCCTCCCGCGTCGCGCAGAGGGTCGCGCGGCCCGCCCAGTACGTGTCCGCGGCGTCCGTGACGTCCAGCGCGTCGACGGCGGTGAGCAGGGTGGCGACCCGCTGCGTTGACGCGTCGAGCCCGGCGTGCCGCAGCGTACGGGCGAACTGCACCAGCACCCCGGTCACATCGCGCGGTACCGCCACGGCTACCGCCTGAGCAGCGCCGCGAGGCCGCCGGCGTGCACCTTCTCGGCGTCCTCGCGGTACTTGAGGACGGCGCCGAGGGTCGCCGCGGCCCGCTCCGGGTCCAGCGCCCTGGCGCCGAGCGTGACCAACGCGCCCGCCCAGTCCAGCGACTCGGCGACGCCGGGCGGCTTGATGAGGTCGAGCTCGCGCATCCGGCCGGCGGCGTGGGCGACCTCCTCGGCCAGCCGCTGGGTGACCTCGGGCAGCCGGGTGCGCAGGATCTCCACCTCGCGGTCGAACTCCGGGTGCTCGACCCAGTGGTAGAGGCAGCGGCGCTTGAGCGCGTCGTGCACCTCGCGGGTCCGGTTGCTGGTCAGCACCGTCATGGGGCGTACGTCGGCGACGATCCGGCCGACCTCCGGGATGGTGATGGCCGCGTCGGACAGCACCTCGAGCAGGAACGCCTCGAACTCGTCGTCGGCCCGGTCGATCTCGTCCACGAGCAGCACGCTCGGGCTCTGTTCCAGCGCCTGGAGCAGCGGGCGGGCGATCAGGAAGCGCCGGTCGTAGAGGCTGGCCTCGACCGCGTCGGCGTCCAGGCGCTCGCCGCCCGCGGCGGCCTCGACCGTACGCAGGTGCAGGATCTGGCGCGGGAAGTCCCAGTCGTAGAGCGCCTGGGCGGCGTCGAGGCCCTCGTAGCACTGCAACCGCACGAAGTTCGCGCCGGTCGCGGCGGCCAGGGCCTCGGCGAAGGCGGTCTTGCCGACCCCCGGGTCGCCCTCCAGGAACAGCGGCCGGCCCAGGCGCGTCGCCAGCCACCCGGCGGTGACCAGTCCCTCGTCGGCGAGGTATCCGGTCTCGGCCAGGGCCTTGCCGAGCGCTTCCGGCGAGCCGAAGCCGGGCGTTGCCGACGCGTCAGTCATGAGCGCAATACTGCAACGGCGGGTACGAGTCCGCCAGCAGGTCATCCGGCCACACCGGGATCACCCCGGCGGCCACCACAGGGTGACCACGTCCCGCATGGGCGTACCCAGCCGCGGGTGTTCCGGGTCGACGCCCAGCTCGCGCAGGGCCGCGTCGAGGTCGTCCACGCGGTCGGTCGGCAGGCACAGCCGTTGCCCGGTGACCGCGAGCATGTCCCGGTAGGTGGCGAACTCGCTGACCGCCTGCCGGCTCCACGCGTGCGACTCGACCGCGAGGCCCATCGCGCGCAGCGCGGCCACCGCGTCGTCGGCGGTGGGGCGTTCCGGCCGCACCAGGCCGTGCACGCGCAGCCAGAGCGGGTTGAGGTCGGACATCGGGTGCCGGGCGGTCAGCTCGACGACGACCCGCCGCCGGGCGTGGCGGGTCATCTCCAGCGCGAACGGCCCGAGGTCGGCCACGTTGTAGACAACGTTGGTGCAGACCACGACGTCGGCGGCCGGCACCTCGCCCGCGATGTCCGGCCAACGGCCGGTGAAGGTCTCCACCGGGCAGCCGACCTCGGCGCCGAGCGTGCGGAATGCGTCGAGCATGCCCGGGTGCTCGTCGACCCCGACCATGGCGCTCGCGTGCGGGGCGAGCGGCAGGCTCGCGGCACCCGCCCCGCAGCCGACGTCCAGCACCGTCCCGCGCGGCCGCAAGGCTTCCAGGGCCCGCTGGTACGTGTGACCCGACGGCCACGCGACCAGCCGGCGGGTACGGTCGACGAACAGCTGCCGGGGCAGCTCCCAGGGGGACTTCGGCCCGGCGGCGCGCAGGATCGGCTCGGGGATCGCCCACGAGGCCAGGTCCTCACGCCACCGTTCGAGCGGCGCCGTGGCGTCCCCGGCGGATTCGGCCCGCATGGGTGGCAGGCTACCGAGCCGGCTCGTGCGCCGCGTCCCGGCCGGCCGGGTGGAAGCATTCCCGGTTGGTGTCTTGCGCAGACTAGTTTGTGTTACTAACCTATTGCCCATGACAACCGAGGCCGCGCGCCCGGGAGACGACCCTCACCGGCTGCTGTCCAACGCACGTCAACTTGCCCGGCGAGTCCGCAAGGACCAGCGGGCGACGTGGTTCCCGCTGCTGGTGTTCGCGGCGCTGACGTTCCTCGCCATCCCGGTGCGGCGCTACAGCGGCCACCACCTGACCTGCCGCTCGCTGCCGGAAGGTCCGGTCTGCGTCGCCTACACCAACGCCGACCTCGTCTACTGGCCGATCGCCCTCGTCCTGGCATACGTCGCGATCGCGACGTTCTACATCCGTCGGTCGCGGGCACGCGGGGTCGGCACCCGCACCCGGCCGTACGCGATCGCCGGGGTCGTCATCGCGGCTGCGCTCAGCGCCGTCGCGTTCTGGGAGTTCCGCCACCCCCCGCTCGGGCCGGGCCCGTTCAACGTGCAAGGCCTGACCTACCGGCTGGCCAGCCCCGGGACCGCCATCGGGCTCGCCCTACTGGTGCTGGTCTGGGCCGAGCGCAACCGCGCCCTGCTCGTGCTGGCCGTCGCCTACCTGGCGGTCGTGCTCGTGCCAATCACGTTCGGGCGGCAACAGGTCGATCCCCCGTGGTACGACCTTCCCGCCGTCTCGCAGGGCACCGTCCTGCTGCTCGGCGCCATCGCCTTCGCCCTCGCCCAGCGACCGCTCCGGTCACCCTCGCCGTGACCGGCCATCCTGCCAACGGGCTCGACGACACCGTCCACCAGCGGGTCCGGCTGGGCATCCTCACCATCACGCACGAGGCAGGCCAGGTCGAGTTCGGCTACCTGCGCAGCAACCTCGAGGTGACCGCCGGAAACCTGTCCCAGCACCTCGGGGTGCTGGAGGGCGCGGGGCTGGTCACCATCGAGAAGGGCTATGCCGGACGGCGGGCCCGCACCTGGATCAGCCTCACCAAGGCGGGCCACACCGCGCTCGCCAACGAGATAGCCCAGCTGAAGCTCCTGATCAGCCAGGTCGAGACCACGGAGCAGGGTTCGGGTCCGGCCGCCGCGGGAGACGGGTGAGCGTCACGCCAGCCACACGATGAGCACGACGACGACCACGACCACCACGACGATGAGCGGGATGACCCGCTTCAGGATCGAGCCGCGGGCAACGGAGAACACGTCAACGGCCTGCGCCTCGGGTCCGTGGATGGTGCGGCGGGTGTCCGGCGCGGCGCCGGGCGTGTCGGACGCGGAAGGCTGAGTGCCGGGCTCGCTGGCCTGCGGGCCCGGCGCCACCGCCGGAGCGCCGGGCGCGGCAGCCGGAGTGCCGGGCGCGGCAGCGGGAGGGCCGGGCGCGGCAGCGGGAGGGCCGGGCGCGGCGGCCTGGGTGGTGGTCGGCGCGGCGGCGGTACCTGCCGACGGGGAGTCGAGGACGGTCTGGCGCAGGCAGTCGGCGAACTGGCCGAGCAGCTTGGCGCTGACCTCGGCGATGGCGCCGCGGCCGAACTGGGCCAGCGGGCCGGAGATGGTCAGTTCGGTGCTGACCTTGACCTTCGTGACGTCGCCGGCGGCTTCGAGGTCGGCGGTGACCACGGCGTTGGCCAGGCCCCGGCCGCTCTTCTCCTTGCCCTTGGCGTCGAGCACCGCGTGCCTGCGGTCGACGTCGAGCTCCCGGAACCTGGCCTCGCCGGCGTACTGGGCGGTGACCGGTCCGACCTTGATCTTGACGAAGCCGTGGTAGACGTCGCCGTCGACCTCGGTGAGCTGTGCGCCGGGCAGGCACGGCGCGATGCGTTCCACGTCGGTGAGCACCGCCCAGGCCTCGTCGATCGGGCGGGGGACCTCGAACTCGTTGTCCAGTCGCATCTACAACTCCTTCACCTGGGTGGAACGCGGCGACGCACCGGGTCGGCGAGCGCCTCGGTCAGCGGTCCGAGGGCCGCGAGCCGGTGGGCGCTGACCACCGCGTCGCAGTGCGGCCACGCTGCGGCCATACCCCCGACCAGGGGCCGGTAACCAGGGCTGGCGGTGCGCGGGTTGACCCACACGATCCGGTACGCGAGCCCGGACAGGCGGCCCATCTGCGCGGCGAGCTCGGCGGGGTCCCCGGTCTCCCAGCCGTCCGAGATGATCATAACTACGGCGCCCCGGGCCAGGCCACGCCGGCCATACGCGTCGATGAACTCCCGCAGCGCCGAGGCGATGCGGGTGCCGCCGGCCCAGTCGGGTGCCGCGGTGCCCGCCCGGCGCAGCGCTGCCGCCGGCGAGGTGGTCGCGAGCACCGGCGTGAGCCTGGTCAGCCGGGTGGCGAAGGTGAAAACCTCGGCCTGCCTGCCCCCCGCCGCGCAGTAGAGCAGCTGCACCATCGCCCGGGCGTACGGCTGCATCGAACCCGAGATGTCGCAGAGCACCACCAGCCGGCGTGGCCGGTCCCGGCGTCGCTTGCGCACGATGCGCAGCGGGTCCCCGCCGGTGCGGTGCGCCCGGCGCAGCGTGGCCCGCAGGTCGGCGTGGACGCCGTGCGGCACCGGGCGGGTACGGCGGCCGCGCCGCGCCGGGGTCGCGAGGTCGAGCCGGCCCATCGCGGACCGCAGCTCGGCGAGCTCGTCCTCGCTGAGCTCGGCGAAGTCGCGGCCGGACAGGCGTTCCTCGGCACTGGCCAGCACCGGCATGTCCACGCCGGGACCGTCGTCCGGCCCGGACCCCCGGTGGTCGGCGCGCGCGGCGTCCCCGGGCGGGGAGAGCGTCCGGGAGCCTTCGACCGCGCGGCGGTCCGGTCGGGGTGCCGGCGCCGGCACGGAGACGGAATCCGAGCCTGGGTCGCCGCGGCGGGCGCCGGTGGGGTCGGCGTACCCGGCGAAGACGTCGTCGAAGACCCGGTCGAGGATCTCCTGCTGGGCCCGGTCGCCGGCGAGCGTCGCGCGGGCGCAGGCGCGCAGCTCGGCGA
>Ga0126377_10003004_pt1 | contig 11814 bp, 8 predicted proteins | sample PanSoiMetPlot_22_FD_92647 | JGI IMG/M metagenome (GOLD analysis project Ga0126377, IMG submission 92647) | Tropical forest soil microbial communities from Panama - MetaG Plot_22 | ecosystem: Environmental > Terrestrial > Soil > Tropical forest > Bulk soil | place: Panama | collected 2016-02-17
AGGGCATTCAGGAACCTTCAATGCCGGAAATGTTCGTGCCGTATACGATCACCGGCGCCTTCGAGCGGGGAATTCTGGTCAGGACTTCGGCGCCGCCGCTTTCGCTGCTCAATAACGTGCGGCGAGAAATTTGGGCCCTGGATCCCAATATCGCGTTGACGCTCACCGGCAGTCTGGAAGATTTCCTAAGGCAGTTCACCTTTGCCGGGCCGCGTTTCAGCTTGGTTCTGATGGGAGTCTTTGCAAATGTCGGATTGGCGCTGGTGGCGCTAGGGGTATTCAGCGTGATCGCCTACACAGTCGCGCGGCGGACACACGAGATCGGCATCCGGATGGCGCTGGGCGCAGGCCACACGGACGTAGTGCGGATGGTTCTGTGGATGGGGTTGAAGTTGGTCGGGTTGGGTGTGAGCGTGGGATTGCTGGCAAGTTTCGCCGTGACGCGAGTAATCGCCAGCCAGCTTTGGGGAGTGTCGCCGCGCGATCCGTTGACGCTTGTCGCGGTGGTGGCCGCGGTGGCGCTGGCCGGCCTGGCGGCGTGTTATTTCCCGGCGCGCCGCGCCACGAAGGTAGATCCGCTGGTGGCATTGAGATACGAATAGTCGTCAGGTGTCAGGTTCCAGATAGAAATCTGCATTGTCATTCTTAAACTGGCGCCTAACCTCTGGAACCTGGAACCTGACACCTTCTTCGTGAGGAATTATGCGAACAATCTGGCAAGACCTGCGCTACGGCGCGCGAATGTTGTGGAAGAACCGCGGCTTCACTTTGATTGCGGTGACCACGCTGGCGCTTGGGGTCGGCGCGAATACGGCGATCTTCCAATTGCTGAATGCGGTGCGTCTGCGCTCGTTGCCCGTGCGAAACCCAGAGGAACTCGCCGAGGTGCGCGTCGCAGGGGCGCCCAATCGCTGGGGAAACTTCAGCGGGCGGAGCCAGGAATTGACCAATCCGCTCTGGGAACAGATTCGGGAGAGGCAGCAGGCGTTTTCCGGCGTCTTCGCATGGGGGACCGCGACCTTCGATCTTTCTCCGCGCGGTGAGCAGCGCTTTACCGAAGACGGGTTGTGGGTGAGCGGGGATTTCTTCAACGCGCTAGGAGTGCGGCCCTTGCTGGGGCGCGTCTTCACCCAGGCCGACGACCGGCGCGGTTGCGGTTCGCCCGGCGTGGTCATCAGCCACGCGTTCTGGCAGCGCGCTTTCGGCGGCGACGCTTCCGTCCTGAGCAGAAAGATCACGCTCGATGGCCATCCCTTGGAGATCATCGGCGTCACGCCAGCCGGCTTCTTCGGCGTCGAAGTTGGCCGCAACTTCGACGTAGCCGTTCCGATTTGCGCTGAAGCTCTGATCAACGGCGAAGGGAACAGGCTCGATCGTCGCTCAACCTGGTGGCTGTCGGTGATGGGGCGGCTCAAACCGGGCTGGACCCTTCAACAGGCGACCGCCCATCTGAAATCGATCTCGTCCGGCATCTTTCAAGACACGGTGGATACGGGCTACACCGCGGAAAGGGCGGCGGAGTATCGTGGCTTCAAACTGGAAGCTTTGGCCGCTGGTTCCGGCGTTTCCTCACTGCGAAGGCAGTACAACGATTCACTTTGGCTGCTGCTGGCGACCGCCGGGCTGGTTTTGTTGATCGCCTGCGCCAACCTGGCCAACCTGATGCTGGCGCGGGCGAGCGCGCGCCAGCGGGAGATCGTCGTGAGACTGGCCCTTGGAGCGACGCGGGCCCGGCTCGTGCGGCAGTTGCTGATCGAGAGCCTGTTGCTGGCCATGCTGGGCGCGGCTGTCGGCGCCTGGGGCGCCGAGTATCTGGGCCGGTACGTTGTCTCACTGATCAGCACGGATATACAGCCGCTGTTCGTCGCTTTGGAAATGGACTGGCGTGTTTTCGGCTTTACGGCGGGCGTGGCGATTTTGACTTGTATTCTGTTCGGCTTGACCCCGGCTGTGCGGGCGACGCGGGTCGCGCCGGCTGAGGCGATGAAATCCAGCGGGCGAGGGCTGACGGCTAATCGCGAAGGCGTCAGCTTGCGGCGAGTTCTGGTCGTCTCGCAAGTAGCTCTTTCGCTCGTCCTGATGGTCGGCGCGCTGTTATTCACCCGCAGCCTGTTCAACCTGATGACGCTGGACGCGGGCTTCGCGCAGGATGGAGTCTTGCAAACGGACATCAACCTGGCGCCGCTCAACCTGCCGTCCGAACGGCGTTATGCGGTCAAAAGGGAGCTGCTCGACCGCTTGCGCGCGACGCCTGGCGTAGAAGCGGCCACCATCTCCACTAACATCCCGTTCGGCGGGGCCACTTGGGGCGAAGCGATTTTCGTAAACGCCGCCGGAGGCGTCGAGAAAGGCTTTGCGAACTTCAATCGGATCAGCCTCGATTATTTCAAGACTCTGGACATTCAATTGCTGGCTGGCCGCGACTTCGGCGACGGCGATACGCCCGCCGCGCCGAAAGTCGCCATCGTAAATGAATCATATGCGCGCCGCTATCTGGACGGCATGAGTCCGTTGGGGAAAACGTTTCGCATTGAAGTCGGCCCGGGCGCCCCGGATCACACTTATGAGATCGTCGGCCTGGCGCACGATACGAAATACGACGACCTGCATGCGGAATTCAAGCCGATCATCTATTTGCCTGCGTCCCAGGATGAAAGACCCGGGACGTATGCTCAGATTCTGCTGCGCTCGAATCTGCCGATTGCTAGCTTGATGGCCGCAGTGCGGCGGGCTTTGGTCGCGGCCAATCCTGCCATCGCGTTCCATTTCCATGTCTTTAAGACCGAGATTCGCGAATCGCTACTGCGAGAACGATTGATGGCTACGCTATCCGGGTTTTTCGGCGCGCTCGCCGCTCTGCTCGGCGCCATTGGACTGTACGGCGTGCTTTCCTACACCGTCGCGCAGCGGACGCAGGAGATCGGCATCCGCCAGGCGCTCGGCGCGAAACGAGGCGACATCGTGAAGATGATTATGCGCGAGGCGACGGTTTTGCTCCTCGCCGGTCTCGCCGTCGGAACGGCGCTGGCGCTGGCCTCGGCAAATGCCGCGAGGGCAATGCTGTATGGGTTACAACCGCGCGACCCGGCCACACTACTGATGGCCGCGACATTGTTGACCATGGTCGCGGCGCTGGCGAGTTATCTGCCGGCGCGCCGCGCATCGCGCGTAGACCCAATGGTGGCGCTCAGATGTGAATAGGTGTCAGGTGTCAGGTTTCAGTAAAAGAAGGCTCCGCAGATTCCAGCCTGACACCTGACACCTGGCGCCTGACATCTTCTCTTGGAGGAATTATGCAGACACTTTGGCAAGACCTGCGCTACGGCGCGCGAATGTTGACGAAGAAACCCGGCTTCACCAGTGTGGCGGTTCTCACGCTGGCGCTGGGCATTGGGGCCAACACAGCCATCTTCAGCGTAGTGGATGCGGTGTTGCTGCGCCCGCTACCTTTTCCGCATCCGGAACAGATTGTTCTGGTGCGCGATGATCTGACCGGACGTCAGCTTGGAGATGTCGGAATGTCGGTTGACGAGCTGAGAGATTTTCAGGAGCGATCCGACGTCTTCGAACAGATCTCAGCCGTCTGGCCGGTGGACGCCAACCTTACCGGTTCCGACCGCCCAGAGCGCATCGAACTGCTCGCCGTAAGTCCCAATTACTTTTCGTTGCTCGGCGCAAGCGCGCAACTGGGGCGCGTCTTCGGGCCGCAGGATCAGGCGCTCGGCTTTGCTGAAGGGGTCGTCATCAGCGACGGATTATGGAGACGGTTGTTCGGAGCCGATCCGAATATCCTTGGACGGAAGGTGCGCGCTGACAGTGATCTCTATACGATCATCGGAGTGATGCCGCCTGGCTTTCGACATCCTGCTCGGACCTTGCGTAACGATGTGGATATGTGGGGGACGGCCGGATTCGCGGCCAAGCCCTTCGGCCCGCCGGTGCGAGCCCAGCGGATGCTGCCGGGAGCGATTGCGCGACTGAAACCAGGATTGAGCGTTCAGCAGGCTCAGGGGAAGCTCGATTCCTTCGTCGCGAACCTGCGCGGCCAATTTCCCAACGAATATCCGGCGGACGCGGGATGGACGGCGCGGCTGCTGCCTGCGCGCGAGAATCTGGTCGGTAATGTGCGGGCGACTTTGCTGGCGTTGATGGGCGCCGTGGGTTTGGCGCTGCTGATCGGCTGCGTGAACATCGCCAATCTGTTGCTGTCCCGCTCCCTGGCGCGGCGGCGCGAGATGGCGATTCGCCTGGCGCTCGGCGCCGGACGCGGACGGTTGATCCTGCAATTGCTCATCGAGAGTCTGTTGCTGGCGCTGCTCGGCGGAGCGGTCGCGCTTCTGATGGTGGCCTGGGTGATGAAACTGCTGCTCGGGCTTGCGCCTGACGATATTCCGCGACTGCATGAGGTCGACTTCAACGGCGGTGTACTGGCCTTCACTTTTGCAATCTCCGTACTGACCGGCGTCATTTTCGGCCTCGTCCCTGCATTGCAGGCGTCACGCCCGGACATGGCGCCCAATTTGAAGGAAGGCGGCCAGGGCGCCGGCGCCAGGAGCCATCGCTTTCGCGGGGCGCTGGTCGTCATCGAGTTCGGCTTGTCACTGGCGTTGATGATCGGGGCTGGGCTGTTAGCTCGTAGCTTCTGGCGATTGTTGCAAGTTGATCCTGGCTTCGATCCGCGCAACGTCGTGATGGCTCGCATCTGGCTGCCAGTGCCCAACAATCCGGACCTCGATCCATACCGGCCTCCGGGGAAACGCGCCGCTTTTGTGAGGGAAGTTCTGCGTCGCACAAGCGCGCTGCCCGGTGTGCGATACGCGGCGGTCGGCGGCGGCAATGGCGTTCCGTTAATCGGCCCCCATAACGCCAACGCGTTCACTATAGAATCCCAAGCGGAGTCCGACTCCAATCCGCCGCGCGCTCAGGTGTCGGCTGTTAGCCCCGATTACTTTCGCGTTCTGGGGGCTCCGCTTGCGCGCGGGCGCTTCTTCGCCGCGAGCGATGAGGACCAGGCTCCTCGCGTGGCTCTGATTGATGAAGCGATGGCGAGTCGTTACTGGCCGAATGAAGATCCAGTCGGAAGGCGCATCAAGTTTGGTCCACGCGGGTCGAACGCGCCCTGGATGACGATTGCGGGCGTCGTGGGCAATATCAAGACCGATGGCCTTGATCAGCCCGATCAGCCCCATGTCTATTTGCCAATCCTCCAAAATCCTGGCTACGCCATGGCGGTCTATCTCCGCGCGGAAGCCGATGTCGCCGGTCGCGCCGGCCTCGCCGGCCTCGCCGGATTGACGCAAGCGTTGCGGCGCGAGGTTCAGGCAGTGGACCCGGACCTGCCGGTCTTCGGCGAGCGCGCGATGGAAGACCTGATCTCGGCATCGCTGGCTCAACGTCGTTTCGCCGCGCAGTTGATCAGCCTGTTTGGCGCGCTTGCGCTCTTGCTGTCGGGGATTGGGATTTACGGTGTGATGGCCTGGTCAGTCAGCCAGCGAACACGCGAGATCGGGATTCGACTGGCGCTGGGGGCCAATACGCGAGCGATTCTGCGCTGGATACTCGGTCAGGGGATGCGTTTGACGTTGGTCGGCGTAACGGTTGGGCTATTGGGCGCCTTTGCGATGACACGCTTGTTGCGAGGTCTGCTCTTCGATATCGCGCCAACCGACCCGCTGACGTACGTTTGCGTGGCCGCGCTGCTGGCCGTAGTGGCGCTGCTGGCGTGTTACGTTCCGGCGCGGCGGGCGACGAAAGTAGATCCGATGGTGGCGCTCAGATGTGAATGATTTTAAATGGTGGCTGGCGAGTTCATAGCGGAAGCCATTGCAAAACGTTAAGCCATTCTTCGGCATCAGACGCTTCCCATAATGTCAAAAGCTCCTCGACCGCCAGGCTGATGGGAATATCCTGCGCGAGGATGAAGACACCCGGACTGTGTTGCGACATCACAAAGTCAGCGAAATGTTCGGGCATCGTATTGCAATCGTGCGAGACTAGAACGCGGCCTTCTTTTGCGGCCAAGGCTAAAACATCCAGATCCGGTAGGCCACGAAGTTTGGCGTCATCGGCGGATTGAAAATCAATGACAGGTTGGCGGCGGCGCAGCGCTTTGATGATGGTATAGCTGAAGTCGGCGTCCGCCTGAAACTTGATCTTCATCGGGGCGTCAATTCAGATTCGGTCTCCGTAGCGGCCTGTCGTTGTTTCGCGGCCATGAGTTTGGCATAGAGCTGCGGCCGATTCTTGCGCAACTCTTCGACGCTCTTTCGCCGCATCTCCTCAAACTCTGCCTTCTTCTCGCGCAAGTATTCGTCAATCGCTTCACGGTTCGATAAATAGAACGCGATCGCGCCATAGACCTCTTCGAGTGTCAGGACCGGGAAATTGTCAGCGATCGTCTCTGGTGATTGCCCTTCCAGCCACGCATACACGACCGAATCGAGCGAGACGCGCGAGTCCGAAATTCGATACACGCCGTTGACCTGGATAACGTATTCTTTATTCATACTCCCACCCTATGCGCTTTTTGCCCGCCCGGAGCGCGCGCGTTTGCGCTACTCGCGCCGGGTAGATTATGTCGCCGAAATCATAATATCTTGACCGCATTCTTCAGACAACGTTGATCGCTTAGCGGGCCGACAGAGGCGCCGGTCTTGAATGTTAAAACAACACCAAGTAAACCTGCACTTTTCTTTCCAATGGATTCCAATCGGTGAATTCGTAACCCTCCAAGATGGAGATTTGCACATTCCCCCACGTGTTACAGGCTGACAGGAATGGGGCTATGAGATCCTCTTTCACAAACATTGCCCGTAGGTTCGGCAAGTCTCGGTTGGTGTAACTTTCAGGAATGTGATGCATTTCAGCGTTGCGAACATACCCAAAGGAATTTCCTGAGCCTGGATCGATCATGGGGTATATCGGAATTTCCCTGTAATAATACCTGCCGGGTTTCAACACTCGCGCCCATTCTGTCATCTGCCCGTCGGCATATCCCTTGACCAAAACCTCCGCGCAGGAACCTGATGCTCGAATGACTTTTATAAGCATGTATGCCAACTCAACGGCCGCCTCTCCGGCGGGGAGTTTCGCGAACCTGATTCCTCGCGGACCTGGTATTTCGATGGAAGCCTCCCTCATCGCTTCCAGCAGAGGATATTTTCCGGTGTAGCGTTCGTTGATGAAATCGCATATGTTCGACGTGGTAACTTTAGTCGGGTCGCCGCCGGTTTCCAACGTGTATTCACAGGCCTCAAAGAGATAGGCGCTGTCTCTATAGAGATCTTTTATTGATATTACGAATTGCGCCTTAGGTTGCTCGGCGCACCCTAGAGACCGCGAACCTGCTTGCATTCTTAACCTCGACGATTGTCGGGACGAGTGGAGGATGATATGGCTCGGCTCCATACTCCAGTACATTACTCTTTGGTTCACCTCTTCAACCGTCTTATTGACCTCGTCGCGAGGGAAAGGCCTGAATTTTCTGTAACCCCAGGTCATCAGCAGACTAAGCGCGGCCAATGAGGTGAACGCTATGACTATCCATTGAAGGAAAGGGTTTTCTCTCGTCCGTAGTAATTCTCCCTCTTGTGATAGTCCATTTTGCAGTGGCTTAAGTCGGCCAGGCTGCAGGAGCACCATAATAAGGCCATAGCCTATCGCCCCAAAAATGATGAGCGTCACGCCAATCGAGACACTCAAGTCGCGCCCGATGAAGCCCAAGAACCAAAGGGAGATTACATATAGAGCGCCTGTGAACCAGAACAACAAGAGCCATTTGATCCAGGTATTTCCTGCGCCGCCCTTTTTACGCCTTTTTCTATTAACCATAGCAGCATCCCCACTTTTGGTGAATGTAATGGAGCGTCTGTTTGGATAAGACTTCGCCTGAATACTGCCAAGGATCTGAAATGTGTTGGACCGGTAAAGCTGGGTCAGATGTTGTGGAACATCACGCAGTATAAACCCGCTTTACATTCCGCTAAATTAAATTCCATTCGTCATCCCACTTTCATTCCCCGTTTCGTTCCAACAGCTAACAGCCTGGGATGCCACAACCGCTTTCATCCAGCTTCAGTTTTGGGAAAAGATGATCCCAAAAGCGGACAGATTACAGCTCCCACTTAATCATCCACTTCACCTCAAATCCCGTCATTCAAGGACTTATGCGATTGGCCGAAGGTGGCACGCCGCTTGGTTAAACGATCAGGATGGCCATAGAGAATCGCCACGCCTGGTTGCGGCTGGCGGTGTAGATATTCGCCTGAAACACGAACGGAGAAGGCTTAATGAACACGCTCTGGCAAGACCTGCGCTACGGCGCGCGAATGTTATTGAAGAACCCTGGCTTCACATTGATTGCTGTCTTCACGCTAGGCCTGGGCATTGGCGCGAACACGGCGATTTTCAGCGTCGTCAACGGCGTGTTGCTGCGTCCACTGGCCTATCGCGAGCCTGAACGGATCGTGACGCTCTTGAACTATGGGCGAGGGCCAGTCTCGCCCGCGAACTTTCTGGATATTCGCTCAGACAGCCAGAGCTTCGCGCAGATGGCGGCGGCGGAAGCCTGGGGCGCCACGCTCGCGGGCGCCGACAGGGCGGAAGCGATCGGCGGGCTGCGGATGGGCGAGGGGCTTTTTGCGCTGCTCGGTGAGCAACCGTTGTTGGGGCGGACACTGCAATCCGAAGACTACCAGCCAGGCAAGGATCACGTGCTGGTGCTGAGCCACAAGCTCTGGCAGCGGGCGTTCGGCGGCGACCGGAACATCGTCGGACGAAATATTACGCTGAGCGGTGAAAGTTACGCCGTGGTCGGCGTGATGCCGCCTCAGTTTCAATTTCCGCCCTTTTGGTCAACGCGCGCCGAGATGTGGACGCCGCTCGATCTGCGTCCTCGCGCGACGAGCCGCGGAGGGAGTTCATTGCGCGTGTTTGCGCGGCTCAAACCGGGCGTGACGTTGCAGCAGGCGCAGTCCGAGATAGATACGATGAACAAACGACTCGCCCAGGCTTACCCGGAAGCCAACGCCGGTCTCAACCTCCGCGTAGACCTGTTGAATGATAAGGTGGTCGGCAATGTTCGCCTGGCTTTGCTGGTCTTATCGGGCGCCGTAGGATTCGTCCTGTTGATTGCTTGCGCGAATGTGGCCTGTTTGCTGCTGGCGCGCGCGGCGGCGAGGCAGACAGAGGCCTCGGTGCGTGTGGCGTTAGGCGCCAGCCGTTGGCGCATCGTCAGACAGTTGCTGACCGAGAGCCTGTTACTTTCTGTCTGCGGCGCGGCCGTCGGAATCCTGCTGGCGGTATGGGGCGTTGATTGGTTGACGACGCTGCTGGCGGGCAATAGCAGCAGCTTCAACGTACGCTTGCCGCGCCTGAGTGAAATCAGGATTGACATGACGGCGCTGGGCTTCGCGCTCGCGGTAACGCTCGCGACGAGTCTGCTCTTCGGTCTTGTTCCTGCGTTGGCGGCGTCAAAGCCCGATTTGAACCAGGCGCTCAAAGAGAGCGGGAGGGGAGCCGCAGGCGGTCGTCGACGCTTGCGCGAAACGCTGGTCGTCGTCGAACTCGCGCTGGCGCTGGTAATGCTGATTGGCGCGGGCTTGCTGATTAACAGCTTTTTGAAACTCCAGGCGGTTGATCCGGGATTCAATCCGCGCAACGCTCTGACGATGACGGTCTCGCTGGCGGGCGCGTCGCAATATGTGGGGCCGACGCGCGAATCGTTCTACCGGCAATTGACGGATCGGCTCACAGCCTTGCCGGGCGTCGAGTCGGTGAGCGCGATCAATCATCTGCCGCTGGCCGGTGACACATGGACGAGAGCGCTGACGATTGAAGGCCGTCCGCTGCCGCCGCCCGGCCAGGGCATCGAGGTCGTCTTCAGGGTCAGTCGTCCGGGTTACTTTCAGACGATGGGTATCCCGTTGCGCGCAGGGCGTGATTTCACCGAATACGACGCGACGAACGCGCCCGGCGTTATTATCCTCAACGAAACGCTCGCCCGGCGTCATTGGCCATCGGAAGACCCTATTGGCAAACGCGTCACGTTGGATGACCCGCGCGACAACTCGCGGGCGCCGCAATGGCTCACTGTGGTCGGCGTGGTCAAGGACGTCAAGCAGGATAGTTGGACGGACGCGCCGTCTAACGAAATCTATCTGGCCTTCCAACAAAGCCGGGACTTTTACGCGGGGACCGCCAGACACTTCAACGCGATGACGATAGTCGTCCGCACATCCGTCGAGCCGCAGAGTCTGGGCGCCACGGCGCAAGAGACGGTCAGATCGCTCGACCGCAACCTGCCAGTCTCCAGTGTCGCGACCATGGAACAAGTGATCACCGACACGCTCTGGCAACCGCGTTTCAATTTACAGTTGATCGGAATATTCGCAGCCCTTGCGATGACGCTGGCCGCCATCGGGCTTTACGGCGTGATGTCATATTCCGTCGCGCAGCGCACGCGCGAGGTCGGCTTGCGGATGGCGCTGGGCGCCGGGCGTCGCGACGTGTTGAATCTGGTAGTGGGGCAGGGAATGAGGCTGGCGCTCGCCGGCGTGGCGTTGGGCCTGCTCGCGTCAGTGGCGTTGACGCGTTTGATGGAGAAGTTGCTGTTTGAGGTGAGCGCGACCGATTTTTCGACGTTCGCGGTGATCGCGGTCTTACTGACGCTGGTCGCGCTCGTAGCCTGCCTGATTCCGGCGCGGCGGGCGATGAAAGTGGATCCGATGGTCGCGCTTCGATGCGAATAAATTTCCTTCCACGAATCCACACGAAGGTTCACGAAGAGGATAAGAACCTTCGCGCTTCTTTGTGTGACTTGGTGGATAAATCTCTTAAAACCCAAATAACCAGGAGGATGTTATGCGAAGCAAACTTTTCAAAGTCGCGTTGCTGATGGTTGTTTTGACATGGATGGTTCCGTCAGGGCTGCTGGCCGCTGAAAATCCGGGCGACGGCGGGCAAGGAGGCAGAACAGACGATCAAAAGTATGTTGGCGTGTGGAACGGCTCCTACAGCACTGCTGATGGGAACACGGACAAACTCACCTACACTTTGAAAAAGGATGAGAAGGGACAGTGGAGTGGCACGGTGAAATGGATCAATCCGGACGGAGAGCAATCCGCCGAGTTCAAATCGCTGCAGATCGCCGACAGTAAGATGAAAGGAAAGATCGAAAGCCCCGATGGCCAGGTGGAAGTCACGATTGAAGGGCAATTCCAGGGAGATAAGCTTGAGGGCACATTCGCCATCTCCCCAAAAGGCTCGACGGAAGTAACTGAAAAAGGGACCTGGAAAGTCGCGAAGGGCGCCGCGGAAAAACCTTAGCATTATGAGATTCCGGCGCCTGAAGTAAAAGAGGGTTATCGCGTTATTACTAACGCTCATTATGCTGCTGGCATTTTGGAAACCGGCGCGGCGGGCGACGAAGGGCGATCCGATGGTCGCGCTAAGTTGCGAATAGGACGCGGCTCTTGGACGGATTCCCGGGATCGGAAAAACAGAATCCCAAAACCGAACAATTATTGAACGGCGCCGCGGCCCGATGGTCGGCTAAATGCAACGCAGTCAAAGCTTCACTTCGCGCGAAGCGTGGCACGGAGCTTGGTAGTGTCATATTCCCCTGGGTACGCGCCGCTTCCAGCGTGCAGGCTTGGCGAAAGATGTATTGATAGTGATCGGACGCCCTCGAGATCGCCCTGCCTGTGTTGAGCGACTATTACTTGCAAGCGCGCGCATCCGATTCCAAGCGTGCTTAGAGCGGTTTGCAATTGCGTGTAGGGAAAAACAAACCACGGGGGACACTGGGATCACGGG
>Ga0126377_10003005_pt1 | contig 11814 bp, 9 predicted proteins | sample PanSoiMetPlot_22_FD_92647 | JGI IMG/M metagenome (GOLD analysis project Ga0126377, IMG submission 92647) | Tropical forest soil microbial communities from Panama - MetaG Plot_22 | ecosystem: Environmental > Terrestrial > Soil > Tropical forest > Bulk soil | place: Panama | collected 2016-02-17
GTGATTTTTACGCACGTGAACGAGGCCGCGACGGAAGGCGGCAAGCTGAGGGCAAACACCCAGACGGCGGCGCTCATGAAGCAGGTTAAGCCGTCCGCCCACCTCGCGATCAGCGAGCGCACCATGGAATTCGACGGCAAAGGCAAGTGCGTCACCGGCTGCTGAAAACGGTGGCCGGGAAGTAGACCGAGGCGGGGCGCATTGCCCGGCCGAGACTCTGGCTATTTCGCCTTGGTAGCGCCCGCTTTGGCCCGCTCTTCAGCGAGCACCTTCCCGGCTGTTTCAAGCTGCCGCTCGGCGCGCGCTTCCCAGGTCGCAGGATCGACGAAGGGATGCGGGTCTCCGGGCTTGCGGTTGGCGAGCTTCTTGGCGCGCTCATGGATGCCGCCGCCCGGATAGCCGTTCGGGTCCTGCCAGGCATGGGTCATGATATAGACCTGTATGCCCTTCACGGCCTTCAGCTTCTCAGCGTTTTTCACTCCCTGCTCGGCACCAGCAAGGCCCGGCGCGCCGCCCCCACCGCCACCCCAGATGCCGCGGTAGATTTGCGCACCATCATGCAGAGCGAGGCCTTCAACGAACAGATTGCCGGGCGTGTGGCCGGGCGCCGTGTGGAAGATCAGATGCTGATCGCCGAGGTCGAGGTGGTGGCCCTCACGCACTTCCATATCGCGCTTTGGCACTTCGGTCGGCTTGTTGCCGTCGCGGTTGTTAGGCTTGCCGGCGAAAGCTTCGATCATGTTCCAATCTTCGGGCGTCGCCATGACGCGGGCGCCGGTGAATTCCTGCAGACGCTTTGCGCCGCCGAAATGGTCGACGTGGCCATGGTCAATGATGATGTATTTGATGTCGTGCGGGTCGACGCCGATCTTTCTGATATTCGCTTCGATCATGTCGACGAAGGGCTCCTGCGCCGTGTCGAACAGGATGTCGCCTTGCGGAGTCTTCAGGACCCACGACGACACGTAGCAGGGACCGACATGGTAGAGATTGTCGAAGACCTTAAAAGGCTCCATCTTCTGGATCTCGACTTCGCGCGAGCGGGGACCGATGCGACAGATCTTCTCGAGCGGATCGTTGGGCGAAACTTGCGCGTTGGCGCGGGCGACGGCCGCAGCGGCGGCGGCGCGGGCCGCAGCAGCTTCCGCTTCAGGGTTCTGCGCAAATGCTGCTGGCCCAAAAAGACTGGCGGCCACGAAGCAGCTTGCCGTCAGCATCCAGATCTTTCTCATCCCATCCTCCCTTTGTCCGTGCCGAGCGCCATTGGATTTTCTTGCACTGCGGCCAGTCTATCGCGTTGGTGCCCGTTACGGAAATACTGTCGGACCACAGTTCCGCCGCATGCAACAACGCACCCCGACATTGCGCGCTTGATTAGGACGGACCGATCGGATGATCAGCCTCACGACGAGTTCTAGTTGAGCCGCAAGAACGTTCCCGGCGCCGCCGTCTAAGGGTGGGATCGGGGCCGCTCCAGTGCGCCACGATGCGAAGATTTTGGCCGTCGATCCACCCGAGTTGGCGCAAGCCATCCACAAGGCCGCTAACGCTGCCTGGTATCTCACCTCTACCGCAGTCCCGTTCATGAGCACGCCGATCCGCCGCATCGGCGCGCCAAGCCCCGCAATGAAGGGGGGCGTTGTTAGCCAATTGTTATCGAGGCCTCAGCTCATCGCTGAGGACATCAGGCGGCCTCCACCCATCGGTGAAGTCGAATGATTGCTGGAACCGGAATCCGTCCGCGGTCGAGCCGCCAGCAGGCACCGTCCCCTCGATCTGATAAAGCCGCCGATTGTGAAAAAAAACGGAAGCATAAGTCTGGCTGCCATCCACCCCGTCGATGCTGGCTTGCCGGCCAATGATCCGACGCGTGCTATGAGGTATGTTGAAATTTACCTCACCTTTTCTTCGCGAGAGCATCATTACCGCATAAGCCATGACGTTGCCTTCTGACATCTCGGTATGTGCCAGGTCGGCGACAGTGACCTTGAACTCGCCGCCCTCCTGCAAAACGAAATAGACGCGGGCTTCGACCATGCGGCCACCGGGGGCTTGGTAAGACGTGGTCTCGACCTTGGGCTCGGCCGGAAAGGCGGCCGTAAAGCCCTCGTTCGGGTATTCGTATTCCCTCCAGCCCTGCGCACCGGCTGGGGTGCTTGCGGCAACTATGGCGACGATGAAGGTGATGAGGCGCATTTTTGATGTTCTCAGGCGAGATCGGTAGCTTGCAGCCGCGAACATCGTACGTAGTTGCCCGGACGATTGGAAGCGGGGAGATGGTGCAGCACTCGCCCGCATGACGCACGGATCAAAACAATGAAAACAACGACGTTTGCCCCTGATCTTTCTTGGCTTCTTCACGCGTTTGGCAGGCGCACTCATCTGAGCTTCCCCGCCAAGCCACTAGTTGAAAAAAATAGCAGGCCGCTTGTGGGCACACGGTCCTAGATCATGACCAAGACGGTACCCATCATGCCTTTGTCCTCGTGGTCGACGCAACGCCTTAGCTACCTTGAATTCTTCACCGCCTCCTTGATCGCATCAGCTTCGTTGGTCGCAAAGACCTGACCGAGATACTTGGCTGGGCTTGCTTTTGTCAAACTGATGCCCCACCGAAGTTGGTGGTCACGAGGTTTGCACCTTTTGGCTTTGGCCATACAGACACTCTGAGTATCTGTTGGCCACTGAAGGATACTCGCTGAAAGCTGCGTCTAAAATGTTATTGGCGAGTAGCTGTCAGCCAAACATTCGCCAGCTGTAGGCCCACACCAGAAGAGCGATGATAGCAACCCCACCAAGGACATAGATGGCAGCATTACCATGCTGGTCGCGCTTATCGTCCATGCCCGATCCCGACGAATCTAGGAACCTGACGTGTATGTCAGCAGCTAACCTAGATGTCAGAACCCAGTTTCACGCCCGCAAGGTAATACTGCACATTTCTTTGAGGTACTTTACAAACCAGAGACCGTTATAAATTTCGTTTGGGTATCGCTCTAATCAGTACTCTGCACGGGCCTCCCAACAAGCGAGGAGCCACACGGCGGTCAACATACCTAAAACGGACAGTAAAAAGTCTGCAAGCGATAGAAACCCTTGATCGAGGACGACATCTCGAAGCAGTTCCATCTCTTTCACTCCGCTCACTGGCAATGTCAGGAAAAAACAAAAAAACCCAACTGCAATGAGACATGGGTGATGTCCGCACTTTGCTCGATTCAGCCCCCGAGTCCAATCAACTATGGTTAATTAATATTAGATTAGTTTAAAATTTGCGCGTAATGGTTTTAAAGTCCGCCCTGGAAGTTGCAAGAGGTTTCCCGATGCCATATCCCCGAGAAGGAGGCAGCGTCTCAATAACTCTTCGCGTCGTGGGAATGTCGCCAATCTCCGTCGCAGGCATCTCTTCCTCAAGCCTCCATCGATCCCATTCCGGCGAAGCTCCTCGACTAGCCAAATTTTGCAGCAGGGTGCGCTGATGTTGATTATTCCTCAATAACCTTGCGATTGGTGAAGCGGGCGTTGCCGAGGCCCGTTCCAATCGTCAAAACGCCCCAGTGCTCCGTGTCACGCATATAGGGTATTTCGCTCAATCCCTGCACGACCGCATCGTTATGCATGACGATCGAGACTTCATCGTCACCGATCGTTGAAATTGCCGAATGCAAGCTCACCGGCAAGTTAAACTTCTTGCTTTCCCAGTTGCCGGGAAGATTCTGGGCGCCGCGTTTGATGGAACCATCCTGCTCGATGATTCCTGGACAACCGATGCCAATGAACGGGGCCAGTTTCATGCCCTTTTTCTTTGCGGAGGCAATGAGTCCTTTCAGCATCTTGACCAGCGATTCCACCGCATACTCGCGTTTAATATCTTCCTCGTCACCGTGCCTCCAGAGCGAGAACTTCCACACTTTCGTTTTCGAAAGGTCGGACGTGCCCTTCAGATTGAGTTGAATTACGCCGGCGCGAATATTGGTGCCGCCGATATCGATGCCCAGAATGGCGTCGTACGCCTTGAACATCCATGTGGGGGCGAGGTGAACAGAGCCCAGTAGTCCCGCTTCGTCCGGATCGTTGTGGATGGGAACGAGTTCAACATTGACCTTGTCCGCCTTGAGAAGGACCGCGGCACGGCCGATGACCAGTTCACCTACTCGGCTTTCTCGAAATCCACCACCGATGACGAGGCGTTGGGTGTCCTTCCATTCCTTCAGTTTGAGAAAACGGCGGATTATCAAGGCAAATTCTTGAGAAAAGTCTTCGATGGCGCCATGAATGATCCCGGCAGCCTCGGTCCCGCCTCGCGCCAGAATTTCGTCGAGCTTTTTCTTGGATAGCTCTTCGCTGGCATCTTCCCCTAAAGGATCGACTCCGACCTTCCGCAGCGCTGCACGCCAGTTCTCGATGATTTCGCGGAACGCGCCTTTGCTGGCCCGATCACCAATGAAGCCTTCGTCGTCCTTTAGCTCGACGTTGTAGCTCTCAATATCGACCGAAGGCAGACGCAATGCGCCGTGCTCGGCCACGGCCGGTAGGGAAGTTTGAGGCGCCATATTTTTATCCGTCGGAGTGGACTGCGAACTTTCTCCACCTTGGGGTGTTCTGTTCAGGCGGCCTCTTGTGCCTCGGTGTTGACGGCCGCTTCGGCAAGCTCTGTGAGGGCTTCATCCGTCTGTATCGAGGTGTTTCCACGTCCACTCACCTCCGCTCCATCAAAAGTAAGCCTCTGCGCCATTGGGGATGGCGCAGAGGCGCTCACAACATAGAACCCGGCTGGGGGGCATTCGGGGGGATGGGGGCCGGGTTCGGAATGTAAACGTTGCTGAAAGACGAACGTTCCCGCTAGTGGCGTTTAAGCTGAATTTGCTGCTGCTGTTGCAGCTGTTGAGTGAAAGCCTGAACTGTCAGCGCCTTCAGGCGGACTGGATTGTGCTCGCCGCTTTGAGCAAGTTCGATCACCTTTTTAGCTACCAGCTCCGTGACCGGGTCCTCGCGCATTTGTAGGGAAAGTGTCTTCAGCACATCATCGAAGACCTCCCCCAGAATGTCGACAAGCTCGGGCGGGAACACATGCCTTTCCAGTAGGCGTTTGATCGGCATTTTCTCTTCCTTATAACCTGACGCGCGATGCTACGATTTTGGGGAAATGCTGTTGTGTTCACTTTTGTACAGAAGAGTTCCGATAATACCGCCATTCCCACGTATATTTTTTTCTTATTCTATTGCGAAACAGCGAAGCTGCCGCCGTGGTTGCGCCTTGGCAGGTGAACGAACCATGACGCGCTGCCACTATGAACACGCGGCGAGCACTTGGCACACTCAATCACATTGCGCTGAGCAAGGTCCAAAGGGTCGTTCGCGAGCATGGAAGGATCTGACCAAACAGGAGAGGGAACTGTAGGAAAATTGGTCAGAACCGACGCCGACCTGGCACGTTTTGATTGTTGATCTCAAAGACAGAGGGCCGCCATGGAACGGGTCATTCTGCAGGAATACGCGGCCCGGATCGTTACGTTATTTTGGTGGCGTTGGGCTGGCTCTGCTGCTTTTGATTTTGGTTGCCGAACCTTCTGACCCTAGGTCTACGCTGCGTTGCTGTAGCTCATCGACTGCTTGCGGGGCCAACTACGCACGATGGGTTTGGACAGATCGATCGTCAAAGCCGTTCCTGCTGGAGAGGAATTTGCTCCTCCCAGCGGCAGGGGTTCGATGATCTGGCATTTGAGGCCACGACCGCAGAAGCCAAGGACCTCACACGTGCTAGCCAAATGAACCGGCTGCCGGATCGAAGAAGGATCTTCTGCGTTAATGAGATGGTCGCCGAGCAAAGTGCCATGCCAACATTCCTATTCTGGTATGCCGTCTTTCTCATTGGGGGCGCTGTCGGAGTCACGGCGGGCTCGGGTTTTGGTAACAGCCTGGGTGTCGTGGCCGGCCTACTCGGCGGAATGGCGATTTCAGGCTGGATTGCAAGACAGCTGCCCTTGAAGCGGTCTTCAGGCGTTTGTCCTGAGAAGCCTTTGATTCAGCCAAAACAAACTGCGACCGCGGTGCAAGGGCTGGAAAGGATCCGAATTGCGTCGGCGTCTCAAGACCTCGAAGCCCCAGAAACGAAGGCTGCCGGACGTGATACTTTGGGCGGTGCTTTCTCCCTCCCTAAGGGAATGTATGAATTCGCGATGCGAAAGCGGAACGAAAAATAAACGTCCTCCCCTCTGACCATTCCCGCAAATTGATGCACCCGGCGTTAGGGAGACAAACAGGGACTAGAGGCCGCTGCAACGCCGGGATTCATCCTGGAGACAGTCTCGTCAAGTTTGTCTTTCCACTGATCGTCCTATTCGCGGCCGCAATCGGCTCAGCCTTCGCCCAGGTCGTCCCGTTGCCGCGTCCGCGACCGGACGCGGCGCCGACTTCCCAGGTCGAAGAAGGCCCATCAGCCTGCCGGGTTCGATTGACGGGTGAACTCGCGATAGCACCCACCGTGCCAAACCCAGACGTCGCAGGTGAATGCGCCGTCAAGGATGTGGTGCGGCTTGAGGCCATCATATTGCGGGATGGCAGCCGCGTCGCAGTCAGGCCTCCGGCGACGCTGCGCTGCGAAATGGCGGAAACGGTCGTACGCTGGGTGCGCGATGACGTCGCAGAGGCTGTTCAGGAACTCGGCGCGCCATTGAGCAGCATCGAGAACTATGCCTCCTATGATTGCCGCGGGCGCAACAACATTGTCGGCGCGCAACTCAGCGAGCACGGCAAGGCCAATGCGTTCGACATCCATGCGTTGCGGCTCGTCAATGGGAAGATTGTTGGACTAACCGATCCGCACATTGCGCGAGACTTTCGCGAGGTCACGCGAAAGAGTGCGTGCGGGCGTTCTTGACAGTACTCGGTCCCGGCTCGGACGGGTATCATGAGGACCACGTCCATGTGGACCTGCGGGAACGTGCCCGGGGATATCGGCTGTGCCAATGGGACGTGCGTGATCCAGAACCGCCAGCGAATTCAGCCAATGCGGTGCAGGTACCGTTACCCCCGCCACGCCCAAGGTTCGAGGCGAAGAGAGGAAAGGGTCGCTGACGCGGGCTGAGAAGAATGCCGCATGACGTGTCTTGCGCCCGCGCTCTGGGTGAGACTCCGATCGAAATGCAGTAGATCAATCATCGAAATTGGCTGGTCGCTTCATTCGAGCTGCACACCACGAATCGTGCTTGCAGTCAGCTGACCTTGGAACCCCGGCCAGCTATCTTCTGCGGTGTGCGTGGGGTGCCGCCGCGCGATTGGCCTCCTCGCCACCTGAGAAATTGACGATCGTGCCTTTTGCTGTCACCGCCGCCAGGGTGAGCGCGTCCCAGTCGGTCAGTCTGATACAGCCGTGCGATTCCGTCTTGCTGACCTTAGATGGCTCGGGCGTTCCATGGATGCCGTAGCCCTCGCGAGAGAGACCAATCCAAACCAAGCCCACCGGATTGTTTGGGCCTGGCTTGATCGTAAACGGCTCCGCTGTTCGCACACCCTTAAATTCGTACTTTGGATTGTAGCGATAGGTCGGATTTTTGCTCACGCCTGTGACGGTTAGTTGGCCGCTTGGCGCCGGCTTTTCGTCGCTCCCAATGGTCGCTGGGTATACCGCCAAGAGCCTCTGACTTCTGTCAAAGACTCTCAGCACTTTTGCGGTTTTGTCGACCTCGATGCGTGTGGCCCTTGCGGGCAAATCGCCCGTTGCAATGTTCGCGACAGCTATCTTCTGACCTGGGGTTTCGAATTTTCGGCCGGGGTTCAAGCTCTGCAACAGATCTTGGCTCATGTGAAATTTTTCAGCGATCTTCTCCCGAGCGCTCGTGTAGCCGAGCGCTGAAAGATCTTCCATCAGCTCCAACCTTCTCGGAATATTTTTAACGAACGGGCCGCGCACATCCTCATCTGAAATGGTGTACCCGGTCGGACTCAGTCCCAACTGATCCGAGAAAGCGCTCAGAGCCTTACCAAAATTTTCGCCCGATTTTCCGTCGATCTCACCAGGAGAGAATCGGGCCCGATCCAACAGGACCTGCGCCTTGATCATGACCGGGGCGATACGGCCCTTTGCTGAAGACTTTTGCGTCCATTGCGCATCGTTGACCGCCTGAATGTCCAGCGGCGCAGCGGCAGCCGGCACAAGCAGTAACAGAAGGGCCAGAAGCGGCGTCATACATCGGGACATGCGTCAACATCACCAGCCATCCTGACTTATAAACCCAGAAAGTAGGTCGTGAGCTGCCCGGAGTATCGGGAACGGTGCAGATTTGATGCAAAGCCCTCGTTTCAATGCCAAGCACATTTGCCAACCGAGGCCGCAAGTATGACGTACCACGCGGAATGATCCCCAAGCTGAATTCACGCGTCTTGCAGCGCGTGGACAGCGTGCGCCTGATCAATGAATCCGCGGGTCAGAGATTGACCGAACCAATCAGGCAAGCTCAAGGATCTCCCCGGTTGGACGTCCTTGTCCTTCTGGCGGAAGCTCGAAGATGCAACGGGGTAGTCTCACGGAGCATGCTCCCGGACCGGCTCTTTTTTCTTGCCTTTTCCCTTCGGCTTTGCCGTCATCGGTGCGCCGCTGAGGAATTTTCCAATCTCGACAATGCTGCAGGACGGCAAGAAATCGGCGGGCGCGCAGATCGCCATCGCCCGCGAGGGCTTCAAGGCAGATGTATCGCGCTCCTTACTCTCGCCGCCACCCACGACCCAGGCACTTTCCCAAAGTACCGCGAGCAGGTGGGTGCCGTCCTGCATCGCCTCAATCGTTCCCGTTCCGAATTTATCCCAGAACATCTTTGTCGGATCTTCGTTGTGTTTGATCGCTTTCAGATAGTCCCTCAACAGGTCGGGCGGCGGCAGGGCTTCGAACGTCTTGCGCATCAGATCGATCGTCGCCTGGGCAGCGTCTTTCCCGCTGCCAAGATGTTCCGAATTTTGTACGCGCGGCGTCTTGTCGAGACCCGCAAGGATCTGCCTGCGGTGCGCATTGACCATGCCATCCTCGTAGGCGCTATGCAGCCCAGCGCCCAGCGGAATGTGCTTCACGCTGGTCGTGCCGTTCCGGTGATGGACTGTGTGGCTGGTCGCCCTTTTCGGATCGCCATCGTGCAAGAAAGAGATGTGCAGCGGCTGGCAGGAATCGCCGATGTAGTGTGTGAGAACACCCGCTGCGCAAACGAAATTCTCCATTTCGTCATTTCGGACAAATTCGACCATCTTGTCGAAAATCTGCCAGACCCGAAACGGCAACAGGCCACGATGCTCCATGGTGATCGGGGCGTGATCCAAAAGATCTTCGACGCTCGAGTAAAAGTCGTTCCACACCTTTGGATCGATGTTCGCCGGGTCTTTGCAAAGCTCAAGCAGGTCAACTCCGTCGGAGTCGCGGACCTGGTCCATGTCGGCAAAGTGGTTCGGACCCTCAAAGTGTCGGCTGTGCCCCTGATGTCCATGTTTCCAAAAGAAATCAGGAACATCCGCCATCGGGATGAAATCCAGATTACCCATGTTCTTGAAATCGTTCTTGAGAATGGTGTCGTCGCTGTGGCTGACGATCTTGGCGTTGTTGTCCATCAATTCCTTGAGAGTCGGAACCTCTTCGGAAAGCGCCGCGCTGACTCGACTGGCAATCGCAAAGTGCCCAACCGCTCCCCAGGTGTCCGGCTGGTCGAGATTCCAGTCGCGAACAACGTCGATGTCCAGACGGCCGCAAACGGTACTAAGGCAAGTCGCAAGGGCGTAGGCGTGCGGCTGCTTGCTTAAACCCGAATAGAGTCGGTTCGCGCCCCATTGCAGCGCCAACGGCCGTAGCTTGTCTCCTCCAATGGCGGCATCGATGCGGTTCTTGCTGTCATTCGGCTCCAGCAACCAAAGCGTCCCAGAGTCGCCAGGTGCAGTCACGAACAGAGGCGGCGTCGAAATCTCCTTGGTTGGTGTGCGCGGCCCAATGAAGAAGTCTGCAATATATTCGAACCCGCCTTTCGATTTGTATCGATAAAACAGCGCTTGAATTTCACCGTATATCCATTGGTTCGAGCCAGCTCCATAGCCACGAACATACCGGCCCAGCAATGACATCGGGAAGTTCGCGGTCGACAGATCCACCATGGGCCCCATCACGGAGCCATCTTGAAGCTTGGCCGTCCAAGCATTGACATCTGTGATGTCGACAAGCCCCGCGTCCATGTTCACGTAGACCGACTTTCCCGGCCAGGCAGGATACACTTCGGTAAAGGGCACGCGCGTTGCCTGGCACGAAGCCGAAATGCCAATCGGCTGCGATCGCCCCGTAAGCTCGGACGACAGTTCTTCGCCCGGCTCACCAGTGACGTGCCTGTTCGTCAGCGCATAGGTCTTGTGGCCATCACTGACCAGGCAGGCGATGGTTGCGAAATGGTTGCGATTTTGCACGTTAACAAAGACCGGATGGCCACTCCCGATGTTGTTGAGCGGGTGGCGTTTCACCGGTGGAGTTTGAAGGCTTTCCGGGTCCTTTGGTGCCTCAATGACGCAAACGGGTACGCGGCGCCCGTCGGGCAAATACAGTGTCTTCGGAACGCTGTCATCGGCGCTATAGGGCCGACCGCTGCCGAACTCGGTGGCCGCAATCCAGTCTTCGACGAAAACCAGAACGGCCGGCCAAGAATAAGACCGAACCTCCGAGTTAGCCAAATTGCGCGGTCCATCCCCATGAATGGCCGGATACACACCGGGCGGTGTGTCGCCCTTGCGGATGCGATAATAGCCAATAGCGGTCGCCACGACCTTGGGATGACGCATCAGATGAACGTGATACTGCTCGCGAGCATCAAGCAAATCCACCATTGAAAGTGCGTCGTACTCAGAGCGCTCGGGTACGCGAGAGTGGCTGGCTGGAGGGATATTGGCGTCGGGCGTTACGGCCTTGGCTAGGACGGTCGTGTTCGCTGTCATGATGTTCCTCCAAATATGACGAGTGATCGAAATCAAGCCGTCGGATTCAACCGCTCGGCGATTTACAGATTTGTGACGTCTCACAAAGAAAAAGTTATCCGCTCCGTCGTCTGCATACGCTTCGCCGGATCGTCATCGTGATGCTTGGCGGCAGATGTTTGGTGCCGGCTCCCAACGCGGTTCGGCCTGCTCCTCATTTGGGAGTTTTGTCGGCGGCCATTGCACAGGTTGCAGGGGGAAAGCACACGTGACAATCGTCTAAATGGCCTGCTGCAACTGATACTAAGGTATTGCCAGATGAGGGTCTGATTGAGACGTTATTGCTCTGGCATATTCCTCAGTACAGATCGCCGAAAACCCGGGATAGCGGAAATGGGGACGGGTCGAGTGACACCGGTCGAACCCGATCGCCATTGCCGTGCAAAATGGTCTTTAGGCTCGTGCATCACTATTCGCGCGTTCGCTCGATTTTCGACCGGCGCCATAGCATTTTCTGACGTAAGGAGCATTTTTCTGTCTTAAGGCACGGAGTGAAATCCAGAGGCAATTTGTGGTATCTTAATGCGTCTGTCGTATGGTGTGCCGGATGATTCGATTCGGCACCGCTCTTTTATTGATCGGCTTGGGTGCCAGCCTTTGCGGCTGCGGGTCGAGATATGCGGCGCTTCACGCCGACCCCCCTCGAGTGCAACGGGTGAAGTATGATCCGTCGCCCGAACCTGCCCAGAGGGGAGAGCCGGCAACCGTCACCGATGCCGGCGACACCACAGGCTCAATTGACCGATCCAACGCCACCAAGCCATGGCCGAAGCGGGGCACCCCCGAATTTGATCAGTTGCAGGCCGAGGAACTTGCGCGGGAACA
>Ga0126377_10003006_pt1 | contig 11808 bp, 8 predicted proteins | sample PanSoiMetPlot_22_FD_92647 | JGI IMG/M metagenome (GOLD analysis project Ga0126377, IMG submission 92647) | Tropical forest soil microbial communities from Panama - MetaG Plot_22 | ecosystem: Environmental > Terrestrial > Soil > Tropical forest > Bulk soil | place: Panama | collected 2016-02-17
GCAACCAGTTCTTCGATTTCCTCAAGCAGGCCTACCTGCTGACGGTGAGGTGGGCCAACCATCTCGTGGCCGACGCCAGAGGCGTTGATCCGCTCACACTGCAGAAGGCCGAGTTCTACGTTCGGCAGATCTCGAACGCGATCGCGCCGTCGAATTTCGTCCTCACCAATCCCGAGCTGTTGCGCGAGACACTCGCCTCCAACGCCAGCAATCTCGCGCGCGGCATGCACAATTTGGCCGAGGATATCGCAGCTGGTGGCGGCGAGCTGCGCATCCGGCAGACAGATGCGAGCGTGTTCGAGGTCGGCCGCAATCTCGCAGTCACGCCCGGCAAGGTCGTATTCCAAAACGACCTGATGCAGCTCATTCAGTATGAACCGACAACGCTCAATGTCCTCAAGCGGCCGGTCCTGATCGTGCCGCCTTGGATCAACAAGTTCTATGTGCTTGACCTCACACCGGAGAAATCTTTCGTCAAATGGTGCGTGGATCAGGGCCTCACTGTGTTCGTCATCTCCTGGGTCAATCCAGACGAGCACCTCGCCAAGAAAACGTTCGACGACTACGTGCTGGAAGGGCCACTCGCAGCGCTTGGCGCGGTCAAGCAGGCGATCGGCGAAAATAAAGTACACGCCATCGGCTATTGCGTCGGCGGCACCCTGCTCGCCGTCACGCTCGCCCACATGGCGGGCAAGCGCGACCACCGCATCGCATCGGCGACTTTGTTCGCGAGCCAGGTCGACTTCACCTACTCGGGCGATCTCAAGGTGTTCGCCGACGAGGAGCAGATCGCTGCGCTCGAGCGCCAGATGACCGAACGCGGCTATCTCGATAGCCGCTATATGGCGAACTCGTTCAACCTGATGCGCTCGAACGATCTGATCTGGCCGTATGTGATCAACAACTACTTCAAAGGCAAGGACCCGACGCCCTTCGACCTGCTCTACTGGAATTCCGACTCCACCCGTATGCCCGCGGCCAATCATTCCTTCTATCTGCGCAACTGCTACCTCAACAACAATCTGGCACGCGGAAAGATGATGATTGCCGGCAAGCCGATCGACCTCAAGGCAGTCAAGGTACCGGTTTACAATCTCGCCACCCGCGAGGACCACATCGCGCCGGCGAAGTCGGTGCTGTTCGGCTCGAGCTATTTCGGCGGAAAGGTCCGCTTCGTGCTGGCGGGATCGGGCCATATCGCCGGTGTCATCAACCCTCCAGCTAAGCAGAAGTATCAATACTGGGTGGGATCGAAGCCGACCACCGATGCCGACGTGGACGATTGGCTCGCCAAGGCCAAGGAGCATCCGGGCTCGTGGTGGCCGGACTGGCTCGCCTGGCTCAAGAAGCAAGGCGCGGAGGAAGTCCCGGCACGCAAGCCCGGCGGCGGCAAGCTCAAGGCGCTAGAAGACGCGCCGGGCAGCTTCGTGAAGGTGCGGGATTGAACCGCACCGCGTCGGGACTTCCGGGTTGCTCGCAAAGCCGCTAGCATCCGACACAACGGGATATGCGCATCGAGCGCATTCCGTTTCAACACAACGGCCGTCAACGAGCCGTAGCAAAGGGAGGACTCCATGAAAGCTTTGATCGCCGCGCTGTTCGCATCGACGATGGCCGCGACTGCAGCCGTCGCACAATATGCCCCGTTCAACGAGACCGGCGTGACCATGGGTCACTGGCATCTCGTGTCGCATGACGTCGCCGTCAACAAGAAGCTGTTCATGGGCATGGGTGGCCGTGACGTCGCTGCCGCAACCGTGCAATTCCCCGGCGCCCGCATCAATCTGAGCCTGGGCAATGAGCCGCCCGGCAAGGGCGGCACCATCGGCTCGGCGGTCAACCACGTCGGGTTCATCGTCAACAACGTGCAGGCGCGGGTGGCAGAGTGGAAGGCCGCTGGCGTGCCGGTGCTGCCCGGTAACAACAACCGCCTCGATCAGGCCTTCGTCGAGACCCCGGATGGCGTGCGCATTGAAATCCTGGAGGACAAGGCACAGGCCGCACCAATCCAACATGAGCACATCCACTTCTTCCTAACGGAAGCTGAAATTCCCAAGGCCGTCGCCTGGTACGCCAAGACATTCGGCGGCAAGGCCGGCACGCGCAACAATCAGCCGGTGGTGGAGGTGCCGGGCGCGCAGCTCCGATTCGCCAAGGCCGATATGCCGCAAGCCAAGACGCGTGGGCGCGTGCTCGATCACATCGGCTTCGACGTCAAGGATCATCCTGCGTTTGTGCGCAAGATCGAGGCCGAAGGCATCAAGCTCGATGAGCCGGTGCGCAAGAACGAGACGACCGGCACGATCATCACCTACATCACCGATCCGTGGGGCACGCGCATCGAGATTGTCCAGCGCGGCCAGTAAGGCTGCATCTCGATCGCCGTTCCGGCACGCGGCTGACGCTCGGAACGGCGTTATACTGGCCCGGTGATTGTCGAAATCGTCATGCTTGCGACCGTTAAATCGGCAGAGCAAGCCGGCGAAGCACCGTACTTGTCATCCGTTCGCAGCGTTGACCCTGGAACGGAAAAGCATCGGTGAGAACGGACCCGACGCGCTTTTCGAGAGCCTCCTTCAGGAGGCCGCGCGCGCGATGCAGCCGGGTCCTGACAGTCTCAGGGCGAATACCGAGGAGGTCTGCGGTCTCCTCAACGCTCATCTCCTCGATCACCCGAGCGACCAGCACGGTTCGAAATGCCTCCGGCAGCTCGTCAATTGCCCGTTCCAAGATGAGTTGGATTTCGCGTTGGGCCATGGTGCGTTCGGGATCAAGTTGCGGGGACGAATTGGGGAAAGGGATGATCTGCCCCTGCGCCAGTGGCCGGCTCTCGATATCCGTCAAGTCGGCATTCGGACGGCGGCCGCGGAGTCGTCCCAATGCCTCATTGAGAACGATGCGTGAGAGCCAGGTCGCGAGGCTGGATTCTCCTCGGAACGTAGCCAGATTGGCGAATGCCCGAACATAAGCTTCCTGGACGACGTCCTCGGCTTCGCTGTCACTGTGCATGACGGAGCGGGCCACGCGATAGAGACGCCGGTTGTGTCGTTGCATGATGGTGCGAAAGGCACCGCCGTCTCTCTGGCACGCAAGTTGCGCGAGCTCTACATCCTCAAGCGCAGCGAGGTCGATACTCTGCGTGGCATCTTGACTCGGCATGCCGTCCCTCCTCGATGTTCACTCAGCCGAAAAAGCTTCCGGACCGGGCCGCGCCCTTGTGGCCGATCGCAGACAGGAACTCCTGGCGCGTCTCCGGTCGATCGCGAAAGGCTCCCAGCATGCGACTCGTAACCAGTGTGGATTCGGATTGCCGCACGCCGCGGCTGGTCATGCATCCATGGACCCCTTCGATAACGACCGCAACTCCATGTGGCCCCAGCACCTTGTCCAAGGTGTTGGCGATCTCCGCCGTCATCCTTTCCTGAATTTGGAGCCGCCTGGAATACACTTCAACGACACGAGCCAACTTGGAAATTCCAACAACCCGCTCGCGCGGCAGATAACCGATATGCGCTCGCCCTACGATCGGCGCCATGTGATGCTCACAGTGGGACACGAAATGAATGTCACGCAACAGCACCATCTCGTCATAGCCGGCGACCTCCTCAAACGTCCGCTGCAGGAGCTCCTCAGGATCCTCGTCATAGCCGGCAAACCATTCCCTGTAGGCTCGGGCGACACGCGCCGGGGTTTCAACCAGTCCCTCTCGGTCAGGGTCATCTCCAGTTCCGCGAATGAGGGTGCGCACAGCTTCCTCCATCTCGGCGCGGGTGGGACGGGCGATCCGATCGGCCGGCTTAGCGCCGGGCCGGTCGCTAGAAATTAGGCTATTGATGTTCACCAGCGGATTCATCCCGTTTCTCCGAAATCGCACCTGTACAGCAGCCAACCAATAGATGGCGATGGAGAGAAAACGTTCCCGTGATTTCACGTGGCCCGGCAAGGTGCAGGACCCTTTGACAGCTGCCGTATCTACGTATTGCCGCAGCGCGGTCAACGCGACGTTTGTTCATTCCGGGCGCAAGCGCCTTGTGCCCGGAATGAGGCTCCGATTAGAATAAACATCCGGCATGTCCGCCTGGCGCCTGACGTAGCGGGGGCATTGCATGAAGCGACTGCTGCTTGGCACGCTCCTATTGTTGGTTCTAGCGGGCGGCTTCGTATTTCGGGATTCTCTCCTCTCGTTCACCGGCCTGATCGGCGGTCAAGCGGCCGAACCGAAGGGCGGGCGCCCTGCCGCTGCCCAGGCTGTGGTCACCGGCGTCGCTGAGGTCCTGCCGACGCCGATCCAGGTGAGCGCGATCGGCACCGTCCAGTCGATTGCGACAGTGATCATCAAGTCGCGTGTCGACGGGCAGATCGCGGACGTTCACTTCGAGGAAGGCCAGGACGTCAAGGAAGGCGACCTTCTGTTCACGCTCGACAACCGCGCTTTCCAGGCGCAGCTCGCGCAGGCAGAGGCGGTGCTGCAACGTGATCGGGCTCAGCTCGAACGCGCGCAGCTCGAGCTCAAGCGGCAGACCGAGCTGGCCGACCGCGGCGTCGCCTCGGCGCAAAAGCTCGAAGACGCGCAAATGGCCGAGAAGGTGCTGCAGGCCGCCATCCGCGCCAGCGAGGCCGCGGCCGAGAACGCTCGCGTCAATCTGAGCTACACGACCATACGTTCACCAATTACCGGCCGGACCGGCTCGGTCAATCTCAAGCGCGGCAATGTCGTCAAATCGAACGACACGACAACGAACGCCGTGCCGCTCGTCACGATCACGCAGCTGCGTCCGATCTACGTCAGCTTCACGATTCCGGAACGGCACCTGCCGGACATCAGGGCTGCCCTGGCCGACTCGGAACGACTGCCGGCGGTCGTCACCATGCCCAGTCAGCCGGACAAGCCAATCACCGGCACGCTCACCTTCGTTGACAATCAGGTCGATGCCGCGACGGGCACGATCCCGCTCAAGGCAACGTTTGCCAACGACGACATTCGGCTGTGGCCCGGCCAGTTCGTCAACGTCAATCTCACGCTCGGAATTCAGGCTCACGCGGTCGTGGTGCCAAGCACGACCATCCAGATCGGCCAGAACGGCCCCTATGTGTTTGTCGTCAAGGACGACTCGACTGCCGAGCTGCGGCTCGTGCGCATCGATCGCACCGTTGGCAACAGGACCGTTGTGGCCAGCGGGCTCAATGCCGGCGAACGTGTGGTGGTCGATGGTCAGCTGCGGCTCAACAATGGAACGCGCGTGACCGTCGCACGGCCCGAAGGCGGACAACCGAAGGCAAAGTCCACTCCGGTCGCGGAGCGCTAAAATGTCCCTACCCACGCTCTGCATCCAGCGCCCCGTGATGACGACGGCGTTGACGCTCGCGATCGTTCTGGTCGGCCTGGCCGGATATCCGTTCCTGCCAGTGGCGGCGCTGCCCAAGGTCGATTTTCCGACGATTTCGGTCTCGACCAGCATGCCGGGCGCCAGCCCCTCCACCATGGCGGCTTCGATCGCTACCCCACTCGAAAAGGAATTTGCCACCATCGCCGGCGTCGATTCGATCACCTCGGTGAGTGGGCTCGGAGTCGGCCGGATCACCGTGCAGTTCAATCTCAACCGCAACATCGATGCGGCCGCGCAGGACATTCAGTCGGCGATTGCGAACGCTGCCCGCAAGATGCCGGTCGAAATGACCACGCCGCCATCGTATCGCAAGGTCAACCCGGGCGATGCACCGGTTCTGCTGCTGTCGCTCACCTCCGCGAGCCTGCCGCTTTCTACCATCAACGAATATGCCGAGATCAATATCGGGCAACGCGTGTCGACGCTGCCCGGGGTCGCGCAGGTCCTCCTCTTCGGTCAGCAAAAATATGCCATCCGGGTTCAAGTCGATCCCGATCTGCTCGCGATCCGCGGCATCGGGCTTGATGAGGTGCAGCGCGCCTTGGCGGCGGCCAGCTCGAACACGCCGGTCGGCGCGCTCAGCGGGCCGCAGAAGGCCGCGACTCTCCAGGCGGATACGCTGCCGCCCACTGCGGCAGGGTACGATCCGCTGATCATCGCCTACCGCAACGGGGCGCCGGTGCGGCTGCGCGACGTGGCCCGCTCCGTCGACAGCGTGCAGAACGACAAATCGGCAAACTGGGTCAACGGCACGCGCGCCGTGACGATTGCGATCTTCCGCCAGGCCGATGCCAACACGGTCGAGGTCGTCAATCAGATCAAGGCGCTGGTGCCGGCGTTCCGGGCAGACCTTCCGGGCGCCATCGAGCTCCACGTGCGCAACGACCGCTCCGCCCCGATCCGCGCCGCTGTTGCCGACGTGCAGCACACACTCGGGCTCACAGTCGTGCTCGTTGTGCTGGTCATTTTCCTGTTCGTTCGGCGCCTGTCCGCCACCATCATTCCCGCGCTCGCGCTGCCGGTCTCGATCATCGGCACCTTCGCGGCGATGTATCTGTTCGGCTACAGCCTCGACAACGTCTCGCTGATGGCGCTGACGCTTGCAGTCGGCTTCGTGGTCGATGATGCGATCGTGATGCTCGAGAATATCGTGCGCCATACCGAGGCCGGACTCAGCCCGATGCAGGCCGCGCTCAAGGGCTCGCGCGAGATTACCTTTACCATCATATCAATGACGATCTCGCTGGTGGCGGTTTTCATCCCGGTCTTCTTCATGGGCGGCGTTGTCGGCCGCGTGTTCAACGAGTTTGCCGTCGTCATCGGCATGGCGATCCTGGTGTCGGGCTTCGTGTCATTGACGCTCACGCCGATGCTGTGCAGCCGGTTCCTGCGCGTGCCGGATCACATGGCAAAACCGGGCGCGTTCGTGCGCGCGCTCGAGGGCGGTTTCGCCGGGATGCTGCGCGCCTACGAGTGGTCCCTCGAACGGGTGCTGCGCCATCCGCGCGCAACAATCGTCGTGACCCTGCTCACAATCGGGCTCACCGGATATCTGTTCTACGTCATCCCCAAAGGCCTGTTCCCGATCGAGGACACCGGCTTCATCAACTGCGGCACCGAGGCCTCGGAGGACACGTCCTTTCAAGGGATGGTCGAAAAGCAGCTCAGAATCGACGCCATCGTCCGGTCGAACCCCTATGTGGCGGGCGGCAATACCGAGATCGGCCTTGGCGGCCTGCGCATGGGGGTGAACACCGGCGCGTGTTTCGTTGAGCTCAAGCCGCGTGATCAGCGTCCGCCCGTCAATGAGGTGATTCAGGAGTTGCGCCGACAGGTGAGCGCCGTCACCGGCGTCAATGTGTTCTTCCAGCCGGTCCAGAACTTGAACATCGGCGTGCGTTCGACCCGGGCGCTTTATCAGTACACGCTGACATCCGGTAATCTCGACGAGCTTTATCGCTTCGGACCGCTGGTCGAGCAGCAGATGCGAGGCATTCCCATTCTGCAGGATGTCGGCTCCGATCTGCAGATCAAGAGCCCGCAGACGATCGTCAATGTCGATCGCGAAAAGGCGGCAGCGCTCGGACTCACGGCAGAGCAGATCCGTACCACGCTCTACAATTCATTCGGCTCGCGCCAGGTCGCGACCATGTTCACGGCCACCAACGACTACGCCATCATTCTGGAGCTCGCCCCATCGTTCCAGGAGGATGAAAATGCGCTGTCGAGGGTGTTCGTGCGCTCCGGAACTGGCCAACTGGTGCCGCTTGGAACCGTCGCCAGCATATCGCGTGCGGCCGGCCCGCTGACTGTGAACCATCAAGGCCAGCTTCCCGCCGTGACGGTCTCGTTCAATGTTGCGCCCGGGTTCGCATTGGGCGAGGCGATCAACCAGATCCAGGACATGGAACGCAGCCTGGCGCTGCCCGCGACCATCACGGCGAGCTTCTCGGGCACCGCGCAGGTGTTCCAGCAGTCGCTGAAGGGCCAGGGATGGCTGCTGCTGGCGACCGTGATCGTGATCTATCTGGTGTTGAGCATTCTCTATGAGAGCTTCATCCACCCGATCACGATCCTCTCCGGACTGCCCGCAGCCGGCGTCGGTGCGCTGCTGACGCTGATGCTGTTCAAGATGGAGCTGAGCGTCATCGCCATCATCGGCGTGGTCATGCTGGTTGGCATTGTGAAAAAGAATGCCATCATGATGATCGATTTCGCGATCGATGCCCAGCGCAACCGCGGCGAACCGCCGGAGCGGGCGATTCATCAGGCCTGTCTGCTGCGCTTCCGTCCCATCATGATGACGACCATGGCGGCGATCATGGGCACCTTGCCGATTGCACTCGGGCTCGGCGCAGGCGCCGAGCTCCGGCAACCCCTGGGCATTGCGGTGGTCGGCGGGTTGCTGACGTCGCAGCTTCTCACGCTGTACATCACACCGGTGATCTACGTGTCCCTTGAAGAGCTGCGGCAGCGCGTCCTTGGACGGACGCCAACCGAGGCCGTAGCCGCACAATCGCAGCAGCCGGCCGAGTAAAGTTCGGAATCACGGAAACAGCGCGATCTGGTCGACCCCGCCAGACTCGGGCCAGCCCAGCATCACGTTCATGTTCTGCACCGCCTGGCCGGCCGCGCCCTTGGTGAGATTGTCGAGCGCCGAGACGATGATGGCGCGGCCCGCAATGCGATCCTTGGTGAGGCCAATGAATGTCATGTTGGAGCCGCGCACGTGCCGCGTCTGCGGCAGGCGCCCATAAGGCAGAACGTGCACGAACGGTTCCTGCGCATAGGCCTTGCTCAGGATTGCGTGCAGGTCCTCGGGTGATGACCCTTGCGATGATTTAGCGCTGCGCACGTAGATGGTCGAGAGAATGCCACGGTTCATCGGCACCAGATGCGGCGTAAAGCTCACGACGACATTACGGCCGGCGGCCTTGCTGAATTCCTGGTCAAGCTCGGCCATGTGACGGTGGTGGCCCACGCCATAGGCATGAAAACCCTCGGACACTTCCGAGAACAGCATCTCCTCTTTGGCGGCGCGCCCTGCCCCCGTCATCCCCGACTTCGCATCGATCACAATCTCGTCCGGATCGATTGCTCCCGACCTCAACAACGGAATGAGTGGAAGCTGCGCACAGGTCGTGTAGCAGCCCGGATTGGCGACGAGCCGCGCCCTGGCGACCGCGGCGCGATACACTTCCGTGAGCCCATAGACCGCCTCCTTCTGCAGCTCGGGCGCATGGTGCTCGTGGCCATACCAGCGCGCATAGGCGGCAGGATCAGCCAGGCGGAAATCGGCGGAAAGGTCGACCACACGCGTCTTCGGCGCCTTGGCCAGAAGCTCCTTGATCACTTTCTGCGTGGTCGCATGTGGCAGCGCGCAGAACACGAGATCGAGGTCCGCCGTTGTCCAGTCGAGCACCTCGAGCGACACCAGCTGCGGCAGCGCGTAGGGCGAGAACTGCGGAAAGACGTCACCCATATGTTGGCCGGCGCGGCGATCGGCGGTGAGCAGCACGATCTCGACCCGCGGATGGCGGATCAACAGCCGCAACAGCTCGGCGCCGGTGTAGCCCGACGCGCCCAACACGGCGATCCTGGTCTTGTCAGCCATGGCTCAATCCTTCGTGTTCTAACAACGACGAGGATCGGCGCGGGGATTTGGAGGTGTGCCGCGGGACCCTCGGCGGCACGGGTGACGATCAACGATCGCACAACCGCGCCAGACGGGCGCGGCGGCGGTTGTTGCGGCGGATCGTGGTCGTGATCATCATGGCGGGCCATATAACGGCCCACTGGGCCGGCGTCAAGGAATGGCCCCGCATGAGAAAGCCCCAACGGCCATGGATATCCATCAACCAAACATGACCCCCGAAGAGCCATATCTTCGACAGAGTGCGGGCGAACCATGTGCTGCCGTCAACAAATACACACGGAATTGCAATGGACCGCGACGCCCTCATTCACCGCCTTGCCGAGAGGATCGCCGGCAACAAGTCCTTGCTGCTCGATGGCTGGACGCATCTCGTGCTGGTAAGCCACGTCGACGCCGACACCGCTGACATGACCGGCTTCTGCTACACGGACGACGGTCGCGCTGTCCCGGTGTCGCCTAAGGACTTTTCTATCTTCGATGTGCTGGAAGAGTTGCGCGCCGTCATGGCCGAGGCCGATGGCAAGAAGCCCTGGACCGCCGTGCTCTTTCGCATCGAGCGTGCGACCGGCAAGTTCGCGATGGAGTTCGAATACGATCAGCCCGAGCGCTGGGCTGTAACGCCCGCCAACGTGAAGGCGCGTGCGCGGGAGTTCGCACCGGTTTGACTCGAGATGTTTGGGGCCGCCTTACGGCGGCCCCAGCATTGCAACGCAATGATTGATAGTGCTGCGCCTTTACAGCGTCGGGCTCCACGTCGCCGGCACCACCCGATAGCCCGCTTCCGCCTTCTCGACCCGGGCGAGACCCGGGAACGGATAGTGGAAGCCCTGGACCAGCATCTTTTCGGCAACCAGCATGTCGTAGACCTTGCGCCGGGTCGCGATCGCCTGCGGGCCGTCCTGGTCGAAGTTGGCGCTCCAGTCGGGATGGCGCGCGAACAGGTCCGGATTGTTAGTCACATCCGACTGGATGTAGAGCTTGGCCGAGCCTGAGGCGAGCACATAGGACGTGTGGCCGATGCTGTGCCCCACCGTCGGAATCGGCGTGAGCCCGGGCGCGAGCTCCTTATTCCACTCATATTGCGTCACCTTGCGGCCGAGCGCGTCGAAGATCCGGCGATTGTTCTTGAACAGATCTTCCATGCGGCCCTTGGAGGCGCGGCTCATTTCGCCGTCGTCCATCCAGAACTTCCACTCGGTCGCCGGCACCAGCACTTCCGCGTTCGGGAAGGCGAGCTTGTTGTTCTCGTCGAGCAAGCCGTTCACGTGATCGCCGTGGAAATGCGAGATCACGACCGCGTCGATGTCTCCCGGCTTGATGCCCGCGGCCGCGAGGTTCTGCGGCAATTGGCCGAGTTCGCCATTGGTCTGCTTGAGGGCGCCCGGGCCGCTGCCGGTGTCGACCAGGACGAGCTTCGCGCCGGTGTTGATCACGATCGGTGCGTAGTGATGGATCATCTTGTCGGGCGGCAGATAGGCCTCAACCAGTGCCTTGCGCACGTCCGCGATCGGCGCATTGGTCACGTAGCTTTCGGTCAGGGCGAACGAACGCGCGCCGTCGGTCAGCACCGTGACCTCGTGCGAGCCGACCTTGTAGCGATAGACGCCCGGCGCCTGCTTGCCGGCTGGCGGCGCGGCTGCTTGCGTCGATGTCGAGCCCACGGAACCTACGACAGCGGCGGTTCCCGCCAGAACGGTACGGCGTGTCAATTCGGTCATCCTTTCCTCCCGCGATTGCTGTCTGTGGCGCCGGTTCGCGCCTGCAAACAATCAACACGATTGAAGCTACCATAGCCCGCGGCCCGGATCACCCGCGCTGTATTGTCCTGCTCCCGCGCGCACCGGGAGCCGGCATAGGGGTTAAGTTCCCGGTCCATGATTTCGCCCCTCCCCCGCTTGCCACCGCGGTGGCAGCAGCCGATAAGTCCATCATGAGCACAACCGACCTCCCCGTCACTGACTCCGCCCGCACCGCCCCGCTCCTGCCGGTGCTGACAGCCGCCATCTTCCTGAGCGCGGCGCTGCTGTTCGCGGTGCAGCCGATGTTCACCAAAATGGTGCTGCCGCGGCTCGGCGGCGCACCGCAGGTGTGGTCGGTGGCAATGGTATTCTTCCAGGCCGCGCTGCTCGCGGGCTACGGCTATGCTCATGCGTTGACGCGCTTTGTCCCCGGCCGAAGGTCGCTGTTCATCCAGCTTGGCGTGATGGTCGCGGCTTGCTTCTTCCTGCCGCTCTCGATCGCGAGCGGCTGGGGCAAGCCGCCCGC
>Ga0126377_10003007_pt1 | contig 11807 bp, 13 predicted proteins | sample PanSoiMetPlot_22_FD_92647 | JGI IMG/M metagenome (GOLD analysis project Ga0126377, IMG submission 92647) | Tropical forest soil microbial communities from Panama - MetaG Plot_22 | ecosystem: Environmental > Terrestrial > Soil > Tropical forest > Bulk soil | place: Panama | collected 2016-02-17
ACCTCAAGGTGTTCGGTGATCCTGCCGAATGAGACTCGGCGGGGAGCGAATGCACTCGATGTGCGACTGGTCTTCGCAGGGCGGGAAGCTGCCAAGATGCGTCCTTCCGAGGACCTTTGTTGCTAAACGGCCGTAACGCGTGCAGCCCAACCGGCCCGGCACAAATGACCAAAGCTGATCAATGGGACGGGTAGCGGATAAGGAGGCAGCGCAAACTAGCAGTGTAGCCGAAAGGCTAACCGCTGTCGAGCGCCACCGCAAATATCGGAGCGGGCGTGCCCGGACAGACGTCCCGGGGTGCCTCGCGGTGGCCGTTCGCGTCCGACATCGGAAGGTGTTGGCGTTCAGCGTGCCCGGCCGATGCCCACCTCGTCAAGGCCTTCCCGCCGGAAGGCCATGTCGTGGCCGGTCTGTGACCGGGACCGCAATCCCGCCGGGTGGTTGAGCCCGGCGAGAACCCCAGTCTACCGGCGCGCCGCCAGCTTCGCGGCAAACCCACGCCGAGCAGCGGAAACGGGTACGGCCGGCGGGTCGGCGCCGTAGGGCCGGCGGCGTTCCGGCGGAGGCTGCCTGCCGGCAGACAGGGGTGCGGCCGGCACGCTGACGCGTGCCGGCCGCATTCCGGTCCTTCGATACAGCAGGCCTACTTGAGGGTGACCTTGGCGCCTTCGCCCTCGAGCTTGGTCTTCGCCTTCTCGGCGGTCTCCTTGTTGACCTTCTCCAGGATCGCCTTGGGCGCGGCCTCGACCACGTCCTTGGCCTCCTTGAGGCCCAGGCCGGTCAGCTCGCGCACGACCTTGATGACCTGGATCTTCTTGCCACCGTCGTTCTCCAGGACGACGTCGAACTCGTCCTGCTCCTCGGCGGCCTCGGCCACGGCGGCACCGCCGCCACCGCCACCCTGGACCACGACCGGCGCGGCCGCGGCCGCGGTGACCTCGAAGGTCTCCTCGAACTGCTTCACGAACTCGGACAGCTCGATAAGCGTCATCTCCTTGAAGGCATCAAGAAGTTCGCTCTGGCTCAGCTTCGCCATCTCGGCTCCGCTCCTTTCTCAATTTCTCGTCAGGGCCGCCGCGGTGGCGACGGAAGTCGTCCCTGTGCTCAGGCTTCGTCGCCAGCGGGCGACTCGTCGGAGGCGGCCGGGCCGCCGTCGGTCTCGACCGCCGCCGGAGCGGCACCGTCGTTCTTCTTCTCCTGCAGGGCGGCCATCGTGCGGACCGCCTTGGACAGCGGGGCCTGGAACAGGGCGGCAGCCTTGCTCAGGTTCGCCTTCATCGCGCCGGCGAGCTTCGCCAGCAGAACCTCGCGGGACTCCAGGTCAGCGATCTTGTTGACCTCGGCGGCCGTGATGGCCCGCCCCTCGAAGACGCCGCCCTTGATGACGAGCATCGGGTTGGTCTTCGCGAAGTCACGCAGGCCCTTGGCCGCCTCGACCGGGTCACCGGAGACGAAGGCGAGCGCGGTCGGGCCGGTGAACAGGGCGTCGAGGCCGTCGATGCCGGCCTCGGTCGCGGCCCGCTTGGCCAGCGTGTTCTTGGTGACCGTGTACGACGTGGTCTTGCCGAGCGTCCGACGCAGCGTGGTGATCTGCGCGACGGTCAGGCCGCGGTACTCGGTCAGCAGGGTCGCCGGCGAGTTGCGGAACTGGTCGGTGAGCTCGGCAACGGCTGCGCCCTTGTCGAGCCGGATCTTTTCCGCCATGTCCCTCCTCTCGTGGTGTGGCGTGCCGGTCACCGGGGGCCGTGCCACGAGAAACGCCCCGGCGCCGGGGCGCACGGGGCGTGGGCGACCGGGACGGTCGCGACGCTTGCCGTTCTCCCCTGCGCGGGCCGTCCGCTCGTGGCGGAGCCTTCGACCGGCCGTCCCGGGGGACGGACGCGGTGACCAGCGGTCTCTGGGTGGAACTTCGCCGACCACTGTACGTGACGCCCCCGGCGGCACCAAATCGGTTCGGCGCGCGGCGACCCGTGTCACAGAAGGCCGCCGGCCGCCTCGCGAGTCGCGGGCGGCCGGTGGCGTTCGGGTGCGTCTACTCCGCGCCGGCGGAAGCGTCCACGAAGTTGCGGGTCACGTTGGGGTCGACCGGGATGCCCGGGCCCATCGTCGTGGCGACGTTGACCTTCTTGAGGTACTTGCCCTTGGCCGCCGACGGCTTGGAGCGCAGCACCTCGTCGATGACGGCCGCGTAGTTCTCCACCAGCTGGGTCTCGGTGAACGAGGCCTTGCCGATGATCAGGTGCAGGTTCGAGTGCTTGTCCACCCGGAAGGTGATCTTGCCGCCCTTGATGTCCGCGACCGCCTTGGCCACGTCCATGGTGACCGTGCCGGTCTTCGGGTTCGGCATCAGGCCGCGCGGGCCCAGGATCCGCGCGATCCGGCCGATCTTGGCCATCTGGTCGGGCGTGGCGATCGCCGCGTCGAACTCCAGCCAACCCTCCTGGATGCGGGCGACGAGGTCGTCCGAGCCGACCACGTCGGCACCGGCTCCCTCGGCCTCGGCGGCCTTGTCACCGGCGGCGAACACGATCACGCGGGCGGTCTTGCCGGTGCCGTGCGGGAGGTTGACGGTGCCGCGCACCATCTGGTCGGCCTTGCGGGGGTCGACGCCCAGGCGCATCGCGACCTCGACGGTGGCGTCGAACTTGACCGGGCTGGTCTGCTTGGCGAGCTTGATCGCCTCGGACGGCGAGTAGAGCTTGGTCCGGTCGACGAGCTCGGCGGCCTTCCGGTAGCCCTTGCTGTGCTGCATGTTCTCGTTCTCCTGTGGTAGATGGCGGGCGGCGTGTCCACCGCCCTCCCACGGCGGGCCGGTTCCGGCCCGCGGGTGAGGTTGGTCAGTCCCTGACGGTGATGCCCATGGAGCGGGCGGTGCCGGCGATGATCCGCTCGGCCATGTCGAGGTCGTTGGCGTTGAGGTCGGCCATCTTCGTCTGGGCGATCTCGCGCAGCTGGGCGCGGGTCACCGAGCCGACCTTGTCCTTGTGCGGCGTGCCGGAGCCCTTCGGGACACCCGATGCCTTGATCAGCAGGGTGGCCGCGGGCGGCGTCTTGAGCACGAACGTGAACGTGCGGTCCTCGTACACGCTGATCTGGGCCGGCACGACGTCACCGCGCTGCGACTCGGTCGCCGCGTTGTACGCCTTGCAGAACTCCATGATGTTCACGCCGTGCTGGCCGAGCGCGGGACCGACCGGCGGAGCCGGGGTCGCCTGGCCGGCCTTCAGCTGCAGCGTGAAGGTCTTGACGAGTTTCTTCTTCGGAGGCATGTCTCTTCCTGGGCTGGGTTGTTCCTGGCTGCTGGCGCGGTCTTGCTACCGGCGACCGGTGACGGCCGGCGGTCAGATCTTGGAAACCTGGTTGAAGTTCAGCTCGACCGGCGTCTCGCGACCGAAGATCGACACAAGGACCTTGAGCTTCTGCTGGTCGGCGTTGATCTCGCTGATCGTGGCCGGCAGTGAGGCGAAGGCGCCGTCGGTGACGGTGACCGAGTCGCCCACCTCGAAGTCGAGCACCTTGACCTCCAGCTTGGCCTTCTTCGGGTCGTGGGTGACCGCCGGGGCGAGCCACTTGAGCACCTCGTCCAGCGACAGCGGCGCCGGGCGGTCGGCCCGGTCGGTCGCGCCGACGAAGCCGGTGACCCCGGGGGTGTTGCGCACGCAGGAGTACGACTCCGGGGTCAGCTCCATCCGGACCAGGATGTACCCGGGGAAGACCTTGTTCTGCACCTGCTGGCGCTTGCCGTTCTTGACCTCGATCTCTTCCCGGGTCGGCACCTCGACCTGGTAGATGAACTCCTCCATGTCGAGGCTGGTGATCCGGGACTCGAGGTTGGTCTTGACCTTGTTCTCGTACCCGGCGTAGGAGTGCACGACGAACCAGTCGCCGGGCGCGAACCGCAGCACCTGCCGCAATTCGGCGACGGGGTCGACCTCGTCGCCATCCTCGTCCATGGTGGCGAGGGCGGTGGGCACCGCGTTGTCCTCGGTCCGCTCCGGATCGGTCGACTCGACGCCGCTCACGTCCTCGGTGAGTTCGTCGTCGTACTCGGGCACTCTCGTTGCCTTCCCTTTTCGATCGCGCGGCTACTTACCGGCGAAGACGTGGCTGACCACCCAGGCGAACGCGTAGTCGAGTCCGCCCACGATCGACATCATGATGATCACGAACACGATGACGACGCTGGCGTACGTCAGCAGCTCCTTGCGGGACGGCCAGTTGACCTTCCGCAACTCCGCGACGACCTCGCGGACGAAACGGGCGACCCGGGGACCCGGACCGACCTTCTCATCCGTGATCTTAGCGGATTTGGGACCCTTCGTGCCTTTGACGCTCTGTGCCGGCTTCGCGGCCACGGCGCCGCCACGGCGGCCCCGGGACGGAACGACCTCGATGTCCTCGATCTCGTCGAGCTCGTCCTCGGTGAGGGTGTCGTCGTCGGCCTCGTCGTCCGCCTCGTCGTCGATGAGCAGGTCGTCGTCGAGCTGCTCATCCACGGACTTCTCGCCGCGCCGGTTGCTCTCGGCCACTTCGCCCTCTTCCATGTTCCGCGGGGTGTCTGTCGCGCGACCGTCCAGGGTGGCGCCACGCTTGATGCCGGTCGATCCACCGTCGGCCGGCTCCGCGCGATGTCAGCGCGGCGGCCGGTCGCCGTACGCCGGCCGGGCCCGCGGCACGGGTCGGACCACGGTGGATCCGGCCGGCACCGCCGACGCAGGGGTGACAGGACTTGAACCTGCAACCTGCGGTTTTGGAGACCGCTGCTCTGCCAATTGAGCCACACCCCTGTGTGGGGGAAGTCTCCCCTGGTGCTGACGGTACCGCCGAGCGCGGCGGGCACGCCAGACCAAGGGTCGCTGACCCACGGGCGACAAGTGTACGGGTACCGGCGGCCGATTCCCAACTCACGGCTCGGTCGCAACCCGGCCACGACCCGGTCACGGCGTGCCCACGTGGGGTCGCCCGTTGCCCGGTCGGGACCCCGGTGTTCAGCCGCCGGCGAGCGCTGCCGCGCGGACCACGGCCTTCGCCTGGGCGAGCACCTTCTCACCGGCGCAGACCGCGGTGATCTCCACCTGTGCCGACCCGTCGTCCGCGACCGAGCGGACCAGGCCGCTCACGGACAGGACAGTGCCCTCGTCGTCGTCGGGCACGGCGATCGGGCGGGCGAAGCGGGTGGAGTAGTCGGTGATCGCGCCGGGGTCGCCGCCGGCCCAGGTGACCAGCGCCCGGCTGGCCAGTGCCATGGTGAGCATGCCGTGGGCGATGACGCCGGGCAGCCCGACGCCGGTGGCCACCCGCTGGCTCCAGTGGATCGGGTTGAAGTCACCCGAGGCACCCGCGTATTTGATCAGGTCGGTCCTGGTGATCGTGTACGTCTGCGTCGGCAGCTCGGTGCCGGCGGTCACCGTCGCGGTCACGAGTCCTCCCCGCGTACGACGAGCTTGGAGACGCCGACCACGACCGGCTCGCCGTCCTCGGTGGTGATGGCCGTGCTCGAGGTGACGAAGCCGAGCCCGGCACGCATGGAGATGTCGTCGATGGTGCACACGCACACCAGTACGTCCCCGGAGTGGATCGGCCGGGTGTACACGAAGCGCTGCTCGCCGTGGACCACGCGGCTGAAGTCGAGGCCGAGGTGCGGATCGTCGATCATCTGGTGGATGGTCGGGTGGGCCACCATGATCGGGAACGTCGGCGGCGCGATGACGTCCGGGTAGCCCATCGCCACGGCGGCCGCCGGGTCGCGGTAGACGGCGTCGGGGGCGCCGATGGCGTCGGCGAACTCGCGGATCTTCTCACGACCGACGCGGTACGGCGTGGTCGGCGGGAAGGTGTGGCCGACGTACCCGGGATCGAGTGGCATGGTGGCAACCTATATCAGCCGGCGACCGTGCCCGCCGCGGTGCGCCCGTGCCGCGACGCGCCCGCCGGGGCTGACACCACGAAGACCCCGGACCGGTCGGTCCAGGGTCTCGGGGATATGTGCGACGTGGCCGCGACGCGTCAGCGGGTCTCGCGGTGCGCGGTGTGCTTGTGGCAGCGCGGGCAGAACTTCTTGAGCTCGATCCGGTCGGGGTCGTTACGCCGGTTCTTGCGCGTGATGTAGTTGCGCTCCTTGCACTCCATACACGCCATTGTGATCTTGGGACGGATGTCGGTCGCCTTAGCCACGACGGAGTGCCTTCCTCACAGGAATGAATGAACTATCCAAGAATAGTGACTGCTCACCCGGGCGCCAAACGCTCGAGGACTGCCGGCGGGCGGGCGGTCGTGCCCGTCCCGGTAGCGGTGGCCGGACTTGAACCGGCGACACAGCGATTATGAGCCGCTTGCTCTGCCATCTGAGCTACACCGCCGCGCCACCGGCACTCGGCCGGCCGCGAACAGAGCCCCCTTACGGAATCGAACCGTAGACCTTCTCCTTACCATGGAGACGCTCTGCCGACTGAGCTAAGGGGGCGTGGACGATCTCCACCGGAGACGTGCACCGGTAAAGAGTACACGGCGGGTGGGGGCTAAGCGAACCGGGTTACGGTACCGCGCGTAGCCGTCTGACCTCGGCCGGAACGCCGGTCCGGTCGCCCGCGGCACGGGCGGGCGCGTCGTGTTCCGGCTCGCCGGTCAGCGGCTCGGTCTGCGCCGCCAGCCACGCGACCAGGCGGTCGTACGGCAGCGGGCGGCTGAACAGGAAACCCTGCCCGACGTCGCAGCCCATCTCGGCGAGCATGGTGACGGTGCGCTCGCTCTCCACGCCCTCGGCCACCACCACCAGATCGAGATGGCGGGAGAGATCGACGATGGCCCGTACGATCGCCCGGTCGCCCGGGTCGGTCGCCATCCCGAGCACGAACGAACGGTCGATCTTGACCTCGTTCACCGGCAGCTGGCGCAGGTACGCGAACGAGTGCCCGGTGCCGAAGTCGTCGACCGCGAGCCGTACGCCCAGCGCGCCCAGCTGGCGCAGCACCGGCGACTGGCGGTCGGTCTCCAGCTCGCCACCGTCCGCGCTGATCTCCAGCGTGAGCAGGCCGGCGGGGATGGCGTACTCGCCGAGCAGCGCCTGGACCTGGTCCGGGAAGCCCGGGTGTTCCAGCATCCGCGGCGAGACGTTCACCGACACCGCCATCGGCTGGCCGCCGGCGACCCACGCGTGCGCCCGGTGCAGCACCTCCCGCAGCACGAACTCGGTGAGCCGCCCCAGCTGGCCGGTGTGCTCGGCAACCGCGTAGAAGTCGTCCGGCGCCACGGCGCCGTGCACCGGGTGCTGCCAGCGGGGCAGGCACTCGACGCCGGCCAGGGTCCGGTCCGCGAGCACCACCTTGGGCTGGAACGAGAGGTCGAGGTCGCCGCTGTCCAGGGCGCGCCGCAGGTCGGCCGCCAGGCCGAGGCGCCTGACCGACCGGGACTCCAGGCTCGCGTCGAACAGCTGCACGGCGTCGGGCCGCACCTTCGCCGCCTGGGTGGCCACGCCCGCTTGTTGCAGCAGGGTCGCCGGCTCCGAGCTGTGGTCCGGATGGATCGACACGCCGACGGCGCTGCCGAGGTCGAGGCTGAGCGAGCCGATCTGCATCGGCTGGTTCAGGGCGGCGTGCACCTCGCGTGCGAAGCGCATCGCCTCCTCGGTGCTCTCCACGCGCAGGGTCGCCGCGAACGTGTCGCCACCGACCCGGGCGACCAGCGCCTTGGCCGGCGACAGGGCGCGCAGCCGGCGGGCGAACTCGATCAGCAGCTTGTCGCCGGCGGCATGGCCGACGGAGTCGTTGACGTCACGAACACCGTCGACGTCAAAGGCGATCACGGCGACGACGTCACCGCTCGCGCTGATCCGTACCGCCTCCTGCAGTGCGCCGATCATGCGGCGCCGGTTGGGCAGGCCGGTGAGCGTGTCGTGCTCGGCGTCGAAGCGCAGCCGGTCGACGAGGCGCGAGTTCTCGACGGCGACGGCGGCGTGCGCGGCGAGCGTCTCCAGAAGCCGTACGTCGTCGCCGGAGAAGTACGCGTTGTCGCGCATCCGAACCGCGACCTCGAGCGTGCCGATCACGTGGGCGCCGGAGCGTAAGGGGGCGACGATCACGTCCTTCACACCCGACTCACGCATGACCACGCGCAGGTCCTCGTCGCCGGCCGTCGGGCTGACCATCACCGTCCGGCCCGTGTCGACGGCGCGTTGGCGGACGGCGCCCGGCGTGACACCGAGGTCGATGAGACCGCGGTCGTCGGCCCGGGCGGACAGCAAGGACTCCGGGTACCGCCCGGTCGCGCCCAGCCACAGCGTGGCGTGCTCTGCCGACAGCAGTGCCCGAACGCGCTTGAGCAGGGCGTCGGCGACGGAGGCGTCCGGCGGGTTCTCCGCGATGGCCCGCGCCGCCTCGTAGATCTCGGTCAGGCTCTTGTGCTGCCGCAGGAACTGGGCGTACGCGCGGTAGAGCAGGACGATAGCGGCGGCGAGGGCCATGACCACCAGCACCGCCCACGGGCTCTGCTGGACGATCAGCAGGACGGCAAGGCCCGCGACCGCGTTGAGCAGGCCGACCGTGAGGCCCGACACCGCGTTCGTGGCCAGCGTCCGTGGCGACACGCCGCCTTGGACGAGGGTGATGACACCGACCACGGAAGCGGTCGTGACCAGGCCCGCCACGTTCACCGCCACGATGAGCAGCAGCCACGTGCGCGGCGAGGTGTGGCTTATCGGCCACGCCGAAGCCACGATCAGGTTCGCCACAGCCGTACCGGCCGCGACCACCACGACGTTGAAGATGAGCTTGGTGAACTGGATGCGTCGCGAGATCTGCAGTACCAGGTGCGCGGCCACGCGCACGGTGATCAGCGTCAGCGGCGACAGGTAGAACAGGGCCAGCACCAGCGGCGCTTCGGAGAGGGAGACCTGGAATCCGCTGCGTCCGAACTCGAGCTTCAGCGTGGTCGCGTCGGCCACACAGAACAGACCGAAGTAGAGCAGCGCCATCGCGGCGGAGTTGAACAGTGGTGGATGCCGATTCGCCGCGCTGACTGTCATTGCGACTGTCAGCGCGGCGAGCGGAACCGTGATGAACCAGGCGTAAGAGACGGGCCGCCCGGAACTCACCCTTGGATGGCCCACATCATTCCCTGTCGAAGGGCGTCAGCCTTGTCCAATATGGCTGCTAACGCAGGTGGGTGAGCGACACGTGGGTGTGCGTGCCACTCAACCAGGTGACCTCGTTGGGCGACGCGTTGCCGTCACTGACGGCCAGGAATGCAGCGACGAATCCCATGGCCACAACGGCTAGGAGTCGCCGTCTCCACGTTGAACTTCTGCGCATGGGTAGCTCCCGACACCAATTGGCCTAGGCACGATCGTGCCACACAACGCGCGGTACACAAACTAGATCGGCACGCCGCTGCGCCTCTGAGCACGATCGGACAATCCGTCTTCATACGTTCGGCCGATCCGGGCCGCTCGACGGGTGCGGTAGCGGTCCGCTATGCGTGCCTTTGCCAGCGTTTCGGGTCCCCCCTGGTGGCCCGATTGCTTGTTACTGGCGTCCGGTCGCAAGCCTCGGCGCGATCATACGGTGAGCCGGTCCCATCCGTCGATACATGATCGCACACTGAGGCAGATTCACCTTCTCCGGTGACGGACCACGCATGCGGCGTGGCTCCGGCCGCACCACGGCCGTCCCGGCGGAAGATCGGAGCGACCGGACCCTGGCGGGTACGCTCCGTTACCCGGACGATGATCCGATGCAGGTCAACGGCACCCGGCACGGGCACGTGAGCGTGGCCGGCGCCGGAGTCGCGGGGCTCGCCACCGCGCTGATGCTGGCCCGGCGCGGGCACGCGGTGACGGTGGTCGAGCGGGACGGGTTCGAGGTCGGCCCGCCCCTGGACTCGCCCGCCTGGCAGCGCCGCGGCATCCCGCACTTCCTCCAGCCGCACGCGTTCATCCCGCGGGGCCGGCGCGAACTGCGCGGCAGCCTCCCCGACGTGTACGCGGCGCTCATCGAGGCGGGCGCGCACGATGTTGACATCCGGGGCAAACTGCCCGGGCCGACCGTACCGGCGGACGAGGACCTGCAATACCTCGCCGTACGCCGGCCGCTGATCGAATGGGCGCTGCGCCGGGCGGTGGCATCCGAGCCACGCATCACCGTCCTGCACGGCCGGCGTGTGACCGGCATGGACACTGACGACGGCCGGGTGGCCGCGCTCCGCGTGGACGGGGACGCCCTGGCAACCGGCTTGGTGGTGGACGCGATGGGACGCCGCAGCCCGCTGTCCGGGAAGCCGTGGGCCACCAGCGACTGCGGTGTGACCTACTACTGCCGCTACTACCGGCAGCGCGACGGCTTCGAGCTGCCCGACGGGCCCTGGTTCCTCAGCCCGCGGGGCGACCTCGGATATCTCGCGTTCGCGAGCTTCCCCGGCGACAACCGCACCTTCGCCGCGGTCCTCGCGGTTCCGCCGGCGGTGCCGGAGTGGCGGGTCTTCAACGAGCCCGCGGCGTTCGAGGCGGCCGTTGCCACCATCCCCGCGCTGCGGTCCTGGGTCGACCCCGAGGGCGTGGAACCGCTCACCGCGGTGCTGCCGATGGCGGGGCTGCGCAACTCGATCGCCCCCCGGCCGGTGCCCGGCGTGTTCCCTGTTGGCGACGCGCTGTGCCACACCGACCCCACACTCGCCCACGGCCTCGCGTTCGCGTTGGTACACGCCGATACGCTCGCGACCGCCCTCACCGGGCACGCCGACCCGGACGACGCGCTCGAGGTGTACCTCGCGGCCGTGCTGCCGGAGGCCCGTGAGCGGTACGAGTTCGCCACCGCCCTCGACGAGCAGCGGCTGCGCATGTGGCGCGGCGAACAGGTTGACCCGGCACACCACAACGGTGACTACGCGCTGTTCACGATGGCCGCCGGGGCCGCGGCGGCGGTCGCCGACCCGGACGTCTTCCGTGTGTTCAACCGCCGGATCGGCCTGCTGGACAGCCTCTCGGTGCTCGACTCGGACCGGGCGATGCGGCGACGTATCGAGGAGGGGTTCGCCCGGGTGCGCGCGACGCCACGCCCGCCGGCCGGTCCCGGCCGCGACGACATGCTCGCCCTCGCCCGGGAGGCGGCCGCGGCGCCTGGCTGACGGGTCGTCAGCTCACGCAGAACTCGTTGCCTTCCGGGTCGGCCATCGTGGTCCAGGTGTGCGCGCCCTGGCGGCCGGTGTGCAGCACCGTGGCGCCCCGGGCTACCAGGCCGGCGACCTCGGACTCCATCTTCTCGGCTCCGACACGGACATCGATGTGCGCACGGTTCTTCACCGTCTTGGGCTCCGGCACGGCCTGGAACAGGACACGACGCTGATCGGGCGCCTCCCGGTCCGTGCGCTTGTTGATCGCCGATCCCTCCCTCCAGACGAGGCGGTCCCGGTAGACGCGCGTCTCGTCGTCGGTCGCGTGGCCCTCGACGATCATGCGACGGATGAACGACTCGTCCTGCTCCTCGACGGTCCAACCGAGGGTCTCCGCCCACCACTCCGCCAACACGTGCGGGTCGGCGCAGTCAATGACGACCTGGAAGTCGTACGGCTTGTCCATGCCGGTCACGGTAGGACCAGGGTCCGACAGGAGCGCCCGCCACGGCCCGTGGCGGGTGAAAGGCTCGCGGCAGCGGCCCGATGCGGGGCGCTACGACCAGGACCGACCGGACTGTGCGACGACCTCGGCGACGGTCGCGGCAAGGCCAGTGGGGTTCTGCAGGCCCATGGCGTGTCCGGTGGCGGGCACGATGCGCAGCCCGATGCCCGACTCGGCGAGGAACCGGTCGTATTCGGGTTCC
>Ga0126377_10003008_pt1 | contig 11799 bp, 8 predicted proteins | sample PanSoiMetPlot_22_FD_92647 | JGI IMG/M metagenome (GOLD analysis project Ga0126377, IMG submission 92647) | Tropical forest soil microbial communities from Panama - MetaG Plot_22 | ecosystem: Environmental > Terrestrial > Soil > Tropical forest > Bulk soil | place: Panama | collected 2016-02-17
CCGTTGATCGAAGGACTGCTGAGAACGACCTCCTCGATGTCGAAACGGCGCATCGTCGCTTCGAGTTGATCGATCGTGCCATGCACGGGAACGCCGACGATCCACCGGCGCGCCTTGAGCGGGTTGTCGTCGATGAAGCCGATCGGGTTCATGTGCCACGCCGCGTTGGCGCGCATCTCGCGCACGAGCAGCTGTCCGTACCTGCCGGCACCGTAGATCAGCACGCGACGGCTCCGCTTGTTGCGCGCGGCTGCCACGAGGTTCATCGTCCGGAAGGACGCGCGGGTTGCGACGATTGCCACCGTGAGGAGCAGGCCATCGAGCACGAATACGACGCGTGAGAACCCTTCGCCTCGGTACAGGTAGTACGAGGCGGCGACCGTCAGCAGCGATCCGATGCCGACGCCCCGGGCCACAGCCGCGAGATCGCGAAGGCCGAATGTTTCCCAGGATCGCTGATAGAGGCCCGAGCCGTAGAGCGCGGCCAGCTTGCAGCCCAGCGCGACCGGCAGCGAGATCGTGAAGTAGCGCAGGAAGACGTCGAGCTCGCGTCCGTCGTCGAATCGCAGCCGGACGGCGGCGTAGTAGCAGACCGTGATGAGGACGAGGTCGAGCATGACCTCACCGGCGTGCCACTTGAACGCGAGGTCCTTGAGCAGCGGTGCAAACGAGGACTTCTGGAGCGCGACGAAGTCCTCCTTGTTATACGCGGGCACCCGCGCGAGATAGATGCCCATGAGGATGACGGAGACGGCAAACAGCGCCAGGACCGGCATCGGCTCCACCGTGCTCTGCCCGCGGCCCCACGCTGAGAGCGCCCAGGCGGTCAACCCGCCGACGGCACCGAGCGCATAGAGAATGCGCACGGCGCTCCGCTCGGAGAACCCGAGCGACACGATCCGGTGCGACACATGGTCGGTGCCGCCCTTCGTGGCGGGACGGCCGGCAAGCCGGCGCAGCACGAGCACGAAGCTGGTGTCGAACAAGGGGACCACGAGGATCAGCATCACGAGCACCGTCGGACTGACGAATGCCACGCGTGCGTTGAACACCGGCACGAGCGATGCGCCGCCGAGCACCGATCCGATGAACAGGCTTCCGCAGTCGCCCATGAAGAGCCGCGCCTGCGGGCGGTTCCAATAGAGGAATCCCCCGAGCGCACCGGCGAGGGCGATGAGCATCAGGACGAGCGCCGGTCCGAGCGAGTGGCTCAAGAGCGCCGCAAGGAAGAGCGAGGCAATCAACGCGACCCCCGCGGCGAGCCCGTCCATGTTATCCAGCAGGTTGAACGCGTGGCACACGCCCGCGAACCACAGCGTGCCGATGAGGGTGTAGCTGGTCGGAAACGCACTGGTCGGCTCCGAACCGGTGAGCGCAAAGACGAGGAACGCGCCGATCGCCAGCGACGAGACAAGCTTCGCCACTGGCGAGAGCTGCAATCGATCGTCGAACATCCCGACCACCGACATCGTCAGCGCCGCGAGCAGCACCGCCGGCCACGCCGTCACCACCGCGCGTTCAGGGACGAGTGCGATCACGGCAAACCCGGCAATTGTTCCCAGCGCGATCGCGATGCCGCCCATCGTCGGCGTCGGCGTCGTGTGCCAGCGATCCGGTCGTGGCGGCACCACGGCCCCGATCGCCGGAGCACACCGACGCACAACGTGACCGAGCCAGACGGCAGCGGCAATGGCGACGACAAAGGCGAGTAGTTCGATCACAGAACTCAAGAACTGTCACTATCGCTGTCGCTCAGCGTTCACGGTTCAGGACCGGGGCTGGAACCTCTGAAGTCCTGAACTCTGAACGACCGAGCACAAACGCACCCTTCCCCAGAATTCCGTCGCAGATTGTATCCAGTCCCTGGGAGCCCCCGGGCATCAGATGCCGCAGGGAATCGAGCTTCAGCCTGTAGATGGGGTAGCCCGCTTTCGGCTCGATAAACGGCAGTGGAATCATTCGATTGAAGAAGAAGTGATAGGCATACCGCCTGGCGCGCGTCAGGCGACTATCACCCAGCCCGGCCGGAAAAGGCAGCCGATCGAGGATGCGGAAGTACTCCTCGGGTGAGCTCGCATCCTCGGTGAGCCCCTTGTTGCGAATCCAGGCTTCGCCCGCGACGATCACCGGCACGCCCACGCTCGTGAGCTCCACCCCCATCTTCGTGCCGTAGATGATCGCGCTGTTGCAGAGCGACATCAGGGCATACGTACTGATGCCGCTTTCGGGCGGGACGATGATGATGTTGGTCGACAGCGATGGCAGGCGACGCCGGAGCTCGCACAGGATCGGCTGGCGGGAGGGTGGAAAGCCGCTGATCTCGGCCGGATGCACGCGGATGAGCAGCTGCAGATCGGGCCGTGTGGCGAAGTACTCGCACGTCTGCACCAGCCACTCGAGCATGTTGGGAAACGCATTCGCTGGGTAGTGCAGCTGTGCATCCCACGACACGTTGGTCAGCATGCCGATGATCGGCTTCGATCGATCGACGCCAAGTTGCCTCGCGATTCCGTCGGGATCCTGAGTGGTCGGTCGATGAAAGACGATCCAATCGAACAGGCCCTCGCGTCTGCTGGTGAGGTATTTCATCAGCTCGGCATCCTGCACCGGCGTCAGCGCCAGGTTCTCCCAATGCGAACGCGGCTCTGTCATCAATGTGTGGTGGTAGGTATCGTCGTGGCTGAAGATGAAGCGCCGTTTCCGATAGGCCACGTTCCAGGTCGAGACCTTCACCTGTTCTTGTCTTGCGACTTCGCCGATGATGCCCCACGGTACATAGATGCCGTGTGTGAGGAGCGCCGAGGAGAACCCCTCGCTTCGCAACAGGCGCCGCGTCGCGAAGACCGTCAGGAGAGCGGCTTCGAGATACCGTCGCAGCACAGGCTCGGCGGCGGCTTCATCTTCGAGCGAGCCGGTCGCAAAAAATCGCAACGCGCCAGCGTACGCATGTTCGCCAAGGGCGAGCCCGTCGAGCGTCATCGATCGGATCTCGTCGAACGGGATCGTTGTGGCGAGACGGCGGGCGCGCGTGCGATCGTCCGGCATCAGCCAATCGCCGTAGCGATGCACCTTGATGCCGAGCTGCGCGTAGACACGCTCGGCCGGCCACGCGCAGTCGCGACACAGGTCGCGTGACGGCCCGTGACTGACGAAGCGCGCGAGGGAGGGATAGAGCGACGCATCGCATTCTGCGCACGCTGTCATCGAGCCATCGCACAGGAGCGCGTGAACCTCGATGCCCCTGAAGGTCAACGCCGCGGCCAGAGCGCTCTCGAGAGTGACCGCATGCGCGTACGAGCCGATGGCGCTCGCCATCAGCACCTTGGGCCCGCCGTGCGCGGCGATTCGCGCCGACTGCCAGAGCTCCGGCGATTCGGCGATGAGCGATGCCCAGTCCGGATAGGCTCCACGCCGTGCGTGGTACCACCGCCGCGCGAGCCGGGTGGCGCGCCAGACCTGGGGAAAGCGTCGGATGCCCCGCTTCATGCGGGCCGCGTCTCTGCGGCACCGCCGCGGGGTTTGCGAATGAGACGCGCGAACTCGTCGGCGGGCGGCAGCGTATCGAACACCCGCCACGGCCGATGCTTCATCAGCTCGGCGCGAGAGTAGCCGCCGGTGGAGACGGCGATCGTTCGCGCCCCAATCGCATTGGCGCACTCGATGTCGTGCGGCGTGTCGCCGATCACGAAGGCGCTGTCATCGCCGACCGGTGCGTTGCGTCGCGCGAGCGCGAGCGCACGCGCGGCGATGCTGGCGCGATCGCCGCTGTCTTCGGCAAAGGCGCCGCCTTCGAAGTACTTGAACAGATCGTAGTGCGTGAGCTTCGCGCGTGCGCCCCCCGGTGTGTTGCCGGTCAGGAGATACGAATGCACATCCGCTTCGTGGGCGAGACGCTCGAGGATCTCGCGCACGTTCGGCATCACGTGGCCGCGCTTCTTTGGCAGCTCCTCGGGAAGCAGCTCCTCGTATCGGAGCACCATCCGGCGAATCGTCGATTCGTCCGCATCGACGTCGAGCATCTCGAAGGTACGGACGGCGATCTGATAGTCGGTCAATCCGGCCACGCGAAACGATGCCAGCTCGAAATCGCGCTGCACGATCTCGCGAACCGCCATCTCCCAGGCCGGCACACCGGCTTTCCCTGTGGTCAGCAGCGTGCCGTCGATGTCCCAGAACAGCGCGATCATGCGATCAGCGGCACGACGTGACGCAGGCTCTTGACGATACTTGCGACATCGAGCTTGTGATGGGCGAGCACTTCGTCGTTGGTGCCGCACTCGGGGAGCGCGGTCACTCCAACCCGCCACACGCGGGACGTGGGCTCCAGTCCCAGTTCGGCGATCGCCGACGCCACCATTTCACCCTGACCGCCTTTGAGGTAGTGGTTGTCGAACGTGACAATCGACCGCCGGCCGCCAACGACTTCACGCAACCATCTGAGATCGATCTTGTTCAGCCACGGCAGGTTCACGATCCGAATGCTCGCCCCGCTGCTCCGCTCGATCTCTTCGGCCGCTTCGAAGGCATTGGCCAGCAGCCACGGCCCGTACGCGAACACGATCGCATCCGTGCCCTCCCGTACGACCCATCCTTTGCCGAACTCAACGCGGTGATGCGAGGGATACGAGAACGGCACCGGCCACTTCACCGAGACCAGACGCAGATACACGCTGTCGGGCGCGTGGTTCACCGCGTAGTCGAAGAGCGCGTGCACTTCGGCCTCGAGCGCCGGTTCGAGCAGCGTCATGTGCGGCATCCCTCGAAGCGCCGAGATGTCGCGCACTGACTGGTGCGAATGGCCAGGCCCGCCGGGCAGCAATCCCGCGAGCGACCCGACGTAGACGACGCGCGAGCCTTCCGAGCACTGGTTGTAGATCTGCTCGTTGGGCCGCGCCGACAGAAAACAAGCGAACGAGTGCACGACCGGCAGCCAGCCGCGGCGAGCCATGCCGGCGGCGGTCGACACCATGTCCTGTTCGGCGATGCCACACTCGATGAAACGATCCGGGAACCGCTTGGCGAACGACAGAAGGCCGCAGTCCTTGATCAGATCGGCGTCGAAGGCGACGAGATGGCGATGTCGCTGCCCTTCCCGCACGAGCGCGTGCTCGTAGGCGGCGATCAGGTTCTCGGTCTTGCGAGGCTCGCGCCGCGGGTTGCGCAGGCGCGTCTCGGTGCGCACGTCGCCGAGCCCCAGCTCGTCGAAGATTCGACGAGCCGACGCGAGCAGCTCATCGAGGCCTGCGGTGTACTGCTCCTCGCCGGGCGCCCCGGAGTGGTAGCGGTACAACTCGCCTTCCTTCATCGCGGGCCCTTCCATGAACGACACGCCGCGGCCCTTGACCGTATCCGCGATGACGATCTTCGGAATGTCGGTTACTTCGTCCAGCTCACGGAACGTCCGCTCGAGCGTCGCCACGTCGTGACCATCGCACTGCGCGACGTGCCACCCGAACGCCCGAAGCTTCGCGTCGAGGTCGCCGAGGTGGCTGACATGGCTGACCCAGGTGTCCGACTGGATCTTGTTGTGATCGATGATGGCGACGATCTCACCGAGACCCTGGTTCGCCGCCGAGACCAGCGACTCCCAGAACTGTCCTTCCTGCAGCTCGCCGTCGCCGGTCAGCACGAAGATCCGTCGCTCCTCGCCGGCCAGACGATTCGCGAGCGCCATCCCCTTGGCCTTCGAGATACCCATGCCGAGCGATCCAGTGTTGGCCTGCACGAACGGCGTCGTCACGTGGGGATGACCCGGCAGACCGTGGAGGCGGCGCAAGTCGTGCAGCCTGTCTTCGTCCAGCAAGCCGAGGCCGATGAGCACGGCGTAGAGCGCCGGCGCGTCGTGTCCCTTGGAGGAAAAGAAAATGTCGCAGGCGCCGGGACCCTTGTCCAGATCCCTGATCTCGTTGAGAAACAGCCAGCTCATGATCTCGAGCGAGCTGAAGCTGGTGCCGATGTGTCCCGACCAGGCGCCCGCGATCATGTAGAGGACGTTGATGCGCGCCAGAGCGGCAAACGCGCGAACGCGCGCCGTGGCCGGCAGCGGAGCGGCCAGCAGACGCTCGAACTCGTCGTATGGTACGAACTGGAGTTCGAGAGCCTCTCCCTGATCGGTCTGTAAGTCACCCATGTGCGTCTTTCACGATCGGTTAGGTCCTGGCCACGACGAACGCGTCGCGCGCGACCGGCGGCAGCGTGACGGTGCCATCAGCGAGCAGCCGTTCAGCGACCATCCAATCGCACGCGTCGTTGATGTCAAATCCTTCATACCCGTCTGTCAGGAACGGCACGAGCACATCGCCGGCGATCGTGCGTCGCTCACGCACCACACGCGTCCAGGCGATCTCGAGTGAGGCGTTCTGGACGTAGACGGGCGGAAGCGCCTGATACGGGGTACTGTGCCACGGCTGATCCTGCGGCTCGCCCGTGGCGCCGGGCCGCGTCAGCGCGAACGGCAGCAGCGGAACCATCCGATCGCCGCGCACGATCCACATCTTGCCTGGATGCTGCGCGCATTTTTCGACGGCTCGCAGCGAGTCGACACCCTGCTGCGCCGTGAAACGCGCCCACGCCCGCCGGATCGTTTCGGCGGTGCGAAAGGGGCTCGTCGGGCGCAGCAAACAGAAACAGTCCCACGTCCGGCCCCTGGCGCGCAACCCTTCGATCGCATGTTCGAGCCACTCGATATCGGGCGAGGTGTCGGTCGCAAACTCGGCCGGCCGCAGAAACGGCACCTCGGCGCCATAGTGCCGCGCGATGGCGGCCACGTCCTCGGAGTCGGTCGACACGACAATCGCATCGAAGATGCCGCTGTCAGTGGCCGCCGCAATCGTGTAGGCGATCATCGGGTGGGCACCGAGCGTTCGCACATTCTTGCCCGGCACACGCTTCGACCCGCCTCGAGCGGGAATGAGTGCAACGACGGACGGCATGACGTTGAGCCCCCTCGAGCGTTCGCTCATACCGCCGCTGGATTGTGATTGATGTAGATCGTTTTCAGATCCGAATAGACATCGAGTGCCTGGCTGCCTGCTTCGCGCCATCCGTTGCCGGATTGACGAAGCCCGCCAAACGGCAGATGCGGTTCGCTGCCATAGGTGCCGCCGTTGACGACGGCGACACCGGATTGGATGCGCGAGAGAAAGGTCATGGCCCGGTTCAGATTCTGTGTATGGATCGAGGCTGTCAAGCCGAAGGGCGAATCGTTCGCGAGCGCGATCGCTTCGTCGAAACTGCGCACGCGATACAGGCATGTGATCGGCCCGAACAGCTCGCTGCGCGTGATCTCGTCGGCGACATCGACCTTCTCGATGATCGTCGGCGCCACGAAGTACCCGTCGCCGTACGGCTCCCCGCTCAGGCGATGACCGCCGGTCAACACACACGCTCCTGCCGCCCTCGCGCGATCGACGGCGGCGAGCATGTTCGTCATCTGCTGTTCGTTGATCACGGGACCGAGGTCGTCGGTATCGGCGGTGCCGACCTTGAGCCGGGTGGCCGCCTCCACCAGCATCGACGTGAAGCGATCGTACACGGCATCGAAGACGATGATGCGACTGCCTGCCGCACACCGCTGGCCCGCGTTGCTGAACGCCGACCCCAGCGTCCATGTCACCGCATTCTGCAGATCCGCGTCGTCGCAGACGATCAGCGGGTTCTTGCCTCCCAGCTCGAGACAGGTCTTCGCCAGGCGGCGGCCGGCGGTTTCGGCGATCCAGCGCCCGACCTCACACGAGCCTGTGAAGCTGACCACGGCGACATCGGGGTGCTCGACGAGCGGCGCCCCGGCCTCCTCGCCGAATCCATGCAGCGTGCTGTAGACGCCATCCGGTACGCCGGCCTCGCGTGCGAGCACTCCGAACGCCCACGCCGACAGTGGTGTGTCCTCGGCGGCCTTGAGGATCGCGGCGTTCCCACACAGCAGTGCGGGAAAGGCTTTCCACGCGACGTTGGCAATCGGTGTGTTGGCCGCGATGATCAGACCGGCGACTCCCAGCGGCTGCCGCACGATCAACGCGCTCTTGTTCGGCACCGCGCTCGTCGTCGTCTGCGAATAGAAGCGGCGGCCTTCGCCGGCGACGAAGAAGCCCATTTCGATCGCCGCGTCGGTCTCGCCGAGCGCGTCCTTGTGCGATTTGCCGGTCTCCCGCGCGACCAGCCCGGCGATCGTCGCTCGATGCTCCTGCATCAGGATCGCGATGCGCCGCAGCGTGTCGCCGCGCTTCACCGGTGTCAGGGCGGCCCACGCCGGTTGGACGTGGCGTGCCAGCGCAACCGCGGTTTCGACGTCGGCGGCACGCGATCGCGCGACCCGGCAGATTTCGCGGGCGGTCGCCGGATCGATCTTCGAGAACGTCTGGCCATCGGCCGCGGGCCTGTCCTGGCTGCCGATGTGATTCGGAATCAATGACGGGAACGTCAGCGTCACACTCATGTCGATATCAGCGCGGATCCGCGCCGCTGCGTGTACACGGTCACGGCGACCACCGAGAGCCCGACGACGAGGAAACGGATTCCCCAGTCGGGCCACAACCCGGTCAACGGCACGTCTTCGGGCGCCGTCCCGCGCCAGGCGTAGTACGGGAACCACTCGGTGAAATAGCGGGTCAGGTTCATCGGTTCCCAGGGGCGCTGGGTCCAGAACGTTAGCGCAACCGCCGTGATACTCAACACGATCCGTTCCCGTCGCGTCCACTGCGACGCAGATCGCGCGTAGAACGCCAGCGCGGCTGGTGTCAGCGCGACGAGATATCGCCAGATATCGGGACCGACGAGCGCCGCAGCGATCGTAATCGGCAGCACGAAGCTCGCCCACTCGTGCTCCTCACGAAGCAGGCGCCAGCCGCCGCTGACGTCGGCCGCCGTCACCAGCGTCAACCCGCCGATATAGGTGACCGAAAAATACGCGAACAGCCCGATCCACATCGGATCCTGCCAGAGCACCAGATTACCGAGAAACACGCGAAGCGAGTTGCCCTCGGTCATGGAGATGCGCGCGACGATGACGCGCAGCACGATGTAGACGGCACTCGCTGGCACATACGTCGCGATGATCGTGCGCCACCGCGCACCGTGTCGCAGATCGCGGTGCACGCCAAACATGATCACGGCCGGAGCGAACTCACGGGCCAGCACGGCAGCCACGCACGCGAGAGCGGCCGCCCACCGCGGTCCATTGACAATCAGCAGGATCGCGAGCGTGATGAAGACACAGGCGCCGAGATCGATGAGCACCGGATAGTACGCCGGGAGGCGCAGCCCGTTCGAGAGCCCCACGCATGCGATGGCGATCGCGCGGGCGCTCCAAGGCGCACCATAGCGCTCCATCAAGACCGAGAGCAGCAGGCCGAGCACGCCGACGTACACGAAATTCATGATGTCGAACGCGCGCACGACGTTCCCCGTGAGAGCGAACGCCGGCTGGTTCAGCCAGACGACGAGCGGCCGGAGCCGTGAGAAGACCGAACCGGCAGCCCACCCGTTCCTCAGCATCGACGCGTAGTCCGCTCCGTCATACCCCTCACCTGATCGCACATCGATGTGCCCGATGACGGCGTGAACAAGCGTGAACAGCAGTACGAGGACGAGCGCGAGCGCGAGATGTCCGGCACGTCTGCGCGTCACCACGCCGTGAAGCCGCCGTCCACACGGAGCTCGTGGCCGGTGACGTAGGACGAGGCGGATGAGGCCAGGAAGACCAAAGGCCCTTTGAGATCGTCGGGCTGCGCCATGCGACCCAGGGGAACGCGCGCTCCGTACTTGCCCCTGAACTGCTCGTCCTGTCCGGCCAGCACGCCGCCAGGAGACAGCGTGTTGACGCGGACGCCACGTGGAGCCCAGTGCGTGGCGAAGAATTTCGACAGGTTGACCACACCTGCTTTCGAGGCGCCGTAGGCGGGCGATTTCACAAACGGCGCGTTGCCAGTCAGATGATCGTAGAAGTGCGGATCGGGCGAGACCGATGCGTAGAGCGAGCCGATGTTGATCACCGATCCGCCGCCGCCGCGCGCCGCCATACGCCCGCCGAACACCTGCGTCACCTGAAACGTGCCAAGCAGATTCACTTCCACCATGCGCCGGAACTGATCGATCGGCAGTTCGTCCAGATGATGCCGTCCGCCTGGGCTGTCCGGCGGCTGATCGATGCCGGCATTGTTGACGAGGATCGACGGCTCGCCCATGCGGGTCGCGACCGCCTGTGCCGCTGCCTCGATCGAGGCGCGACTGGTGATATCGCAATCGAAGCGGTGCACGGCATCACCGGCCTGCCGCGTCAGCTCCTCGAAGCGGGCGGTCGCGACTGCCGTCGGCAGATCGAGCGCGGCCACACGCGCGCCGGCCTCGAGCAGCGCCTCGACCCAGACCGCTCCGAGCTTGCCGCTGGCGCCGGTGACGACGGCGATCTGCTGATCGAGGGAAAAGCGGTGATCCTGAACGTGTCGAACGGTCACGAAGCCGCGAACTCGGGATCGGGCTTGCTCAACACCTCGAACGACAGGAAGTCGTCCTGATGAAGCGGCTTGAGCGTGACCCGGCCGATCACCTTGTCGAGGTCGTAGGGTGGAATGCCGCCGCCCGGCGATTTCATCACCACATCGGCGGCGTCGAGGATGTGGCCGCTGGGAAGATTCCTGGCAACGACCAGACTCTTGCCCATCTTGATGATCGGCGCGCGTTCGCTGTCGTAGATCTTCTTCGTGCCGTCGCCGATCGCCTTGAACGTGCGATCGAGGTCCCGGACCATCTTGCGGAGACCCACCGGCTCGAGCGAGAACGCATGATCGGTGCCCTTCATCGCCCGGTTCAACGTGAAGTGCTTCTCGACGATGCGCGCGCCCAGCATGTAGGCAGCCACCGGCATCGCGATGCCGTTGTCGTGGCTGGAGAAGCCGATGACCGCCCCCGGAAAGCAGTCCCGATAGGTGCTGATCACGCGCAGGTCCAGCTCCTCGAATGCCGCCGGATATCCCGCCGTGCACTGCAGGATCGCGAGCCGCGGATTGATCGGCATGATCAGGTCATAGGCGCGCTGCACGTCCTCGAGCCGCGCCCCGCCAGTGGACACGATCATCGGCTTGCCAAACGACGCGACATGCTCGAGGAGCGGCCCGCTCTTCAAATCGCCTGACGCGATCTTGAACGCCGGCACATCGAGCGCTTCGAGAAAATCGGCGCTCTTCAAATCGAACGCGGTAGCGAAGAAGTCGATGCCGAGCTCGCGCGCGTACGCCTGCAGCGCCACGTACTCCTCGCGTCCGAACTCGAGGAACTCGCGGTGCTCCCCGTAGGTGGCGCCGAAGCTGTTCTCGTTGTCGTACGGCTTGTCGTACGCCGCCTGCGTGTAGAGACCTCGGTTATCGCGCTTCTGCAGCTTCACCGCGTGCGCCCCGGCCAACTTCGCCTCACGGAACAACTCGCGCGCCTTTTCGAGGCTGCCTTGATGGTTGTGCCCGATCTCCGCAATCACATAGCACGGTGTGGATTCGCCAATGTGATGCGCACCGATGCGAAGTGTTCGTGCCACTAGGTCTCCCCCCACAGGTCCGGCTCGCCCAAAGCCTTCGGCGAAGGCGGCCGGACATAGCTTCTGGTCCGGCTCGCCGAAGCCTTCAGCGCCGGACACTCCTTACGCCGTCCGAGTGCTCAGACGCGAACGACGGGACGCAACTGCGCCACCAGCTGATCCCACCCGTAGCGGCCGTGCGCGATCTCACGCGCGGCGCGACCGATCCGTCCGATCTGCTCCTCGTCCGGAAGGCGTTCGCACCGGTTGATATCGATCACGTTCTGCATGTGCAG
>Ga0126377_10003009_pt1 | contig 11796 bp, 9 predicted proteins | sample PanSoiMetPlot_22_FD_92647 | JGI IMG/M metagenome (GOLD analysis project Ga0126377, IMG submission 92647) | Tropical forest soil microbial communities from Panama - MetaG Plot_22 | ecosystem: Environmental > Terrestrial > Soil > Tropical forest > Bulk soil | place: Panama | collected 2016-02-17
ATGCGCTGGCGCAGGAACGAGTTCGCGGGTTGGAGTTCGATATAGCTTTGTTCACAAACTTATCTCGAGATCATTTGGATTATCATTCGGACATGGAAGATTACTTTGCGGCTAAGAGTAAGCTGTTTACCGATTATTTGAAGCATAGTTCCAAGCCTAGGAAGGCGGCGGTTATTCATGGTGGCGATCCCAGGGGAAAGGAGCTTCTGAAGCGAGTTCGTGATTTAGGTCTGGACGCCTGGAGTTACGGCCGGGAAGACGAGTGGGATGTTCGCCCAGTGGAGCTTCAAAGCGACGTTGCCGGCGTCCGGGGCAAGCTGCAGGTCAAACAAACACGCTATGGTTTTTCCTCGAGCCTCATCGGAGCCGCGAATTTGGAAAACATCTTGGGCGCCGTTGCGGTGGGTTTCGTTTTAGGGTTGCCCGCCGAGGCGATATTTCGCGGCATTGAACAATTAAAATCGGTCCCAGGCAGAGTAGAAAAAGTCGACAACAGCCTGGGCATAACGATCCTCGTTGATTACGCGCACACGCCGGACGCCCTGGAAAAAGTGCTTGCCGCCGTCCGGCCATTGACGCAGAAGAGACTTGTGACCGTGTTCGGCTGCGGTGGAGATCGAGACCGGGGAAAGCGGCCTTTGATGGGGGAGATCACCGCAAGACTCAGCGATCTGGTCGTTTTGACGTCGGATAATCCGCGCACGGAAGATCCGCTGAAAATCCTCGGTGACATCGAAGCAGGCGTCCAAAAGACGGGGCTTAAAAAGTTTCGAGTCTCGGGTCTAGAGTCTCGGGTTTCGGGATGCGAAACCGCAGATGAAAGCCAAAAAACGCGGGACTCGGAACCCGCAACACAAGACTTAAGCCTTGGAACCGACCGCGGTTATTGCGTTGAAGCCGATCGGCGCGAAGCGATTCGTATCGCTCTCCGATGGGCCCACCGGGGCGACTTGATTCTCATCGCCGGTAAGGGTCACGAGGACTATCAAATCCTCGGGCAGCGACGAATCCATTTTGACGACCGGGAGGTGGCTCGCGACGAAGCCAGCCGGCGCGCAGACGCTTGAGAAAAACAACGAATGAGGTGGAGCAGAGAGGAAATCTTAACGGCAACAGGTGGAACCATGCAGCGTGAGGGAAAGAAAAAAATTTTTCGCGAGGTGGTGACAGATTCAGGAAAAGTTAAGAAAGGGTCGGTTTTCATCGCGCTCAAAGGAGAGAGATTGGATGGGCATCAGTTCGTCAACGAAGCGGTGAGTGGCGGCGCCGGCTGCGTAATCGTTCACCGCGACGTGAGGGGAGAGCTCCAGGACGCCACCGTGGTGCGCGTGCGCAACACCTTACGAGCGCTCGGAGACTTGGCTCATCACCGTAGAGAAAAACTCGCTCCCAAAGTTTTAGCCATTACCGGCTCCAACGGGAAGACGACAACCAAAGAAATGGTTGCCGCCATTTTGGAAGAAGCTTCGATGAAGGGCAAACCGCTGCGGGGAAAAGTTCTCAAGACCGAGGGCAACTTCAATAATCTGGTAGGCTTGCCGCTTACGTTGCTACGCTTGCGGCAAACGGACAAGGTGGCGGTCGTGGAGTTGGGAACCAATCATCCCGGGGAAATCCGGCGGCTCGCTAAAATTGCGGATCCTGACATGGGAATCATCACATCGGTGGCAGCCGCTCATCTCGAAGGACTCGACACTGTGGCTGGAGTGGCCCGCGAAAAAGGTGCTCTATACCGCCTTGTTCGGCGCGAAGGATCCATTGCAGTCAACCTAGATGATCCGTGGGTGCGACGGCTGGCAAGCAAATTCCGAGGCCGCAAGATTACCTACGGTCAAGGAGGTCAAGTGCGCGCCGCATCTTGGCGGTCGCTAGGCGCCAAAGGTGTCGCATTCACACTCCGCGCCGGGAATCAAAGCTGCGAGGTGGGGCTCGGTTTTTTGGGCCAACACAACATTGTCAACGCTGTGGGCGCCGCGGCGATGGCTTATGGAATCGGGGTCGGATTGCCGGCGATTCGTCGCGGGCTACAACGAGCGCGACCATTCCCGATGCGCATGCAAGTACAAGATTGGCAGGGAGTCGGCGTTATCAACGACGCCTACAACGCCAATCCGGCTTCCATGGCTGCCGCCATTGAGACGCTTGCTGCCATCGACTGTCACGGCCAAAGGATCGCCGTTTTGGGGGACATGTTCGAGTTGGGCTCACAGAGCCGCAACCAGCATCTGCGACTGGGAGGGCATGTGGCGCGCGCCGGCATTGACCGGCTTTATCTTTTAGGTGAACGAGCGGGCGAGGTTAGAAAAGGGGCGCTTAGGGCCGGCATGAAATCGGGGACGATCGTCATCGGTCACGACCACAGCGACCTCGCAGCCCAGATGCGGCAACGTGTTCGCAAAGGTGATTGGCTTCTATTCAAAGGATCCCGGGGGATGAAAATGGAAAATGTTCTGGCGCAACTAAAAGGGCAAATGTCCGGAGTATAGAGTTGCTGTACTATCTTCTCTTTCCACTGCACACCAGTTATTCGGGCTTCAACGTATTTCGCTACATCACTTTTCGCGCCGCCATGGCGGCACTCATGTCACTGGCGGTGTCCTTTCTCTTGGGTCCGTGGTTGATCCGCTCTCTCACCGAGAAGCAGATCGGCCAACAGATTCGGGACGACGGCCCGGCTTCTCATTCGATCAAGGCCGGCACGCCGACCATGGGTGGGACTCTGATTATCCTGGCGCTAACGCTATCCACATTGATGCTCGCGGACATCGGAAATTCTTACGTGCTGCTCGCACTCTTCGGCACTGTGGCATTCGGCGTGATCGGGTTTGTTGATGATTATTTGAAACTGACTCGGAAAAACAGCAAGGGCCTGACGCCGCGGCTCAAGCTGCCTCTCCAGCTCGGCGTCGCTTTCGTGGTCGCCACGGCGCTCTATTTTTATCCACGATTTAGCACGGAGATAGGCTTTCCATTCATCAAAAACATTCGACCTAATCTGGGCTTGCTTTATATTCCCTTTGCTATATTGGTTATCGTCGGCGCTTCCAACGCAGTCAATCTCACCGATGGACTCGACGGCTTGGCGATCGGGCCGGTTATGGTCGCGTCGGTCACCTACGGCATTATCGCCTATTTAACCGGCAACATAAAAAATGCCGAATACCTGCAAATCCCCTATGTCGCAGGTGTGGGTGAACTCAGCGTTTTTTGTGCCGCCTTGGTTGCAGCGGGGTTGGGATTTCTTTGGTACAACGCCTATCCGGCGCAAATGTTTATGGGAGACGTCGGCTCTCTTGCTCTGGGCGGGGCGCTCGGCATCGTCGCGGTGATGACGAAAAATGAGATCTTGTTGATTATCATCGGCGGCGTTTTCGTGATGGAAGCTCTCTCGGTGATTTTTCAGGTCGCTTCCTACAAGTTGCGCCGCAAGAGAGTTTTTCTCATGGCTCCGATTCATCACCATTACGAGCTTAAAGGCTGGAAGGAGCCGCAAATCATCGTGCGCTTTTGGATTATCTCTATTGTTTGCGCCGTAGTGGGATTGAGTACGCTTAAGCTCAGATGATGCATGAATCTCAAGGGAAAAAAAGTAATGGTCCTGGGCTTGGCGCGCACCGGCAGGGAGTGTGCGAAATTCCTTGTCAATCAGGGTGCTAGCGTGCTGGTGAGCGATCTGCACCCGGAACCAGAACTGAAGCAAGAAATCGAAGCGCTGAACGGCCTGTCGATCGAATATTACCTAGGTGGAGAAGAGCGGAAGTGGTTACAGGGCGTGGATCTTCTCATTCCCAGCCCAGGAGTGGCGGCGAGCAATCTGCTTCTACAAGAGGCCCAGGCGCGAGATATCCCGATACTCAGTGAAATTGAGATCGCTTATCGTTTTTTGCACGCGCCCTTGGTGGCGATTACAGGAACGAACGGCAAGAGCACGACCACCACGCTAGTAGGAGAGATTTTTAAAGCGAATGGAACCAAGGTCTTCGTCGGCGGCAACATCGGTGCTCCGCTGATCGGTTTTGTTTCGGATCGCTGGGACTGGGGAGTCGCCGAAATCAGCAGTTTCCAGTTGGAATGGAGCGAAGCATTCCGGCCCAAAATCGCCGTCTTACTAAACTTGACCGAAGACCATTTGGATCGCTACGCGGATTTCGCTGCCTATTGTCGTGCCAAGGAAAGAATCTTCGCAGCGCAGAAAAACGATGATGTGGCGGTGCTGAACCGCGATGATCCCTTGGTGTGGGAAATGAGAAGGCGAATCGCTGCGCGTGTGGTTTCCTTTGGTTTTTCTGAAGCGCGAGAGGGAGTCTTCGCTACAGCCGATGAAATTATTTGGCGCGACGCCTCCAAAGAGGAAAAGTTTCCGCTCCGTCGAGTGAAAATTCAAGGCGTTCATAACGTTGAAAATATGATGGCTGCCATCGCCGTGGCGAAGACGGCCGGCATTCTGAGGGAGGTGATTCAAAAAACTCTGGAGGAATTCTCCGGTCTCGAGCACCGGCTTGAATTTGTCAGAGAAATAAACGGTGTCCGCTACTACAACGATTCCAAAGGAACCAATGTCGGCGCTGTGGCAAAATCCCTGGCGAGCTTTTCCGCGCCGGTTATCCTGCTTGCCGGCGGCGTCGATAAAGGCGGTGATTACGCTCCGTTAGGAGACGAAATCAAGCGCAAGGTGCACCGCCTAGTGCTTTTCGGAGCGGCGAAGAACCGTATCGCTAAGGCCCTCGGAGGATTGACCGAGACGGTTAGTGTCGACAGCCTAGACGCGGCGGTGCGGGATGCCGCGGAACGGGCGCGGCCGGGAGATGTCGTTTTGTTGTCGCCGGCTTGTTCGAGTTTCGACATGTTCAAAAACTATGCCGAGAGAGGCAAAGCTTTTAAGAATTTAGTTCGGGCGCTATGAGAGACGGTTTCGCTGTAGATAAATGGTTGCTCCTGGCGGTTGCCGCGCTGGCCGCTTTGGGGGTGACGATGGTGCTTAGCACCAGCTACCTCTATGCGCAGGAGCGCTTCGGCGATGGGACCTACTTCTTACGCAAACAGCTCTTGGCCATGGGCGCGGGCCTCGCCGCGCTGATCGTCTGTTCCCTGGTGCCCGCGACAACTTATCGGCGGCTCGCCTATCCGATGTTAGCGGTGACTTTCGTCGTCTTGATTCTGGTTTTGATTCCCGGTATCGGCGTGAGCCGGGGCGGCGCCAGACGCTGGCTCATGCTTCCCGGTTTTGCTTTTCAGCCAGCCGAAATGGCGAAGCTCGCCGTGGTTTTATATCTCGCCCATTCCATGGCCAAGAAAGAAGAAATGATCCGCACTTTTTCTGTCGGCGTGCTACCGCATCTGATCGTCGCGGGAGGAGTCTTGGGGGCGCTACTGCTCGAACCCGACTTTGGCACCGCATTGATCTTGACCATGTTGCTCTATTTGATGCTTTTCGTTGGCGGCGCCCGGGTCCATCACCTTCTCGCCACCGGCTTGATGGCTTTGCCCGTGTTGATTTACGCGATGCTGAAGGCCGAGTACCGCTTGCGCCGCCTCATGACGTTCATGGATCCTTGGCGCGAAGCCTCGAGCAGCGGATTTCAAGTTATTCAATCGCTCATCGCTTTCGGTTCCGGGCAACTGTGGGGACGCGGATTGGGCGAGAGCCGTCAGAAACTTTTTTATCTTCCCGAAGCTCACACCGATTTTGTTTTTTCGGTCATCGGCGAAGAGCTCGGCCTATTGGGAGCCCTGGTGGTCCTGGCGTTGTTCGGCGTCATCATTGCGCGTGGGCTACGGTTGACGTCGAGAATCGAAGAGCCATTCGACCAGTATTTGGCCTTTGGCTTGACGGTTCTGCTCGGGCTCCAGGCATTAATTCATATGGGCGTGGTCATGGGGCTAATGCCCACCAAAGGTCTGGTGTTGCCGTTTATCAGCTACGGTGGATCGGCCATGGTGATAAATCTAATGGAGGCAGGAATTTTATTGGGTCTCTCGCGTAGGAGACTCTAGCGATGCGCGTGATCTTGGCCGGCGGGGGAACCGGCGGCCACCTGTTCCCGGGACTGGCCGTGGCGCGCGAATTTCAACAGCGGGATGCGATGACCGAGATACTCTTCGTAGGAACGCAACAAGGAATCGAAGCGCGGGTGCTTCCCCTGGAAGGGTTCCCGCTGGAGACGATCCCCATCAGAGGACTGAAAGGAAGAGGCGTCCGCGGCCTATTCGATGCGCTCTACGGCGTTCCCGCAGCTTTGCTCGGCTCACTAGGAATTATCCGAAAGTTTCGGCCGCATTTGATCATCGGACTGGGCGGCTATGCTTCCGGTCCGCTGCTGTTGGCGGGAAGATTGAAAGGCGTTCGCTGCGCCATTATGGAACAGAATCTTCGCCCGGGCTTTACGAACAAAGTCTTGGCGCGCTTTGTCGATCGCGTTTTCACCTCCTACCGGGAAAGCGTCGCTTATTTTCCCGGCGACAAACTCTTGGAAACGGGAAATCCGATTCGTTGGCGAAGACTTCCTGAAGCTAAAAGAAATGAAAAGTTTACGCTGCTCGTCTTTGGGGGAAGCGCTGGAGCGCATCGCATCAATGTCGCCGCCGTCGAAGCGATGAAGCAATTAACCGATTTCGTGTCCGCGCTGCGGATCATCCATCAGACCGGGGAGGCGGATTTCGCGTCGATCAAGGCGGCTTATGCGGCACTTCCCTTCGAGGCGGAGGTTATACCATTCATCATTAAAATGGACCAGGCCTATGCCCAGGCTGATTTGGTGTTGTGCCGCGCCGGTGCCACCACCGTGGCGGAGCTCACGGCGTTTGGTAAGGCGGCGATCCTAGTGCCGTATCCTTACGCCATTTATGATCATCAGCGGTGGAACGCACAGACCCTTCAGGATCGCGGCGCGGCGGAGATGATTTTGGATCAGGTTTTGAGCGGAGAAATTCTGGCGGCACGAATTCGAATCTATTTGTCCGACCGGGGAAGCGTGGAGCGGATGGCGAACACCGCTCGCGCATTGGGCCGGCCGGACGCCGCAGCGCGGATCGTCGACGAGTGTTATGCGCTTGCTCACAGATAATTTGCGATGGTTTACACAACTCCCATCTTGCACAAGAAACACCGAGTTCATTTTGTCGGCATCGGCGGCATCGGCATGAGCGGCATCGCGGAGGTGTTGTTGAACTTGGGTTATCTCGTCACCGGTTCGGATTTGCACGAGAGCGAGGCCACCAAGCGCCTGCGCTCCCTCGGAGCGCAGGTGTTCGTAGGTCACCAGGAAGAAAATCTTGCCGTGAATCCTTCGGTGGTGGTGATTTCCACGGCGGTGAAATACTCCAATCCGGAAGTTCTCGAAGCGCGTAGACGCCAGATCCCGGTGATTGCGCGCGCGGAAATGCTGGCGGAGCTAATGCGGATGAAATATGGAGTCGCGGTGGCGGGGAGTCACGGCAAAACGACGACGACCTCGATCATTGCCGCTGTCCTGAGCAGCGCGGGATTGGACCCGACTATGGTCATTGGCGGACGCGTCCACATGCTCGGCAGCAATGCGAAGATGGGACAAGGCGAAATCCTTGTGGCCGAGGCCGACGAGAGTGACGGCAGTTTTTTGTTTCTTTCACCTACCATCGCCGTGGTCACCAACATCGACCGCGAACACATGGACTATCATCAGACCATAGAACGGTTGCACGAGAGTTTTCTCGCCTTCATCAACAAAGTTCCTTTCTACGGCGTGGCGGTGCTGTGCCTGGACGATGTTGCCGTCCGAACACTTATTCCCAAGGTGAAAAAACGGCTGACGACGTATGGATTGTCATCGGAGGCGGATTGCTCCGCGCGGGATCTCCATATGGACGCAGCGGGCGTGGAATTCTCCGTGCTCCATCGGGGTAAGCTACTGGGAAAATTGCGCCTGCGTTTGCCGGGCCGCCACAGCGCCACCAATGCGCTGGCTGCCGTTGCCATTGCCCAGGAATTGGAAATACCATTTGCCCGCGTGTCGGAGGCCCTCAATGCGTTCACCGGCATTCATCGCCGCTTCGAGATCAAAGGAGAACCGCGTGGAATCCTGGTCATCGACGACTACGGCCATCATCCGGCGGAGATTCGCGCCACCGTTGACGCCATCCGCGACAGCTGGAAGCGGCCGCTCACGGTGATCTTTCAGCCGCACCGCTACAGCCGCACCCACGATCTTTTCGATGAATTTCTGACAGCGTTCGAGGGCGTGGACCGGCTCATTCTGACGGAAATCTATCCAGCGGGAGAGGATGCTATTCCCGGAGTAAACAGCGAGTCGCTTTATCAAGCGATCAAGAGGAAAGGTCATATAGAGGTCGAATTCGTGGCGGACAAAAGTCAGATTCCCAAGATGCTGTCTGGAAAACTCAATCCCGGCGACATCGCCCTGACGATGGGAGCTGGGGATATTTATAAAGTTGGCGAAGCTTTAGTTGAGTCCCTTGGATGACGTGCGGTGTGAGGGAATAGCGAGGCAATGGAGTGATGGAGTAATGGAGTGATGGGCGGAGAACGACAACACTCCAATGCTCCAACACTCCATTACTCCAAAGTCTTTCTGATGATTCCGATGGCGACAGAGGGTGACGAGAAAATGCTCGTGGAGGAACTAGAACGCATTCCCAGTCTCCGGGTGAAGGTCGCCGAGCCGCTGGCCCGTTACACCACGATGAAAATCGGCGGCCCGGCTGATTATTTTATCGAAGCGCAAACTGAGACGGCGCTGGCGAGCCTCTTACCGCTTTTACACCGACAGGGAACGCCTTTCTGTCTTTTGGGAAACGGGAGCAACGTCTTGATTAGCGACCGGGGGATTCGCGGGGTGGTGATTCATCTGGCTGGAGAATTCAAACGCGTCGAGTGGAACGATGCTCGCGACACGGTTCGGGTTCAAGTGGGCGCCGCTTGCGCTGTCACTCAACTGGTGCGCGAGGCCGCACGAAGAGGCTACGCCGGATTGGAATTCGCCGAGGGAATTCCAGGAAGCATGGGGGGAGCCTTGGTCATGAATGCCGGCGCCTATGGTTCTGAATTCGAAAAAATCGTGGATCAAGTCGAAGGAATTGGCTGCGATGGTGAGAGGGTTCACTTTAGCCGCGCCGAGATGACATTTACCTATCGGGATTCCCACGTGCCGGCGGGCATAGTGGTCACGCGCGTACGGCTGTGCCTGCGCAAAGAGGAAGCAACCCAGGTCAGCTCGAAGGTTCGTGAGCTGGTTAGCAAGAGAAAGAGCAGCCAGCCTTCGGGACATCCCAATTCTGGTTCCATGTTTCGTAATCCTGCGGGCGATTTCGCGGGAAGACTGATCGAGGCCGTTGGGCTCAAGGGAAAAAGAATCGGCCAAGCACAGATCTCCGAGCGCCATGCCAATTTCATCGTGAACCTCGGCGGAGCCAAGGCCCAAGACGTTCACGATCTCATGGAGCTGGTGCGCGCCAAAGTGGAGCAACAATTCGGCGTTGAGTTGGTGCCGGAGGTGCGTCTGTTGGGAGAGTGGCGAGCGGCCTAGCAAAGGATGAAAGTCGTGCAGCTATCTGTGTACCGCAGAGACAACCGCAAACACAGCGTCAGGAACTGGCGGCGCCAGGCGTGGATCGGCGGTGGCATGGTACTCGTCGGCCTTTTAGCTGTTCTGGTTTATCACTGGCGCGGCCCAATTAAGGCCGGTGCTAGCTTGGCGCGGGCATTTGTCTTGGAGAATCCATACTTTTTCGTTCGTGAGATCCAGGTGCGCGGCGGCGAAAAAGTCGGCGGCGCCGAAATCGTCGCCATGGCCGGACTCAGACACGGCATGAACATGTGGAGCATCGATCCTGCGGCGATCGAAAGTAAAATCGCACGCCATCCGTGGGTGCGCCGGGTGCTGGTGCGCCGGGAGTTGCCGCGCCGGGTCGTGATCGAGGTTGAGGAACGTACTCCCAAAGCGATTGTGGCGATGCGGAAACTCTACTATGTCGACGCCGATGGTGTGATTTTTAAACAAGTGGGAGAGGGGGAAGCCGTTAATTTCCCGCTCCTCACCGGATTACGCCCAGAACAACTGGCGATCGCCAATCCGGCGGTCCGTGAAAAGATCCGGGATGCCATGCGACTCGGGGAGTTAATGACCAAAGGCTCGCACAGCCTTTCGGAGATTCATTTCGATACCTTAGACCGCGTGGTCTTGTACACCACCGCTTACCCGGTGGCGCTGCGCATGGGTTGGGGAGATTGGGATGGCAAGATGAAACGACTGGACCGCGTGCTGGCGTTGTGGAAAGGCCGTGAGGAGCGGTTGGCTTCGTTGGATGTGAGTTTTCGGGATCAAGTCGTCGCCCGGTTGCGACGAGTCAAACCATGAAAGGCAAATACGCGATCGTAAGCGACAAGGGTTATGGCGAAAAAACATAGCATCGTGGTGGGTCTGGATATTGGGACTTCGAAGGTCTGCGCCGTGGTTGGAGAGATGACCGATCAAGGAGTGGAGATCATTGGCCTGGGTTCACATCCCTCGCAGGGATTGCGCAAGGGCGTGGTGATCAACATCGAAAGTACGGTGAACTCGATCAAGAAAGCGGTGGAAGAAGCGGAATTGATGGCCGGCTGCGAGATCCATACGGTTTTCGCCGGCATCGCCGGAAGCCACATTAAAGGTTTCAACAGCCACGGCATCGTTCCCGTGAGAAACAAAGAAGTCGGCCAGCGGGATCTTGATCGGGTACTGGACGCAGCGAAAGCCGTGGCGATCCCCAACGATCAAGAAGTGCTCCACGTCCTGCCGCAAGACTACATTATCGACGATCAAGACGGAATCAAGGAACCGCTGGGAATGTCGGGAGTCCGACTTGAAGCGCGAGTGCATATCGTGACCGGGGCGGTCATGGCCATACAGAATATTATCAAATGCTGCACCCGCAGCGGACTCAATGTCGCCGATATTGTTCTGACGCCTTTGACCTCAGCGGAAGCGGTGCTCACCGAAGAAGAGCGAGAGCTTGGAGTTGCTGTCGTCGACATGGGCAGCGGTACCACGGGACTTGCTGTGTACCACGACGGGATGGTGAAACACACCGTGGTGTTGCCCGTCGGCGGAAATCACGTGACTAATGATATCGCCGCGGGCTTGCGGACACCGTTTGGCGATGCGGAGCGGATCAAACAACGATTCGGCGTGGCCAAAGCTACTATGGTGGCGCGAGAGGAGCGGGTGGAAGTGCCGGGCGTTGCCGGCAAAACCGCTGGGAGTGTTTCGCGCCAGATACTCTGCGAAATCATCGAGCCACGGCTGGACGAAGCCTTGCACCTGGTACGGAAAGAAATTGAAAAATCGGGATATGAGGAATCCCTAACCGCGGGACTGGTGATGACCGGCGGCTCGATGCTTCTACCCGGTATGGTTGAAATGACCGAACAGATTTTCAGCGCGCCGGTTAGGATTGGTGTTCCCACGCATATCAAAGGACTGGTGGACGTGATCTCCAGTCCCATCTATGCCACGGGCGTCGGCTTGGTGTTGTACGGGATGAAGCGGCAGGAACGAATTTTTTTTCGCCTGCGGGACGACAATATTTTTGCCAAAGTCAGGCATCGGATGTCCGACTGGCTCAGCGAATTTTTTTGATCTGAAATAACAAGGAGCTACCTTTTTAAGGAGGAAAGATTATGTTTGAGATTGTCGAACCGACCAATATAAATAGCGCCCGCATCAAGGTCATCGGGATCGGGGGTGGCGGCGGCAACGCCGTGAACACAATGATCGGCGCCAAACTCAGTGGCGTGGATTTCATGGTGGCCAACACCGATGC
>Ga0126377_10003010_pt1 | contig 11794 bp, 11 predicted proteins | sample PanSoiMetPlot_22_FD_92647 | JGI IMG/M metagenome (GOLD analysis project Ga0126377, IMG submission 92647) | Tropical forest soil microbial communities from Panama - MetaG Plot_22 | ecosystem: Environmental > Terrestrial > Soil > Tropical forest > Bulk soil | place: Panama | collected 2016-02-17
CAGGCGGATTCCCGCACATTGCGGGGGTCGGCCGTCAGGGGCCTTCGAAGCCGAACTCGCCCGCGGCGGAACCGCCGCTGCTCAGGCGCGACGACGCGGTCGTCGCGATCGTCGTGCGCGGCGTCTGGCTCGCCGTCGTGGTGGCCGGTGGCGTCTGGCGCTGCGGCTGCGGCGCCGGGCGCTGCGAGTTGGGCTTCGCGGCCGCCTTCTTCTTTGGCCGGGAAGCGTGCTTCGCCTTCTTCGGGGCGGATGATCGCGAGGCGTGGTGCGCTTTGGACGCTGTGCGCGACGGCTGTCGCGCCGCCGGCGCCGAGACGAGCGGCCGCGCCCCGCGCAGGATCGCCGCCGGCCGGTCGACCGGCCCGCTGATCACGCCCTCGACCGCGAACCCACCGCCCGCCATCGCCGCCGCCGACGCTGCGACAGCGGCCATCTTGCCCGCGGTCACCGTGTCGACGATCGCCTGCGCCCGCATGATCGAGTTCGCCGTGCGCTCGTGCAGGTGCATCGCCACGGTCTCGTAGACGCGAACGAAGAAGCTCGACCCGTGCTCGACGCCCACGCCGCCGACGAGGAGCTCGGCGGCCGGGAACACGACGGCCAGGGGCCGCGACGCGTCGTGCAGCCCGCGCACGGCGGCCCGACAGGCCAGGCACTGGCGCAGGTGCGTGCGCAGCTCGACGGTCTGGGCGGCGTCGGCCTCGCCGTCGACGAACGCGGACAGCGTGGGCGCCAGGCGCCGGCACTCGTGGCCGGCCTCGATCCCCGCGTAGCGCTCGAGGAAGCTCTTGCGCCCCTCGGCCAAGGCCCGATTCACCTTCGTGTAGGACCACCCGGTGATCTCGCAGATCTGCTCGTACGAGTGCCCGAGCGCGCGCAGCCACAGCGCCCGCACCTCCTGGGGCTTGAGCCCGTGCAGCGCCTCGGCCGAGCGCGCGACCCGGTCCGACGCGAGCACGCGGTCCTCGGGCGAGTCGGCGGTGCGCGCCTCGAGGGCGTCGACGTCGAGCTCGTCGGAGCCCAGGATCCGCCGGCGCGAGCGGTTGATCGCCAGCGCTTCGTGCTTGACGACCGTGTGGAGCCATCCGGCGGCCCGGTCGGGGTCCAGGCGCTCGGCGTGGCGCATGAGGATCTCGAGCCCGCGCTGGTAGGCGTCGTGGGCGTCGTCGGCGCACAGCGAGTAGCGGCGCGCGACGCGCAGCAGCGAGTCCGCCTGCGAGCCGATGAGCTCGAGGACCAGGCGCTCCGCCCGTTCGCGATCGGGGTAGCCGGACCGCTCGGGCGGCGCGCAGTCGGGGCTTTCCCAGCTGCTCGCCGCCATCGTCGCCCTTCCTAGCGCCTATAGGGCACGAACTCTCCCCGACGGGCGCCCGGATCCCCGCAAATTGCGAGGACTTCCCGCGGGCGCCGACGTGCAGCCTGTTGGAGCGAAGGTCCTCGAGGGCTGTCCAAATCGCCTTCGCTGCTGCGACGTCTTGTCGTGACCTCGATAAGGAGGGCAGCAGTGTCCGACACGCACCACCCACAACCCATGAGCGCCTGGATCCGGCTGGAGGCCGACAAGGCGTTCCGACAGGCGCGGCGCCGAGTGGTCCTCGTCGCGCAAGTCCGCCGCGACGCCCGGCGCTCCGGGCTGGCCGTTTTCGACGAGACGCGGCGGTTCGGGCAGCGCCCCGGCGGCGGCGTTCACGAGATCTTGCTCGACGCGATCAAGGGCACGACCGAGCCCAACCGTGCGGCGCAGTTCGACGAGAACTTCCGGCCCGCCAAGCGTACCCGCGGCCGCTGGCAGAGCGTCTGGTTCGCCTTCCACCGCGGCGCGACGCTTCCGCCGATCTCGGTGGTGCAGTTCGGCGAGGTGTACGCGATCCGCGACGGCCATCACCGTGTCTCGGTCGCGAAGGCGCTTGGCGCGCCCAGCATCCGCGCGGTCGTCGCGGCCTGACCCACGGGCGCGAACAGGGCCGCGTATCGTGCGGCGAGGAGCACCAATTCGGAGGTGTGATGTCGCAGTACATGCTGCTCGTATATGAAGAGGAGGTCGAGGCGGCCGAGCAGGCCGAGCGCGAGAAGGTGACGCTGGCGCTGGTGGAGCTGCACCGCAGCCTGCGCGATGCCGGGCTCCTGGTCGGCGTCCGGCGGCTGCGCTCCACGGAGAGCGCGACATCGGTGCGTGTGCGCGACGGCCACACGGAGATCGTCGATGGGCCGTTCGCCGTGACCAAGGAGCGCCTCGCCGGCTACTACGTCTTGGAGTGCGCCGACCTCGACGAGGCGATCAAGCAGGCCGAGCGGATGCCGATGGCGGACTGGGCGACGATCGAGGTGCGCCCGGTGATGCCGGCCGCGGAGTGGGTGAACACGGCGCGGCAGGCCGGCGTCGACGTGCCCGACAAGGCGGTCGAAGACCTGGCGTGAGCAGCCGCGCGCAGCCGGCCGATCCGGTCGCGGCCGCGGTCGCGCACGCGTTTCGCGACGAGCGCGCGATCGTGCTGGCCACCCTTATCCGGCAGGCGGGCGACTTCCAGCTTGCCGAGGACGCGGTGCAGGACGCGTTCGAGGCGGCGGTCACGCAATGGCGGCGCGACGGGATCCCGGCCAATCCGGGCGCATGGATCACCACCATCGCCCGGCGGCGGGCGATCGACCGCCTGCGCCGCAACCGTTCGATCACCGACCGCGCCGAGCGGCTGGCCGAGCTGACGCGCCTGGGCACCGACGAGGAGCCATCCATGGACGACGAGAGCACGATTGTCGACGACCGGTTGCGGCTGATCTTCACCTGCTGTCACCCGGCTCTCGATATGTCCGCGCGCGTGGCGCTGACGCTACGCGCGCTCGGGGGCCTGACGACCGGCGAGATCGCCCGCGCCTTCCTGGTGGCCGAGCCGACGATGGGCAAGCGGATCGTGCGCGCCAAGCGCAAGATCGCCGACGCGGGCATCCCGTATCGCGTGCCAGCGGACGAGGAGCTGCCCGATCGCCTGCGCGGTGTCCTGCGGGTCGTGTACCTGATCTTCAACGAGGGCTACGCGGCCGTCGAGGGCGATTCCCTCGTCCGCGAGGAGCTGTGCGACGAGGCGATCCGCCTCGGCGACCTGCTCTGCCGGCTCATGCCCGACGACGCCGAGGCGTGGGGGCTGTCGGCGTTGATGTTGCTGCACGACGCGCGCCGCGCCGCCCGCGTGGATGCGGGCGGTCGGTACGTCGCGCTCGAGGCACAGGACCGGTCGCTGTGGAACCAGGACCGGATCCGCGACGGACTCGCGAAGCTGGACCGCGCGGTGCGCCTGCGGCGTCCCGGCGAGTACCAGCTGCAGGCGGCGATCACGGCCCTGCAGATGCAGGCGCCCGACGAGCAGTCCACGGACTGGGCGCAGATCGCCGAGCTGTACGGCGCCCTGGTGGCGCTCAACCCGTCGCCGGTCGTCGAGCTCAACCGCGCGGTCGCCGTCGGGCTTGCCTCCGGGCCCGAGGCGGGCCTGGAGGTGCTCGAGCCGCTGCTCGGCGAGCCGGGGCTCGAGCGCTACCAGCCGCTGCACGCGGCGCACGCGGAGCTGCTCAGCCGCGCGGGCGACGCCGCGGGCGCCGCGGGCGCGTACGATCGCGCGATCGCGCTGACCGCCAACGCCGTCGAGCGCGCGGAGCTCGAGCGGCGCATGGGCGCACTTGGCTGAAGGGCAGTCCAAATCGGCCTGCCGGCTGCGACGTCCGTGTATGAGCACACAACACAGAGACGTCTCGGCGGTGCCCGACCCGCGCCGCTGGAAGGCGCTGGCGCTGCTGTGCATTGCCCGAAACCGAGGCCGGGCTGGCCTCGGGGCTGAACAACGCCTCGTTTCAGATCGGCGGCGCGGTCGCTGCGCTCGGCGTCGTGGCCGCGAGCCTGCTCCTCGGCAGGCGCCGCGAGCCCGTGCCGGCGCCCTGACCGATCCAGCCGCCGCCTGACCCACACGTACAAGGAGACACGACATGTCCGATCCGCAGGTCACCAAACGCCAGCGCTGGCTCGCCGCACGGCGCGAGCTGCTCGAGCAGGAGAAGGCCCTGGCCCGGCACCGCGACGAGGTCAACGCGGCCCGGCGCCGGCTGCCGATGGTCGAGATCACCAAGGACTACGCCTTCGAGGGCCCGCGCGGCAAGGTCGGGCTGATCGACCTCTTCGAGAGCCGAAGCCAGCTGTTGATCTACCACCTCATGTTCGAGCCCGACGCCGACGAGGCGTGCGCGAGCTGCACCTTCTGGATGGACAACTGGGGCCACCTCGACCACCTGCACGCTCGCGACACGTCGTTTACGGCCGTCTCACGAGCGCCGCTGGACAAACTCGAGCGCTACCGGCAGCGAATGGGCTGGACCTTCCCGTGGCACTCCTCATGGGGCAGCGACTTCAACTACGACTTCCACGTCACGCTCGATCCGGCGGTCGCCCCGGTGGAATACAACTACAAGGACCTGCCTCAGCTCGAGCGGGAGAACCCCGCCTGGCGGGGGTGGTCCGGCGAGGAGATGGGCGTGAGCGCGTTCCTGCGCCGCGGCGATCGCGCCTTCCACACGTACTCCTGCTTCCAGCGCGGCATCGACCTGCTCAACGGCACCTACAACTGGCTCGACCTTACCGCCCGCGGCCGCCAGGAGGCCTGGGAGCAACCGGCCGGACGCGGCGACCCCGCCCTCGGCTGGGTGCGGCGCCGCGACGAATACGAGCCCGCCGACTCGTGACCCGGAACAGGTCGACACGCGCGGAACAAGACCCCACCCTCACGAACGCGGCACCGGCACCACGACGGTGAGCCGTGGCAACGGAGGCTCGATCTACGAGTCCCACACGCTCGCACTCACCGACCAGGCCAGCGCCAGCGACCTGCACACGGCGTGAATCCTTGACCCCGGCTCTCCCGAGCGGTGGCGGAGGAGCTTGCCTGACGGAAAGCCCTTACGGGATCCCGGGAGCTGGGTCCTCGTTGCCGACAAGCTCAGGTGGCAGCGGACCGTCGCCCTCATAGTCGACGTCGGTGTCGAGCGGCGAGGCGTCCGGTTTGATCATCTCCGGGTCGTCAGGCGGGTTGTCGGCCTGAGCGGCCGCAAGCCCGGACGGCTGGACCGCGGGGAGCGGCCGCGGCTCAACCGCATCGAGCGCGTCAGCGACCTGGCGGTCACCATCGACGACGTGGACGACCTGCTGGTGGAGGTGCTCGCGAGGCAGTGCCTCGACGATCGTCAGCGCGGCATCAGCGCGGCTGAGCCTCAGCAGACCCGCGTGGGGCATGGTCGTCGTGATCCGCCCGTTCGCCTGCGAAGCGCTCAGTCCGCCGAAACGCAGGATGGTCCACGGCATGTCGAGTTGCTCCACGTGCCGCTCGGCCTGATGCTTGGCCGACAGGAACTCCCGCAGGACCCCCTGGCGCCGATCGGGGCGCCCGGCGCCCACCGCGCTGCAGAGGACAAACCGTGACAGCTCGAAGCGATAGGCGGCCTCGGCTACCTTCGCGGCTCCTCCGGCGTCGACCGCCGGCAGTTCTGAGCGATGCCGGGCTCCCGCCGCGAAGACCGCGGCGTCGCAGCCCTCGGCCGTCCACTCCACATCGCGGGTCAGGTCGGCGAGCAGCGTCTCCGCCCCCATGTCTTCGAGCGCGTTCGCCTGCGCTTCTGTGCGCACCAGAGCCCGGACGACATGTCCGCGGCCGAGCAGCAGGTCCACGACCAAGCGGCCAAGCCGTCCGTGGGCACCCGCGACAAGGACGATCATCCGGTCATTGTCGCGGAAGGCACGTGACGCCATACGCCAGAAGGGCTAGCGGTAGGCTCGGCCGGTCAGGCCCCCAACACCGACAAGGAGGCTGGGACGGCACGGATCGACCGCGAGCGTGTGCTCAGGACACTGACGTTCTGGCTTCGGCCCGCATTCGTCCTGCGCGCTCTCAACCGCTTCCAGAAGATCGCCGGCTTCGATCGCGCGGTCGCGCTCGCATCGAGCGCGTTCACGGCATCCATCCCACTCGCGATCCTGCTCGGCGCGATCCTGCCCCACATCGGCGGCAAGGACACCGCCGAGCGCATCATCGACCGCTACGACCTCACCGGTGGCGGCGCGGAGGCGGTCAGGGACATCTTCTCGCCGCCCAGCGGCACCAGCACGAGCATCGGGATCATCGGCGCTCTCCTGCTCATCGTCGCGGCGCTGAGCTTCACCCGCAGCGTCCAGCGGTTGTTCGAGCAGGCGTGGGAGCTCAAACCCCTGAGCGTCCGCAACACGCTCAACGGCCTGCGCTGGCTCGGCGCGCTGGTGGTCTACACGGGTTTCAGCGGATGGGTCCACGGCGTGCTGGGCATCGGGCGCCTCGAGTTGCCCGCCGCGGCGCTGCTCCTTCCGCTCGAGGTCGTGTTCCTCGTATGGAGCGGTTGGGTCCTCAGCGCCAAGCGCATCGGGTGGCGCGACCTCATCCCGTTCGGCGTCATCTGCGCGGCCCTCAGCACGATCTACTCCGTGGGAGCGACGGTCTACGTGCCGCACCTGTTCAGCACGTACGCGACCCGCTACGGCGTGATAGGCGCCGTGTTCGCGGCGATCTCGACCCTGTTCTGCGTCATGGTCGTCGTGGTGGCCTCGGCCGCGCTCGGACGCGAGGTGCACGAGGAACTCGGCCGCATCCGCCGCGGCCAGCGGCCGGCCGACGACGAGGTGCGCCGCCAGTGGGACAACGTCATCGCCGAAGCGCGCTCGCGTTTCGACGTCGCGCGCGAGCAACTCGCCAAGCGCCGCCGGCGGCGCAAGGAGACGAAGACGCCCTAGGTCTAGCCCTCCGGCGTCGCGAGGTCGACCGCCCCGGGCGGCAGCACCGGCGGGCGCTCCGGCGTCAGGTAGCCGGCGACGAGCGCACCCAGCGTGGCGACCAGGCTGGCCACCGTCGCCGCGACCTCCGGCGACAGGTGCAGCGCGTTGACGAGCTGCAGCAGGATCGGGACGAACCCGGCGGCCGCGGCGCCGCTTGTCGACGCGACGACCTTGCGCCGCACGCGGGCGGCGTCGCGCTTGCGGGCGGCGGCGACGACCTCGCGCTGCGCGCGCTCGAGCCGTTCGAGGCGCGCCTCGATGTCGTCCGCCTGCGCGCCGGCGTGGCCGTTGCTCGCGGCGAGCGCGGCCAGCTCGGCGGCGTCGGCGTCGCTGCCGACCAGGTCGTCGGTCGCGTCCTCGTCGGGCATGCCGATGTCGGCCGTCCCGGCGTCGGCGATGAAGTCGCTCCCGGGATCGGGCGGCGGCGGCTCCGCCAGGTCGAGGTCCTCCTCGCCCTCGAGCACGGGCTCGGGGTCTTCGAGGATCTGTTCGTCGATGGCCATGGTGAGGTCCCCCCTTCGTGTGTTGCTCAGCGGCCGTACGGTGGCCGCGCGTAGCCGCGGATCGGCGGCTTCCCGGCCGGGTGGTGGCGGCGGAAGACGCCGTAGCCCTCCCAGAACCGGCCAGGGTCGTAGTCCTTGTGCGTGTTGCCCTCGATCGTCACGACCGAGCCGTTCTGCACGGCCTCGACGATCCCGACGTGGTTGGCGGCCCCGCCGACCGTGAACAGGACGAGGTCGCCGGGGCGCGGCGACGCCGTCCACGCCCAGCCGCCCTTGCCCGCGCGGGCGTTGCCCTCGATCGCCGAGCACAGCTTCAGCCAGGGCTCCGCCGGGAAGCCGGCGGCCATGAGGCAGGCGTTGGCGAAGTTGCCGCACCACGGGCTGCCGAGCGCGGTGCCGGTGGCGCGGTTCCAGCGGTCGATGAGCGGCCCGCGGTTCGTCGACGGCGGAGCCTCGACGACGCCGAGGTGCTTGCGCGCGTAGGCGAGCGCCGCCTGGGCGCCCTTGCCCTGGTGCTGGCGCCGCAGCCGGCGCAGCCACCCGCGGCGGCGCGCTGCGTGCGCGAGCTCGTCGGCGGTGCGGCGGCTCGGCGTGCGCAGCTTGGCCCGCAGCTGCGGCGTCACCCCGTGCGCGAGCTCCGTCCCCGAGATCCCGAGGCCGTAGACCACCTGGCGCGCCGCGCGGCGCGTGATCGGCCCGTATTCGCCGTCGGTGTCGACGCGCTTGTCGATGTCCCAGAGCGCGAAGCGCTCGTTGAGCAGCTTCTGGAACGCCGCGACGTCGCGCCCACGCATGAGCGGTGATTGCAGGCGGAAGGTCCGCGGCTGCGCGGGTGCAGGCGCGGGACGCTGGCGCGGCGGCTTGGGAGCCGGCGCGGGGCGCGCGCCCGCGAGCCGCGTCTCCCACCGCTGCGCCCGGACGAGCACGTCGGCGCCGTAGCGCTGCGCGGCTGCGCCCGAGCCGTTGTAGGCGACCACGCCGGCGCGCAGCCCGAGCCGGCGGATGTTGCCGGCAAGAAACTCGAGCCCGACGGTGATGTTGGGGCCGACGCGCCAGCAGCCGCCGAGGGCATCGGCGCGGTCCTGCAGGCCAGGGCTCGTCAGCTGCATCGGGCCGACGCCCTGGTTGCCCAGCCCGCGGCGCCGGTGCGCGAGGTACTCGCGGTAGTTGTCGCGCGTGACCGCGAGCAGGCCGCCGGGCGGGCTCTTGATCGGGTTGCGGACCGGGTCGTGGCCGTAGACGTTGCGGAACCCCGTCTCCTTCTCGACGACCGCGCATGCGAGCGCGAGCGGCACTCCGTTGCGCCGGGCCGCCTGCGCGATCTCGCCCATGTAGCGCGCGCCGTTCGTGCTGACCGGCGGCGCGGCCGGGACCGTGGCGAAGTGATGGCGCAGCCGCTTGGCGTACGCGGCGCCGTCGCTGTCCGCGCGCGCGAGCTCCTCCGGCGTGCGCTGCTGCGTGGCGCCGACCACGATGCGGAAGGTGCGCACCCGCCGCTCCGGCGCGACGCCGAGCATGCGGCAGACGCGCTTGAACGCGAGATCGGTCTTCGGCCCCCAATCGCCGTCGATCTCCAGGCGTTCGCGGGCCCCGAGGCCCGTCAGATGTGCGTTGAGGCTGGACTGCAGATCCGCGACATAAGCCCGCAGCCGCCCCGACTCGTCGAGCTCCCCCATGTCGGGATTAGAGCGTGCAGATCAGTTGAACACTGTGATCTGCGGCACGGACAACGGCCGCGTTGCGATCAGACGTCGAGCGCCGCGCCGATCGCCGCCCGCCGCTCCCGGTCGCCGGCCACGGTCGCTGCGGCGGTGATGCGCTCGCCCTCGGGGCGCGTCCAGTTCGTCAGCGCGAGGTCGAGCGCCTCGATCGGCACGCCGGCGGCTGCGGCGAGGTCGCCGGCGCGGCGCTGCAGGAGCAGCGGGTCACCGATGCCCAGCGCGCGCTTGGCCGCCACGACGGTCGGGTCGAGCGGCTCGGCCGCGAACTGCAGCGACCAGGGACGCAGCGGGAACACCCCGAGGCGACCGAGGAGCACGAGCAGCTCGAAGCGCGCCGCGCGCCCGAAGCCGGGCAGCGCGAGGCGCTCGAACGCGCGGTCGAAGCGGCGCTGCTCGGGCCAGCCCGGATCGCCGGTGAACGCCGCCGCCTGCGACCCGGCCCGCTGCGCGAACGCGCGGTAGGCCAGCAGCGTCGCCGCGCCCCGGGCGGGGTCGTGCGCGGCGCGCGGGCCGACCGGCACGTCCTCGAGCACCGGCAGCTCCGCCGACGCCCAGCTCGTGCGCGCGGCCGCGATGCCGGCCCACGGGTCCTCGCCCTCGAGCGGCGACAGATAGGCGATGAGGAACGCAAGCCACGCCGCCTCCTCGGGGTCGGCGGCGAGCGCGACGTCGGCATACAGCCCCGGCGGGTCGTTGGTCAGCTCGTCCAGGCGCGCGGCGGCGAACGCCAGCTCGTCGGCCAGGCGGGCGGCGTCCACCGAACTGCGCAGGCCCGGCAGGAGCTCATGCTGGTAGCCGTCGTCTGCGGCCCGCGCCATGTGGCGGACGCGCAGGTCGCCGCTGCGCGGCGCGGAACGGCGGCCCGACGACGAGCGCGCCGGGCGAGGAGTCGCCCGGCGCGCCGGGGCGACCTGCTCGCGCTTTGCCGCGCGCGAGCAGATCGGACAGGTTGCTTCGAGTCGGTTGTGGCGGCAGAACACTGCCGCCCTACGTTACTTGTGGCAGCGCGCGGCCTTGCGCTGCTGCACCACCGCGTACCCGGGACGCTTCGAGCCGTCGGGGTTGAAGAGCCCCGCGTCGAAGAAGTCGGTCCGGCTGGGCGCCGGGTTGAACTGGTAGATGTAGAGCCGCTGGATGCGCGAGTTGCTCTTGGCGAGCGTGAACATGCAGCCCAGCGCCTTCTTCGCGCGGCTCGTGCTGTAGGGGAACGAGCTCCCGAGCTTCACGATGCCGCCGGTCTCGGTCAGCCACACCTTGCCCTTGAAGGTCTGCAGCACGCGCTTGGTGCGCGTAGTGGAGAAGCGGTTGGTGTCCGAGTAGTTGTGGAAGCCGATGACCTTGGGGTCCGGCGACGCGTGGCGCAGGAACGACTGCAGGTACTTGATCGTCTTGTTGACGTTCTGCTCGTCGAGGATGTCGAGGCCGACGATCGTGTACTTCGAGCCCGTGAAGACCTTGCGCGCGGCCATGTAGTACTGCGCGGTCAGCTTGGGCCCGGTGGTGAGGCTGCAGATCTTGGTCGGCTGGCCCTGGATGCTGCCGGCACGCACCGCATGGCAGCGGTTGACCTCGTTCCAGGGCGAGATCTCCTTGATGTCGGGATACGCCGCCTTGAACTTCTTCATCTCCTTCGTGAACGCGGCCACCGACGGCGCCTTGAGGGCGCGCGAGTTGCTGCGGTGGGAGTGCTCGAAGGAGATGAGGATCTTCTGGTGGTCGGCGCGCGCGCCGGCGACCCACGCGTCGAGCGCGGCCTTGTCGGCCGGGCTCTCCATCACGTCATAGGGCGTGATGTAGCGCGCTGCCTTGAACTTCAGCGGCTTGAAGAGCGGGTTGCTGAACGTGCTCGCCTGCTGATCGGATACGCCGACCGTGAGGGCATTGGCGCCGACGGGGACGGCGAGGGCAGCGATCAGGACGGCGATGGGGAAGAGGAGTCGTCGCATGAAGAGGGGGGTCGCTTGCAGATGCAAAGGCGTTGAAAGCCCCGAACAGGCTAGCCACACAGAAGTTTCGGCAGCCGTCCGGACGCCAACATCCGCAAACGCGCTTGCACCGACGATAGTGACGTTCAGACGCCGTTCAGCGTGTCGACGACCCGAAACACGTCGCCGCGCTTGTAGAAGTTAATTGCGAGCAGGTTCGGCAGGTGATGGCGGAGCTTCTCGCATTCGCGGGCGCGCCGGAGCAGTGGCTCGTAGGCGTTGACCTTGCTCGCATCGCTCGGCCTGGGCACCGGATCGGTGCTCACCCAGTGGTTGATCAGAAACAGCGGCGCCGACTCCGGCCCGCGGTTCGCACGGCAGGTGGCGGCCAGGCCGGCGGTATTGGTGAGCGCCGCGGCGCTCGTGAACGTGAACGGCGTCTCCTCGGTCAGCCGCTTGTAGGCCAGCTGGTACCACGGCGCCGCGCCGGCCTGGTTCTCGGCGAGCATCACGAGCCGGTGATCGGACTCGATCATCTCGCGCAGCGTCGGCCAGTGCGAATCGCTCGGCGGGGTGAACATGTACGGCCCCAGACCCGCGTCGTTGGTCGCCTTCACGAAGTCCTGCGGCGTGACGTAGTCCTGATTGATCACCACGACGACCTGGGACGGGTGCGTGACAAGGAACCTGTGGATGTCGTCGAGGCCCTCGCTGAGCGGCGTGAAGCCCAGCTCGCAGAACGTGTGGCAGAGGTACATGCCGCGCTGACCCTGGCCCCGGAACCCAAGCCGCTCGCGCAGCCGCAGGGCC
>Ga0126377_10003011_pt1 | contig 11794 bp, 11 predicted proteins | sample PanSoiMetPlot_22_FD_92647 | JGI IMG/M metagenome (GOLD analysis project Ga0126377, IMG submission 92647) | Tropical forest soil microbial communities from Panama - MetaG Plot_22 | ecosystem: Environmental > Terrestrial > Soil > Tropical forest > Bulk soil | place: Panama | collected 2016-02-17
GGCGTGGGTGCCGCGGGTGCCGCGGGTGCCGCGGGTTCGGGTGCGGCCGGAGCTGGAGCCGCAAGCCGCGCGGGCGTGGGTGCCGCGGGTGCCGCGGGTGCGGGTGTGGCCGGAGCTGGAGCCGCAAGCCGCGCGGGCGTGGGTGCCGCGGGGGCAGGCGCGAGCGCCGTCGGAGCTGGTGTGGCGGGTGCGGAGGGTGCCGCGGGGGCTGCGGGGGCAGGACGTGCGCGCGGGGTGGGGCAGCCGGCCTGGCTGACGGGTACACCACCGAGCGGATGGGCGGCGGATCCCGCGCTGGCGCGCAGTGTGGGGACGGCGCTGCGCCAGGGGCATGCGTTCGGCGAGCTGCCGGGGCATGCGGGGGCGGTGGCGCATGTGCAGCGCGGGGTGGGCGCGTTCTACCTCGCGTGGCTGGAAGCGGACCAGGTCGCGCCCTTGCCGGCCGAGGCGGTGCGCGGCGCGCTCGATCACGTGCGCGAGAGCCGGCTCATCTCGAGCCCGGAGGCGCACTCCACCGAGGAGCTGCGCTACGTCGAGCGCGTGGCGGGCGGCGTGGCCGCGTCCGAGCTCGAGTGGCGGCACGCGTCCAACGAGACGCTCAGCCTGGTGCGCGGGTTCGCGTGGGTGACGGCGGATGGAAAGCCGCGGCTGGGTACCGCCGAGTGCGTGGTGAGCACCGAGGGCGGCAAGGCGCCGGCCGCCGTCGAGCGCGCCTGTCGCGAGGCGCTGGCGTCGGTCGCGGTGACGGTCCCGGACGCGCAGCGCGGCGCGCTCGCGGCGCTCGCGCCCAGTCGGGTCGAGGCCGGCCACGAGGAGCGGCTGGCCCTCGGTGCCGGCGGGCCGCCGGCGGCGCGGCAGCCCGGCGTGGGGACGGCCGCCCCCGGTGCGGGCGGGCGGATCCTCTACCGGGGGGCCGCGCCGGCGGAGGAGCCGCGCACGATGGGGCGATGGATCGCGGTCGTCGGCGCGGCGCTCATCGGGCTCGCCTTCTGTCTCCACGTGCGCGCGCGGCGCGGCCGGGGCACGACCGGACACGACGCCGACGCTGGTGAGCCACCAGCGGAATCGGAGCCCGAGCTCGACGACGAGCCGGGGCCCGGGGGGGAGAAGATGTCATGAGCGAGAACGGGGTCCCGGCCGCCGGCGAAGTCGTGTCTGCGCCGTCGGTGCTGCTGGTCGACGACGAGAAGAACATCCGCCGCACCTTGCGCATGGTGCTCGAGGGCGAGGGCTACAGCGTTCTCGAGGCCGACAGCGCGGCGGCGGCGGAGGCCATCCTGTCGAGCGCCGCGGTCGACCTGGTCCTGCTCGACGTCAAGCTGGGCGACGACAACGGCATCGAGTTCCTGCGCCGGCTCAAGTCGCGCGGAGTGGGGGAAGACGCCGCGCCGCCGCGCATCGACCCGGACGTGCCGGTCATCATGATCTCGGGCCACGCCTCGATCGAGGACGCGGTCAAGGCCACGCGGCTGGGCGCGTTCGACTTCCTCGAGAAGCCGCTCGACCGCAACCGCGTGCTGGTGACCGCGCGCAACGCGGCCGAGCGCCGGCGCATGCAGGTGCAGGTGAGCTCGCTGCGCGCCGCGGTGGATTCGCGCTACGAGCTGCTGGGGCAGTCGCCGGCCATGCTGGAGCTGCGCCGCCAGATCGCCAAGGTCGCGCCGACCCGCAGCCGCGTGCTCATCACCGGCGACAGCGGGACCGGCAAGGAGCTCATCGCGCGCGCCATCCACCGCAACAGCCCGGTGGCCGACAAGGCGTTCGTGAAGGTCAACTGCGCCGCGATCGCGCCCGAGCTCATCGAGAGCGAGCTGTTCGGCCACGAGCGCGGCGCCTTCACCGGCGCGGTGGCCAAGAAGCGCGGCCTGTTCGAGGTGGCGCACGGCGGCACCATCTTCATGGACGAGATCGGCGACATGTCGCTGTCGGCGCAGGCCAAGGTGCTGCGCGTCCTGCAGACCGGGGAGTTCGCGCGGGTCGGCGGCGAGCAGACCCTGCGCACCGACTGCCGCGTGCTGGCCGCCACCAACAAGGACCTCGAGAAGGCGGTGGCGGCCGGCCAGTTCCGCGACGACCTGTTCTTCCGCCTCAACGTCGTGCCGATCCACTCGCCGCCGCTGTGCGACCGGCTGGAGGACATCCCGCTCCTGGCCGAGTCGTTCGTCGCCGAGTGCTGCAACGAGAACGGCTTCGCCCACAAGGAAATCGACCCGGCGGTGCTCGAGCGGCTCAAGGGCTACGAGTGGCCGGGCAACGTGCGCGAGCTGCGCAACGTGGTCGAGCGCCTCGTCATCATGAGCGACGACGTCATGACCGAGCGCGACCTGCCCCCCTACCTGGGCGGCCCCGGTCGCATCGTGGGCGAGCGCGGCGAGGCGCAGGCGGCTCCGGCGATCGACCTCGCGCGCCACGCGGCCAAGACGCTGCGCGAGTTCCGCGAGGAGATCGAGTGCGACTTCATCCGCTTCAAGCTGGCGGAGTACGACTGGAACATCTCGCGCACCGCCCAGGCCCTCGGCATCGAGCGCACCAACCTGCACAAGAAGATGCGCGCGCTGGGCATCGTGCGGCCGTAGGGGCGGGCGGGGCCGCGTGATGGGCCGCCAGGACGCCGGGCACGCGACCGAGGACCCGGGTCCTCGCCGGGCGCGACTCCGGCGCGGCGTCGGCGCGGCCGGAGTCCGCGGTTTCCTCGGCGGTGGCGTTGTCGGCGTTCGCGGCGTGCCCGGCGTTCGCGGCGTCCGCCGCGTTCGCGGCGGCCTCGGCGCTCGCGGCGTTCGCGGCGGCCTCGGCGTCCGTGGCGTCCGCCGCGTTCGCGGCGGCCTCGGCGCTCGCGGCGTCCGCGGCGTTCGCGGCGTCCGTGGCGTCCGCCGCGTTCGCGGCGGCCTCGGCGCTCGCGGCCTCGGCGCCGGCGTGCTCGCGGTGATCGTCGTGCTGGCAGCAGGTCGCGCGGCACGTGCCGACCCGGTCCAGGATCGCTTCGCGGCGGCCGCGAATCTCATCGCCGAGGACCGCGATGCGGAGGCGGCCGCGGCGCTCGAGACGCTGGCGCGCGAGGCCCCGGCGCACCCGCTGGCGCCCGAGGCGCTGTTCTCGGCCGCGGAGCTGCACGAGGAGCAGCTGGCCGATCCGGGCCGCGCGCTGGAGCTCTACCAGGAGCTGGGCCGCCGCTACCCGGACAGCCGGCGCGCGCTGGCCGCGTCGCGGCGCGCGCGCGTGCTGGCCGCCCAGGTCGGTGCCGACCCGGGAGGGCTCGAGGCCCAGCGCCGCTTCAGCGAGATCCGCCAGGGCTTCGCCGCGCGGTCCGAGGCGCAGTCGATCCGCATGGCCGAGGAGCTCCTGCGCGAGCAGCCGGCCTGGCCCGGGGCCCCGGCGGTGGCGATGTGGCTGGCCGGGCTCGACTCCCACGCGGGGCGCTACGAGTCCGCGCTGCGCCGCTACGCCAGCGCGGCCGAGACCTATCGCGCCCCGGAGGCGCGCTTCGACGCGCTGCGCGGCGCCGGCGACATGGCGCTGCACCTCGGCCGCTTCAGCGACGCCGAGCGCTACTACGGCATGATGGATGCGGGCGGCGACCCGGCGCGCCGGATCGCCATCGACGAGGCGCTCGCCGGCGTCAACCAGGTGCGCGGGCGGTCGCGCTGGTTCTCGCTGAGCGCGCTCCTCACCGGGGCTGGATTTCTCGCTCTCGCGCTCTCCCTCCTGCGCGGCGCGCGCGGCCCGCGCGCCGCCCTGCGCGCCCTGTGGCCGCCGCCCACCGAGATCCTCTACCTCCTGCCGGTCGCGGTCCTCCTCTGCGCCGTGTCCTACACCGACTATCAGGGGCTCGGCCCGGCGGTGACCATCGTGTCGACGGGCGGGGTGGTGGCCGCGTGGCTGTCCGGCGCCGGCCTGGTCGTGCGCCGGGCCGCGGGCGGCGGCCGCGCGACCGGAGCGGCGATCGCCCACGCCGCCGTGGCCGGCATCATCGTGCTCGCGCTCCTCTACGCGGCTGTCTACACCACCAACCTCATCGACCCGGTGGCCGAGACGCTGCGCTACGGCCCCGAGAGCTGACGCGCGCACCGCCGCTCCGCTGCGTGGCCTCGCGCCGGGACCGGGCTATAGTCAGCCCGTGCGTCCCTTTCGCCGAAAAGCGGGCCGCGGGCGCGTCCTGGCCACCCGCTTCGGGCTCAACCCCAACTCGTCGAGCCTGGGCGTGGACGTCACGTTCCTCCTCTTCGGAGCCGCGGCCGTCGCGTTCCTGACCCCGGTCATGGGCGCGCTCCTGCGCCTGCGCCGGCCGGCTGCCGGGAAACATGTGGAGCCTGCCGCGGCGAAGGACGCGAGCGCCTGAGCCGGGCGCCGCGCCGGGCGGATTCTGGCGCCGCCCGCTGCGCCGGCTGCGCCTCGAGCGCTTCGGCGCCATCGCGGAGATCGATCGGCCGCGCGCGCTCGTGTTCGTGGACCGCGCGCTGGCCGGCCGCCTTGGCGCGCCGCCGCGCGCCCGCGAGTGGGCCGATCCGGCCGGCGACGGCGACGTCGGCGGCGCCCCGCTGAGCGGCCCGCTCGAGGCCCACCTCCAGCTCACCAACCGCTGCGACGTCGGCTGTCAGGGTTGCTACACCGGCGCGACCCCGGCCGGCGCGCCGCGCGAGTGGGGCGCCGCCGAGTGGATGCGCGCGATCGATCGACTGGCCGACCAGGGCGTCTTTCACCTCGCCCTCGGCGGCGGCGAGAGCGCCACCCTGCCGTGGCTGGGCCAGGTGGCCGAGCACGCGCGCCGTCGCGGCCTCACGCCCAACCTCACCACCTCGGGGCTGTTCGGCCTCGAGGGCCTCCTGCCCATCGCGCATCTGTTCGGCCAGATCAACGTGTCGATCGACGGGCTGGGCCCGACCTACGCGGCGGTGCGCGGGGTGGACGGCTTCGCGGGCGCCGACCGCGCTCTCCGCCGACTGCGCGCCATCAAGCGCGAGGTCGGCATCAACGTGGTGGTCACGCGGGTCAACTTCGGCGAGCTCGACGAGATCCTGGCCTACGCGCGCCGCCGCCGGCTCAACGAGGTCGAGCTGCTCCGCTTCAAGCCGGCGGGGCGCGGCGCGGCCGCGTTCGCGCACCTCACCTGCTCCGACGGACAGCACCGCGCGTTCTGGCCGCTCATCCGGCGCGCGGCCCGCCGCCATCGCGTGCGCGTGCGCGTGGACTGCTCGTACACGCCGATGCTGGTCCATCATCGCCTCGACCGGCGCCTGCTCGCAGAGCTCGCGGTCTACGGCTGCACGGCGGGCGACTTCCTGGTCGGGGCCAAGGCGACCGGCGCGATGTGCGCGTGCAGCTTCGCGCCCGCCGCCGAGGGGCGCCCGGCGCTCGACCAGATCGGCGAGTACTGGGCGCAGGACGGTGCGTTCGGCCCGTTTCGCGCCTGGCGCGACGCCGACGAGCCGTGTCGCTCGTGCGAATACCACTCTCTCTGTCGCGGCGGCTGCAAGGCTGTCTCATTGCACGTGCTGGGCGATGCGCGCGCGCCCGACCCCGAGTGTCCGCGGGTGGTGGACCTGCGCCGCGCCGCACCGGGCGGCGCCGGCCGCGTGCGACTCCCGGTTGTGATGTAGACTCGGCCCCGCGATGAAGACGGTCATGGTGATCAGCGACGCCACCGGCGAGACCGCCGAGCGCATGGTGCGCGCCGCTGTCCTGCAGTTCAGCGACGTCCCGGTCAACGTCAGGGTCTACTCCCAGGTGCGGCTGGAGTCGGAGGTGGAGAAGATCATCGAGCGGGCGGCCGAGCAGCGCGCGCTCCTGGTCTTCACGGTGGTCAACCAGGAGGAGCGCGACCTCATCTGGCGCCTGGTCGAGCGCTACAACGTCGACACGGTCGATCTCATCGGCGCGCTCATGGGCAAGCTGGCCACCTTCCTGTCGTCGGTGCCCTCGGGCGTGCCGGGCCTGCTCTACACGATCGGCGAGGACTACTTCCGCCGCATCGAGGCGGTCGAGTTCGCGGTCAAGAACGACGACGGCGCCGAGCCCCGCAACCTGCCCAAGGCCGACCTGGTCCTGGTCGGCATCTCGCGCACCTCGAAGACGCCGCTCTCCACCTATCTGGCCCAGAAGGGGCTCAAGGTGGCCAACGTGCCGCTGGTGCTCGGCGTCGATCCGCCGACCGAGCTGGAGCAGGTGCCCGACAGCAAGGTCTACGGCCTGGTCATCCGGCCCGAGGCGCTCGAGAAGATCCGCAAGGCGCGCCTGACTCACCTCGGCATGCCGCAGGACTCGAGCTACGGCACGCGCAAGCACATCGAGGAGGAGCTGGAGTACTCGCGCGCGACCTTCCGCGCGCACCCCAACTGGCCGGTCATCGACGTCACCAACAAGGCGATCGAGGAGACCGCCGCCGACATCCTCCGCATCTACAAGGAGCGGATCGGCGGCGCCTGAGCGGGCGCGCCTGCGCCCGACGTGCTGACGCAGACCGTCGGGTCGCCCACGTCCGCGCCGGCCATGGCGGCCATGCACGGGCTCTTGTACGGGCGGCCGTTGCAGCCGCACACCGGATCGTCCTCGGGGTCGGTGCAGTCGATCGGGCGCGGCCTGCACTGGCCGAGGCTGTCGCCGACGCCGCACGAGTCGTCGGGATAGTCGCAGTACTGGGTGTCCTCGCACTGGAGGCCGACCAGGCCGCCGCACATGGCGCCGCTGATGCCGCCGTCCTCGCGGCCGCCGCCGCCGCCGTCGCGGCCGGGTCCGGCGTCGGCGGTCGAGCCGGCGTCGCTCCCGCTCGATGCATCGGCGCCGCCCGCGTCGTCGTCATCGCCGCCGCAGGCGAGCACGAGCACGAGGCAGGCGAAGAGCGGGGCGAGCCTCATGTCGTGGACCATGATCCAAAGCCTCCGCGCGGTCAAGCGATGAGAGCGTAAGCGCCGGTCACGTGGGAGACCGGCTGGTCGGGGCGCCCATCGACCCACGACATGACGCGCCCCGTGATCCGGCGCTTGCCCGCGCGCAGGAGCTCGGCCCGCGCGAGCAGGTCGCCGCCTCTGGCCGGGCGCAGGAACGCGATGTGGATGTCGCTCGTCACCGCCATCGCGGCCAGACCGAAGACGGTGAACGAGAGAAACCACAGCGCCAGATCGGCGGCGGTGAACTGGGTCGGCCCCGAGATGAGGCCTCCGGGCCGGAGGAGCGCCGGATCGTGCCGCCAGCGCGCCACCGCGAAGCCCTCGCCGACCGCGTCGCACGAGAACCCGCCGCTCCGGGTGGCCGGATATTCGGCCCCCGCGAACTCGTCGATGGCCTGCGGCGTGAGGGCCAGTGGGGTGAGCGCGCTCATCCCCCGACTCTACCGCGCGACCGCGCGCCCATCGCGATCACGCCAGGCGCTCGCCGCGCAGGAAGGCGAAGTAGCGCTCGGGGAAGTCGTCGAGCACCAGGCTCCCGTCGCAGCGCGAGCAACCGAACACCGGCGGCCTCGGGTTGCCGGCGCGCAGGACCGACGCGCTCTGCAGGAGGCGCTCCTCCTGGTGGTCGCAGCGCTCGCACGCGTAGGGGGCGAAGAACGAGACCACGATCCCGTCGCCGAGCACGCCACCGACCAGCGAGGCCTGCAGGATGAACGCGACCGAGCAGGCGTGGAACTCGTACCCGCGGATCGGCGCGCGGGCCAGGAACTGGCTCCACCGGCTCACGCCGAGCGAGCTCATGTTGGTCACCTGCGACGTGTCGAAGTCGATCTTGCCGATCAGGACCGCCGCCAGGTCCTCGAACTGCGTCGACTCGGTGATGTCGCCGCGCAGGACCACGCGCGTGCGGTCCTCGCCGACGATGACGTCCCACTGGGTGAGCCGCGACAGGTGGCGGCGCGCCTCGGGCGAGATGCCCTCGAACGACGCGCCCACGACGGTGCCGAGCTCGCGCGACTGCGTCCACACCACGCGCGCCTCGACCGAGATGGGCGGCTCGCCCTCGGGCACCACCTCGAGGCGAAGCTCGGCGCCCTCGTCGACCTGCTCGAGCAGGATCAGCCGCGCGCCGTCCACCGACAGGTTGGTGACGCGCCCGCCGATCGGCCGGTGCCCGTCGCGCCCGAGCACGGCCAGGTCGACCGCGTGGCGCGGCGCGCTGCGGCGCGGCAGCTGGAGCTGCAGGGCGACGACGTCGTAGAGGTGGTCCGCGCCGATCGGCGCGATGAGCACCTCGTCGGCCCCGGACTCGGCCACCATGCGCATCTGGCGCACCGTGACGCGGCCGCTCATGACCAGGACCACGCGGCACGCCTCGTTGGCGTGCTTGATCGCGCGGGCGGCCTCGTAACCGGAGACGTCGGCCAGCTCCGCGTCCAGGATGGCGAGCGCCGGGCGCTCGCGCGCCGCGAACTCGATGGACTCGAGCCCGTTCGTGGTGACCACGATCTCCATGGGGATGCTGCGAAAAGGCGCCGTCGCGAGGCGGCGCAGGAGCTCGCTGTTGTTGGAGACGAGGAGCCTCACCCGCGCCCAGGGTAGCACGGGGTCGCCGGCCGGCGCCCGTCGCGGCCGGCCACGGGTGCGCGCCGCTACAGGAGCGCGATGACGACGACGACGGCGGTGGCCAGCGCGAGGAAGCCGAACAGGAGCGCGGCGCCGCCGCGCACCAGCGCGCCGCGGTCGTACGAGCCGCGCTCGCTGATCAGGCGATCGATCTCCTTCTCGCGCGCGACGATCGCGCCGCGCAGCCCGTCGAGGCGGGCGTAGAGCTCGTCGAACTCGGGGCGCTCGATGCGGTTGAGGTTGAGGAGCGTGCCGAGCGTGACCAGGCGGCGCCCGATCTCGGCCTCGGCGGTGGTGGCCTCGCGCCCCTTGCGCCCCTGCTCCGCCTCGAACTCCGACAGTCGGTGGCGGTGGCCCTCGCGCAGATCGCGCAGCGCGCGCCGGATCGACTCCTGCTCGCCGCGCAGCGCCTCGACCCGCGCGGCCGCCTGCGAGACCGGCTTCTCGAGCGCGGCCAGGCGGCGGTCGAGGTCCTGGCGCTCCGGGTCGAGCGCTGCGGCCTCGCGGCGCAGATCCTCGGCCGAGCGCCGCAGCTGCGCGCGGTCGTCGTCGCCCGTCGCCCTGGCCGCCTCGGCCTCGCGCTCCTCCGCGGTCTTGATGTACGCGCGCTGCTGCCGCTCGACCGTCTTGCGCTTCTCGCGCAGCGATCGGCGCTGGGCCTCGAGCTCATCGAGCTCCTTGTCCGCCTTGTCGAGCGCGGCCTCGGCCTCGGCCAGCTTGTTCTCGCGGTCCTGCTCCTGCTCGGTGAAGCGCTGGTTCTCGTCGTCGAGGCGTCGGGACAGCTCGTCGGAGTCGACCTCGGCCTGCGAGCGGCGCGCCTCGGCCTCGTCGATGGCCTGATTCTCGGCCGCCAGGCTTCGGTTGTTGAGCTTGAGCGCGCGCACCGTGCGGCCGAGCGCGCCGAGCAGGCCGTCGAACGCGGTCGTGTCGGCGCGGTTCTGGTCGTGGAGCTGGCGCGCGGCCACGCGCCTTTGCCAGTAGCCGCGCGCGAAGGCGATCGTGTAGCGCGCGGAGTGCCACACGCCACCGTCGGGCGGCTCGGGCAGCGGATCGAGCACCGGCAGGGCAGGCGGCGCGGCGCCGGGCCCGGGCGCCACCTGCCGGGTGGGCGGCGGCGCGAGGGTCGGCTCCGGGAGATCGGCTGCCGCCTCGTGCTCGGCCGGCGTGCCCTCCGGCCGCGGCGATGCGTCGGTCTGGCTGTCCTCGTCGAAGTCGAACGCGTCGTCGACCGCGTCCCCGTCCTCGCTGTCCCCGGTGAGGATGCGGATCGGGCCGGTGCCCGGCGCCGGCATCGGCGCGGTCCGCCGCACGGTGCGCCCGATGCCGAACGCCGTGGTCGCGCCCGTCGCCGACACGGCCTCGGCCGCCGCGCCCGACCGGCCTGCGCCGCCGGCATCGGCGGTGGCCGCCGCTGCCGCGCCCGCGGTCGTCGCCGCTGCCGCCGCGGTCGTCGCCGCTGCCGCGGTCGTCGCCGCTGCCGCGGTCGTCGTCGCTGCCGCCGCTGTCGCCGCCGTCGTCGCCCCTGCCGCCGCGGTCGCCGCTGGCGCCGCGGTCGCGCGCGCGTCGGACCCGATGCGCGGGCGCACCGCCGGAAGCGGCAGCAGGCGATGCCCGCACTGGTGACACTCGACCGCCTGATCGGCGTTCTCCGCGCTGCAGTAGGGGCAGAAGCGCTTCACCGCTGTGGCCTGCGCTCGAAGACCACGTGGCCCCCCACGATCGTGTAGTCGACCGCGGTCTCGAGCAGCGTGCGATCCGCGCGCAGCGGCCGGTCGAACACCGTCAGGTCCGCGACCATCCCCTCCTTCACCATACCGCGCTCGCGCTCCGCGAAGCCGGCGTAGGCCGCCTCGACGGTGAAGGCCCGCACGGCCTCCTCGAGGGTGAACCGCTCCTCCGGCCGCCACCCCCCGGCCGGCTGGCCGCGGCTGTCCTGGCGGGTGACCGCTGCGTAGAGCCCGAGCAGCGGCGAGACCTCCTCGACCGGGAAGTCGGAACCGAACGCCACGTGCGCGCCGCTCTTCAGCAGCGTGCGCCACGCGTAGGCGCCGCGGATGCGATCCGGCCCCACCCGCTCCTCGGCCCACGGCATGTCGCTGGTGGCGTGGGTCGGCTGCATCGAGGCGATGACGCCGAGCCTGGCGAAGCGCGGCAGGTCGGCCTGCGCCACCACCTGCGCGTGCTCCACTCGCATGCGCAGGTCGGCCTGCGGCCGGGTCGCGCGGGCCGCCGCGTAGGCGTCGAGCACCGCGCGCACGCCGGCGTCGCCGATCGCGTGGATGGCCGGCTGCCACCCGGCGTGGACGATGGCCTCGACCGCGCGACGAAGATCCTCCGGCGTGGTCACCCACAGTCCCTGATTCCTGGGATCGTCGCTGTAGGGGGCGAGGAGCCGTGCGCCGCGCGACCCCAGCGCGCCGTCGGCGTAGAGCTTCACTCCGCGCAGCACGAACTTCTGCGTGCCGTCGCGATCGGTCTCGGCCACCCGGCTGGCCAGCGCCTGGGCGACCGCCGGGCTCCCCATCAGGAAGGCGTACACCCGCAGCGGCAGGCGGTCCTCGTCGGCCAGGCTGCGGTAGACGTCGATGGTCGCGTCGTCGATGCCCATCTCGTGCACGCAGGTCAGGCCGGTGGCCACGGCCCTGGCGGCCGCCGTCGTGATGCGGCGGACCAGCACCTCGCGGCTCGGCGCCGGGATGACCTTCTCGACCAGGTCGGTCGCCGAGTCGACCAGCACGCCGGTCGGGTTGCCGCTCGCGTCGCGGACGATGCGGCCGCCCTTCGGATCCGGCGTGGACCGGCGGATGCCGGCCAGCTCGAGCGCCTTGCTCGACGCCCAGATCGCGTGGCCGTCGACCCGGCCCAGCGCCGCCGGGTGGTCGCCGACGACGCGGTCGAGCGTCTCGCGGGTCGGGAACTTCTTGTCGGGCCAGAGGTTCTGATCCCAGCCGCGGCCCTGCACCCACTCGCCGGCCGGGAGCTTGGCCGCCGCCTCGCCGGCCAGCGCCGCCGCCCGCTCCGCACTGGGGGCCCCGCGCAGGGACACGCTCTCCAGCGCCGCGCCGAGGCCCGACAGGTGGGCGTGGGTGTCGGTCAGACCGGGGGTCACGCCGCGCCCGTGCAGATCGATGACGCGGGTCTCGCTGCCGATCCACGCGCGCACGTCGGCGTCGCTGCCGACGGCGACCAGCCGGTCGCCGCGCACCGCCACCGCGCTGGCCTGCGGCCGCTGCGAGTCCATCGTCATGATGGCGCCGCCGACCAGGACCAGGTCGGCCCGACCGACC
>Ga0126377_10003012_pt1 | contig 11792 bp, 10 predicted proteins | sample PanSoiMetPlot_22_FD_92647 | JGI IMG/M metagenome (GOLD analysis project Ga0126377, IMG submission 92647) | Tropical forest soil microbial communities from Panama - MetaG Plot_22 | ecosystem: Environmental > Terrestrial > Soil > Tropical forest > Bulk soil | place: Panama | collected 2016-02-17
CCTTCGTCGGCGTCTACGACGACGTCGCCGACGCCGAGGCCGACTACAAGCTCGTCCACGAGCTTCATACCGAGGCGGGACTGATCGACGCGTACGACGCGGCCGTCGTCGAGCGTCGCGAGGACGGCAAGACGAAGATCGTCAAGAAGCACGAGACGCCCACTCGCGTCGGCGGCGTGCTCGGCGGCGGGGTCGGCCTCGCGACCGGGCTGGTCGTGGCGCTCTTCCCGTTCGCCGCGATCGGCGGCGGCCTGCTGGCTGCCACGACGGGCGGCGGTGCGATCCTCGGCGCGGTAGCCGGACACGCGGCCGCGGGCATGAGCCGACACGACCTCAAGGAGCTCGGCGAGCAGCTCGACAAGGGCACGGCCGGCCTCGTCGTGGTTGCCGTCTCGGATATGGGCGCCAAGGTCGAAGCGGCGATGAAGCGGGCCGAGAAGCTCGAGAAGAAGGAGCTCAAGGCCGACACCGAAGCGATCGAGCGCGACGCCGCCGAGGCCTCGGGGACGACCAACTAGCGGCCGCGCGCGCGGCGGGTACGCTGCCGCAATGTCCGTCGCCGCGCAGTCCCACGTCGCCCTGCGCTGGGACGGGCGGGGGCTGGCCGTCCTCGACCAGACGCTCCTGCCCGGCGCGGAGGTGTGGCTGACGCTCGAAGGCGCCGACGACACGGCCGCCGCCATCCGGCGGCTCGCCGTGCGCGGCGCGCCGCTCATCGGCATGACGGCCGCCTACGGGCTGGCCATGGAGGTCGCGCGCGAGCCCGGCCTGGGCTCGCTCGAGCGCGGCTGGGAGGTGCTGCGTGACGCGCGGCCGACAGCGGTCAACCTCGCCCACGCCGTCGACCGGGTGCGCGCCGCCGCGCTGGCCGCGGGGCCGGTGAGCATGGCCGCCGCGGCGCGCGCGGAGGCGCAGCGGATCCACGCCGAGGAGGACGCGGCCTCCGAGGCGATCGCGGCGAACGGCGCCGACCTGCTCGCGGGTGTGCGGCGGATCGCCACCCACTGCAACACCGGGGCGCTCGCCGCGGGCGGCCGCGGCACGGCGCTGGCGGTGATCCTCGAGCTGCACGCGCGCGGCGGCGTCCACGTACTGGCCGGCGAGACGCGCCCATTGCTGCAGGGCGCGCGGCTCACCGCGTGGGAGCTCGCTCGCGGCGGCGTCCCGCACGAGCTGGTCGTCGACGGCGCGATGGCCGGGCTCATCCGGCGCGGCGAGGTCGACGCGGCGATCGTCGGCTGCGACCGCGTCGCCGCCAACGGGGACACGGCGAACAAGGTGGGGACCTATTCGCTCGCCCTTGCGGCGCGGGCCGCCGGGATCCCCTTCGTCGTGGCCGGGCCGACCTCCACGATCGACCCGACGCTACCCGACGGCGAGGGGATCGAGATCGAGGAGCGCGGCGGCGACGAGGTCCGGGGGTTCGGCGGCGTGGAGACGACGGTGCCCGGCACGGCCGTCCGCAATCCGGCCTTCGACGTGACCCCCGCGTCGCTCGTGAGCGCGCTGGTCACCGAGCGCGGCGTGGCCCAGCCGCCCGACACCGCGGCGATCGTGGCGCTGCTCGGATGAGGGTCGCGCGCTCGGTCTCCCCGCGCGAGGTGCGCCTGGAGGACGCGCCCGACCCCGAGCCGCGCGACGGCGACGTCGTCTGCCGCGTGCTGGCCTGCGGCGTCTGCGGCTCCGACGTGCTCGACAGCTGGGTCGCCCGGAAGGTCCCCACGGTGCTCGGCCACGAGCTGGCCGGCGAGGTCGTCGCGGTCGGCGAGGGCGTCGCGAGCGTGGCGGTGGGTGACCGCGTGGTCGTGCACCACCACGCGCCGTGCGGCGAGTGCCGGCGCTGCCGTCGCGGGCACGAGACGCTGTGCGAGCGCTTCCGCTCGACGGCGCTCGATCCCGGCGGGTTCGCCGAGCGCGTGCGCGTGCCGGCGGACCTCGTCGCAGAGCTCCTCGTCCTCGACGGCCTCGACGCCGAGCGCGCGACGTTCGTGGAGCCGCTGGCGTGCGTGCTGCGCGCGCTCGACCGCTGCGGGCTGCGCGCGGGCGACAGCCTGCTCGTCGTCGGTTGCGGGACGAGCGGCCTGCTGGCCATCGCGGCGGCCCACGCGCGGGCGGTCGAGGCGGTGTGGGCACGCGAGCCGCGCCCGGAGCGGCTGGAGCGCGCGCTGGCGCTCGGCGCCGAGCGCCACGGCAACGAGCTCGTCGACGTCGCGCTGGTCTGCACGCCCAAGCCCGCGGCGATCGCGGCGGGCTTCGCCGCGGTCGCGCCCGGCGGCGCGCTGTGCCTCTACGCCCCGCCCGACCCAGGCACGCCGCTCGACATCGACGGCCACGCGCTCTATGTCGGCGAGATCGACGTCTGCGCGTCGTACTCCGCCGGGCCGGCGGACATGCGCGCCGCGCTCGAGCTCATCGCGAGCGGCCGCGTCGATCCGCTGCCGCTCGTCACCCATCGGGTCGGGCTCGACGAGACCGAGCGGGCGCTGGAGCTGCAGCGCAGCGGCGAGGCGGTCAAGGCGCTGGTCCTGCCCTGATGCGCGCCGCCGTGCTCCACGGCCCGGACGACCTGCGCGTCGAAGAGGTCGAGGAGCCCGCGGGCGATGTGCTCGTCGAGGTCCGCGCGGCGACGGCGTGCGGGACCGACCGCAAGATGCTGCGCCACGGGCACCGCATCCTCGGCGGCTACCCGGCCCGCTTCGGCCACGAGACCGCGGGCGTGCGGGCCGACACCGGCGAGCGCGTCCTCGTCGGCGACTCGGTGGCGTGCGGCGCGTGCGCGCCGTGCCTGGCGGGACGGGCGGCGATCTGCCGCGCGCCGACGTGGGTGCTCGGCGGCTTCGCGGAGCGGATCGCGGCGCCGACGGCGGCGCTCCACGCGATCCCCGACGGGCTGGACTTCGCGGGCGCGGCGATGGCAGAGCCACTCGCGGCATGCGTGCACGCGGCGTCGCGCGGGACCGACGCGGCCGACGTCGCGGTGCTCGGCGGCGGGACGATCGGACTCATGCTCGCGCGGCTGCTGGTGCTCGAGGGACGCGACGTGCTCGTGTGCGACCGCCACGCCGAGCGGCGCGCCCAGGCCGAGGCCTTCGGCGCGCGATCCGCGGCCGAGCTCGGCGACCACGACCTCGTCTTCGAGGCCGTCGGCCGCGTCGCGGCATGGGAGCAGGCGGTGGGTGCCGTCCGTCCCGGCGGCACCGTGGTCTTCGTCGGCGGCTGCCCGTCCGGCAGCGCGGTGCGGCTCGACACCGGGCCGCTGCACTACGACGAGATCGACCTGCGCGGAGCCTTCCATCACACACGCGCGGAGGTCGACCGCGCGCTGGCGCTGCTGGCGGCGGGCGACATCGACTGGCACGCGCTGGCCGGCGACGTCGTCGGCCTCGAGGACCTGGCCGCCGCGTTGCGCGCGCCGGCGGCGGGCGAGGCGCGCAAGCTCGTGGTCGAGCCGGGGCCGTGAGGCGCGCGGCGGCCGTCGCGTTGTGCTGCCTGGCCTGGGCGGCGCCGGCGCGCGCCGCCTGCCCGGCCGGCCCGGCGCCGCCGGCCGCGCCCGCGAGCGCGCCGCGCGCCGATGCGTACGTGCGCGCTGTCGCCCGCGCGTCGCCGGTGGTGACGAGCGCCGTCGCGGGCAGCACCGTGCAGGGCCGGCCGCTGCGGTACGCGCTCGTGTCCGCGCTTCCGTCGGGGCGGCTGCGCGCCGGGTTCGCGCGGCTGCGCGCGGTGCGCGCCGGACGAGTGGCGGGCGCCGGGGCGGCACCCGCGGTCGTCTGGTTCGCCGGGTCGGTGCACGGCAACGAGCCAAGCGGCGCCGACGCCGACCTGCGCCTCCTCCACGCCCTCGCCCTTCGCTGCGACGACCCGCTGCTGCGACGCGTCGCCGTCGTCGTCATGCCGGTGCAGAACCCCGACGGCCACGAGACCCACACGCGCACGAACGCCAACGGCTTCGACCTCAACCGCGACTGGCTCGCCGTGACGCAGCCCGAGACCGAGGCGCGGTTGCACGCGCTGCTCGCGATGCCCCCGCTCGTCTACGCCGACCAGCACGAGCAGGGCGGCGTGTCGTTCTTCGCGCCGCCCTACGAGACGCCGCTCTTCCACGAGCTGCCCGACGAGGCGCTCGCCGCGGAGCACGACGTGCTCGGCCCGGCGATCCGCGGAGCGTTCAGGCGCGACGGCTTCGGGGCGTTGAGCGACACCGGCTTCGACCTCCTCTACCCCGGCTACGGCGACAGCGCCACGACGCTGCTGTTCGGCGCGGCCGGCATGACGCTCGAGTCGGGCGCCGCGCAGCCCTATGCGCGCAGGATCGCCGAGCACCTCGCTGCGGCGCGCGCGGTACTGGACGCGGTCGACCGCCACCGCGCGGCGCTGCTGCGTTCGTGGGCGCGGTCGTTCGCCGAGGCCAAGCGCCAAGGCGGGCGTGGCGAGCTGCAGCACCGCCCGCAGCAGCGCGTGTACGGGTACGCCCTGGGCGCGGGCGCCGAGCCGCTCGTGTCCCGGCTGCTCGAAGAGGGCGTCCGCGTCCGGCGGCTGGCCACGCCGGCCGGGGTCGCGGCCTATCGCCCGTACGGGACGACCGCGCCGGGCGGCCCGGCCACGCTGCCCGCGGGCACCTATCTCGTGCCGTCGGCGCAGCCGCTGAAGCACTGGGTCCAAGCGCTGCTCGGCGAGAGCCCGCTGGCGCGCGGGCCGTCGGCATCCGACGTCGGCGCGTGGTCGCGCCCGCTGCTCATGGGCGTCGCCGGCGGGGCGATCGGGTCGCCGCTGCCGGCGGCGCCGCGCGCGACGGCGTTCGCGGTTCCCGCGCCGCGCCCGCTCGCCGGCCGCCGCGTCGCGCTCCTCGCCGACCCGGGAGCCTCCGTCCCGGTCGCGCCGGGGCTCGAGCAGCCGGACGCCGGGACGAGCTGGGCCCGGTGGGTGCTGACCTACCGCCTGGGCGCGCAGGTCGACCTCGTCGACGACGCGGCGCTGAGCGCGGGCGCCCTGGCCGGGCACGACGCGCTCGTCGTCGCCGACGGCACGCCGGCACGACTCTCGCCGGGCGCGCTGCAGGCCGTCGGCGCGTACATCGCGGCCGGGGGCACCTACGTCGGCTGGCGGGTCCGCGGTATCGCGGTCGCGCACGCGGCGGGGCTCACGGCGGCGACGATCGGCGCGGGTTCGCCGACCCTGCTCGTGCCGGGCGCGGCCGTGCGGGTCGGTGGCACCGTCGTGCTGGACAACGGAGACCCGCTCGTCGTCGGCGGCAGCGTGCTCGCCACCTACGGCGCCGTCGTGAGCGGCTGGGCGTCCGGCTCGCCCGCGGGGCGGCCCGCGATCCTCGAGGAGCACGTCGGCGCCGGGCGCGCGGTGCTGTTCGCCTTCGACCCGATGTTCCGCGCGTCGACGGAGGGGGCCGAGCGCCTGGTCACGGACGCCCTGCTCGGCGCCACTCCAGGTGCTCGACGATCCGCAACGAGTCGCAGATCGCCTCCCCCTCGATCACCAGCAGCGGCACACGCCGCTGCCCGCTGAGCGTCCCGATCTCGTCGCGGTCGCCCTTGCGCCAGGCCACGCGCACCTCGTCGTAGTCGACGCCCTGCCGGCGCAGCTCGCGCGCCACCCGGCCGCACGGGCACAGCCAGTCGGTGGCGGTGCGGCAGCGGTGCAGCGTCGTGGCCATCCCCGTGACCGTAGTCAACCGTGGCGCACCTCGAGCTCCCACTGCTCCGGGCGCTGGACGTGCAGCCGCCAGTAGTGCTCGGCAATGTCGTCGGGGTCGTAGTCACCGCCCGGCTCGACGTAGCCGCCGACGGTGACCGTGGCGACGTGCACGCCCCGCGGCCCCAGGTGCTCGTGGAGCAGTGCGGCCAGCGTCCGCAGCCCCGCCTTGCCGAGCGACAGGCTCGTGTAAGCGGCGACGGGCTCCGGCATGCCGCCGGTGAGGAGGATGCTCCCGGTCCCGCGAGCGGCCATCTGCCGCGCGACGTGGGCGGCCGCGGTGTAGGCGCCCAAGACATTCACGCGCCAGGCGTCGACATGCTCGGCGGCCGACAGCTCGCCCGGCGCGTCGGGCCGGACGAGCGCGGCGTTGTAGACGAGGGCGGCAGGGACGCCGTGGGCCTCGACGACGGCGTCGAGCGCCGCGCGCAGGTCGCGCTCGTCCCGCGCGTCCGCGGCGAGCGCGAGCACCGGCACCCCGGCCGGCGCGAGCGCGGCCGCGGCGTCGTCGACGGTCTCCTGGCGCCGCGCCAGGACCGCGACCGGCAGGCCCTCGCGGGCGAAGCGCTGCGCGACGGCCCGCCCGATGCCCGGGCCCGCGCCGATGACGACCGCGCCGCTCACGGCACGAGCCGCCCCGCGACACCGCTCGCCACGCGCATCCCGAACCCGGCCGCCCGCAACGGCAGCGGCTGCCGACTGCCCGCCGGCTTGAGCCGCTCAGGCTCGCGCTCGCGGTACCAGTCGATCGTCGTCTGCAGCGTGTCCTCGTGGTGCGCCGGGCGCCACCCGAGCTCGCGCTTGGCCTTCGTCGAGCGAAACGACCACCACAGCGACGCCGCGCGGACCTCGTTCACGGTCACCGGCGGCCGCCCCGGCGCCAGCTCGGCGGCGCGCGCGAACGCCTCCGCCACCGGCAGCGGGAGCTTCAACGCCGGCGGCTCGACGCCCGACAGCCGTCCGAGGTCGGCGAAAAGCCGGTCGAGCGTGAAGTTGCGGTTGCCGAGGATGTAGCGCTCGCCGACCGTGCCGCGCTCGTCGGCCAGCAGGTGGCCGCGCGCGACGTCGTCGGCATCGACGATGTTCAGCGCGCCGTCCACGTACGCCGTGATCTGGCCGCGCAGGAAGCGGCGGACGAGCTCGGTCGACGAGCGGCCGTGGTCGCCGGTGCCGAAGACGTGCGCGGGGTTGACCATGACCACCGGAAGGCCGCGCGCGGCGAGCGACGAGGCGATCCTCTCCGCCTCGCGCTTGGAGTCGATGTAGGGCAGCCGGTAGCGGCTCGCGCTGAACGGCTGGCGCTCGTCGGCGGTGGAGCCGCGCGGCGCAGGGCCGATCGCCGCGACCGACGAGGTGTAGACGACGCGCGCCACGCCGGCGCGCAACGCCTCCTCGAGCACGATCCGCGTCCCCTCGACGTTGGCGGCGCACAGGGTGTCGGCGCTCGCGCGCAGCGAGGTCAGGCCGGCGACGTGGAACATCCGCTGCACGTCGCGCAGCGAGCGACGCACCGACTCGCGGTCGAGCATGTTGCCGTGGGCGAGCTCGACGCCGAGCGCGTCGAGGTCCTCGACCCGCGCCGTCGGCCGCACCAGCGCGCGCACGCGGTCGCCGCGCGCGACGAGCAGGCGCGCCACGTGTGACCCGACGAGGCCCGTCGCACCCGTCACGAGGGTCGTCATCGCCGGCGATTATCTAGGGTGGCGCGATGCCGGACGTTGCAGTGGTCACCGACACCACGCACTACCTCCCGCCCGCACTGGCCGCCGAGCACGGTGTCCACCAGGTCAGCCTCTACGTCAACCAGGGCGCGCGTCAGCAGCGCGAATCGGACATCACGGACCTCGGCGCGTTCTACGAGGGCCTGCGCACCTCGGCGTCGCTGCCGACCACGTCGCAGCCGTCGATCGGCGACTTCCTGGCCGTCTACGAGCCGCTGGCGCAGGCGGGCCGCGACATCGTGTCGATCCACATCGCCGGCGGCATCTCGGGCACGGTCGAGGCCGCCCGCCAGGCCGCGGGCCAGCTCGCCGAGAAGGCGCCGAACGCGCGCGTCGAGGTGGTCGACTCCGCGCTGGCCTGCGGCGCGCTCGGCCTCGCCGTGCTCGCCGCCGCCGCGCGGGCGCGCGCCGGCGCCGACGTCGGGGCGGTGGCCGGCCGCGCGCACGACGCCTGCGAGGCGACCCGTCTGTGGTTCGCCGTCGACACGCTCGAGTACCTGCGCCGCGGCGGGCGTATCGGCGGCGCGCAGGCCTGGCTCGGCGGCGCGCTGAAGATCAAGCCGATCCTCACCATCGACGGCGAGATCGTGCCGATCGAGCGCGTGCGCACCTCGCGCCGCGCCTTCGAGCGGATGGTCGACTACCTGCGCGCGCGCCACGACGACGGCGCCGACGCCTGGGTCGTGCAGCACATCCAGGCGCCCGACGTCGCCGACCGCCTCATCGAGAGCGGCCTCCAGATCTTCGGCCACGACCCCGTCTTCGTCTCCGAGGTCGGCCCGGTGATCGGCGCCCACGTCGGCCCGGGACTGCTCGGAGTAGGTGGCTTGCCGCCCGCACTGCTGATGTAGGGTGCCGCGCCATGTCCCAAGCACGCGCCGCGGTGGCGGCTTTCGTCGCGGCGTTGATAGTCGCTGCTCCCGCCGCCGCCAAAACACCTGCATTGCTCCCGTTTCCGAGCAACGCCTACACCGTCAAGGACTCCTCGACACCCACTGGGCTGCACCTGCGCTTCACGAAGGCGCAGATGCCGCGAAACAAGCAGGGCAAGGCGATCGACCCCGCGCCCTACAGCGCGTTCGACGGCTTCAGCCCCGGCTCGGTCATCCTCGCCCGCGTCCCCGGCCTCGACACGCCGGCCGCGCTCAAGCGGACGAACCCCGTCGGCCTGAGCGACATCTCGCGCTACTCCCGCGCCGACGCCCCGGTGCTCGTCATCGACACGAAGACCGGCAAGCGCTGGCCCGTGTGGGCAGAGCTCGACTCGAACGCCACGCAGGCCTCGCAGCGCCTGCTCGAGATCCATCCCGCCAAGAACCTCGCCGAGGCTCGCCGCTACGTCGTCGTCCTGCGCAACCTGCGCCGCGCGGACGGCCGCGCGATCCGCGCCCCGCGCGGCAGCCGCGTGCCGTCGCGCCTGCGCAGCACGCTGCGCAAGGCGAAGGTGAAGACCGGCAGCAGCCTCTACGCCGCCTGGGACTTCACCGTCGCCAGCGAGCGCTCCCTGAGCGCGCGCATGCTGCACATCCGCGATGACGCCTTCGCCCAACTCGGCGACCACAACCTCGCCGACGTGCAGGTCCAGGGCGCCGCGCCGCAGTACGCGGTCACCAAGGTCGAGGACTTCACGCCCGCCGAGAACCCGAACATCGCGCGTCGCGTCTCGGGCACCTTCACGGTGCCGTGCTACCTCGACAAGCCCGGCTGCCCGCCCGGCTCGTCGTTCCACTACGCCAAGAAGGGCGACTTCCTGCCCAGCCAGACGCCGGGCAACGTCGCGACCCCCGGGTTCACCTGCCTCATCCCCCGGTCCGCTTCGCCCGCCGCGCCCGCGCGCCTGAGCCTGTACGGCCACGGCCTGCTGGGCTCGCGCGACGAGGTCAACGCCAACAACGTTGAGCTCATGGCCAACGAGCACGACTTCGTGTTCTGCGCCACCGACTGGGCGGGGATGTCCAGCGAGGACATCCCCAACGCGGTGTCGGTCCTGAAGGACTTCTCGAGGATGAAGACGCTGGCCGATCGCCTGCAGCAGGGCTTCCTGAACTTCCTCTACCTCGGGCGCCTGTTCATCCACCCGCAGGGCTTCACCGCCAACCCGGCCTTCCAGCAGGCCGGGCAGACCGTGCTCAACACGGGCAGCCTGTACTACGACGGCAACAGCCAGGGCGGGATCTTCGGCGGCGCGCTGACCGCGTTCGCACCGGACTTCACCCGTGCGTCGCTCGGCGTGCCGGCGATCAACTACAGCGTGCTGCTGCCGCGCTCGGTCGACTTCGACACCTACGCGCAGATCCTGTACCCCGCCTACCCGAAGCAGATCGAGCGCCCGCTCGTGCTCGACCTCGCGCAGATCCTCTGGGACCGCGGTGAGCCGGACGGCGTCGCCGCGCACATGACGGACGACCCGCTGCCGAACACCCCGAAGCACAACGTGCTCATGCAGGTGGCCTTCGGGGACCACCAGGTCTCGATGTTCCAGGCCGAGGTGGAGGCGCGGACGGTCGGCGCCCTCGTGCATCAGCCGGCGCTGGCCGCCGGGCGTTCGCCGCAGCGCAACCCGTTCTGGGGCATCCCGGCGCTGCCGGCCGCGCCGTACCCCGGCTCGGCGATCGTCATGTGGGACGCGGGGCCAAGCGTGGTGCCCGCGCCGCCGCTGACGAACGTACCGCCGCGCAAGGGCCAAGATCCCCACGGCCTGCCGCGGGCGACGCCGGCCGCGCGCCAGCAGAAGTCCGACTTCCTGCAGGTGGGCGGCACGGTGACCAACCCGTGCGGCAACGCGGCCTGCCAGTCGGTGCAGACCGCGCCCTAGCGACTACGCGGGGCGGCCGCCGGCGCGGGTGACCACCGCGGCGGCGGCCCGCACCGCGGCGCGGGCGCAGGCGGCGTCGTCCTCGCCGCGCAGCCGCGCCGCGAGGAAGCCGGCGGCGAAGGCATCGCCGGCGCCGGTCGGGTCGACGGCGTCGGCGGCTTCGCCGGGAACCTCGAGCGGCGGCGCGTCGCGGCGGTGCAGCACCGCCCCGGCGCGACCGCGCTTGACCGCGGCGACCTCGTAGCGGCGGACGAGCGCCTCCCGGCCGCCGAGCACGTCCGCCTCCTCGGCGTTGGCGAAGCACAGCTCGAAGCCGTCGGTGGCGTCGAGGAACACGCCGGCGCCGAGCGCGCGCAGGAACGACTCGGAGTTGGGGTCGACCGAGCGGCCGATGCCGTGTTCGGCGGCCACGCGGGCGAGGGCCAGCGCCGCAGTGCGCGAGGCCGGGGCGAAGAGCTGGTAGCCGGAGACGTGCAGCCACGTGATGCCGTGGAGCAGAGCTTCGGACAGCTCGGTGAGCCGGGCGCTCGCGCCGCGGTCGGTGAACATCGCGCGGGTGTCGCGGCCCGCGATGACGACGACCCGCCCGGTCGGCGCGTCCTCGTCGCCCTGGAGCCGCGCGTCGACGCCGCACGCCGCGAGGGCCGCTGCGTGGCGGGCGACGTCAGCGCTCGCGACCCGCGCGGCGAAGCGCACAGGCGCCCCGAGGTGCCCGAGCCACGCCGCGACGTTCGCGCCCGAGCCGCCGGGGCGGCTCTCGATGTCGGACGGCGTGTCGCTGTCGGCGGCGACGTCGCCCCGCGGCCGCACGACGACGTCGTCCATGACGTCGCCGACGACGAGGATCATCGCGCCGCCCACGCCGCGGCGATGGCCCCGGCGACGGCGGCGTTGCCACGCGCGATGGCGACGTTGACCTCCAGGGAGCGCCCCGCGGTCTCGCGGTGCAGGTGGTCGAGGAGGAACGGCGTCACGGCCTTGCCGGTGACCCCGCCCGCCCGCGCGCGCTCGAGCCCGTCCGCGAGGACGCGCTCGTGCTCGCCGGGATCGAGCTGCGCGGCCGGGTCGATGGGGTTGGCGATCACGAGCGCGGCGTCGACGCCGAGGGCGTCGGCCTGCGCCATCGCCGCGGCCACCTCCTCGGGATCGTCGACGCGCCAGTCGAGGTCGAAGCCGCCGTCGGTGAGGTAGAAGCCGGGGAAGCGGTTCGTGCGCCAGCCCGCGACGGCGATCCCGAGCGTCTCGAGACGCTCGAGCGTCGCGCCGACGTCGAGGATCGACTTCACGCCCGCCGCGACCACTGTGATCGGCGTGCGCGACAGCGTCGGCAGGTCGGCCGACTCGTCCCACGAGTCGCGCGCCTCGCGGTGCACGCCGCCGAGACCGCCGGTGGCGAAGACGCGGATACCCGCGCGCGCGGCGATGTGCGCGGTCGATGCGACCGTGGTGGCACCGTCGAGGCCCCGCGCCGCCGCGAGCGGCACGTCGCGCAGGCTGAGCTTGGCAACGTCGGACGTTGCGATCCGCTGCAGCCCGTCCTCGTCGAGCCCGAG
>Ga0126377_10003013_pt1 | contig 11790 bp, 11 predicted proteins | sample PanSoiMetPlot_22_FD_92647 | JGI IMG/M metagenome (GOLD analysis project Ga0126377, IMG submission 92647) | Tropical forest soil microbial communities from Panama - MetaG Plot_22 | ecosystem: Environmental > Terrestrial > Soil > Tropical forest > Bulk soil | place: Panama | collected 2016-02-17
ACGTAGGACGCTCGCCTCTCGGCGCTCCACCGTGGCGATTTACGGCCGGGGGCCGCGCTTCCGTCTGCAGCATTTCCTCCGCAGCCCGTGCAGCGAGCTCCTCGCAGCCAGGTCGTAGTGCCTGGCGGGCGGTGTCCCGGACCTCCCGGGGCGCGGTTACGAGCCGACGCCGCAGGACGCCACACCTTGCTCCGCATTCAGGGATCGTCTCGAGAACACGCCCCTCAATGAGCAAGGCAAAGCGAATCTACATCAGCCTCGATATGTAGTCAATAATAAATACGCATCGCAGACGGCGGAACCGGCACGGTGATCGACCATTGTGTGACATCGATCACATCCGAACCGCTCCCCTCCCCGTAGCTTATGGACAGGGCACGTTGGGGACGGAGGTAACGTGACAAACGGCGTCACACCATTGCTGGTCGGGCTGGCCATGGCGGTGGCGACCGGCACGTCAGTGGCTCTGGCCCCGATCCACAAGCCCAACGAGGACCTGGCGTTCCTGGAGCGGGTCGCGACCACAGCCGAGCGCGCGAACGTCATCGCGCCGGATACGCGCGACTACCTCTCGGGGCTGATCAGCCGTCACCGGTTCACGCTTGCCGATCACACGCTTGACCTCCGGCAGAAAGCGATCGAGCGCATCACCGCGGCGGCGCAGCCCGCAGGCGGGTTCGAGCCGGACGGCCGCGGAACCCGGAATTCCGGCAAGTGACGGCAAGATAAGCGTCACGCATTCTGATAACGAGGTTCCGGCGTCGAAGGACAGAGGGTATTGGCATTCGTCCCTGGTCAGTTGTTTTGACCGTCTTCGTCTTTCTTGGGCTGGATTTGTTGTTGCTGCTGCATCGCCGGCCGGGCGACCTGGTCGGTCTGCGAAAGTGGCGTCTCATAGACCAGATCGGTGGCGAGATTTTTTTCGGCCTGTTGTGCCAGCAGCAGCCAAGAGTGGGACAGCTTGATCAGCCAGGTTCTGGTCCCAGGATCGTTGACGTTTTCCGCGATTTGGAAACACTCTCGAGCGTAAAGGCGGTATTTTTCTACTGACATGCAACGCCACGCGCCCCACTGTCCGATGCCCGACAAAGAACACGGGAAATCCGTGATTCGTTCCGGGAACTTTGTGGACAGGCGCCCGAGGCTAATCCGGAAGGAGGCGGAACCCGCAGTCCCGCCAAGTCCCTCGAGACCCCAGAAGGGTTAGCCCCTAGCTCTTCCGGAGGTGGCTCCGGCGCTTGAGAGCAAAGTCCGACTTGAATGAAGTTCGAGGCGCAGCGTCTCACGGGCCTGCCACTCGCGTCAGCGTGAGAACGCCGGCGCAACCCCGTTGCCCATCAAACCTCCCCTCTCCCCGAGCGCCTTCAAGCTGTGCGGACCCGACATTCGACAGGGTGGCATCGACCCAGGAGGGCCATGTGAAGCGAGCCTGACCGTTGCTGGAGACTGTTCCATTAATTTTGCCGTTGCCGCTCTGAAGGACGCCCTGCCTGATTACCCAAAGTCCGCCGCTACCTTTGGAAGCGCAGTGTTCGTTATTGGAGAACTCGGCGCGCCAAATTCCGTCGAACCGGCCCGCCGCCTGTGGATTGAGCGCCGGCTGAGCGACCAGCCTGACGGAGTCCCAACCGGGCATATGGGTCACCCCCCATGCCGCGCCTAGAAGCGCTGCGGCAGCCGCGGTCCACACGCCCAGCTTCAGCGCGGGGACGGCGCCAGCACGTTGCTGCAAGGCGAGCGGAATCTGTGGCGGTTCGGGTGGAATCACCGCCAATCCGTCCGGAAGGCGTTGCGGCGGTTCCGCCGAGACCGTGGCATCGAGCAGATATCCGCGGCGAGATACCGTTCTGATAAGGCTGTGATCGCCGTCGCCGAGCTTGTTGCGCAGTTCCCGGATGCATTGCGCGATTGAGCCGTCGGTCACCACGACGTTCGGCCATATGGCCTCGTAGAGTTCCTGCTTGGCGACCAGTCGTCCGCCGTTCTCTGCGAGGTAGCGCAACACCTCGAACGCCTTGGGCCGCAACTCGACGTCTTGGTCGTCCACGCGCAGGCATCCGCGCGTCAAATCGAGCACGAAACGGTCGAAGCGCAGAACTCTATGAACCACGGTCTGGTTCATTCGGCGCCACCGGCGGTGTCACGGCATCACTGCGGAAAACCTTTACGCGAAAATCATTCTTCTGTCATCGTTCGATCAGGCCTTGGGCGCCGCGTCCCCCGCGGCGTGGCCGAGATCGCCCGCTTCATCGACTCTTCCAGTCTGCCGGATACATGCCGAACAGCTTGGCTTTCTCCTCCGCGCTCAGCGGGAAGTAGTGCGCCCTCGACGAAGCAAAGAGAGCCGGGCGGCACGGTGCCGGCCGCCCGCACATCAGCAAAGTCGGATCGCTGTTGTGGCCGAGGCCGATGGCATGCCCGAGCTCATGGGCGATCACGTTGCGTGCGACGTTGGGCAGCGACATCGGCCGGCCGTCGGTATTGCGGATCATCACTACCGCGGCCTGCCCGTCGGCAAATCGCCTGGCGTTCGATATGAACTCGCGGTCCGACAAGACGACCTGGATCTTGCCGCTGCCGGCGCCGCCTCCCATCGAGACCGGCCCCAGTCGGAACCCGCTTCCGATCCCCGCAAATGTCTGGTTCCAATACGCCACGGCCGCGTGCACCAGCGGCACGCGCGCGTCGCCGGGCACCGCGTCGACGACCACGGAAGGCCTGACGGACCAGGGAACGCCTGCGAGATTCTGGGCGTGAGCCGACGGCGCCGCCGGCAGCGAGACGGCCGCCAACAGGAGGAAATGCCTTTGGCTCATGGCCGCCCCTTCTCGATCGAGCTGACGCTGCTGCGCGGCATCGAACCTCGCGTCGCATGCCTCGAGCGGAATGCCATGACGCGGTCGCGTCAAATCAGATGGATGTCCTGGCTAGCGAGGAGGAAGCTGTTGTCCAGGATCGCGATCGCCACGGCTGCGCCGCCACCGGAGCCGTCGGCATCATAGTAGAGGGTGTGGTTGGTCGTGTTGTACCAAAATACTTCCGCTGCGGTGGTAGCACCGCTTGCATTCGCGACGAAATGCGTAGGGTCGAGCGTGCCGGTGTCGGCCCCTCCCTCGGCTAGGCCAGCGCCGACGGCCAGATGATCGAAATCGAAGACGTCATCCTGGCCGCCGGCACCGTGCCCATTGAAATCGAGGACATGATCGAGGCCGTCACCGATGGCGGTGTAGACGAAATGGTCGTCGCCCGCTCCGCCCGTCATCGCGTCGTTGCCGCCGCGGCCATTGATCGTGTCGTTGCCGCCCTGGCCGTCGAGCACGTTGTTGCCGGCATTGCCGGAGATCGTGTCGGCGAAGCCAGAGCCCCGGACATTGGCGACTCCCGTGAAAGTATCGGCGCCGACCGAGCTGTTCCCGGTCGCCGTACCGGCGGCAAGGTCAACGGCGACGCCTCCCGTCGCGTTGAGAAAGCCGATTCTCGTGTTGCCGTTGCCGATGATGGTGTCGTCGCCGCCGAGGCCCTCGAATTCGTTGAACGTGCCATTGTTGCCGATGTTCAGCGCACCCGGCTCGCCGAAGCCCGGGTTGCCGCCGGGCCCGTCTCCGCCGGTCGAGTCGTAGCTGTCGGCGAAATTCGTTCCACGAACCGACTCGATCGCCCGCAACGTATCGGTGCCGACCGTGGCGTCACCGGTAACGATGCCTGCCACCATGTCGACGCTGATGCCGGACGTCACCGCGGGATCATTGCCGTAGATCGCGGTGTCGAAGCCGCCGCGACCGTTGATGAGATCATCTCCGGCGCGGCCGTCAAACACCTCCGCGTTTGCGCTGCCCAGAAGAGTGTCTGCGAACTGCGAGCCAACGATGTTGTTCACGCCGCCGGAAATCGTGTCGGTGCCGATGCCCGCAAGGTCCCCCGCCGCCGTACCGAACGCGACACCCGTCGAGCCGGGGACTCCGGGTGTCGGCGCCGCGAGGTCGACGGTGACGCCATCGGTCGCGTTGTAGAACGCAACGCGGGTGTTGCCGTTGCCGATGATCGTATCGTTCCCGCCCATTCCCTCGAATTCGTTGAATGTTCCGTTCGAGCCGGCATTGGCGCTCGATCCGCTGAAGCCCACCGCGCTGTACGTGTCGGCGAAGTCGGTGCCGCGCACGAACTCCACCGATAGCAGCGTGTCGGTGCCGACCGTTGCGTCGCCCGTCACCGTCCCGGCCGCGAGATCGATCGTAATTCCGGATAGGGTCGCGGGATCCAGATCGTAGACGGCGCGGTCGAGGCCGCCGCGGCCGTCGATGATGTCGTTGCCGCCGCGGCCTTCGAACTGCTCGAAGCCTGTGGTCGTGTTGCTGCCGAACAACGCATCGTCGAAGCTCGAGCCGCGCACGGTGTTGACGCCGGTGAAATGATCGAATCCCACCGCCGCCAGATCGCCGGGCGCGGTTCCCTGTCCGGTCCCCGCCAGGAGATCGACTGTGACGGACGCCGCAGCGTTGAAGTAGCTGACGCGGGTGTTGCCGTTGCCGGTGATGGTATCGTCGCCGCCACCGCCCTCGAATTCGTTGAAGTCGGTGCCGCGACCCACCACGGGGCTGCCGCTGTTGAAGCCGGTCGCGATGTAGTTGTCGTCAAAATTGCTGCCGCGGATGCGCTCGACGGAGATCAAGACGTCATGGCCGACGCCGGAGCCCTCGGCAGTGCCGGCCGCCATATCGACGCTAATGCCTCCGGTCGCATCCGTGTAGATCGCGAGATCGCGGCCATCGCCGCCGTCGAGGATGTCATTGCCGGCTCCGCCGACCAGCCGATCGTCGCCGGAACCGCCGACGAGAAAATCATCGCCGCCGCCGCCCCTCAGCAGGTCGTTGCCGTCGCCCCCGACGAGCAGATCGGCCAACCCGCCGCCGGTCAGAATGTCGTCGCCGGCAAGGCCGAGGATGATGTTGTTGTCGTTGGCGTCGCCGGTGAGAGTGTCGTCGCCAGCCGTGCCGATCTTGATCCTAACCATGCGGATTCTCCCCTCTTCCACATCGAAAAGTCATGTTGGAGCAGACGGTGTCATGCCCACGGCACGAGCCTTCGACCCCCACAGATCCCGATGCTGGGTAAGGGAACGCGGCGCCCGAGTCCTGATCGAACGATGACAGAAGAACGATTTTTGAAGTAAAAGCTGTGAGCCGTGCGTGAACCAGGCCGCGGTCCATTGCGCTCCGCACTTCGACCGCGACCATGACGCCGGGGATGGCGGCACGCGGAACCAGAATATCGAAATCGAACCGCGGCCCAAGGCGCCTAAGGTGTCGAACTACCTCGCAGAGCGCGCGGGTCGCTAGGCCGACCGCGCGGCCTGCTGCATGGCATCGGTCCGTCCGGAAAAAGCCGCCTCGGCGTCCTCATCCTTGCCGGCCGGATGCAGGGCCGCGGCGACGGCGTCATCGACCGTTTCCAGCCAGACGAATTTCACCGCGTTGCGGGCGGCCTCGGGCACGTCCTCGAGGTCCTTCCGGTTGCGCGCCGGCAGCAACACCGTGGCGATGCCGGCCCGCGCCGCCGCCAACACCTTCTCCTTGACGCCGCCGATCGGCAGCACCAGCCCGCGCAGCGAGATTTCCCCAGTCATCGCCACGTCGTTGCGGGCGGTGCGGCCGGTAAGCAGGGACACCAGCGCCACGAACATGGCGACGCCCGCGCTCGGACCGTCCTTGGGAATGGCGCCCGCCGGCACGTGAATGTGCACATCGGATTTCTCGAACAGGCCCGGATCGATGCCGATGCTGACGGCGCGCGCCTTGACGAGCGTCAACGCGGCCTGCGCGCTCTCCTTCATCACGTCGCCGAGCTGGCCGGTGAGAATGAGCCTGCCGCCGCCAGGCACGCGGGTGGCCTCGATGAAGAGGATGTCGCCGCCGGTCGGCGTCCAGGCGAGCCCGGTGGCGACGCCCGGCACGCTGGTGCGCATGGCGACCTCATTCTCGAAGCGCCGCGGGCCGAGAATGGCCGGCAGCGCCGCGGCGTCGATGCGCATGCGCTCCGCACCGCCCTCCGCGATGCGCATGGCGACGTGGCGGCAGACCGCGCCGATCAGCCGTTCGAGATTGCGCACCCCGGCCTCGCGGGTGTAGTCGCGAATGATGTCGCGGATCGCCTCGTCGACGATCTCGCACTGCTCGGGGCGCAGCCCGTTGGCCTCGAGCTGGCGTTTCATCAAGTAGCGTCGAGCTATTTGAAGCTTCTCGTCCTCGGTGTAGCCGGGCAACTCGATCACCTCCATGCGGTCGCGCACGGGGCCGGGAATGGTATCGAGCACGTTGGCGGTCGCGATGAACAGCACCTTCGAAAGGTCGAAGGTGACGCCGAGATAATTGTCGCGGAACGTCGAGTTCTGCTCGGGGTCGAGCACCTCGAGCAGCGCCGACGAGGGATCGCCCTGGAAGCTCGAGGTCCCAAGCTTGTCCACCTCGTCGAGCATCAGCACCGGATTGCGGGTGCCGGCCTTGCTGATCGACTGGATGATGTTGCCGGGCAGCGCGCCGATATAGGTGCGCCGGTGTCCCCTGATCTCGGCCTCGTCATGCACGCCGCCCAGGCTGAGCCTCGCGAACTTGCGGCCGGTCGCCCGGGCGATGCTTTGCCCGAGCGAGGTCTTGCCGACGCCGGGCGGGCCGACGAAGCACAGGATCGGGCTGCGGCCTTCCGGGTTGAGCTTGCGGACCGCGAGATATTCGAGAATACGGCGCTTGATCTTGGGCAGGCCGTAGTGATCCTCGTCGAGGATGCGGCGCGCCTCGGCGATGTCGATCGTGTCGGGATCGAGCTTCGACCACGGCAGCCCGATCAGCCAGTCGAGATAGGAGCGGATCATCCCGTATTCGGGCGACGCGTCGGGCATGCGCTCGAGCCGCTTGATCTCCTTCGTGGCCTGATCCTCCGCCTCCTTCGGCATGCCGGCCTTGTCGATCGCCTCGCGCAATTCGCCGAGCTCGACCGACTTCTCGTCGCCCTCTCCCAGCTCCTTCTGGATGTGCCGGAGCTGCTCGCGCAGGATGTGCTCGCGCTGCTGCGAGGAGAGCGACTGCTGGGTCTGCTCGCCGATCTGCTTCGACAGCTTCAGCACCTCGATCCGCTGCACCAGCAGGTTCAGCACCTTGTCGAGGCGCTCTTTGACGTCGATGGTCTCCAGGACCTCCTGCTTCTCGGACGGCTTCGCATCAATGATGCCGCCGACGAAATCGGCCAATGCGGACGGCGACTCCAGGCCGTCGATGGTAGCCGCCACCTCGGCTGGAACATTCGGCAGCAATTGCATGGCCTCGCGGGCGCGCTCGCGCACCAGCGCGGCGCGCGCCTCGATCTCCGGCGTGATGACTTCGGCGACGCCGATCTCCTCGACGCGCGCGACCAGAAACGGGTAACCCGGCAGGAATTCGAGCACGCGGAACCGCCGCAGGCCCTGCGCGATGACGTGATGCGTGCCGTCGGGGGCGGTGACGTAGCGCAGGATCTGCGCGGCGGTGCCGAGCCGATTGAGCTGCTCCGCGGTCGGCTCCTCGGCACCGGGATCGCGCTGCAGGACGACGCCGAGCGGCCGTTCGGTGCGCACCGCCTCCTGCGCGGCCGCGATCGACGACTGGCGGCCGATCGCAAGCGGCAGCACGAGCCCGGGAAACAGCACGGTCTGCCGGACGGGCAGGATGATCATGGCGTCCGCAGGCACCGGCGGATGCTGCCCGCCCTGCCCTGCGATCGTTTGATTTGCTTGCTCTGCCATGGTCACGCCGACTTGGTTAGATTGAGAAGGAGACACCCGTTGAGGAATGTCGAGCCGCTGAGCTGCCACCTCGCCTCGGGCAACCTGATGCGGCGCTCGAACCGCCCATGCGGAATCTCCAGCCGCCTGATAGCGGTGCCTAACGCCGCCTCTGGCAGCCGCCGCACGCCGGCCACCAGCAACACCTCCTGCTCGGAGGAAATCTGCACGTCCCGCGACTCCACGCCGGGCAGCGCGACGACGATCAGCAATCCCCGCTCGTTCTCGAACACGTCGACCGGGGGCTCCCAGTTCGCCCGCGTGGCGGTGGCGAAGCCGGGCTGAAAGAACTGGCGGTGCAATTGTTCCGCCCGCTCGATCATCGCGCAGGCTTCCGCCCACATCCAACGCCGTGGATCAGCGCTCATCGACACGCCCCTGATGGCGGCCGGAGCCGGATCGGCCCGGGCCCAAGGGCTTGAGATGGAACCGAGGCTCGCAAGTTTCAAGTCCGCCCAGTTTCAAGTCCACCCAGTTTCAAGTCCGCCGAGGCGTGCTGACACGACACCGATCTCGGTGCCGATCGCGGCCGCCGCACGCGCGCCACCAGCATCACGACCGCTGGCGGCTGATGTCCGCATGACTCCCCGGGAGCGTTCATTGCCTCTTCGCTCGTCCGCCAACCTGATGTAGCCTGATCGGATAGCTGCCAGGGGGACACGCCGAAATCCCTCTCACCTCAGCGGCAGCACGGGTGCCATCGGCCGGCGAGCATTCCAAGCGTCGATCTTAAAATCCGGTTCGCGGTGGGCGCATCTCCGTCCGCGTTTCCATCGTCGGGCTGCATGCCTGGGAGGGAGCGCCATGAGACTTTCCCGCCGCACATTCCTGCAGCTGGCAGCCGGCGCCGCCGCGCTGCCGGTCGTATCGCCCATCGCGCAAGCGCAAGCCTATCCGGCGCGGCCGGTGCGCCTGATCGTCGGCTTTGCCGCGGGCGGCACCACCGACATCACTGCGCGTCTCATTGGTCAATGGCTGTCGGAGCGGCTCGGCCAGCAATTCGTCATCGAAAACCGGACCGGGGCGGCGACCAACATCGCCACCGACGCCGTCGTCCGTGCGCCGGCGGACGGCTATACGCTGCTGATCGTCACAGCATCGAACGCGATCAACGCCACCCTCTACGACAAGCTCAATTTCAACTTCATGCGCGACATCGCGCCGGTCGCGGGCATCATCCGCTATCCGCTTGTCATGCAGGTGAACCCGGCGTTTCCGGCGAAGACCGTCCCCGAGTTCATCAGCTACGCCAAGTCCAATCGCGGCAAGGTCAGCTACGGATCGGGCGGCATCGGCACGTCGATCCACGTGGCCAGCGAACTGTTCAAGATGATGGCCGGGATCGACATGATCCACGTGCCTTATCGCGGTGGCGCGCCCGCGATGACCGATCTCATGGCAGGACAGGTACAGGTGGTGTTCAACCCCGTGCCCGAGTCGATGGAGTTCATCAAAGCGGGCAAGCTGCATCCACTGGCGGTGACGTCTGCAACGCGTTCGGAGGCATTGCCGGACGTCCCCACCGTGGGCGACTTCGTGCCCGGCTTCGAGGCCAGCGCGCTTCAGGGCGTGGGCGCACCGAAGGACACGCCCGCGGAGATCGTCGACCTGCTCAACAAGGAGATCAACGCGGCCCTCGCCGATCCGAGACTCAAAGCGCGGTTCAGCGACCTGGGTGCCAACGTGTTCCCAGTGTCGCCCGCCGAGTTCGGGAAGTTCATGGCCGAAGAAACGGAAAAATGGGGCAAGGTCATCAATTTTGCCGGTGCGAAGTCGGAGTGATGGCCGCTGCAGAGGCCGACGGGCGGCGCCCCGGCGCCGACCCGTCGTCCACAAACAGCGCACCGTTCTAGGCGGCGTCGGCCACCACCATGAGCATGGGCGCGCCGCCGGAACTGATCGAAGCGGCATGCGCCAAGGCTTCCTTGCCGCTGTCGGAGGCCGCGCAGGCCTTCAAGGCGTCAAGCGTCGGGAAGCTGACATCGGACATGAGATGATAGGGCGGTGGCGCAAAACCCGGCCCGACCACGCGCTGGGTCTTCACATCGGTTGCGCCCACGAGCCTCGGCCCTGCGTAGGGCAGGTGCTCCTCGCGATAGGCGCGGTCGAATTTCGCGGTGTCCTTGGGGATGGGGTAGATAATGAGCAGATGGGCCGTCATGGGATGTTCCTTTCGTTGTGGGGTACTTTCGCGAAAGGGATATAGGCGGCTGGCCGATCCGAGCGCGGTACGGAATCCGTACCGCGCCGATCAGGCTCGCCGTGCTAGATTGCCGGCATGACGGGATACGGACAGTTCTGCTCCATGGCGCGCGCCCACGAAGTGCTGGGCGGCCGGTGGACGCTCTTGATCGTGCGGGAAATCCTGTGCGGCAGCCGTCGCTTCAACGACATCCGCCGGGGCATTCCCCGCGTGTCCCGCACCGTCCTTTCCGAGCGGCTCCAGGCCCTCGTCTTCGCCGGGGCGATCGTCCGGACCGAGGGCCCCCACGGCCCGGAATACGCCCTCACCGAAGCGGGGCAGGAGCTGGCGATCCTCGTGAGCGCCCTCGGCACATGGGGACAGCGCTGGCTGGCGCGCAAGCCGGCGAATGAGGACCTCGATCTGGAGCCGTTGTTGGTCGATATGCAACGGCGCGTCCGCTTTGCCGCCCTGCCCAAGGAGCCCCTCGTGGTGCGGTTCGAGGTTCGTGGCCACCACGTGCGCTTCATGCTGCTCACGAAGACCGAAGCTTCACTCTGTCATCAGAACCCGGGCTTTCCCGAGCCGGTATGCGTGCGGGGACCGCTGGCTGCCCTGGTCGCCTGGTGGCGCGGCGACATGAGCTTCGTCGGGGCCCAGAAAGTCGGGCTGAGGATTGACGGGCCGAAGGCGTTTAGCCGGGCCTTTCCGAAGTGGTTCGACCTCTATCCGTTCGCCCACGTCGGACCAGCGGCGCGGAAAACAAACAAGAGTCCTGCACGCGCTCTGACCGCGATGGGCGCATCGCGACCTTGAGGATCGTCCGCGCCTAAGCGACACGTCCGCTGCCGGTACTTAGCGGACCGCCGGGAGAGCTCCGGCTTGAGTCCGCAAAAGCCGCCTTGTGCGATCCAACTTTGACGTACAACATCCCATCGGAATGATTGCCCGGGAGGTAATGACAAGGAGGCAGCAATGCGTTCAATCACGACGAGTCTGATGGCGGTGGTCGTGGCGTCGACACCGTTGCCCGTGCTGGCCGACTACATGGTCAAGGAGGTGGGCAGCTTCCATGTCGGCGGACGCACCGTAGCGCTGAGCGGGATGCCGACCAGCGAGGTCGTGTTCAGTCCCGGGGCGCCGCCCATCAAGGTCGATCCGAACGGAGAGTTCGCGGCCGAGCAGATGTACGTGCAGTACGTCAAGCTGGCGCAGCCGAAAGCAAAAGTCCCGATCCTGTTGTGGCACGGCGGCGGGCTCAGCGGCGTCACCTGGGAGACCAAGCCCAACGGCCAGCCCGGCTGGCAGCAGTTTTTCCTCAATGCCGGCTATGACGTCTATGTCTCGGACGCAGTGGAGCGCGGACGCGCCTCCTGGGCGCGCTATCCGGCAATCTTCAAATCGGAGCCGATGTTCCGCACCAAGAAGGAAGCCTGGGAGCTGTTTCGCATCGGGCCGAGCTACGAAGTTGGCGGCCAGCGGGTCGCGTTCGAAGGCCAGCAGTTTCCGATCGAGGCGTTCGACCAATTCGCCAAGCAGGGAGTCCCGCGCTGGCTGACCAACGACGAGGCGACGCAGAAGGCGTACGACGCACTCGTGGAAAAGGTCTGTCCGTGCGTCGTGCTGGTGCACAGCCAGGGCGGCAATTTCGGATTCAACGCCGCGCTCGCCGCGCCCGACAAGATCAAGGCGCTGGTCGCGATCGAGCCCTCGGGCGCACCTGACCCCGCCAAGGTCGATATCGGCAAGCTCAAGAGCGTCCCGCATCTCATCGTGTGGGGCGATTTCCGCGACAAGG
>Ga0126377_10003014_pt1 | contig 11789 bp, 10 predicted proteins | sample PanSoiMetPlot_22_FD_92647 | JGI IMG/M metagenome (GOLD analysis project Ga0126377, IMG submission 92647) | Tropical forest soil microbial communities from Panama - MetaG Plot_22 | ecosystem: Environmental > Terrestrial > Soil > Tropical forest > Bulk soil | place: Panama | collected 2016-02-17
CAGCTCTACTCAGCGCTCGTGTTTGCTGGTGGCGCAGCGTGGCGCAAGCGGCTGAACGACGAAATCGGCGACCAGGGCAACGTCAGCAAACTGATTGAAAAGCGCAGCGACGACGAGCTCGCGACCCTGATGAACAATCTCGGCGGGCACGATCTGCCGTCCGTGCTGAACGCATTCCACAACGCGGATCTTGAAAAGCCGACCTGCTTCATCTGCTACACGGTGAAAGGCTTCGGACTGCCCTTCGCCGGACACAAGGATAACCACGCCGGTCTGATGACCCCGCAGCAGATGGAGACTTTCCGTCAGGCGATGGACGTTCGACCCGGGCACGAGTGGGATAAATTTGAAGGGTTTGCGCCGGCGGCGCAGCAACTGCAGTCGTTCCTTGATCGAGTCCCGTTCGCAGCTGCAGAGCCGCGGCGTCTCAACGCGCCTCCGCTGGCCGTTCCGGAAAGTCTTTCCGTCACGATCCAGCCGGTCATGTCCACGCAAACCGGCTTCGGCGCGATTCTCAACGAGATTGGCCGCGGTGAAAGCGATTTCGCCCGACACATCGTCACCACCTCGCCCGATGTGACTGTCTCCACCAATCTGGGACCCTGGGTGAACCGGCGCGGGCTGTTCGCGCGCCAAGCCATGGCCGACACCTTCAAGAGCGAACGCATCCCATCGACCTTCAATTGGGAATTCTCGCCCAAAGGACAGCACATCGAACTCGGCATCGCCGAAATGAACCTATTCATCCTGCTGTCGGCGCTCGGTCTGTCGCACACCATCAATGGCGAACGTCTTCTGCCGATCGGCACGCTGTACGATCCTTTCATCGCGCGCGGCCTCGATGCGCTCAACTACGCCTGTTACCAGGATGCGCGGTTCATGATTGTGGCCACGCCGTCCGGCATCACGCTCGCCGGCGAAGGCGGCGCGCATCAATCAATCGCCGAGCCGCTCATTGGTCTGGCGCAGGACGGGCTCGCCAGCTTCGAGCCCGCTTATGCCGACGAGCTTGCCGGCATCATGCACTGGGCGTTCTCGTATATGCAGAAGGACGGAGAAACGGCGCCCTCCGAACGCACATGGCTTCGCGACGAGACCGGAGGCTCGGTTTATCTGCGCCTCTCGACGCGACCGATCGACCAGATCAAACGCGAGATGACGCCGGAGTTGCGCCAGCAGATCGTCGACGGCGCCTATTGGCAGCGCAGGCCGGGTCCAAATTGTCAGGTAGCCGTGGCTTATACCGGCGCGGTTGCGCCGGAAGCGATCGAGGCCGTGGGCCTGATGGCCGAAGACCGCCGCGACGTCGGATTGCTCGCGATCACTTCGGCCGACCGGCTGAATGCGGGCTGGACCGCTGCCCAACGCGCGCGTGAGCGTGGTCTAGTGCACGCGCGGTCGCACATCGAGCGGCTGCTCGCCGATCTGCCGCCCCATTGCGGCATCGTCACCGTGCTCGACGGGCACCCCGCCACTCTGGCCTGGCTTGGTGCCGTCGCTGGCCACAGGACGCGCCCGCTGGGAGTCGAGCATTTCGGGCAAACCGGATCGCTCGCCGAGCTGTATCGGCACTACGGCATAGATGCCAACGCCATCGTTGCAGCGGCACAGGCGATCGCGCCCGGCCGCCCGATCCGTCATCTCAAGGCTTTGCCCTGACCGGCGTCACAAGCCGAACAACAACGCGACGACGGCGAAAATGAGGACCCACACGATGACCGCGCAGACGATGACTGCGATCGTGTAGACCACCGCCTTGTCCCCCGGGGGCCTCATCAGACCGGTAATGCCGGTGTGAAGCAGGTAGAGGCTGTAAAGACCGAGGATGCCGAGGAAGGACAGTGCCGGAATGATGTTGAACACGCCGGCAACCCAGGCGGCGGTCGGTGAATAAGCCGAAACCCTCATCGCATTATCGGGGCTTTTTCGTGCGCCGAAGGTGCCGCCAAGAAAATCGATGATGTAGGCAACGACAAACACGCCGATCAGCGACAGGACGTACACGGCTATAGCGCGTGCCAGGCCGAGGCCGATGCCGATCCGATACCCGCCCATTCCGATCAGCGACGTACCGATAAATGTGCAGACCGCGGGGATCGCGGCGACGATCGCGACATAGTTCGGAATTAGATACCCGGCGCTCCCGGGCTCACCCTCGATGGCACTCCATTCCGATTTCGGTTGAAGCAGGATCCCCTTGACCCGTTCCACGAGATTCATGACACCCCTCCATTAATCCGTGGTTTGACTATAAACCCTTTTGGTCCTCCAAAATCATCGCCGCGCCCTTTTCCGCAATCATCATTGTCGGTGAATTGGTGTTACCGGATGTGATCGAGGGCATAACGGACGCATCAACGACACGCAGGCGATCGATGCCGATGACGCGCAAACGCGCATCCACCACTGCCCGCTCGTCGTCGTCGCGACCCATGCGTGCGGTACCGACCGGATGAAATATGGTCGTACCGATATCGCCGGCGGCTTTCACCAGACCCGCTTCGTCGTCGCTGCGCACCTGCGCCCCCGGCAGATATTCGATCGGCGAATATTTCTGCAAGGCCGGCTGCGCAACGATCTCGCGCGTGACTCGGATTGAATCAGCGGCGACGCGCTGGTCTTCGGGAGTCGCCAGGTAGTTCGGGCTGATCGCCGGCGCCTGTGCGGGGTCTTTCGATTTAAGCGTGAGCGAGCCGCGGCTGGTCGGACGCACATTGGTGACGCTTGCGGTGAAAGCCGGAAACGGATGCAAAGGCTGGCCGAATTTGTCGAGCGACAGCGGCTGCACGTGGTACTGGATGTTGGCGGTACTTTGTGTGGGGTCCGATCTGGTAAATGCGCCAAGCTGCGACGGCGCCATGGTCATCGGCCCTCGCCGACGAAGCGCATAGTTGACGCCCATGCCGAGTCGGTTGAACGGCGACGCGTAGGTTTCGTTCAAGGTCTTCACGCCGGACACTTTGAAGATCATGCGCAGTTGCAGGTGATCGTGCAGATTGGCACCGACACCCGATTTGTCGAGCGTGACCGGAATCCCGAAATGCGACAGTTCGGCAGACGGGCCAATGCCTGAAAGCATCATGATGTGCGGCGAGCCGATCGCACCTGCAGCGAGAACAACCTCGCCGCGGCAGCGGGCACTGCGCAGTTCGCCTCCTTGCCGCCAGCGCGCGCCTACCGCGCGCTTGCCATCCAGTTCAAGTCCTTCGACGAGGCAGCCTGTTTCGAGGCGAAGGTTGGCTCGATGCAGAACGGGCTTCAGGAAGCCACGCGCCGCTGACCAGCGTCGACCACGCTTCTGATTGACATGGAAATAACAGATGCCGTTGTTGTCACCCGTGTTGAAGTCCTCGACGGTCGGAATTCCATATTCGTTCGCCGCCGCGCGAAACGCGTCGAGAACCTCCCAGGTCAATCGCGGGTATTCGACACGCCACTCGCCGCCTGTCGCGTGATGCTCGCTTTTGAGGAAATGATCGACGTGCTTACGAAAGTAAGGCCGTACGTCATCCCACGACCAGCCAGGCAGCCCCAGTTGACGCCAATGATCGTAGTCGCCGGACTGGCCCAGCATGTAGATCATGCCGTTAATCGCTGAAGATCCGCCGATGACCTTCCCGCGCGGATAGTCGAGGCTGCGACCATTAAGCCCAGGTTCTGGCTCGGTCTTCAGCAGCCAATCGGCGCGCGGATTGCCGATGGCAAAGAGATATCCGACCGGGACGTGAAACCAGATCCAGTTGTCTTTCCCACCCGCTTCCAACAGCAACACATGTTTGGTGGGATCGGCCGAAAGGCGGTTGGCCAGCACACAACCCGCCGAGCCAGCGCCCACAATGATGTAGTCGAACTCGCCTTCAATGGGTGCTGCCATTGCTTCCCTCAATTCGGACCTGGACTTTACCGCGGTCGGCGGGACTTGCTAGGCTCACAGAAGTTGCGGCGCGCTGTGCGTGCACCGCATGCACCCGGAACGGCGGTTCCGATCTAGAGCCCGAAATCCAGGTCACGTCGGCGCCTTTTCTGGCGCCGCAGGAGAACCGCCATGCTTGCCCGCGTTTTTGCCTACATCGCCCTCGTCTGCGCCCTTGCGGGCGCGCCGCAACCGTTGGTCGCGCAGGAGCAGATCACGGTCTTTGCGGCGGCGTCCCTCAGGAACGCGCTCGACGACGTGAATGCCGCTTTTGCCAAGGCGAGCGGTATCAAAGTCGTCACGAGTTATGAGGCAAGCTCGGCGCTGGCGAAGCAGATCGAGGCGGGTGCTCCGGCCGATGTGTTTATTTCGGCGGACCTACGTTGGATGGACTATGCGGCCGAGCACAAGCTGATCGATCAGAACACCCGTGCCAACCTGCTTGGCAACAAACTGGTCCTGATCGCTCCGTCGGATTCAAAGCTCGCCAACGTGACCATCGGCGATGGATTTGACCTTGCGAAACTCGCCGGTGACGGTCGCATCGCTGTGGCTGACGTAAAAGCCGTTCCCGCTGGCCTTTACGCGAAGGCGGCGCTCGAAAAACTGGGGGCATGGGCTGCCGCCGAGCCAAAGCTGGCGCAGGCCGAAAACGTGCGGGCGACCCTTGCCTTCGTTGCACGTGGCGAAACGCCGGTCGGCATCGTCTATGAAACCGACGCAAAGATCGAACCCAAGGTGAAGATTATCGGCGTCTTCCCCGATGGCTCATATCCGCCAGTCACGTATCCGTTAGCTGCAACGTCGAGCACAAAAAAGCCAGTTGTCGGCCAATACCTCAATTTTCTGCGCAGCGCCGCCGCCAAAGCTACGTTCGAGCGCTACGGGTTCAGCTACCTGATCAAACCGGTGTCATAGGCGGTATCAACGTCGCCGTGTTCGACCTTTCGCCCCAGGACTGGACCGCGATCGCGCTGTCGTTGCGCGTCGCCGCTGTGTCGACCGTGGTTGCGCTCCCGTTCGGCATCATCATTGCCATGTTGCTGGCGCGAGGATCGTTCTGGGGTAAATCCCTGCTCGATGCGGTGGTGCATCTGCCGCTCGTTCTGCCGCCCGTCGTCACTGGCTACCTGCTGCTGCTCAGTCTCGGACGCAAGGCGCCCCTCGGCGCCTTTCTTGCTGATCATTTCGGCATCGTATTTTCGTTCCGCTGGACCGGGGCGGCGGTTGCCTGCGGCGTCATGGCGTTTCCGCTGTTGGTGCGCGCAATCAGGCTTTCGATCGAAGCAATCGACCGGCGGCTGGAAGACGCGGCGTCCACATTGGGCGCAAACCACGTCTGGAGCTTCACGACTGTCACATTGCCGCTGGCGTTGCCCGGGATCATCGCCGGGATGATGCTTGCGTTCGCACGGGCGCTCGGCGAGTTCGGCGCCACCATCACCTTCGTCTCGAACATTCCCGGCGAGACGCAGACGATTTCGGCTGCGATCTACAGCCTGATCCAGGTACCCGGCGGCGACGCGGACGCGCTCAAGCTTGTCGTTATATCTATTGTCATCTGTGTTGCGGCGCTTCTCGCCTCAGAGTGGCTCGCCAAACGCGCGACTGCGCGTCTGCACGGGGCGTGACCATGCTGACCTTGCACTTGGAAAAGACCCTCGGTGAGTTTTCAGTAAATGTGGCATTCGCGAGCGAAAGCCGGGCCACCGCCTTGTTCGGACCGTCGGGCGCGGGGAAAACGAGCTTGATCAACATGATTGCCGGCCTCCTGCGACCCGACCGCGGTCGTGTGGAAATTGATGGCGAAGTGCTGTTCGACAGCGCGGCCCGCATCGACGTGCCACCTTGGCGCCGCCGCATCGGCTACGTTTTTCAGGAAGGCCGCCTATTTCCGCACTTCACGGTTCGGCACAACCTCGAGTACGGACGTTGGATGGGCGGTCACAAGTTCGATCCATCGGCATTCCAGCACGTGGTCGAGCTTCTTGACATCGGCCATTTGCTCGACCGCCGACCTGGCAAGCTTTCTGGCGGAGAACGCCAACGCATAGCTGTGGGCCGCGCATTGCTCATGCAGCCGCGTCTCCTCCTGCTCGATGAGCCGCTGGCTTCGCTCGACGCGCCACGCAAGCGCGACATCCTGCCTTATCTCGAGCGCCTCCGGGACGAAGCACGCATGCCGATGATTTATGTCAGCCACAACGCCACCGAGCTGAAACTCATTGCCAGTCACGTTGTCTGGCTTGATGGCGGGCGCGTGGCGACGACGGGCGGCGTCGAACGGCTCGACGCGGCGCAGGTCGATATGCTTGCCTAGGGCATGTTTCCGCCCGAACGAATCGTCTGCCTGACCGAGGAAACCGTCGAGACACTTTATCTTCTCGGCGAGCAGGACCGCATTGCCGGAGTATCAGGCTATGCCGTGCGGCCGCCGCAGGTGCGGCACGAAAAGCCGCGCGTTTCAGCTTTTATCTCCGCAGACATTCCGAAGATTCTCGCGCTCAAGCCTGATCTGGTCCTCACATTCTCGGATCTGCAGGCCGATATCGTCGCTGAGCTGATCCGCAAGAACGTCGCCGTTCACGCTTTTAACCAGCGTGACGTAGCCGGAATCTTCGACATGATCCGCACGCTCGGTGCGTTGGTTGGCGCGACCGAAAAGGCCACGACGCTGGCGCGGTCACTGGCCGCGCACGTCGATGCCGTGCACGAACGTGCGCTTCAGTTGACGCACCGGCCACGCGTTTATTTCGAAGAGTGGGACGAACCGATGATCTCCGGCATCGCCTGGGTGTCGGAGCTGATCGAAGCCGCGGGTGGCATTGAGGTATTTCCGCAGCTTGCCGCATGCAAGAACGCCAAGGATCGCATCGTAACGGCTGATGACGTTATTGCCGCGCAGCCCGACATCATCATCGGATCCTGGTGCGGAAAGAAATTTGTTCCGTCCAAAGTTGCGGCGCGGCCCGGTTTTTCCGATGTCCCCGCGGTGAGCGGCGGCTGGCTGCGCGAGATCAAGTCCACGCTGATTCTTCAGCCCGGTCCCGCGGCACTCACCGATGGCCTCGATCAATTGGCCGGAATCATCATCGACTGGGCAAAAGGCGCATCGCCGAGGGTAGGAAATTCGGAGCCGATTGTGCTATGAAGTCACGACGCGACCGCAAGGAACCCGACGAAATGCAGCCGAACAAGACCCGCGCCGATCTGTGGATGGATTTGCTCCTGGTGGCATTTCTCGTCGCCTTCAATGTCGTAGCGCGTCTTCTACCGCATGCACCCGGATTTCTGCCGGTCGCCGCCAGCGGTCTCTTCGCGGCCCGCTATCTGCGTATTCCGGCACTGGCGGTCATTGTCCCCTTGCTCGGTATGGCGCTGAGCGACATGGCGCTGCCGAACGAGGACTGGCGCATCACAGCGGTCGGCTTTGTCGGGATTTCAATACCGGCGTTGGCCGGAATCGCAACGCGCCGCTGGCACGGTGTCTTGCCGGTCGCCGGCACGATGGTGGCCTGCTCGCTTGTTTTCTTTCTGTTGTCCAACGTCGCGGTCTGGGCCTTCAGCGGCATGTATCCGCTCACATGGCAGGGTCTGACGCAGTGCTACGTCGCGGCGCTGCCGTTCCTCGACAAAACTGTCCTTGGCGACCTGTTCTGGACCGCAATCCTGTTTGGCGGCGCCTGGCTCATACAACATATGCCGTCGCTGTCGCGGCGGGCGCTCTAGGCAAGATATTTCTGAATCCGGTCCCACAATGTTTTGGCGCGGCCGACGAGGTCGCCCGACCCTTCAGGCTCTGAAAGCCTCAGTCCAACAGTTGTCACGACGCCGTTGTCGACCTTGTGCGCGAGCAAGGCGATCGGACCCAGCGCGACGATGTCGCCTTTCTTGGGCTTCCGCCTGACTAACTCGTTGAAGTAGTCCGCCAGCGTCACCTCCGTATGATCGGCCGCAACCTGAAGCCCGTATATGTCGGCAAGAGCGCCAAGCGTCGCCGTTCCAGGAACAAAAAAGTCGCTCAAAAGGCGCGGGTCGGGCAGCGCCGGTGGCGGCATCCTGACAAAAAAGCGGTCGAGGGCCTGCGCCTTTTCCGGTGGCGCCAGAAGATAAATGTAATCACCCTCGCGCACGGGTTCAGCCTCGGCCGGCGTCAGAATTTCCTCGTTCCGGATGACGAGCGTCGGACGTGCCCAGTTGGGTATCAATCCGCGCCGCAGAAACGGGCTGTTGGGCGGCACCGGGTAACCGACGATCTCGCGCGCCAGTTGGCCCGGCAGGTCCAGCTCGACCCTGCGCGGGATCGGATCAGCGCGCGTGAAGGCAATATCGAGTCTGCGCGCCGCCAATGCCACCGTCCAGCCCTGCACCAAAAGCGATAACAGCACCACGACAAAGGCTACATCGAAATAGCGATGCGCACCCGGCAGTCCGACCAGCATCGGAATCGAAGCGAGGAAAATTCCGACTGCGCCGCGCAAGCCGACCCAGGATATGAATACTCTTTCGTTGAAATGAAATTTGAACGGCGCGAGGCACAGGAACACTGCGGCGGGACGCGCGATCAGCATCAACGTCAATGCAATGGCGATCGCGCCAAGCAGGGTCTCCACCAGCCGATGCGGCCATGCCAGCAAGCCGAGCAGCACGAACATCACGATCTGCGCGAGCCAAGTTATGGCATCGAGGAACACGACGACCGAGTTATGCGCGCGCGTCTGGTTGTTGCCGACTACGAGACCGGCAAGATAGACGGCAAGAAAACCCGACGTGTGCACCGCGTTGGCGAAAGCAAAGACGACCAAAGCGCTCACCGCCACGAATGGTGCGTGCAGGCCCTGCGCCAAAGCCAGCCGATTGAGGACGAATGTTATGATCTGACCGCCGGCGAAACCGATGACGCAGCCGAAAATCGCGTCCCGCAGAAAAGTCACCAGCGCATGCGACCAGCTTTGCTGCCCCACCAGCAGTATCTCGACCAAGAGGAGCGCGAGAAATATCGCAAAGGGATCGTTGGTTCCTGACTCGACCTCGAGGACGGCACGCACGCGTGGCCGCAGGCGCAGACCGCGGGCGTTGATCAGGAAGAAGACCGCCGCAGCGTCGGTTGAGCCCACCACCGCCCCAATCAGCAGCGCCTCAATCCAGCCGATGCCAAGAACGAATTTTGCCACCGGGGCGGTCAGCAATGACGTGATCAGGACGCCCACAGTGGCCAGCGTCACTGCCGGGCCCAGCACGTTGCGCAGGCTCGCGAACCGCGTGCGCAGTCCGCCGTCAAACAGGATCAGCGCCAGCGCGATGGAACCAACCGTGTAGGCGATGCCGACATCGTCGAACTTGATGCCACCCGGCCCGCCCTCGCCCGCCAGCATGCCGACCAGAAGAAATACCAGCAGCAGGGGCGCGCCGAAACGCAATGCGATAAGGCTCGACAGGATGCCGGTCAGAACCAGCAAACTACCGAGCAATATGGCGAGGCTGACGGCGTCGAGCGAGCCCATTACGCGATTCTCCTTCCGCTATAGGAAGGTTTCGCGCGGGTAAGAGCAACCGGAAACGTTGCCGCTGCTCAAGAGTGGGTCAAAACGCCACCTTGTCGCCGCCCTTGAGCGAGAGGATTTCGCGCGCCTCGTCCGAGGTTGCGATCTCCAGCCCAAGACCTTCGAGAATCTTGCGCACCTGAGTGACCTGCTGAGCGTTGGACTCTGCAAGCTTGCCTGCTCCGATCCAGAGGGAATCCTCCATGCCGACGCGCACGTTACCGCCCATGGCGGCAGCCATCGATGCAACGCGCATCTGGTTGGCGCCCGCACCGAGCACCGACCAATGATAGTTGTCGCCAAGAAGGCGATCGGCCGTGCGCTTCATCATCATGACATCTTCCGGATGTGCCCCGATCCCACCGAGGATGCCGAACACGGACTGCACGAATAGCGGCGGCTTCACCAGGCCGCGATCGAGAAAATGCCGCAACGTGTAGAGATGACCGATGTCGTAGCATTCGATCTCGAAACGCGTGCCGTTTCCGGCGCAGGTTGTCAGAATGTACTCGATGTCGGCGAAGGTATTCTTGAACATGCCCTTCTTCGAATTTTCGAGATAGAGCTCTTCCCAATCGTATTTGAATTTGCCCTTGTAACGCGGGATCATCGGATAGAGGCCGAAATTCATCGTCCCCATGTTGAGCGAGGCGACTTCCGGCTTGAAGGTTGCGGCCGGGCGCACGCGTTCTTCGGCCGTCATCGTCGGCGCCCCGCCGGTTGTGATGTTCACCACAACATTGGAGCGTTGCTTAATCACTTTTAGGAAGGGAGCGAATGCCTCGGGCGACTGATCGGGTCGTCCATCCTGCGGATTGCGGGCGTGCAGGTGCACGATCGCAGCCCCGGCCTCCGCTGCTCCGATGGCGTTATCGGCGATCTCCTGGGCGGTCACCGGCAGATGCGGCGACATCGACGGCGTGTGGATCGACCCGGTGACAGCACAGGTAATAATGACTTTACGCGACTTCGCCATGAGCTTTCCATCCCGATCAAGTGAGTGTTGTCGATTGCAAATGGACTTCGCGGGCGATCCTAGAGTATCAGCCGTACGGAAGTCACCCCGCGCTGCCCCCGATGACCATAACCACGCCCGAAACAACACACAGGCCGACGATGATCATCGGCATCGTTTGCGGCACGCTGGCAGCGCTGGCGTGGGCAGGCGGTTTCGTCGTGGCAAAACACGGCATCCAGGTGGGATTCTCTCCGGCCGATCTCGCGTTTCACCGCTTCTTCTGGTCCGGACTTCTGATACTACCGTATGTTATACGCGACGGCCTGCGCGACCTCGACGGCGTCGGCTGGGGCCGCGGATTTGTGATGAGCGTCCTGTCCGGGCCACCGCAATCAATGCTCGCGTACAGCGGCTTCATTCTTGTCCCGCTTGGCCACGGCACTACGATCCAGCCCGCCTGCGCAGCGTTGTCGGGGTTGGTCCTCGCCTCACTGGTTCTTCATGAAAAGGCGGCGTTCCAGCGCATCATCGGCGGCGCAACTATCGTCGTCGGTCTTTTGATGTTCGGCGCGGAGTCGCTTGCGACCATCGGCAGATCCGGCGTCGGCGGTGATCTCTTGTTCGCCACCGCGGGGTTGTTCTGGGCGACCTTCGGAACCCTGCTGCGGCTTTGGAATGTTCCGGGAACGCGAGCGGTCAAGGCCGTCGGCGTGCTTTCGCTGATCGTGTTCGCTCCAATCTATCTATTCGTCTACGGCACCGGTGCGCTGGCCCAGCACGGCTGGTTGGAAAATGTTCTGCAGGCCGTCGTGCAAGGTGGCATCGCCGGATCGTTGCCGATCTATCTTTTCGCACATGCCGTCATTGCGCTGGGCGGCGGGCGCGCTGCCACCTTCCCGGCGCTGGTGCCGGTGTTCGGGGTGATTATCGGTTTCCTCGCGCTCGGCGTTGTTCCAAGTCCCGCGCAATTTGTCGGCATGCTGATTGTGCTGGTGGGCTTCCACTTCACGATGCGACGCTGAGTAATGGCTTGCGATGATCGCCTAGTCTTCAGGGCCGGCGTATTTGCCGGCCGTCTCGGGGAACAATGTCTTGATGATCTTAAACTTGGAGATGTCGACGGTCGCGTCCATGTGCAAGAAGATCACGGCATCGCGCAGCACTTTTTCGATGCCGAAATCGAGCATGATGCCGTTGCCGCCGTGCAGTTCGACCGCGTGCTGAGCGACCTTCATGATCTCTTCGGAAGCGAACATCTTGGCCATGTTGACGAGAACCTCGGCATCCGGCGCATTGTCGTCGACGGCCTGTGATGCGCGATCGAGCAAGGCCCGCACCGCCTCGATCCGCGTCGCCATATCGGCCAGCCGCAGCG
>Ga0126377_10003015_pt1 | contig 11783 bp, 2 predicted proteins | sample PanSoiMetPlot_22_FD_92647 | JGI IMG/M metagenome (GOLD analysis project Ga0126377, IMG submission 92647) | Tropical forest soil microbial communities from Panama - MetaG Plot_22 | ecosystem: Environmental > Terrestrial > Soil > Tropical forest > Bulk soil | place: Panama | collected 2016-02-17
ATTCCGATGCGCGCACGAACCGGCTCGTTCGTGCTCCCCGCCGACGTCGTGTCGGGTCTCGGCCAGGGCAACACCAAGGCTGGTGCGAAGATGTGGGGAGAGGTCCTTCACCATGCGACGGGCGGTGGTGCTGCGCGGTTGCCACGGCCTGCTGCACCGCGAGCGGTCTCGCCGCTCGCGAGGGCGCGGGCGATTGCTCCGATGGGGAGCCGAGCGCCCGCGCCACCTCGTTCGCTCTTGCCGCCGCCCGAGAAGATTCCAGGTCTCCAGGATGGTGGCGTGATGCAGGGGCTCTCGTGGAGCAACTCCATGAGCCAAATCTTCGGTGGCGGTCAGAAGCTCCAGACGGCCCGGCCGACAGCGGTGCCGACCTCGCCCGGTCGCATCCCGAGCCCGCCGCCGCCGCCGCGTTCGCAGCTTCCATCACAGGACAATGACCTGTCCAAGACGGTGACGGCTGGTGCTGACCTCTACAAGAAGCTCAAGGGCAAGGGCTCGTCTTCGTCGTCCTCGTCCACGTCGAACTACGACACCGAGGGTGACGGTGACGGCCAGGACGATTACGAGACCGAGGACAACGCCTATCAGGGTGGCGGCGAGGTCGAGGACACCACACCGATCATCACCGCTGGTGGCGAGATGCTGATCGACCCCGAGATCGTCGCGGCGCTGGGTAATGGCGATCCCAAGCTGGGCACCAAGATGCTCTGTGACAGTGTGCAGGCGGTGCGCGAACAGGTGCAGGCGTATCAGAGGAGCCTTCCGAGGCCATCATCGAAATGAAAGACCGGTTCGATCCTGAGACGGGAATGCCTGGAGTCCGGTTGGCCACAGCGGCTGACGAGGATCAGATATTCACGTTGCTGTTGCTGCTGCATAGTGAGAACGGTCTCTTCGGACTGGTCGAGGAGAAGGTGCGTTGGGGCATCCGCTACGCCACCAATCGGCAGGGTGGCATCATCTGGGTGGTGAACGAGGGCGCGCGCATCGTTGGCTCGCTTGGCATGCTGATCACCACTGACTGGTACTCCAACGACGAGTACCTGCTGGAGCGCTGGAACTACGTGCATCCGCGCTATCGCAGGAGTGACTATGCTCGCAAGCTACTGGAGCAAGCGAAGTGGACCAGCCAATGGTTCAGCAATGAAGCCAAGAAGAAGGGTCGCAACCCGGTCCCCTTCCAGTGCGGGATCAACAGCTTTGATCGCACCGAAGCAAAGGTGCGGATGTATGCGCGTGTGATGCCCTGCATCGGTGCGTTCTTCATGTACGGTGAGCTACCGCTCAAGAACGACAAGATGCTGGCGGCGATGGACGAGGTCACCGAGTACGGAGTGAAGGCACAAAGGGAGCATTCACGGGAGGTTGTTCCCCTGGTGGAGACCATTCTGCGGGCAGGCCAGCTAACGCCTGTCCCTGGTCCTAACGAGGGCAATCATGTGCGGTAGCAAGGGCAGCGCGCCAACGCCATCGAGCGCATCGACCACATCGTCCAGCAACACCTCCGGTGCTTCGGTCGGGACGTTCGCGCAAGGCCCGACGCCTGAGACCGCAGCGCGCTACAACACCTTTCTGGATGCGGCGGGCAACCTCGCGCAGACGCCGTTCAATCCGAACATGCTATCGAGTGTGACGCCGCTCAACACGTTGCAGGCCGAGGGCCTCAACGAGTTGTGGATGCGCGGCATGCAGCTAGGCAACTGGGATCCGGAGAAGGTCCAGGACATCGAGTCCCCCTTCATCCAGGACGTCGTGGGTGCCTCGCAAGACTGGTTCAACAATCAGAACGCCATCCAGTCTGGCCAGCTTATCGGGCAAGGCATCAAGTCCGGCAATTCCTTCGGCGGCGACCGCATGGGCATTGCGGAGGCGCAGCTTGCTGGGCAGCAGCAGCTTGCGCAGGCACCGGTCATCGCCGGGCTCTACCAGAGCGGCTACACCCAGGCGCTCGATGAGTACAACAAGCTCAAGGACCAGAGCATCTCCGGCGCCGAGGAGGCGGTCAAAGCCGGGACCGTGTACCAAGCGCAAGGGCAGCGTGAGGCCGACGTTGCAACCCAGAATGCGATGATGCAGAGCGCTTATCCGTTCCAGCTTGCGAACTGGTACGGCTCTGTCCTGGGCGGCATGGGACCGCTCACTGGCACCGTGGGTGCTGCGTCCTCGTCCTCGACGGCTTCTACCAACGCAATCACCAATCCACCCACGCCTAACCCACTCAACCAGATTCTCGGTATCGGTTCGACGCTCGCCGGTCTGTTCTTCAAGGAGGGCGGCTTGGTCGATGAGCACGACATTGTGCTGCCGCGCAAGTGGGGCGGCTCAGTGCATCGCTATGCCGATGGCGGTGACGTTGACGGTGATGGCGGAGATGACGGTTACAGCGACTACTCGAACTATGGCAACGACGATGGCGGGGGTGACGGCGATGGCCCCGACTATAGTTCGTACTCCGGCCGCGACGAGCACGATGGCGGCGACGATGGAGGCGGCGACAAGAAGAGCGATGACGATCAGGACGTCATGCACAATGCTGACATTCTGGACAAGATGCACAAGGAGAGGCAGGGGGCACAGGACGTCACCGGGACGCTGCGCATTCCGCGTTATGGCCAACCTTACGCCATGCGCAACAACCGCAATCAGAACCGCAACAGCGGAAGTGGGATGAGCGCACCCAGCGCGCCCGCGGCGTCTTCCTCGTCGTCCAACAGCGGCGGCGACGATGGCGGTTTCCTGGGCACGCTTGGCGGGATTGCTAAGGCCGCGGCACCGCTCGCGGCCGCGTTCCTACTCAAGGAAGGCGGCGAGGTGCCACGTCGATTCCAGTCAGGAGGTACAGGCAACATAATTCCTACCGTCAGCTTCGATGATCTCGTGCTGCCGCCGTGGCGCCGACCGCAGCGCGGCTTCGGCTATCGGCCGGATGAGACGTTCGCGAGCCTGTTCCCGGAGTCGCAGATGTCGCATCCGACTGCGAACGATCCGAATGCCACCATTGCGAACCCGAACTGGTATCACACCGATACTACCAACTTCCCGATCCCGCCGCCGCCGGTGATCACGCCCCCAGGTACGGGCGGGGTGGGTGACTTCACGCTGGCGCCCCCGGCGACCGAAGCGCCGACCAGCATTGCCCCCCAGATCGATCCTGCCGTGCAGCCCACGGTCGTTGACACCGGCGGCGGTGGTGGCGACTTCAACCCCGTGCCCCATCCGCTGCGCCCAGGCGAGGCGTTCGCCCGCGGTGGCCTCGTGCAGCGCTTCGCTGACGGCGGCGACACCGATGGTGACGAGGACGAGGATGTTGATACCGGCGACACCGGCGACACTGGTGACACTGGTGATCAGGGAGACGCGCTTGATAGCGGGGATGATGGTGGTGACGGCGGCGGTACTGCTCTTCCTCCTGTTGTCGTCACGCCCGGTGCACTGAACCCGGGCAGCGACACCGGCGTGGATATCCCGCCCAGCGTGTTCGCTGACATGTTTGGCGGCTCAGCTACGCCGGAGGCCCCGGCGGGGCTGCCGGTGCCCGGTATCGATCCCAATCAGCAGCTTGCGGGTAAACGCACGGCGCCGCTGGGTGGTCCAGCCCGTACGCCTACCACTGGCGGCGATGGCACTGATGGCACCGATGCGCGAGGTGGAGATCGCACGCCCACGGTCTACAAGCTCCCTGGTGGGGGACAGCGCCCACGCAACTTCGCAGAACGCTGGGCATCGAGCCCGTTCACGCGGGCGGGCATCGCCATGATGTCCAGCCGCAGCCCCTACTTCGCGGAGGGGCTGGGCAAGGGTCTCGGCGCGGCGGCGAACCAGATCGAGCGCAACCGGGCGGAGAACCTGCTCGACCAGAAGGGCAAGCTGATCTCCAACGGCCAGACGTACATGTACCAAGTCGGGGACCAACTTATCGATCTCAAGATCCCGACCGCCAAGGGTCAGATGACCCCGTACCAGAGGGAGCGTCTGCGGCAGATCGATGAGGAGATCGCGCGGCGCCGCGACCAGGGCGGCCGGGGCTCGACGTCGACCGTGGACCGGCGCGAGACGGTGTTGCGTGGGATGATCTCCGGGCTCCAGAAGAACGATCCCACCATGAAGTATCCGGAGGCCCGCCGGTACGCCATCGAGGAGTGGAACCGGACCCATCCCAATGATCAGATATCGCCTCCGCCTGTGCTACCGGCGCCGACTGTGGCCCCCGCCAAGCCCGACGAAGGCGGTGGCCTGACCGCGGGCGACGTCGTCAAGAAGGTCGAGGAAGGCGCTGGCTGGGTATTCAACAAAGCCAAGGGCATCTGGGAGTGGGCGACCGGGCCGAGCGCGCCCGCTGCTCCGCAGGCGCCTGCGCAGGCCGCGCCGCAGCAGGGGGCGCCGCAGCAGAACCAGCCAGCGGCGTCCCCACAGCGTCCCGCGGCGCCCACCGATCCCGTTACCGCCATCAAGGCCAACCCCGAGGCGGCCAAACAAGAAGCCAGGGAGAAGCTCAAGCTGGTCAAAGAACCCGCCAAGCGGCAGATCATCTTTGACCGACTCACGAAGGCCGGTATCGATATCAGTGACCTAGTCGGACCCGCACCTGTCCCGCAGTCACAATGAAGACGGCGCTGGGTTGGATACGTGGCAAGCTGTGCGGCAAGCCACGGAGATCGTTAGGCGAGTATGTGTGTGCGCTCTGTGGGCGCGCAGGAAAAGAGCCCCAGGACCTCTGCTTTCCGGTGAAGGTCAATGGCCGGTCTGTTTGATGACATCCAGGACGATGAAGCACCGGCCGCGGAAGCGAAGACCCCCGGCCTCTTCGATGACATCGAGAACGACGTCTCGCGTGAGGACGAGGACTGGGCGCAGCCACAGCCCGAGAAGGGCATCGTTGAGCGCGCCAGGGAGGGCTGGAAAGACTACCACCCGCCGGTGAACTTCAACGACATCTACGAGAGCAACTGGTTCAAGAGCTTCGAGGCCAACAACCCCACCGCCGGGCGCATCGCCCGCCATGTGATCAACAACAGTCCGATGGGCTGGCTCAACCGGGCGCTGGGCGCGGTGCCCGGTGCAGTCAGCGCCGGTGCTGGCGCCGCGGCTGGCGTGTTCGAGGCCGCGGGCATGAGCCGTGCCGACGCCGACCGGCTCCAGCGCGATCTTACCATTGCTGGCTATGGTGCCCAGGTCGAGCCCGGTATCGGCTTGGCGGGGCAGGTCCACGCTGCCCGACCTAACATGCGGCTGGCGGAGGAGGCCCAGCGTCGTGTCCCGGAACCGCCGAGTGCGGCGGAAGAACAGCAGTTCTGGGAACGAGAACAGGGAACGAGACCGCCGCCACCTCCGCCACGTCCGAAGGAGCCTCCCAAACCGGGCGGTTTCAAGGAGTACATGGAAGCCCGCCGGGAGTTCGAGCAGCGTGGCCCGGACTCGTGGGAGAATCCCCAGGGCGAGAAGGGCGCCATCCACATCGATGAGGACGGCTACGGTGTCTACTTCAACGGCGCCTTCAACAAGGGCTTTCCTACGCGGGAAGCCGCCGCCGAATATCTGCGTAGCAAGGGCTTCGCAGAGCAAGCCAAGGAGGCTCCAGGTGCCGAGGCCGGTCCGGAGGCTGCTCCCGGCGCCGGTCCCGGTGGCCCGGAGCCCGGCCCCGAGCCCGGTCCACAGGCCGAGCCGGGGCCGGAGCCCGGACCCCGTCCAGGAGCCGGGCCACAAGCGGAAGAGCCGCCGCCTCCTCCGCCTCCCGAGGAGCCACCGGAAGCACCAACCACCCAGGCTGGCTTCGTCCGGCCGCCGATGGTGCCGCGCGAGCCGCCCATCGTGCGCCCGCCACCGGAGCCGCCTCGCGCGCCCGAGGCCGCGCCTCCAACTGTGCGTCCTGTCCCGGAGGAGCCGCCGCCTGCCGAACCGGGGCCGCCGCGCGCCGAGCCGCCAGAAGTCCAGCCCGAGCGCTTCTTCGATGACGTCGAGCCTGACGTGGCGCCCGAGAGAGTCACCGAGCCTGTCCCGGAGACCGCGCAACCTGCGGCGGCGCCGCCGGGACGCCGCCGGAAGACTGACAAAGAAGCCTACCCCACCTCCACCAGGGAGGACGTCACTCCTGAGGAGGCGCAGCGTGCCACGGTCGAGCGCCCGGTAGTCGAGCCGACGCCGCAGAACGAGACCCAGGCGCAGGCCATCCAGCTTGCCAAGGAGATCATGGCCATCGGCACCAAAGAAGCCGAGGGCTTTGCCAAGGCGGTCTACAGCGGCATTGGGGCGAGATCATACGATAAGCCAGAGAGCATCGAGTTCCTTCGCAAGAAGCTCAACGACTTCCGAGTCCAGGCCGCTGGGAAGGGGCGCGAGGCTGGTCCAATAAAGCCGCAGTCGGAGCCAACTTGGTTCTACGACTTCCTGCGGCCCGGCTATCGGATGCAGCTTGGTGACATCATGACGCGCGCCAAGCGCCGCGGTGCCACTCAGGAGCGGGTTGACCTAGCCAGCCTACTCCAGCGTGCAGAGCTACGTGCTCAGCAGCTTATCGGGGAGGTCAATCAAGCTGGCTGGAGGATGGTTGATGCGCTCAAGAACCCGGCAGAGAGCGGAGCACCACCGGAGATCAAACAGAAGGCGCAGAACGCCACTTTCATCGGCGGCGATGTTGAGCGTCTCCTGGAGGGGCTGAAACCCCGCAAGGGCCGCGATCAAGCCAAGCGCTTTGCCGAGGACACCCAGCGTCTCCGGGAACAGATGGGCGAGCTAGAGCGCGCCCCGCCCGAGGTAAGGCGGGAGTCGCTCTCCGACTTCGTCAAGCGCATGGGCGGAGTCTACTCCAAGGACAAGAACATCCAGGACTTCAAGGACATCCTGGGCGGCACGGGCAAGGCGCTGATCCCGTACGTCAAGTCCAAAGGCCGTCTCCTGGAGAAGATGGCGGAGGCTGCGGCCGAGCAAGGCTATATCCCGAAGGAAGGCGATTTCACGCGCGCCTTCCTGGAGGCGTTCGACAAAGACATCCGGGCGCGCGGCAAGGGCGGCGATCCTCAGCAACGGGTTTATCCCGCGCGCGCAGGTCAGGAGGCACCCGCACAGCGCCCGATGAACGAACGCGACCAGGAGATCCAGGTCCTCACCGAGCGCATCAAGGGCGTGTACGAGCGCGAGGCGGCCGACCCACGCGACTTCGACCAGGACGTGGCTATCGAAGCTGCACATCTGTTATACAACGGCGAGGTCAAACAATCCGGGACCAGACCGAACTACCCTATCGAAATGGACGCCTATGATCAGGCGGTCGTGAATATCTGGGAGCGTGTCAATGCGGACGCAACAGGAGTGCGCGGAGGCGGCGAGGAAGGCTATCCGCCTCGCAGCGAAGCAGCAGGACCCGGAGGTGAAGAAGCGCCTTCTGCGGAGCGCAAGAAACCATCGGGCGCAGGCGCGGCTGGCCCGGCTCCTGGAGAAGCGGTACGGCGGCAACCGGTAGCGTTCAATCGCAACGAGGTCTCCCCGGTCAACCGCGAGTTCGCTGAGCTATCGCTCTATCGCTCGACCGGGCGGATGAACATCCCGATCCTCGACTCCATCCCGCTGCGCAAGGCGCTGGTGGAGCATCCCTATCGCGGCGAGGTCACCGGTGTCTCGCGTAGGATCATCGACTGGATTGAGAAGCGGCTGGTCCAGCTTGTCGGTGATGAGCCGGTTCACTTCCTGACTGAGCGCGACCTTCAGGCGTTCACGCACAACGAGAATTATCCGGTCACGCGCTACAACGGCTATTACTGGTTGGGTGAAGGCCGTCAGGGCGAGCAGCGCTCCGGCATCTTCCTCAACGCCGACTTCGTGCTGGCGGGTGATCGTGAGCACGCCGCGGCTACGGTGCTGCACGAAGGTGTGCATGCGGCCACCGCGCTCAGCATCATCCGCAACCCGAAGCTCAACACCGCGATCAAGTATCTGATCAACTACCTGGAAGGGAAGATAAAGAACGAGGCGGGGGCACGGCCCTACGCCTTCGAGAACCCGATGGAGTTCGTGGCCGAGACTCTCTCCAACAAATACTTCCAGGTGGCGATGCACAACATGCGCGCACCCAAGAACATGAGCGCGCACCTGGACCACCTGCTTGGGCACAAAGCATCCGCCTGGGATGCGATGGTCGAGGTCACGCGCCGAGCGCTTGGATTCCCGGAGCGCATGCGCGGTCCGCTCGATGCGATCATGGATGTGGATGGGGCGACCATCCTGGATCACGCACTGACGCTCGCTGCCGAGGCGATGAAGGAGAAGCCGGAGCACAACTTCCGACCGGGTATGACCAACGCCGAGATCGTGGATCGCGCGCGGGAGGTGCGCCGCGACACCGAGGTGGGCAACGCCATCAAGGAGGAGGGGCCGAAGCCCGGCGAGTATGTGCTGATCCCGAGGGCGACCTTGCATGGTCCAGGCAAGCTGCGCGCGCGGGTCGAGCGCGTGCTCCCGGACGGCAGGCTGGAGGTGCGTGGCACCGATGGCGGCATCTACAAGGTTCGGCCGGAGGAGCTACTCAAGAGGCCCACCGAAGAGCCCGGCGTCGAGGGCAAGCCGCAGACGGTGATCCCTGGTGCAGAGCAGCGCGAAGGCGAGATGCTCCAGCGTCGAGCGAATGCTCCGCTCAAGCCGAAGGTCGCCCAGAAGGGCATGGACTTCGGGATGTTCGGGGACGAGTCCAAGCAGCAGGACTTGTTCTCGGCGCCCAAGCCCAAGGAACAGGTACCGGACAAGCCCACGGTGCCACCGAGCATGGACCTGTTCGGTGGCGCTGGTGGCGGCGGTAAGAAGCCGACCGGCTTTGGCATGGCCAGCAGCCCCAGGCGCGCACGCCGCGAGCGCTGGGACCAGAAGTTCGTTCGCAGGTTCAAGGAGACGTTCGATCCCGGCCGCGTGAGTGAGGCCGCGCTCCAGGCTGAGCCGCTGTTTGGTGAGCGTAACTCGCGCATCGCCCAGGCCCAGGACAAGCTCTATCGCGAGGGCGACCGGCGCTACCGGGCTTGGAATGTCATCCCGGAAGAGCGCCAGCTACAGTTCATGCACGACATCGAGACCGCCATGCCGGTCGAGCCCAAGTTCCAGGGCACGGTGACGACGCCACATGCGCGGGCGGGATACTGGCGACCTCTGCGAGCGGTCGCGGATGTGTACCGCAAGCTGCTGGACGAGGCGTTCTTGCAGGAACAGCTATGGGGCTCGAAGGCGAGCTATCACGCTGATTACTTTCCGCACATCTGGGACCGGCCAGAACAGTTCGCGGCGCACATGGCGGGCACCCATGGCGCGACGTGGTTCCAGAAGCGGCGGACGTTCGAGCTAATCGAGGACGGTCTAGCGGCAGGCTTTGAACTCAAGAGCACCAACCCGGAGGCGCTGATCCGGGATCGCTTGATGGCTGGCGCCGACATGCGCGAGACCATGCGGCTACTCTACAGTCTCCAGGATATCCGGCAGGCGGTACAAGCGCGCGGCACCAACCAGAACATGGCGGCGCAGGGCTGGCGCGAGATCGTCGCGCCCGACCGGGAGAAGTGGTTCATCTCGCCGGACGTGCAACCGTTGTGGGATAACGCGGTCAAGGCGAAGGGGCTCTGGGCGCACGAGGGACTCACCGGCGATGCCTTCCGTGCCTGGATGGGCTTCAAGAATGTCTGGGTGCCGATCAGGCTCTCGCTTAGTGCGTTCCATCCGCTGCACGTGGCGGGGATCAACACCGCGCACTACTGGGCCGTCGCGCTGGAGCAAGCGGCACGTGGACGGCTCATTGGCGCCAGCGCCAGCTTGGCGCGGTCGATCTCGCCCTATCAGGGCAAGGGAAGAAAGGCGCGCAAAGGATGGCTCAAGGACCCGTCACAGCGCACGCCATGGGAACAGAATGCGGTGACGCTGATGCACGAGGGCGGCTTCTCGCCCATGCTCAGTGAGCAACTCCGCATCGACGCCAGCAAGCGCATCTCGGACGCCTTCCGCGAGAGCAGTCCGATCAAACTGCCGGTGCAGTTGACCTATCATAGTCTCCGAAGGGTTATCCAATCGGTACAAAGCGGCATCTTCGAGCACTGGATTCCCCACCTCAAGACGGCGGCTTATCTCAATCAGGCGTCGGCTCTTCTCCGCCGCAGGCCGGACCTGAATAACGATCCGGTTCGTCGTGGTGTTGCGCTGCGCGCCATCGGCAAGGGTATCGATGATCGCTTCGGTGAGATGTTCTATTCCAACCTGTTCTGGAACCGGACGCTCAAGGACGTGGGTATCGGTGGCTTCCTGTCGTTGGGTTGGAACCTGGGCTTCCTGCGTACCTTCGGCGGCGGTGCGCTTGAGATGATCGCGCGCCCGGTTGGAAAGGTTACTCGCCCACTCGGCATCACCAAGCCGCTGAGCCAGTCGCGAAGAGACATTCGTGACGCCACCAACAAAGTGAAGTTCATGAGCATCTACCTGCTCCAGGGTGCGATCATCGCCGGGATGATCAGCATGCTCATGGGCGGCAAGAAGGCGGACGAGCTAACCAACGATGACCTGACCTTCCCGGCTGCGGGCGGGAAGAATCCGGACGGGTCTGACCGGCGCTACAACACCATGTGGTACAACCGCGAAGTCCCGATGGTGCGCAAGCACATCGAGGAGCAAGGCGGTGGACTCGGTGGCTGGTTCTGGGGGTTGACGGCGGCGGTGTGGAACAAGCTGCTGTTCGCCCCACTCATTCAGTTCTTCACCAACAGGAACTACTGGGGCCAGGAGATCAGCGACCCCGCAGCATCGCAATTCAAACAGATCGAACAGACGCTCAACTGGATCATCAAAGAACAGTTCCAGCCGATGGCGGTGACCGGCGCCAAGCGTGTGCGCGACACCGGCGGCACCAAGACCCAGGAGTTCATGTCCTATCTCGGCTTCGGCCCGGCGCCTGCCTACGTGGGGCGCACCGCCATCGAGAACGAGATATCGCACATGTATCGCGAGTATGTGCTGCCACCCAAGAGGCCCTACAAGGATCCAGACGAACTGGAAGCGCGCGCCGCTGCGACGTCCGGGCTCCAGCGTGCCATCCAGAGCGGCGATCAGGCGGCGATCCGTGCAGCATCCGATGCGGCGATCAAAGCTGGCGCCAGCGTGCGCTACGTCCGTGAGACGTTGGCGGGCGTGACTGCGATGGACCGCATGTTCAAGCGCCTGCCCGCCGAGAAGCAGATCGAGATCGTGGACAAGGCGGAGGGCGCCGAGAAGACGCGCTGGGGCAAGCAACTCACCAAGAGGGCGCGCGAGATATGGGAGAAGGAGAAGGGCACGCCCCCAAGGTTTGCTGACGGTGGTCCAGTCACAGACGACGGCGGCCCCCTGATCAGTTCTGATCCTTCTACGCTGCCCGAGCGCATCACTCGGCTCCAGGCCATGCCGGTGTGGCAGGACAGCAGTATCGGGCAGGCGTTCAACCCTCTACTCAATGTTGGCAAGGGTCTCGCCAGCGTTGCCGCACATCCAGACATGTCACCGCACGATGCGTTCTTCCAAGGCTACAATGGGGCACCGGCGGCGCAGGCCACCGCGACGCAACAGCCGTCAGCATCGGACTCGTCTGCGCCAGAGGCCGCGGCGGAAGCACCAATGGCAGGGACAGTCAATCCGATCTTCGCGCTCCAGCCACGCGCTGATGGCGGCCCAGTCAACGCCCGGCTCAAGCGTGCTCCCAACCGTGAGCTACCAATGGAAGGCCGACGCGCACCTATCGATCCGAAGTGGGAGGAGGTGCCCAGTTCCGAGAACATCGAGGACCGGCGTGGTGA